>Ga0255347_1003991_pt1 | contig 18412 bp, 19 predicted proteins | sample wastewater_treat_2_FD_192479 | JGI IMG/M metagenome (GOLD analysis project Ga0255347, IMG submission 192479) | Wastewater microbial communities from Lulu Island WWTP, Vancouver, Canada - plant24 | ecosystem: Engineered > WWTP > Wastewater > Unclassified | place: Canada: Vancouver, British...
ATCTTTTTATCAGTATGACTTTTGCTATTGCCGGCGGATTCCTCGGTTTTCTGGGATTATCAGAAGACAACAATAAAAAAATATTTCCGATTATCGGTTTGATTGTCGCGGCAATATACGTCGTTTCGCTCGGGTATGTTATAGCCACGTCTATTTCGTAAATGCTTCTGAAAACAATAACGTTTCTAATCCGCTGCTGCTTGAATTTTTATTGCAGGTCGCAGCGGATTCTTTTCTGCAGACAATCCCCTGATCTTTCATAAATATCCTGTGCCGGTTATCGAGGCGACAGGCATGCTTCCCGGCCGGCCATACGGAGGTGAAAAATCTGATAAACGGGAATTGATCTTAAAGCCAACCGTCGCGAGACCGTCTAGCGGTTTGTGATTTCCACCACCAAAGCGGTATTGCCCTCGGCATCGGCTGCCGGAATATGCTTCTCCTCCACCCGGCCGATGGTCGATAATTGCCTCAACAAGTCTTTTATGTTGTGACGGTTGAGTTCACCCGTCAGGAAGGCTTTATCCGGCATGATTGTCGCGGTGATATTTTTTGCTTCGCATTGTCTAAATATTTGTTCTGCTTCCCGCACGGCCACTTCAAGATCCGTAACCTTCAATACAATGCCGGGTTTTATATGTGAATCTTGCGCCCGTGGCGCGACGCTTGCCTTCAGGGTTGTCCCCGAAACGTGACGGTCTTTTGTCTGTGCAGATTCCACACTGAATTGTTCCGGCACCTGTGCGGGAGCGATTTTATTTGAATCATCCCGCCCGTCGGAAGCCTTCTTTTTTACGGACAGATTCCCGTGGTTTGTCTTTCTGGCTGATAGTGTTTGGTTCCGGCTGTGTTCGTTCAGCGAGGGATGTGTTTTCTTTGGCTTCCGGCGACTGATCTTGCTGAGTCTGAAGCACCGGCGCCGGTACGGATGAAGGAACAACTTCCTGAAAACGGTTTTCCCCCGCCCGGTAGAGGTAAACGGCAAGCACGGCAATGCAGACCGTGGCAAATATCTGAACGGGAATTTTTATCTGCAGGGGATAGAATAATTTATAAAGAAAACTTTTCTTTCCGGCTTCCTCGCGCACCCGGGCCATGATTTTTTTCCGAAACCAGGGCGGCGGTTCGACCTCATGAAGGCTGTTCGTCAGTTCTTTCGTTTTGCGCAGCCGGGCAAGTGCCTCCGCGCATTGCGGACACGATCGCAGATGTTCGTCCACGGCTGCTTTATCTTCTTTGGAAAGCACATCGTCCAGATACAAAGACAGGTTGTTTTCAATATCCTTGCATTTTTTCATAAGTCACCAATAACCTTTTGCAGACAATTTTTCAGCGCGTTGCGGGCCCTTGAAAGCCGTGATTTAACCGTTCCATCGGGCACCTTGAGGATGGCGCTTATTTCTTCATAAGAAAAGCCCTGAATGTCTCTCAATATCAGCACGTCCCGGTGTTCTGCATCCAGCGTGTTGATGCATTTCTGGACATACGCTTCTCTTTCGCGTTTTTCCATCTGTACGCCGGGATTACTCTCCTGACTCATCCCCTGATCGGAGAGTTGATCGGCGTTTCTTCCCCCGGTGGCGTCAATGGAAAATCCTTCGCGCCGGCTTCGGCCGCTCAACTGCTTTAAGCGGTTTTTGGAATAATTGACAACGATTCGATAGAGCCAGGTGGAAAATTTTGCTTCCGCCTTGAACTGCCGGATGGATTTGAAGGCCGCGACAAAGGCTTCCTGGGTTACATCACAGGCTTCATCGTAATCGCCGATCATCCGGTAAGCGATGTTGAGCATTTTCTTCTGATGCCTTTCCACCAGAACGTCAAAAGACTCTGTATTGCCTTTTTGACAAAGCGTGACATATTTCAGATCTTCATCTTTGGCGGTCTTTGCCCTGGTGTTCATTATATTAGACATCCATAGCAATGCTTTTGTTCCCCTGATATGTGGCTCATACAGAGCTTATTTTACCGTGATCTCGCGTGGAAAGCCGGTTGTGTGCATTCGGATACGAGAGGCGGATCAGTAAAAAATCGCTTTGGATTCGAATTCCCACAATTCCCTGAACGTGTTTTCACAGTCCTGCTTTCTCTGTTCCAGACGCGACTGTCTGGCGACAATTTCCGCCGGATGAAGTTGTTTGCCGGCGACATTCTGGTTCCAGTCCTGGATCATTTGATGGGCTTCCCGGCAGACGTCATTCATTTTTCTCCGCAGCAGTTCAAATCGTTTAATCTGAGCCGGCGAATCGAATTCAATGCCCTTGAAGTAAGAAGCATATTCCTTCATGCCCGGTTTGATGACGGTTCCGGATGTGGTTTCAATGGCGACTTTTTCCATCGGACCGACGGTGGCCACCACCCAGGCGTGATTGCTTCCCATTGCCAACTGCCGGAAATTCCACGCGGTGATACTTTCGTGCAGGGTTCCGCCCATTATCTTTGCTTCAATGCCGTTGGTCACCAGTTGATTCCAGACATCGATAGCCATGTCCAGACAAACGAATTCGCCCTCCAGGGTATACGTGTGCCCCTTGTGAAATTCCGCAGCAATTTGTTCCACCATTTTCATTTTGTCCGGTTTGGGTGACGCCTGCCGGGTTGGCAGGGGCGGTATGGCCTCCGGAGGAGGTGGCGCATCGGACGGTGTAAAAACCTGCACGGGTGGAAGAGCTGCGGGAGATTCCGCTGCCGCCGGTGCGGCGGAAACAGGTTTGGGAGTCGCCTGACGGGGAGGTTTTGTAAAATGATAAAAAATCAGTGCGGCCAATATGCCGATCGCCATCAGAATTATTACATAATATTTGCCACGGAGAACCCGTGATGAATTATTTTTTGGAGCCGGTGCCGACGGTATTTTATTCCCGCAGACCGGGCATTTGAAATTACCCCCGTGCAGCGTATGCGTAATGTCTTCGGACTTGAATTCGAAATGGCAATGCGGGCATTCAATCTGCATGATGCTTTTCATTTCCTTGTTACGCGTTATCCGACAATGTAAGTGCTGGTGCCGACGGCAATCAGCTCACCGCTGTCATTGACAAATTCCGTACGCGCGACAGCAACCTTGTGTCCCAGTCTTAAAAGATGGCCGGTAGCCAGGAAGTATGATCCTTTCCCCGGACGCATATAATCGATCCGCATATCAATGGTTCCCATGCCGGTCAGACGCTTGACGATTTTTTCCAAAGGCGCATCCTTCATTTCGTTAATGATGTGTATCTGCGCGATCACGCTGCCGGTAAAATCAAGAATGGTCGATATGACGCCGCCGTGTAAAATGTTTTTCTCAAAATTGCCGATCAGATCATCCCGCATGTCGATCCGGACGACCGCTTTGTCGGCCTTAATGGAATCGATCTTCAGACCGAGGTATTTATTAAACGGCATCTTTTCTTCATAGACGATTTTCAACTGCTCAAGAATGACATCTATCGGCACAGCATCCATGGTCACGGTTATCCTGAAAATTTTAATGTAGAGCCGTCTTTTATCACAGCCAGGCTTTTTGTAAAACAGTTTTGTTATCCATCAGCAGTTTCATGTAATCGCGTTCAAGGCGGATCATGTTCCTGTCCTTGCGACGCAGCCACTCGGCAAGCCAGGCGAAACGCAGCGCGATGATAAACTCGGTCAGATATCGCCAGCTGATTTGGGACATGATGCCTGACCTTTTCATTCTGTCGATAAAATGTCCGACCAGGCCGCCGGCAAGGCTTCGCGGGTTTTCCATGCCGATGCAGCCGATGAGATTGGCAACATCGTAGAGTTCGCTTTTCAACCCGCAGAATTCCCAGTCGATGACGCATCGGATACCGTCGGTTGACCAGATAATATTCAGAGGATGATAGTCGCCGTGACAAAAGGCCACCGGCAGTTCTTCATAAACGGGCAGAAAATCCTTTTCCAGAAAATCGACCACGCTGCCGATGTCGTTTTTGATGTCTTTGTTGTAAAGATTGATTTCACGGACCAATTTGTAAATGTAATTCCTCAGGGAGAACACGCCGCGGGAGCCGGCCAGTGTCATCTTTTGCGATTTGCGACGCAGGGCGATCAGAAAGTCAGCCAGAACAATGCCGCGCCACGGCTCAAAAACATATTTTTCACGGTCCAGTTCCACGCCGGGGACAAAAGGCGAAAGTTGCCAGAAATTATTCTGGTGTTCGAGAAGATAATTGCCTCTCTCATCGGTTAGATAGGGATTGATTTGAGGGAGTTTCTTCGCGGCCAGCAAATCGAGAATTGCCGCAATCTGTTTTCTTCCAGCCGCCGATTGCGATGCAATTTGTTCCAGGACGAAGAATCTTTTGTCTGTATCTTCCAGAACCACACGAAACGCGGAACGTTCCGGACTTCCCTGAACAGGAATTTTACGATGTATTTTTTTCAGGGGAACCTGCCACAGGCCGGCCACGGCTTTCAATGTTTCTTTGCTGAAAAGGGAGTGCTCTCCTGCGGCAACAACGCGTCTCTTCGATGTTGTTGCCGCTGTGGACGACATCCTTGGCGCATGTTTTTTCAGGGCGGACACTTTTTTGTCTTTGGGCTGTCTTTTGATTTTTATTTCCAGTCGCATCGCCGCGCTTCTTTCCATCGCCGTACCGGTGGCCAGTAATTCCACCGGCCGGCGGGAGCGGGTATATTTGGCGGCTTTGCCCTGATGATGAGCGGCCAGACGTTTTTCAATGTTATTGGTGATGCCCGTATACAGGCTTCCGTCGCAACAGCGCAGAATATAAACAACCCAGGTTTTGCTGTTTTTCTTAACGTTGATACTCATGACCTGTATTTTCTACAACAGCGGGAAGGACATTGCCATAGAAATTTACAGGCGTATTTCCGAATATTCGCTTGTTTATGAGGATTAAAAGATAATCCTTGCTATTTATGAATAATACCTGTACAAGGCCTCACAGTGATCGCGATAGTTATTGACCTCCCTTCCTTTCTACTTCAGAAATTTCGGCAGGAAAATCCGGCTAATCGTAACAGAATCCAACTTTAGCGCTAGATTTGCAGCCTGTTTTGGGCTTGTCATCATGGCGCACGGCGATGTGTTTTTAAACAACCGCGACGAATAGACCTGGGTTCAAATGTCACAAATACTGAAAAAAGAAGGAAAAAGAAAAAATGAGTTTTGAGAAGTTCGAGTTAGATGCGAAAATACTGGCCGGCGTGCAGGCGTGCGGCTACAATGTGCCGACACCCATCCAGTTACAATCCATCCCGCCGATTATGGAAGGCCGCGATGTGATGGGCCTGGCCCAGACCGGTACGGGAAAAACAGCGGCTTTTGTGCTGCCGATTTTGCAGCGGCTGATGCAGGGGGCACGCGGTCATGTCCGCGCGCTGATTATTGCCCCGACTCGCGAGTTGAGCGAGCAAACCCATACGGCCATTATGCAACTGGGACGAAAAACCAAATTGCGTAGTGTCTCCATTTACGGCGGCGTGAATATCAACGGCCAGATCAACAAACTGCGGAATAATGTGGAAATCATCTCCGCCTGTCCCGGTCGTCTGCTGGACCACATCAACCGCGGCACCGTGGATTTATCCCGGATAGAAGTGCTGGTTCTGGATGAAGCCGACCATATGTTTGATATGGGCTTCCTGCCGGATATTAGAAAAATCGTCAAACATCTTCCCGCGCAGCGTCAGACCTTGCTGTTTTCCGCAACCATGCCGGACGACATCCGGTCGCTGGCCAACGATCTCTTGATCAATCCGGTAAATATTAAGATCGGCCACACGGCGCCGGTCGAAACCGTGTCGCATAAATTTTATCCGGTGCAGATGAGCTCTAAAACGGATCTGCTGAAAGATATTCTTGATAAAACAGATATGGATTCGGTTCTGATTTTTACGCGAACCAAATCGCGCGCGAAAAGCGTGGCCCTGCAACTGGGCAAATCGGGATACAAAGTGACGTCGCTGCACGGCAATTTGACGCAGCAGAAACGTCAGCATGCGCTCGACGGCTTCCGCGACGGCCGTTATGAAATCATGGTCGCCACCGACATCGCCGCCCGCGGCATTGATGTGAACAGCATTTCCCATGTGATCAATTATGATATGCCCTCAACGACCGATGCCTACACGCATCGCATCGGCCGGACGGGACGCGCCGCCAAAACCGGCGATGCCTTTACCTTTGTAACCGGAGAGGATCGCGGCCTGGCCCAATCGCTGGAAAGGGTGCTTGGCAAAAAGCTGCACTACCAGAATGTTGACGGATTAACAATGAGCTTGCCCGTTGACGATAGAGTTTCCGCCAGCCGTAATAGCAGGGGAAGTAACATGAAGCCTCATAACGACAGGAAGAAGTTTTCTCCCAAAGCGCGGGCCAACAGCAGATTGAATCGGCGTTCTTTCGATTCTTCCAACCGCAGTCAGTGGGCGCATTAATTCAATCAAAAAACACCATCGGGTGATCACTCTTTAAAATATTTATTTTAGAAGTTATCACCCGATGGTGAAAGACTGTTAATTTTCGTTCTCTATCGTCGGGCTTTCCCGCTGATTTCCCGTATGCGCACACGAATAATCAGAGTTTTTTTCATTACCTTTTCCGAAAAATCTCCGGCATCACTTCCATACTGACGCATAATGCATTCCAGCGCGGCTTTTTTGCCCTCCACGTCGTTTATGATTTCGGCCGTGCCTGAACCAATCACACTTTCGTATTTTGCACTCCATGCGCAGGGCTGTGCTGCATCAAGGATTTCATGAAGGATATCAAATTCGAATCCGACGCGATTATTTCTTTTCAGGATATCGATTTTTCTTCCTTCGGGTGCGGCATGAAAATAGAGGCAAAAGCCGTCATAGCCGAAGTTGAGGGGAATAATATAAGGTTGATCATCGTCGGACATGGCCAGACGGCACACCCGACAACGACGGATAATCCCGTCAATATCTTTCCTGTCCTTTATTGCTCTTTCTTTTTTTCGCATTTTCAATCTGACCTGATCGGGGCCGATGATGATTTGTCCGGCAATTATTTGTAGCCGGTGGCTTTAAAAAACGTATAGCAGAAGACGCCGTCCGGTTCGGCAGTGCGATATAAATCGCGGATACCCTGATCGAAAACGTTTTTCCCGATGATCCCCGCGTCGATTGCCTCTGCACGCACGCCCTCAATCATGGCGGTGAACGTTTTTTTGATGAATCCGTCCACCAGTTGCGGCTTGCCGGAATCCACATAAACCATGCGGGGAGATACGCAAACAGATCGGAAACCCGCCTGATTCAGCAACGGATGCAATGCTCTGCCGATGTTGGCGTTACCTCCGGCGCGCCGCTGCAGTTCCACCTGACTCTCAATGGCCTTGTGCGCTGCTTCGCTGTCCGGATAAAAATATGCCGAGCCATGATCGCCTTCGATGACGGTGATCGTGCCGTTTTTCTTTAAGTACCTTTTAAGGATGATCAACGCTTCAACGGGCTGCGGCAGATGTTCAAGAACAAAACAGAGAAAGATGTGATCAAACGATTGCGATGCAAAGGATAAATTAAAAATATCGGCCTGTTCGAAATGAACATTTTGAATGCCGGCTGCTTCGACCTTTCTTCTGGCTTCATCAATGGAGGCCGCGGAAATGTCGATCGAAGTGATCAACGCGCCGGGACTGTTTTTCGCCAGGGTGATGGTCTGTGCGCCGACGCCGCAACCGGCTTCCAGCACCGTACTGCCCGGCGCATAAGCGGTGTCGACATGCAGCAATTCTACCAGAGTGGAGGCCTGATCCTGAAGTCTTATGTTCTCTACCGGATCATAACCGTGAATATATGATTTTTTCATGCTATCTTTTATGGGACAAAAAGATGTTCCGTTATCCCCGCCTGGTTCATCATCGTTTCACAGTCGATCGGCGCTAAATGTATCACAGGCACTTATATTGCCTTGTTCGAAGCCGCGTTTAAACCAGGTGACGCGCTGCGCGGAACTGCCGTGCGTAAAGCCGTCCGGCACCACGTAACCCTGCGTCTGTTTCTGGATGCGGTCATCCCCGACGGCGCTGGCGGCATTCAATCCTTCTTCAATATCGCCGGCTTCCAGAATATTTCTTTTCTTGTCGGCCTGATGCGCCCACATGCCCGCGAGGCAATCCGCCTGCAACTCCAGCTTAACGTTTAATTTATTCGCTTCGGATTTGCTTGTGCGCGACTGGAGCTCATGCACTTTCTGGATAATGCCCAACTGGGTCTGAACATGATGGCCTATTTCATGGGCGATGACGTACGCCTGGGCGAAATCACCGGATGCGCCGAAACGTGAATGCAGCTCTTCGAAAAATGCCAGGTCGAGGTAAACCTTGTGATCGGCCGGACAATAAAAAGGTCCTGTGGCCGATCCGGCCATGCCGCATGCGGATTCAACGGCCTCGGAAAACAATACAAGTTTCGGTTCTTCATAGGTGCGTCCCGCCTGCTGAAAAACATCGTTCCAGACATCCTCCGTTTCCGCCAGCACCACCGCGACAAAATTGCGCGCATTGTCATTGGCGGCTGTGGTTGCGCTTTGTTCAACAGAAATTGAAGAAGACTGCGTATTCTGCTCAACGACCTGCAATATTGAACTCGGATCAACGCCCATGAACATGCTGATGACCACGATGGCCACCAGACCGAGTCCGCCGATGCCGCCGACCTTTGCGCCGCGGGAAATCGACATTCCTCGGCGGTCTTCCACGTTGTCACTTTGTCTTTCGCCCCTCCAGCGCATTGTTTTCTCCTTTTTAGGGTTACATCGGGAATAATAATATGATTACGGCCCGGACGGCCGGAATCGACCCTTATGCTTCAGTTGTCAGTATAGAAACAAGGTTTTCGGCTGTCAAGATAATTCATCTTCGTTGATTTTATTGGAGAAAATAGTCATCCATCAATCCGATGCGGACATGATTATGCTTTAAGAAATGTATCCGGATTTGTTCAGTAAGGGGGTGACGCGCAGACCGCGGAAATACGACCGCGATCTGCACGCAGCCTTTGTTCTAATGCAGTCTTTCTTCGGACAAAAACAGGTGATCTGTTTCGATTTCCACCAGCGCTTCAAAAAGCTGCCGGATCCGCGGATGATCCGCTTCGGCGGCTGACTTTCTGTAGAATTCGATAGCCCGTGTTTCCCTTGCGTGGGACTCTTTCAGATTTCCAACATTCTCCGTATGGCAGGTCTCGTTTCCCGGAGGAAGGGATGCCAGTTTGAGAATCTTTTTCCAAATGGAGGCATGTTCCGCTTCAATTTTGCCCAGCGCCTTGAACAAAACCTTTCCTTCGGGATCATCCGTTTTGCCTGCGGCGCATGAATAAAATGTCGCGTTGCTGATTTCCACCTTGAGCGCATGTTCGGCATTGGCCCGATCCTTTGCGCTCAGAGGCACATCAAAATTCACGACCGCATCTTTTGCCTCCATAATATATTCCATGTGAGCGCCGCAGAACGGGCAGTTCGCCGGAGGACTGGCGCCGATATACGCGTCGCCGCATATTATGCATCGGTATAGTTTAACCATGTGTTCTCCTTTTAAAATAATGATGCAGCGTTAACTTATGCTTTCCACAAGCCGTGAAGATTGCAGTATTCGCGCGCTGTAATGCTGGTTGCTTCGATGGGGAAAACCGCCTCGGGCGCCTGGCCGGGCGCTAAATACTGGCGGTAGATTTTGCCGTCTGCGATAACTTCAATCCATTCAATGTAGTGCTTTTCTTCCATGGGATGCGCCACACTGCCAACGGTCACCTTGAAACCGCCGGCCACTTTTTCCACCACGGGGACATGTTTTTCCTTGGCTGCATCCGTCGTGTTTTCCGTCATGAGTTTCATGGGCTGATCGCAACACACCAGCTTTCCCACACCCGCGTGAAGTATTTCTACGATATTGCCGCATACATTACATTTGTAAACTTCGTTTCTGTTGGCCATGATAAACCTCCTCGTTTTATTATGATTAATCTACTTTCTTAAACATCTTTCCCTTGGCGCCGCAGACCGGACAGGTTTCCGGCGCTTCGTTTTCCACGGTATAACCGCAGACCGGACAAACATAATAGCTGTATGTTTCCTGTGAACCGTCCAGATGATCCAGCGCTTTCTGATAGAGGGCGGCGTGAATTTTTTCCACTTCGTTGGCAAAGTTGAAAGACCGCTCCGCTTCTTTATGACCTTCGGCTTTGGCCGCTTCAATCATGGCCGGATACATGCTTTTGAATTCGTGGGTTTCTCCGGCAATGGCTTCCTGAAGATTTTCTTTTGTGGAACGGATGCCTTTCATCGCCCTCAAATGGGCGTGGGCGTGAACGGTCTCCGCTTCCGCCGCCGCCCGAAATAATTTTGCCGCCTGGGCAAATCCTTCCTGATCGGCCTTGGCTGCAAACGCCAGATATTTCCGATTGGCCTGTGATTCTCCTGCGAAAGCTTCCTTTAATGCTTCTTCTGTTTTGGACATTTTCATATGCTCCTTCGTTTTTTTTTTATGAATCAATTTAAAATTTGTCGGTAAGGCATCACACTCCGAATTCAGCGACGTCTGTATGGCTGCCGCTGAATCCGGGGAATGATCAATTTATGCCAGGTCAAAACGGTCCAGATTCATGACCTTGTTCCAGGCCGCCACAAAGTCGTCCAGGAACTTCTCCTGCGAATCTTTACAGGCATAGACCTCCGCCACAGCCCGAAGCTGTGAGTTCGACCCGAAAATCAGATCAACGCGGGTACCGGTCCATTTGAGCTCGCCGGTCTTGCGGTCGCGCCCTTCAAATACATCCGCATCTTTCGACACCTTCCACTCCGTGCCCATGTCGAGTAAATTCACGAAGAAATCGTTGGTGAGCGTTCCCGGACGCGAGGTGAAAACTCCATGCGGAGAACCGCCGAAATTGGCGCCCAGCAAACGCAGGCCGCCGATCAGCACGGTCATTTCCGGCGCCGTTAGCGTGAGAAGCTGAGCCTTGTCCACCAGCATCTCTTCGGGCAATACGGTGTATTTGGCCTTCTGATAGTTGCGGAATCCGTCGGCTTTTGGTTCCAGCACGCCAAACGAAGCTACATCGGTCTGCTTCTGTGAAGCGTCCATGCGACCCGGTGTGAAAGGAACCGTAATTTTGTAACCGGCATTCTTCGCCGCCTGCTCGACACCGGCGCAGCCGGCCAGAACGATCAGATCGGCAAGCGATACCTTCTTGTCGCCTTTCTGGTCTTTGTTGAACGCTTTCTGGATGCGCTCCAGCGTTTTGAGCACGCCGGCCAGACGTTCCGGTTCATTCACCTCCCAATTCTTCTGCGGAGCCAGGCGGATGCGGGCGCCGTTGGCGCCGCCGCGCATGTCGGAGCCGCGGAACGTGGAGGCTGACGCCCAGGCCGTCGAAACAAGTTCCGATATGGACAGACCTGAAGCTAAAATCTTGCTTTTCAAGGAATTGGCATCCGCTTTGTTAATCAGCTTATGGTTGACGGCGGGAATGGGGTCCTGCCATATCAGCACTTCTTTGGGGACCTCCGGACCGAGATAGCGCGAACGCGGACCCATGTCGCGATGGGTCAGCTTGAACCAGGCGCGGGCAAAAGCGTCGGCAAATTCTTTCGGATTGGCAAGGTATCGCCGCGCAATCGGCCCATAAATCGGGTCGAAACGCAGCGAGAGATCCGCCGTGGTCATCATCGGGCGGCGCTTCTTGGACGGGTCATGAGCGTCTGCGACCATGTCTTCGTCTTCGACGTTCTTGGCCAGCCACTGATTGGCGCCGGCCGGGCTCTTGACCAGTTCCCACTCGTATTTGAACAGCACTTTCAGATAGCCCATATCCCAGGTCGTCGGATTCGGTTTCCATGCCCCTTCAAGACCGCTGGAGATCGTATCGCCGCCCTTGCCGCTTTTATAACTGCTTCCCCAGCCAAGACCCTGCGCTTCAAGGGGAGCCGCTTCCGGTTCTGGTCCCACATGGGTCGCAGGACCGGCGCCGTGGCACTTGCCGAAGGTATGGCCGCCGGCAACCAGCGCGACGGTTTCTTCATCGTTCATAGCCATGCGCGCAAAGGTTTCGCGCACGTCACGGCCGGAGGCGATCGGATCGGGATTGCCGTCCGGGCCTTCGGGGTTCACATAGATCAGCCCCATCTGCACGGCCGCCAGAGGATTTTCAAGATCGCGCTCGCCCGAATATCGGCTCTTGGGCTTGTCGCTGGTCGCCAGCCATTCCTCTTCGCTGCCCCAGTAGATGTCTTCTTCCGGTTCCCAGACGTCCACGCGCCCGCCGGCAAAACCGAAGGTTTTAAATCCCATCGATTCCAAGGCGCAGTTGCCGGCCAGAATCATCAGGTCGGCCCAGGAGATTTTTTTGCCGTATTTCTGCTTGATCGGCCACAGAAGCCTTCGCGCCTTGTCGAGGTTCACGTTATCGGGCCAGGAATTTAGCGGGGCCAGTCGCTGATTGCCTGTTCCCGCGCCGCCGCGGCCGTCACCCATGCGGTAGGTGCCTGCACTATGCCAGGCCATCCGGATGAAAAGTCCGCCGTAATGGCCCCAGTCGGCCGGCCACCAGTCCTGCGAATCGGTCATCAGCGTGATGAGATCTTTCTTCACGGCCTTTAGGTCTAGTTTCTTGAATTCTTTGGCGTAGTCAAATGCTTCGCCCATGGGGTTGCTCTTCTTGTTCTGCTGATGCAGGATCTTGAGGTTCAATTGATTCGGCCACCAGTCCCGGTTCGATTTGCCGCCGCCGGAAATGGGTTTTTTCATCATGCCTGTTACCGGGCATTTGCTTTCTTCGGTCATCTGATTTCCTCCTTTCTTTCAGTGATAGGGGTTAAAAAACCTTATTCCTTTTGCCTTGTTGTTTTCTCAGTAATCTGGAATGATTCTGAATTAGAATAAAAACCGGTCATCGTCATTCTTTTACCGTTTGTTTAAAATACCGCGGGACTGCGCAATAAGAAAATTCAGTCGGGGCGCTTCAGGCAATCCCGGCAATACCCGTGAAACTCCAGTCGGGTGTCGGTTACGACAAAACCCGATTTCCGGGCAATGTCCCTGGGTTCAAGCGATGCGGGAATGGCGTAGTCAAAAATTTTCCCACAGCGGTTGCAGATGAGATTCACATGGTCTAAAAGGTCCACATCATAGCGGTTCTCCATACGGTCGAATTCCAGTTGCCGGATCAGACCGTTTTCAGAAAACTCTTTAAGCGTTGCATAAACTGTGGACAAACTGACACGACGTGCTTTCTTACGCGCTTCTTCGTAAATCAAAGTCGCGCCGGGATGAGCCTCGCGATTTTCCACCAGCGCATCAATAATTGCCAGACGCTGGGGGGTTATCTTGAGACCTTTTTCCTTTAATTGACCGATTAAACTATCTTTGTTTATCATATCTACTCTGGAATCGTTCCAATTTGAGGATAAGATACAATCCTAGATATGGTTTGTCAAGGCATATTTTTTTCAGTCATCAACCGCCGGGATTGACAAACGAACTTATCAATTATATGAAACAAAAAATAATTGTTGAGAGATTATATATGCCATTTTATGTACAAATCCTGCTGCTGGTCGCCGTCTTTATAGCCATTGTCGGCCTTTTTCTTTACATAGGTGGTCTGGCTGTGCGCAAGGCTTGCTTTGAGATTATCGCCGAAATGGAGGCGGCCAGAGCCTTCAAAGAGGGAAGGGCGGTTAAAATTCAGGATGAACGGAAAAACTTCTTTCGTGTCGGCACTAAAAATATTCGCCCCAGAGCTCTGAATCTGTTGATTGCCGACGGTCTGGTGATCAAAACCAACAACGGAAAATATTATCTGGACAAAGAAAAACTCGCCCAGGCAAAAGCGCAGTTAAGTTCAAAAACATAAAATGAACATTTCTTCTTAAGCTTATCTTTTATACTTCCGTTGTTCATACTGCTTAATGGGCTCTTCGAGAGGTGGAAAAATCTCGTGAAATCCCTTGTGAAGATTTGTAGCAATCTTCGTGATGAGATTGGCAGTACGGTGGGCGGTTTCTTTAGATTCACGTAATGCCTGTTTTAAGCGCACGCTATCGCCACTGTCAGCAATGTACTTTTCGTCAGCTTCACCACCCTTGTGCTCATAAACGTGTCTACGATGGAACATTAGAGTACCAAAAGATACATCCTCGCTATCGATACTACTGAGAATGTCTATGTCAAATACTTTGCGAAATATCTCGAAAACTGTCCCGAGGTTGTGGAAGTGGGATTTCTCTATCCAAGCTTTACGGGCTGGAGTTAATGGCACTCTGGTTAGGAGCTGCTTTGCGTACTGGCCGGCGAACGAGTCGAAAATAGCGACGGTTTCTTTAACACACGTTTCATATGGACCACCAGCATTGATTCTATCCCTGATTTGCTGAATATTTTTTTCCAACTCCTGCAAATCATTTCTTGTTCCACATGAGCTACAGTAAGCATACGTTCCAAGGACGTCATTAACTTTACCACAGGCATTGCATGTAAATAGGTTTTGCTGACGTTCTTCTGCATAGTAGAAAGCTGGCTTCTCGCAGTCCTTACCAGCCGCTTCAGCCACCGAATCCATATCGATTATGTGTTCGCCAGACTGACCAGAAGCAAGAGCGTTACTAAGTACTTCACAGTATTGCCTAACATATCGTTGTTGGGCATCAGTAAGGAAATGGTAGTATTCATCGGCCGTAAAGGCACAATACGGACAGATCTTGCCACCAAGACCAGCTCGCCAATAACCATTACATGAGGGGCATTGGTGGCCAAACATGCCTGTGCTGTCTGATGAGATAAATACTGGAAAACAGTCCGGCAACGGAGGTGGATTCCAAGGAGTGCCGATTCCACCCATCTTAATGTCACGAACGGCAACGCCTTGCGGAATGGCATAAACAGCAAACAATGCCGCACGGGTTGGTCTTGAATGAGTCCATCCAACATTGTAGGCGATCCGGCCATCAGCGTCGATCTTGATGTTAAAATTAACCTTTCCTCCTGTATGTGCAATTTCCTCAAGTTCTGTCTTTCTATTCAATATTTCCTCCCACGGTTTGGTGTAAATGTGATAAAACTTTCCTCACGCCGTCTTTGTCGGCACACAACAATTAATATGCGCACTTCATTTATTTTGATATTGTGGATGCTAAAAAATAACACAACTTTTTATTTTTCAAAAGAAAAAATCCTATGTTTCGGGCTGTTCAAAAATGCTCAGATGCAAGGCGCGCAAGAATCGTATCGCGAGGCGTATATGAACATACGTTGAGCGGTGCAGTTTGCAGCACAACGCCGCAGATGGACGTTTTTTAGCGGCCCTGGAGTTCGTGTTTTTTCATCATAATCAACACTGCCGAAATCGCGCCTTCGGTCATGCCCGGAATGCGCTCCATCTGGCCAAGCGTCTGCGGGGCGATTTTGGTGAGCTTTAATTTTAATTCGTTGGAAAGGCCGGGCACGGAGTTGTAGTCAAAGTCAGGCGGGATTTTCTTTTTTTCCTGATCTTTTAATTTCTTAACGGCGTCGAACTGCCGCTTGATGTAGCCTTCGTATTTGGTTTCGATTTCAATCTGCTGTTTGACAAAAGCATCCAGTTCCGGTTCCCAGCCGGGAAAAATGGAAAGGTTGTCGTATGACAATTCATGTCGTTTCAAAAGGCCGTGGAGCGTTGTGTGATTGCTCAACGGCGGAGAATTGAGTGTTGCGAGTTTTTCGTTTGTTTCCGCAGTCGGTTTGACCGGCGATGCCTTGAGCTGCTCAATACCATTCTCTATTTTTTTTATTTTATCCTGAAGTTCCAGATAATGCGTTTTGTCAATTAACCCCAGTGCGCAACCCTTGCCCATCAGGCGAATGGTTGCATTGTCTTCGCGTAAAATCAGGCGGTATTCGGCGCGTGAGGTAAACATGCGGTAAGGTTCATCCACGCCGCGGGTAACAAGATCATCGATCATCACCGCCATGTAGGCCTCGGAACGATCCAATAGAAAAGGAGGGGCTCCCTGCGCGGCGCAGGCAGCGTTGATTCCCGCCCAGAGACCCTGTGCCGCGGCCTCTTCATAACCTGATGTGCCGTTGATCTGACCGGCCAGATACAGGCCATCAACTAGTTTTGTTTCCAGCGTGGGTTTGAGCTGTGTCGGCTGAACATAATCGTATTCAATGGCATAGGCCGGTCGCATGATTTGCGCCTGCTCCAGTCCTTTAACGCTGCGAACAATTTTATATTGCATTTCCAGCGGCAGACAGTTGCCCAGACCTTTGGCGTAAACTTCCTGCGTGTCAAGTCCCTCATGCTCCAGCACCACGGGGTGGCTCTGACGTTCGCCAAAACGCATGACCTTGTCCTCCAGCGATGGACAGTAGCGGGCGCTTACTCCCTTGATAATACCGGAATAAAGAGGAGAATGCTGAATGTTTTCGCGTATCACGCGATGCGTTTCAGCGGATGTGGCGGAAAAATACGACGGTAGCCGCTCGGTGCGCAGTTTTTCGGTTGTGAAGGAAAAGGGCCGGGGATCGGGATCGCTGTCCTGCCGTTCCAAGCGGGAAAAATCAATGGAAGAGGCGCGAAGCCTGGGCGGCGTTCCCGTTTTCATGCGGCCGATATCGAAGCCAAGCTCTTTAAGATGGTTGGCCAATCCGATGGACGCCAGTTCACCGGCGCGTCCCGATGGAGTTTGCGAAGGGCCGACATGAACGAGTCCGTTTAAGAAAGTGCCGGTTGTAATAATAATTTTTTTAGCTCCGTAAAAATGCTCGCTCTGATCCAGCACGCCTATGACTCTTCCGTCTTCAATCACCAGTTTTTCAATCATGGCCTGCCGGACATAAAGGTTAGGTTGGTTTTCGACCACGGCCTTCATCGTCAGACGGTAGAGTTGCTTGTCGCACTGCATGCGGGAGGAATGCACCGCCGGACCTTTGGAGGCATTGAGCAGGCGAAAATGCACGGCGGTTTTATCGGTGATCTTGCCCATCTCGCCGCCGAGGGCGTCAATTTCCTTGACCAGTTGACCTTTGGCCAGTCCCCCGATGGCCGGATTGCAGGACATCAACGCGATGGAATCCAGATTGATGTTGAACAGAATCGTCCGGCAACCCATGCGCGCGCAGGCCAGCGCCGCTTCGCAGCCGGCATGTCCGCCGCCGACAATCGCAACATCATAATTGTCTGTTAAGTTCGTCATTCTTTCAATCAAACACTTGCTCTTGTTTTAAATCAATAGTAAACACGAACAGGTCATGCCGTTGCAAAACGGTATCCAGTATTTTCATTAAGTTCTGGATACCGGCCTTCGCCGGTATGACGCCATTGATGGTACTTTCTATTCATGACAAGTTTTTTACGGCATAGAATGTAAAAAAACAACATAAAAAAGAGGTTGCTTTGCCCAAACCGGATTTTTGGAAGAATAACAAAAACTACTACGACCTGAAAAGTTACTGGCGCAATCTGTTCGGCTGCAGCGTGCACAAGCTGCAAATTGACGCAGGATTTACCTGTCCGAACCGTGACGGTCATGTGGCCATGGGCGGCTGTATCTATTGTGACGGCAGAGGTTCAAAGTTGCGTCAGGCTGGTGAGTTGCCGTCGATTACCGAGCAGATTGCGAGCGGAAAAAAATATTATACAAAACAGGCCGGAAAGTTCATCGCTTATTTTCAGACATTTACGAATACTTATGCTCCGGTGGAGAAACTGCGCGCTCTCTATGATGAAGCGCTCAATCAGGAAGACGTTATCGGGCTTTCCATCGGCACCAGGCCGGATTGTATCGGCCCTCATGTTGTGGAGTTGCTAAGCGGATACGCGCAAAAGTATCATGTCTGGGTCGAGCTGGGGCTGCAATCTGTTCATGATAAAACTTTAACGTTGATCAACCGCGGTCACAGTTTTCAGCAATTTGAGGATGCAGTAAATGCTCTGGCCGGACACGGCCTGAATATTTGTGTGCACATCATCATCGGTCTGCCGGGCGAAAGCGACGAAGATGTGCTGGCCACGGCCAAAACGCTTGCAGCCATGCCGATTCATGGCATCAAAATCCATTCCCTGCTGGCCCTGGACGGAACGGCTCTTGGTGAAATGTACAAGAAAGGACGCATCAACATGATCACCAAAGAAAAATATGTTTCTCTGGTGGCCGATGTTCTGGAGGTGCTGCCGCCGCAAACCGTGATTCAGCGCCTCACCGCGGATGGTTACCGCGATATTTTCCTTGCACCCGACTGGGCAATGAACAAACTGGACGTGTTAAACTCAATCGATAAAGAACTGATACGGCGTGATTCTTATCAGGGGAAAAAGTACCGGACAAATCGCGCTGAATCACTTGATTGATATTTCCTTAGTTCGAACCGCTTCAACCCTTCAATAAGCGCTATGGCTTATCTTTTTTTGACCGTTTGGAATTCAGATAAAATCCATAACC
>Ga0255347_1003995_pt1 | contig 18400 bp, 20 predicted proteins | sample wastewater_treat_2_FD_192479 | JGI IMG/M metagenome (GOLD analysis project Ga0255347, IMG submission 192479) | Wastewater microbial communities from Lulu Island WWTP, Vancouver, Canada - plant24 | ecosystem: Engineered > WWTP > Wastewater > Unclassified | place: Canada: Vancouver, British...
TTGTAAGCTCATCAAAGAAAACCAACTGCGGTTTATTGATCAGCGCTAAGCAAATAAACAGGCGCTGTTTTTGCCCGCCAGAAAGTTTAGAGAAATAAACATTCTCTTTTTCAGATAGCCCCAAGCGCTCCAGCAGTTCGTCCTTTGGGGCAGGATGGCTATAAAAGGAAGAAAAAAGCTCAAGCGCCTCCCCAACCTTGATATGCGGGTACAAACTGGAGCCTTGCAGCTGCATCCCAATTAACTCATACAGATCGCTGCCTTGCTTTTGCGGGTCCATGCCCAGGACTGTTATCTTTCCGCTGTCGGGAGTGCGCAGCCCTTCGATGCACTCGATCGTCGTGGTTTTGCCGGCGCCGTTTGGCCCAACCATGCCAAAGATTTCGCCCTCCTCCACGATTAAGTCCACCCCGTCGACTGCTTTGATAGCTCCATAAGTTTTATGCAAGCCTTCTACCCATATCACTTCGTGCATGCTGCCTCCGTTTTTTTAGGTTGAATAGGAAACAAACTGTTTTCATCATAACACGGGAGAAAGGAAATAACAGTAGATAATCTGGGGATTATTTAATATAGTAACTAATTGGCAGATACTCTCGTTTTTCACGGTAAAATTTTAGGCATCTTAGATAAAGGATTTTAGGATAATTTTTATGCAATACAGAACTTTCGGAAAAACCGGTGTCAAAGTCTCCGCACTTGGCTTTGGCATGATGCGCCTACCCATTTTAGGTGAGGATAGCGCTGCAATCAACGAGGAGCTCGCCACCATGATGTTGCATCATGCCATCGATGCGGGCTTGAACTATGTGGACACCGCTTGGTCCTACCATCGCGAACAAGGAGAGCCATTTGTCGGTAGAGCGTTAGCTGGCGGCTACCGTGAGAAAGTCTATCTCGCTACCAAACTACCCACCTGGCTGATCCACTCTCAGGATGACATGGAGCGCTATTTGGATGCGCAGCTCACTCGTCTGCAAACCGACCATATCGATTTTTACTTGTTGCACTCCATGAACGCAGAAAAGTGGGAGAACCTGACCCGTCTAAAGGTTTTCGATTGGGCGGAGCGCAAGCGCGCTGAGGGTAAATTTCATTATTTCGGTTTTTCTTTTCATGATGACCTTGAAGTGTTCGAGCAAATCCTCAACGGTTACGATGCCTGGGATTTCTGCCAGATCCAATACAACTATATGGATATAGATTATCAAGCCGGTAGGAAAGGCTTGCAGGAAGCCGCTAAAAAGGGGCTCGGTGTATTCGTCATGGAGCCTTTGCGCGGCGGTCAGTTAGCCCAAAACCCTCCGCCTGCAGCTGTGGCACAAGTCTTCGCACAGTCTCCGCGCCAGTGGACGCCGGCGGAATGGGCACTGCAGTGGCTCTGGAATCAACCCGAAGTCTCGCTGGCCCTCTCTGGGATGAGCACTTTGCAGCAGGTAGAGGAAAACTTAGCCGCCGCCGAACGCTCCGGTATAGGTTCACTTACACCGGCTGACCTGCAAATCATCGAACAAGTACGTAACGTCCGCCAAGGCTTAGCCCCCATCCCTTGTACGCACTGCGAATACTGTTTGCCTTGCCCCAATGACGTCGCTATTCCGGATATCTTTGCGCTCTATAACGAAGCCATGATGTATGGGGCTCCAGAACATTCTCGCTATACTTACCGCAACTTCTTTAATGAAGAAAACAAGGCTGACCAGTGTATCGAGTGCGGCACCTGCGAGTCGCTCTGCCCCCAGCATATCGAGATTATTGAATGGCTCAAGACCGCTCACAGCTTCCTACAGCCCAACCAGGGCTAAGCAACCCCAATCCCGTCCGCCGGTCTGACTGCGCTTGGACATGGGGCTTAGTAGCAGCGTTAGCGGCACTTGCAATAGTCTTTTTCACCCACACCCCGCCCGGCTTCTGGAATAAGCTGATGGCAGTTGGCTCAGCGGTCTGTCATCAGGATTCCACGCATTCTTTTTTGGTCTATGGGCGGCAAATGCCGCTTTGCGCCCGCTGCACCGGCATGTATTTGGGGGCGCTGCTTTCACTTGCCTTTCATTTCCGGCAGGGTAAACTGGGCAGCCTCCCGCCGCGTAAAGTGCTGATCCCTTTGGGGCTGCTCTTTTTAGCTTTTGCGCTGGACGGGCTGAACTCTTCGGCTGCCTCGCTGGGTTTGGGGTGGAAATTGTATGAGACCACCAACCTGGCTCGCCTTATCACCGGCACTGGCGCCGGGATAGTTATAGGCGCGGTGCTAGCCCCCATTTTTTATCAGACCGCCTGGGCAGATTGGATCAAAAAATCCTCTTTGCCAGATAGCAAAGCTCTACTCGTGCTGCTAGCTGCTGCGGCTATGATCATCCTGGTTGTTTATGCCGGCCCGCAGGTGCTGCGCTACCCGGCTGCAGTTCTTTCGATTCTTGGTGTGCTTGTGGTGCTCTGCTTAGCCTATACCACTTTAGCTCTAATCATCCTGAAGCGTGAAAACATAGCAAACTCCTGGCGGGACCTACTTCTGCCGCTGTTAGTTGGCATGTTGACAGCGCTTTTACAGGTCAGCTTTTTCGCTTTCTTACGCATACACTTCCTTTAATACCTACCTCCTGTGGTTTGGAATCAGATATAATTAATTCAGTTCATCCAAACGTCTCCGGAAGGAATGCATGGGCACTTTATTCTCCACTATTTTAGAGGCATTTGGTCTTTCAGCATCAGCAGGTTTGAATGCTTACATCCCGCTGCTGGTGGTTTCGTTGCTGGCGAAATTTACCAACCTGATCCACCTCGCTCCGCCTTGGGATGCCCTGACCAGCTGGTGGACCATCGGCGTGCTCATCGTGCTCTGCTTGATTGAAGCCGTCGCCGATAAAATCCCCGCTGTGGATCACGTAAACGATGCGGTGCAGACTTTCATCCGCCCGACTGCCGGCGCGATCCTCTTTGCCGCTAGCGCCGGCTCGGTCACTGAAGCTAACCCTGTGCTCCTCATGATTTGCGGGTTGCTGGTGGCTGGCAGCGTCCATACGGTCAAATCTGTGCTCGTGCGGCCAGTGGTGACCGCAGCCACAGCCGGCACCGGTGACCCAGTTGTCAGCTTTGCGGAAGATGTTACTGCTGGTTTTATCTCCGTGCTCTCCGTGGTGCTACCCATCGTGATGTTGATTGTCATCATCATTCTTGTATTTGTCATAGCTTCTTGGATTCGCCGGAGAAAGCGTGCGCGGGCTGCGCTATAATAAGAATAATCTATTCATTTGACGAAAGGAAAAACTTATGAGCACCGAACCTGTAACCACCCCAGCACAAACAACTTCCCCTTGGTCGGTCGTCAGCCTGATCAGTGGGATCGCCAGCTACATTGCCTTACCATTCTTGGGCGCTATTATTGCATTAGTCACGGGTTATGTAGCCAAAGATGAAATCCGAAAGAGCAATGGAACTATCGGCGGCGAAGGCATGGCTACCGCCGGCATTGTCCTCGGTTGGATCAATATCGCCTTGATATTGATAGCAATCGCCCTCATAGTCATCCTCATTATCGGAATTATCCCTGCCCTTGGAACTTGGAGCGGATTTCGTGGCGGGATGCCCTTCTGGATGTTACATTAGAAGTTCCCACAAGCTAACCTAAAAGCAACTTGATCAGTTTCAAGTTGCTTTTTTATTTAGGTGCAGCAAATAATTTTCTTCTAAACCTGCAAGCATAATACTTGCTCTGTGGAGAAGCTAAAATTTACTTTATTCCCACAAGGAATCTTATTTGGAGAATGCAGCTTCAACTTCTGCCCGCCTGCTTCGACCTCTAGTTTGTAATAATCTCCCATAAATACGCAATCCCGTACATTGCCCGCGAAAGTATTCCGGCTGCCTTGCTCGGTACTAATCTTGGCATCCTTTGGGCGCAGCAACACGCTGCATTGTTCACCTAACGCGAAGGACAGATTACCGGGGTTTGCCTGCAAGTTCCCCAAAGAGGTCTGTACTGTAAGCGGTTCAAGCCCGCTCACCACGCCAGGCACCAGGTTGCCCAGCCCCAAAAAGCCGGCAATCCAAGCGTTAGCTGGTTGTTCGTAAAGTTCCTTTGCCGTGCCTTCCTGTGCAATAACCCCTTGATGCAAGATCAGCAGGCGGTCTGCGACGGCAAAAGCCTCCTCACGGTCGTGGGTCACGTAGATGGCTGGCTTGCGGCTCTCGTGAAGCACCTCGCGCAGTTCATCCATCAGCTGTAAGCGCAGGCTGTGATCCAGCGCCCCCAAAGGTTCATCTAACATCAGCAGGCGCGGGTCCGGCGCCAGCGCCCGTGCCAGCGCCACACGTTGCTGCTCCCCGCCCGAGAGCTCCGTGACTGAACGGTCAGCAAAGGTTTCCATATGGATGGCGCGCAGGGCTTCGAGCGTCTTAGCCTGCACAACTGGCTTGGGTAGCTGCTGCATACGCAGCCCAAAGGCAACGTTTTCCGCCACCGTGCGGTGCGGGAAAAGCGCATAATCCTGGAACATCAGCCCAAAACCACGCTTATGTGGGGGGATCATGCTCATGTCCGCTCCATCCCAGTTAACCTGACCGGAATCACTCGGCTCCAAGCCAGCGATGATGCGCAGCAATGTGCTCTTACCGCTGCCCGATTCGCCCAGCAGACAGACGATTTCTCCACTGTGCACATCAAAAGAAACACCAGCTAAGAGAGGCTGTCCTTCATAAGTTTTATGGATTTCGCGCACTTCCAGCATTAGTAAAGTTCCTCTCCAGGCAAGCGAATTTTCTCGATCAGAAATATCCCCGCGCCGCACACCACCAACAACAGGGTAGACATCGCAAGTGCTTGCCCGTAGTTGAGCGCGCCGGGCTGCGAAATGTAACGGTAAATTGCCACTGGGATGGTGGGGGTTTGCGCGCTGCTCAGAAAGCTGGAAGCCCCAAATTCTCCTAGCGAGATGGTAAAGGCGAAGACCAGGCTCACCAGCAGCGGCCGCAGGAGTAGGGGCAGATCCACTTCGCGGAATACGCGCGGTTCATCCGCCCCGAGCGTGCTAGCCGCCTGGCGCAAAGAGCTGGGAATGCCGCGCAATGCCGGCAGCAGCGTGCGCACCACTATGGGCAATGCCACCAGCGCATGCGCAATCGGGATGAGCAGCGGAAAGGGCATACTACTCCAAGCCGGATGCCGGAAAGCGACCAAAAAGCCTAAACCTAAGGTCACCGCGCTGGCGCCCAAAGGCAGCATAAAGAAGGGTTCGAGAATCCGGTTAGCTTTCCAGGGCTGGTTGAGCGCATACGCGCCGAGCATCCCCAAGATTGTGGCGATCACGACCGTGAGCAGTGCATAGACCAGCGAGTTGCGTACTGCTATGATGGGCGGCACATAAAAAAGCGATCCGGTGCGGTTTTGGAAAAGCTCTTGGTAATAGCGCAAGGTGAATCCAGTTTGGATCTGCCCGCGCTCGCCTCGGGCTGCTTCCAGGGTCACAAAGCTGCGCGTGATGAGGCTGAGCAACGGCGTTAGGATGAGCAGCACCAAGAGAATTACCATCACCGCTATGAAAGCTTTTTCCCCCGCACTCCGTGCAGTGCGCAGGTTGGCGCGCTCGGCGCTCACGGCGGCTTTACCGTAGCGCGGCTGGCTTGCACGGCTCTGCAGCCAAGCCACAAGCAAAGTGCAAGCTAATTGCACGAGTGAAAGCACTGCTGCGAGCCTCAGGTTGAGCATATATAGTGCCTGGGTGTAGATTTCCACTTCGAGCGTGGCAAATTGCGGCCCGCCCAGCATGAGTACCACACCAAAACTCGTGAAATCAAACAGAAACACAAGCAAGCTGGCGCCGGTTATGGCTGGCAAGAGCAGCGGAAGGGTGACCTCACGGAAAGCTTGCCAAGGGCTAGCGCCCAGCATCTGCGCGGCGTGCACTAACTTTTGGTCCAGCCGGCTCCAGGCTGAGCCTACCAGCCGGATGATTATCGCGGTATTGTAAAACACATGCGCGAGCAAGATCGCCGGCAAACTCTGCAGCATGCGGATTGGCGGCTCAGAAAGGTTCAAAAGTGCCATCAGCCCTAAGTTCAGCCAGCCGCGTGGGCCTAGCAGCGTGTTGAAGCAGGCTGCCACCACCACCGTCGGCAGAATGAACGGCAGCAGGCTGAGCAAGCGTAACCCTTCGCGTCCCTTAAATTCATAATGCGTAAAGAGATAAGCCGCGGGCAAGCCCACCAAAAGCGTTAGCAGCGTGGAGAGCACTGCCTGCCAGAGGGTGAAGCCCAATGGCTTGAGCACCTGAGCCGCGCTTGCGCCTTGCCAGCCCCCGTCAAAAGTGGACGAAAACGCCAGGCGCAGGATGGCAAAAAGCGGCTGGTAAAAGAAAATCAGCAGGAAAGCCGCCGGCAGCAGCCATAGCAGTCCTGCTCGTAACACGCGTTTGTTCCCGGTGTGCTTCATTCTTTCCCTTACTTCAGCATCAGCTCAATCCAAGCTTGCACCCAAGCTTCACGCTTCTGGGCGATAAGTTCTGGGTCTAGGGTAGCCGGTTTTTGCGGCACCTGGCTGGCTTGGACGAAGGCTTCAGGCAGCTTAGCCGCCGGCAGCACCGGGTAGACGAACATTTGCAGGGGCACATCCTCCTGGAAAGGCTGGCTGAGCATAAAGTCGATGAACTTTTCGGCTGAGGCACGCTTTTGCGTGCCTTTGAGGATGCCAGCAAACTCCACCTGGCGCCAGCAGGCACCATCGGCAACGATACTGGCAGTGGGCGCTTCCGTGAGTGGCGTTTCGGCGTAAATCAGCTCAGCGGCTGGGCTGGTTGCATACGAGACCACCATTGGTTGGGCGCCACGCCCAGATGAGCCGGAAAAGTTGGTGTAGTAAGCCGTCTCCCAATCGGAAACGATAACCACATCGTTATCTTTGAGCGCCTGCCAATAGCTCTGCCAACCCTCTTCACCAAAGGTGGCAATGGTTGCGAGCAGGAATGAGAGCCCTGGCGAAGATGTGGCGGGGTTTTCAACCACCAGCAAGCCGGCATATTCCGGTTTGGTCAGGTCTTCCAGCGATTTCGGCACGGGCAGCTGGTGCTCTTGGAACCAGGATTTATCGTAATTGATGCACACATCACCGTAATCCACAGGCAGCGCCCGATGACTCGGGTCCAACTGGAACTCAGCCGGGATCTGCGCCAGGGCGGGGGCATCATATGCCTCGAGCAAATCTTGTTCGAGCGCCCGGGAGAGAAAGGTGTTATCCAGCCCGTAAAAGACATCCGCTTCGGGCGTGCCGCCTAAGCTTGTCAGGATCAGCCGGTTGAGCGTGGTGCCGGCATCACCGCCTTTAATGAAATTGACTTTTACACTATTCTCGGCTTCAAATTGCTGCACAAGCTCAGCACTAACCGCAAAAGAATCGTGCGTCATCACCGTCAGCACCTGCAGCTCTTGCGCAGCCGGAGGAGAGGCTGCCGGCGTTTGGCCTGCACAGCCGCCAAGCAAAAGCGCTACAAGAACACCAATGATGAGGCTTTTTTTAATCATGTTGTACCTCCATTATCTTGATTTTGGCGGGTGTGGATGATCAGGAGTGCGCCGTGCTCTAGACTCACGCTGAAGCGCTCGCTGGTGCAACGATTGCTAATTCCGCGTGTCTGCCAAGGCCACAAAGTCTCGCTCTTGAGCGGGTATTCCAACCCGTCGGTCTCAACCCCTTGAGCTGGCTCTCCCCAAGGTAGCAGGGAAACCGTATCCCCTGGCTGGCAAGCAAGCGCAATCGTATCATGCAGCTGATAAACTTCTGTCAACCCGTCATCGATGCACACCCTGCATTTGTCCAGGTCCGGTCTAGCAAGCAGCGCCAGATTGCCCAAGGTTTGATCCAGCCGGCCGCCCAGCGCAAAAGCAATCAGAATGTTCCGATAACCGCGCTGCAACACCTCATCCAAAGCCAGCTCCAAATCAGTTTTGTTTTTAGCTGGCGGGAAGCGTAGAATTTCAGTGCCAGCTTGTCGGCAGGCTTCCACTTCCTGCGCAGAAAGCGAATCCATATCCCCGATGAGCAGCTGCGGGCTAAGCCCCAGAGCCTGTAAGTGATGCAAGCCGCCATCCACCGCCACGAGGAAATCATCCCCGCGCAATGCGATGGCTGTAGGGTTAGGTGCTGCGCCATTGGCGAAAAGCACTGCGCGCTCAGTTTTGCTCATAAAAAACACCCTCCTGCCTTGGGAGGGTGTGAAGTGGGTTGATTTCTCCCTCCGCCGGCATTATCCGGATCAGGTAATGTGGGTCGGAAGCTCACCGCTTCCCTCTCAGCCTGGCACACAGGCTCCCCAATATGCTTGTTATTCTTTATTTTACCATAATCAGTTCCCAAACCGACCGCTGCGCTTTACTAAAAGCTTGCGGTCTTGATAATCACACTTATTGGTGCTATGATGTTTTGGAAATTGGACCGCCTACACGATTAACCATCAAGCTAAATCAATAAGGTCTTGGGCAATGGAAAACAACGACGCTAAACCAACTTGTTCCGTAGTAATCCCGGTCTACAACAGCCAGCAGAGCCTGACACCATTGGTACAGAGGCTGCATACCACTTTGCCCGTCTTATGCTCAGATTACGAAATCCTACTTGTCAATGACGATAGTCATGATGAAAGCTGGCGCGTGATTACAGAGCTGTGTGCATCCAGCCCGCGCGTCATCGGCATCAACCTGATGCGTAACTTTGGTCAACACAACGCCCTTCTGTGCGGCATCCGTCAAGCGCGTTACGAACTGATCCTCACCATGGATGACGATTTGCAACATCCACCGGAGGAAGCGCCTAAGCTCTTTGCAAAACTCGCAGAAGGGTATGACGTTGTCTACGGCGCTCCCGCTGCCGAAAAACATGGCTTTTGGCGGGATTTATCTTCCCGTCTGATCAAGCAGGTGCTGCACAAGCTCATGGGCATCAACAGTGCCGCGACGGTATCTGCGTTCCGGCTTTTTCGCGCCGAGCTGGCAGAAGCTTTTTCCGATTATCAAGGCTCTTTCGTGTCCATCGACGTGTTGCTCAGTTGGGGGACCACACGCTTTGCTTCCGTGACCGTGAACCACCAGGAGCGGGAATATGGAACATCCAATTACAGTTTTAGGAAGCTGATGAATCACGCCCTGACGCTTGTAACGGGCTTTAGCAACGCACCACTACGGATTGCCAGCATTATTGGTTTCTTCTTCACCGCCTTTGGGTTTGGCGTCCTGCTCTATGTGCTCATCAGCTACTTTGTGCGTGGTGGCAGCTTACCCGGATTTCCTTTTCTAGCTTCTATCATTTCCATTTTTTCAGGTGTGCAGCTTTTCGCCCTGGGTATTTTTGGCGAATACCTTGGCAGGATGTTCAGCCGCACACTCAATAAACCTGTTTATACCATCCGCGAAGTCCTCAGGAGCGAACCTCTTCCTGAGAACCAGGAGAACCACAGCGGTGAGCACTGAAACAGCACCTGACCAAGCAACGGAACTTTCTCCGCTAGATGAAACCCGCTTTGGGGTCATGTCCGCACGCGCTCGCTTGGTAACCACCAAAAATTTACCCGCGGTTTTAGCGTTTTGCGCCGCCAATCAGGTGAAATTCCTGGTTGCCCGCTGCCCCACCACGGATATTTCCGCTGCGCATGCTATGGAAGCAGCCGGCTTCCGCTTAATGGAAACTTTGCTCTACCTGCGCTTTGACCTAAAAACCAGTCCTATCCCGATAAACAAAAGCAATGTGCTCATCCGCCCGGTGCAGCCCAACGAGGTAAGCCGGGTCGGCGCACTTGCCCATGCAGCTTTCACAAACTACTACGGTCATTACCATGCCGACCCAAAACTGGACCCCCAGAAAAGCACGGAGGTGTACGTCGACTGGGCTAAGCGCTGTTGCACCGATCCAGCTGCTGCTAACCTGGTCTTAGTGGCAGAGGCAGAAGGCGAGCTGGTGGGCTTTCGCGCGCTGCGTGTCAATTCGCCCATTCAAGGGGAGTTCATCTTAGCAGGGGTGAACCCTGAGTTCCGCCGGCGGGGTATTTACCGCGCCTTTATCATAGAAGGTCTAAAGTGGTGCCGCGAGCAGGGCTTGGAAGAGGTGCTCAACTCCACGCATGTGGCAAACGTGGCAGTTCAACGGACGTGCCTGCATGCAGGCTTCGAGCCAGCCTATTCCTGGTACACTTTCCACAAATGGTTTCCCTAAGCCCCACATGGCAAAATTCACGCGGTAGATCAGCCACAAAAACTATTTCTTATCAAGACGTGAGCTATGAGCAAAATCCCCTTCAACAAACCCCCTTTTCTTGGAAATGAATTTGATTACATGCGCGAAGCGATCGCTAGCGGGCATATCTCCGGCGATGGCAGCTTCACCAAGCGCTGCAATACGATCTTGGAACAGCTTATTGGCGCCCCTAAAGTGCTGCTGACCACTTCATGCACGCATGCACTGGAAATGGCTGCTCTCCTGTTGGATTTGAAACCCGGCGATGAGGTCATATTTCCATCCTTTACCTTTGTTTCCACAGTGAACGCCTTTGTGCTGCGCGGTGCAATACCGGTTTTTGCCGATATCCACCCGGATACGCTCAACCTGGATGAAACCCAACTGGAGCACCTGGTCACGGCAAAGACGCGCGCTGTTGTGCCCGTGCACTACGCCGGCGTCGGCTGCGAAATGGACGCCATCCTGGCTTTTGCTCAAGAACACAACTTAGCCGTGGTGGAAGATAACGCGCACGGCCTAACCGGAGCTTACAAAGGCAAACCCTTGGGCAGTTTTGGCTGCCTAGCTACCCAGAGCTTTCATGAGACCAAGAATTTTTCCTGCGGGGAAGGCGGTGCACTGGTCATCAACGACCCGCAATACATTGAACGTGCAGAAATCATCCGCGAGAAAGGCACCAACCGCAGCCGCTTTTTCCGCGGCATGGTGGATAAATACACCTGGGTGGATATCGGCTCCAGTTACCTGCCCTCGGATATGCTCGCTGCGTATCTATGCGCTCAGCTCGAGCAGTGGCAGATCATTCAGGCGCGCCGCCGGCAAATCTGGGAGAAGTATGACGCCGCATTGCGTGACTGGGCTATTCGCAATGGCGTTCGGCAGCCGTTCATTCCCGCGGACCGCACTCAAAGCTATCACATGTACTACCTGCTCCTCCCTGGGCTTGCCGAGCGCCAGGCGTTCATCGCCCGCCTGAAAGAACAGGAGATCTTAGCCGTGTTCCATTATCTGCCCCTGCACCTATCGGATATGGGCATGCGCTTTGGCGGAAAACCGGGCGACTGCCCGGTCACCGAGCGCATCAGCGACCAACTCGTGCGCTTGCCTTTCTTTTATAACCTCACTGACGAAGAGCAAGACCGGGTCATCGAGGCAATCATCAGCCAGCCCATCTGAATCTAAGGGCACGCCATCCACCGATATTGCATCCATAAAACGCACACTCAGGGGGCAACTCCGCGGGTATAGAACAGCGGCAGTCCGCCAAGATCCAGCAGTATGATCAGGGCTGAATCAATTTCCAGGAAGAGTATCTTGTGCTATAGCAGGGATAATTCACATAATTGGGTGACCAGAAAACAAATAATCAAGTTCATAGCAACATAAGAGTTTTATTAATAAACTGTACAGAAAATGGACTCACAAAAACATTTTGGTATAATTTGAATTCGTTTTGTTATTGTCACTTAGGAAAATATCTATGACCGACACACAAGAAATCTCAATTCTCAATCAAGGAACGATAACCCGACTGGTCGGCGTCGTTGTTGATGTGGAGTTTCCTTCTGGGAACTTGCCATCCATCTACAATGCTCTATTGGTTAACAATCCGGATGGTGACGATGTTGTTCTAGAAATCCAAGAACATGTGAAGCCGACCATCGTGCGTGCCGTGGCAATGGGACCCACGGCTGGGTTAAGGCGCGGTCTGACAGTCACCGATTTAGGCGAGCCGATAAAAGTTCCAGTGGGCGAGAAAACACTTGGCAGGCTCTTTAATGTCCTCGGTGAGACTATCGATGATCAACCTCCAATCGAGCCCGAGAAGCTCTGGCCTATTCATCACAACCCTCCAGACTTGAAAACACAAATTGCCTCTAAAGAGATTACGATCACAGGCATCAAAGCGATCGACTTACTCACACCCTACCCCAAGGGCGGAAAGGTTGGCCTTTTTGGCGGCGCAGGCGTGGGCAAAACGGTTTTGATGCTCGAGCTGATGAATAACACCATCACGATGCAATCCGGGATTGTGGTGTTTGCTGGTGTAGGTGAACGCAGCCGTGAAGGCAACGAGCTTTGGCTCGAGATGAAATCTTCAGGATTGCTCGATCGCACGGTTTTGGCGTTTGGTCAAATGAATGAACCTCCAGGCGCACGTATGCGCGTTCCTTTTACCGCGCTGACCATGGCAGAATATTTCCGCGAACAAGCCAGGATCCCAGTTCTTATCTTTATCGATAACATTTACCGCTTTATTCAAGCCGGATCAGAAGTATCGACGCTTTTGGGCAGGCTGCCTAGCGAATTAGGCTACCAAGCCACATTGGGCTCGGATATGGGATTGCTGCAAGAACGCATAACCTCAACAAGTGGTTCGAGCGTAACCTCCGTTCAAGCGGTGTACATTCCCGCTGATGATGTCACCGATCCTGCGGTCACCGCAACTTTTTCGCATTTGGATGCAATCTCAGTGCTTTCTCGTCGCATTTTTTCTTTGGGCTTATATCCTGCCATCGACCCGCTGCAATCAAGCTCCACACTGCTTAAGCCCGAGATAGTGGGGCAAAAACATTATGAGACAGCCACCCAAGTGAAGGCAACTTTAGCTCGATATGAGGAATTACAAGATCTTATCGCTATTTTAGGTATGGAAGAACTTTCCCAAAGTGATCAGCAAGTAGTGCTTCGAGCACGACGAATTCAGCGCTTCTTAACCCAGCCATTTTTTACTGCAGGAGCATACGTCGGGCAGGAAGGCAAGTATGTTCCGTTGGAAGATACCATTGATGGGTTTGCGCGCATTTTATCGGGCGAGTTTGACGAACTTCCTGAGCAAGCTTTTTATATGTCTGGGACAATTTACGATGTGATTGCAAAAGCCAAAGTTCTAGAGGACGAATAAGCCGAGTAAAAAAAGGAACATTACATGAAACCCGGTCGTCTCCGCATTGAAGTTTTGAGTGTCTCCGGCACTACACTAGAGCTAGAAAATGTTCATAGCCTGCAAGTGCTCTTAGAGGACGGGTCTTCAATTGGAATATTACCCGGCCATGCACCCCTAATCGGTGCAACAGCGGACGGTTTACTGTTTTATAATGATGGTGACGGTAAGAAATCGGTTTACATAAACGAGGGCGTGTTAACCGTTAGGGATAACCTTGTGAGCATTTTGACAACACACTGACACTAACAATGCCAAATGGAAATGATAACCACCAGTCAAATGCGGAACTGCCGAAGCGTGAGGAGAATAAACCTCCCAACGAGGCTATCCAAAAGAAATATCAAAAAAAACCTTTGCTCACAGGTCGAGATTTAAGAGCTTCCTCACTCGGTTGGGAAATCGCCATACCGATTGGGGTTGGGCCCTTGATTGGCTTTTTTATCGATCAGCACTTTAATACCGGCGATTTTTTTACGCTGACACTCTTAGGATTAGGCGTCTTACTGGCTGTGCTTGGCGTGCTCAGGTTTATCAGTGAAGAATTTGAAATTATGCAAGAAGAGTTAGATAAGAAAAGAGAGGAAGAACGTAAGCAAAAAAGGGAACAAGAAAAATACGACAGGCACGAGTATAAAAACAAATGAATGAAAATTTAGTAAAAATAGGTTTAGTTATAATAAGCTGCGCTTTAGGCGTAGGATGGTCAATATTTTCCTTACACATCATCCGCCAGAATGTGGAGGGAAGGACCGGCCAAGCCTCCTCGAAAAAAATCCTCCCAACGGTGCTGATGAACATATTGCGTTGGATCCTATTGCTCGCCCTTTTATACGTTCTTGTAAATGCCGGTATTCTCTATGCACTCTGTTTTGCTATCAGCCTAACCGCGGCACAAATTTGGCAAGTCGTGCGTATTAATCAAATCGCTAATCGCCCCAAGACGCCCGATGGAAAGGAATAAATCGCGTTAATGGAAATTATTGAACACCCAATCGTATTTTATCTGTTAGGAATTCCGGTGAGGGACACCGTCGTCTACACTTGGTTGGTGATGGCAATCGTCATTATCGGCGTAATCTTGATCGAGAAAATTAAACCTAACCTCCTTTCAACATTACTTGACGCCATCATCGGGATCATCGGAAGCGTTCTGGATGAGGATAATCTCAACCCTTACATCCCGCTTTTAGGTTCCTTAATGGTGTTTATCTTTTTCTCTAGCGCTGCTTCGATTATCCCGGGAGTAAAATCCCCTACCTCTGATATCAATACCACCATTGCCTTAGCCCTCATCGTATTTTTTGCGGTGCATTATTACGGTATAAGAAAAAAAGGGTTTATTGGCTATCTCAGAGAATTTGCGACACCAATCTTCTTATTCCCACTTGAAATTATCAGCCAATTTAGCCGGACAATTTCATTGGCTTTGCGTCTGTTTGGGAATATCCTAGGTGGTGACTTGATCTTTGCAATCGTATTCTCAATTATCCCTATGTTCATTCCTGTAGCGGTAGCTGGCTTAGGGCTCTTCACAGGTATCTTACAAGCGTACGTGTTTACAATTTTAGCTTCTCTCTACATTGGTTCAGCAGTTGCTATCAATGAAGCGGAAAGTTCGAAAAAAGAATCAAAAAAACAAATTAAGCAAAAACGAAAGGAATTAGCAAATGAACGGTCTTAGTCCAGAAGTCTTAGTAACCATTGTCAGTATAATCACCTCGGGTATCGTAATAATGGTAGGGGTGATCGTACCGGAGACGTGGGAAGGCAAGATTGCCACCAAAGCTGTTGAAGGTATCGCTCGTCAACCAGAAGCAGCTGGAGAATTGAGAACCACCATGATCATCGCCATGGCGTTGGTTGAAACAGGTGTCATCTTTCAGCTCTTGGTGGTCATGATTTTGCTGTTTGCTAACCCTCTAATCACTAGATTTTTCGGTGGATAAACGATGCTGGATGTCTTTCTTGACACAATCGTTTGGCAGATAATAAATTTTATTATCATCGCGGTTGCTCTCTATTACCTGGTATTCAAACCAGTTGCCAGGAATGCAGATCGGCGGGCAAAAGAAAAAGCCGAATTAATGAGAGAACTTAAAGAAGACCGTGAAGAAGCCGCGCGTAAACTAGAGGAAATTAACAACCGCCTAAGTAATTTAGACGAAGAGATTGAACAGATCTTGCAAGAGGCTTACGAAAAGAACAAGGTTAAGCAAGAAGAGCTCCTGCAAGCTACGTATGAAGAAGCCATGCAAATCATGGCAAACGCCATACAGCAAGCTAAGCAGGAACAACGCGCTGAGCTAAATAAAAATAGACAAGTTTTCACTGATGCTATTCTGCAAATCACCAAGGAAATCCTACAACAGGTAATACCTCCTCTGGTGAATGACATCTTAATCGAAGAACTCTCCAAGAGCATCTGGAACTTAGGCGAAGATGACATCCAAAGGTTGAACACGATCCGCAGGTCCTTAGAAGAGCAAACACCGATGATCACATTAACCGTCGTACGCCCTCTAACCGTGGAGCAGGAAGCCAATCTCTATAATACCTTCAGTGCTCTAGCAGATAAGGACGTCGAAATTAATATTGAGGTAGATCCCAGCCTAATTGCCGGTGTTCGGGCTCGCGTAGGCGACTTTATTCTCGACAATTCAGTACTCAGCAATGTCGAGAATTTGCGGGACGAGGTCAATAATAAAATAGAACAGATTAGCAGGGAATCACATGAGCATGCTATCCGAGAAAGATAATTTGCTTCAAGCTTTCATTGAAAAGCTAGAAAAGAATTCCCTGTTGAATATTCCGACCGATGTGTTTATCGCTGAGGTTAGGTCTCATGTGGAAGACTTCAAAGAACCCCTCCCGGGCTTAGGAGATATCAGTAATTTTTTACAAATATTAATTGATGCAAGTAAATCAATTTCCCCTAAGCTTTTATACTATAGCGTTGGCACAGTTCAATATATTGGTAACGGCGTCGCCACTCTGAGCGGTCTCCCTGATGCGAGCTTAGAGGAATTGGTTAATTTTCCTAATGGAGTTCAAGGCATGGTCTTAAGTTTGGACCAAAAATATGTAGATGTACTTCTACTCGGCTCCGATTTAGGCATCCAAGGCGGTGATTTGGCTGAAGCCACCGGTCAACGTTTGAACATCCCCGTAGGATTTCAGTTCTTAGGTCAAGTAATTGACCCCTTAGGGAATCCTCTCATGAACGATACGCCGATTGTTCCATCAGAGTATCGACCGGTTGAAAAGGTAGCTCCAGGAGTTACTGAACGTGCACCAGTGGATACGCCTCTTTATACCGGCACAAAAATTATCGATGCCCTCTTCCCCTTAGGGCGCGGACAACGCGAATTGATTGTAGGTGACCGACAAATCGGAAAGACAACACTAGCCTTAGATACCATTCTGCAACAGCGGGAAACTAATGTTGCTTGCATTTATGTTTCCATTGGACAGAAAAAGGCATCCGTTATAGATGCCTTGGATATCCTTGAAAAAGGTGGCGTTATGCCCCAAACGACAGTGATTGTGGCTAGCCCAGATGACCCGCCAGCATTGCGTTATCTCGCCCCCTACTCTGGGGTAACCTTAGCTGAATTCTTTATGGATTCCGGTAGAGATGTCCTCATTGTGTATGATGACCTCTCAAAACACGCCGATACATACCGTGAGATCAGCCTTTTGCTTCGACGACCACCTGGACGGGAAGCCTATCCTGGCGATATCTTTTACCTGCATTCGCGTTTATTAGAACGCGCCTGTCGCCTCAACGAGGACCATGGCGGTAAAAGTATCACCGCTTTGCCAATCGTCACCACACAACGCGGAAACATCTCTAGCTATATAGTAACGAACCTTATTTCCATTACAGATGGGCAGATTATCTTGGACACAGATTTGTTCAACAGGGCGGATTTACCTGCCATTGATGTCGGCAAATCAGTCTCCCGTGTCGGCTCTGCAGCCCAGGAACCTGCAATGAAAAAGGTGGCTGGTGCTTTAAAATTGGAACTCTCTCAATATGAAGAGGTGGCTCACTTTGCTCGTTTCGGTACTGACGTGGGTGAGTTAACCCGTCGCCAGATTGAACGTGGAAGAAAATTGCACAAGCTCTTAAATCAAGGACCAAATCAACCAGTCGGGATTATCGACCAAACCTTAATGTTCTATGCTTTCACGCATAGCTTCTTGGAACAAGTCCCAGAAGAAGATATCCCCGAGTTCATCGAAGAGATGCTCGAAGAATTGCGTGATAAAGCTCCTAGGGCATTAGATGAGCTCTCATTTAAGCGTGATTTCAGCGAGACTATCGAGACACAAATTAATCAAGTTCTGACCCAATTCGTTTCTGAATGGGCAGAGAAACGGACGCAAACATCATGAAAATGGTTATGACGGTTGTCCCCAAAAAATATGGCGAAAAATTACTTTCAGACTTAGTTCATGCTGGTTTCTCAACCACCTTTTATGAAACTCGCGGCGGCATGCTTCGGCAAAGCCAACTCACCATGCTCACCGCAGTAAAAGATACTGAGGTTTCTAAAATATTGAATGTGATTAAATCCAGTGGTAGCACCCAAAACCACCACATCCATTACGGTTATGGCCTCAAGAGTAAGGAAACTAATATTTGTTCAACGGACGAAATCCAAACACGAAGCAGTGTTGTCATCTTTATTTGGTCCTTAGATCAATTCGAGCTTTCCTAAGGAGGTTGCATGTCCGAAACGCTTGACAGAGCAACAGCCAGGCTAGCAAATTTAGAGGCAATGGAGCCTCTCTTAAATGCTCTGCGCGTGCTTTCGCTCAGCTCGATGCATATGACCCTAAATCGAATGCGCAGTGTAGAAATTTATGCCGCGCGATTCACATCTATCGCGCAACAATTGGTCAACTTATCCGCCACCGCGAAAACGACAAGCTCAAAAGAAGAAACGTCCCTCGATAGTGAAAATTCAAAGCCCCAAAAAGCATTGCTGATCATCTTAGGCAGCGTTAGGGGTATATGCGGTGCGTTCAATCGCATTTTGGCAAGTAAAAGTAAAGAGGTAATCCGAGAGATTCATGCACCCAATGTTACCTTAGAGGTTTGGGCATTCGGTGCACGTCTACAGACCAAGCTGCAAGTGGAGCAAGTTGCCTACACCGCTTTCGAACCTTTAATTTCCGGCTCCTTGCCAGATGAAGCCAAAGCTAATCAAATGATGCGAACATGGCTCGCCGAA
>Ga0255347_1004006_pt1 | contig 18363 bp, 18 predicted proteins | sample wastewater_treat_2_FD_192479 | JGI IMG/M metagenome (GOLD analysis project Ga0255347, IMG submission 192479) | Wastewater microbial communities from Lulu Island WWTP, Vancouver, Canada - plant24 | ecosystem: Engineered > WWTP > Wastewater > Unclassified | place: Canada: Vancouver, British...
TACAACGGCGGGGTAATCTTCGGCAACCCCAACATCCAGTTTGTCGGTCTCAAGCACTACATGCGCATGTTCAATGATCAGTACTTCTGGATCTCCCTAAAAAACAACGGCTTGATCATGGCGGTGTCCTTGTTCGGCCAGATCCCCCTTGGCTTTTTGTTCGCCTATGTCATCCACCGCAAGCTGATCAAGTTCGGGAGCTTTTTCCAGACCACCCTCTACCTGCCCTGCGTGATTTCCACCATCGTGGTCGGACGGTTGTGGCAGGCCTTCTTCTCGCCTTACGGTCCTTTTACTAAGTTCATGCAGAGGTTTCAGCCAGGTTGGGAGAACGAACTGGCCTACGATCCCAAGCTGGCCATCATCCCTGTCCTTTTTGTCATCCTCTGGATGTACACGGGCCAGTACATGATCATCTTCCTGGCCAACCTGCAGAAGATCGACCCGTCATTGATCGAGGCGGCCCGGATCGACGGAGCCAGCGAGTGGCAGGTCCTGACCCGTATCATGTTCCCAGCACTTTCGGGGGTCATCGTCACTTCCGCAATCTTGGCTATCGCGGGGTCGCTGAAAAGCTTTGACCTGATCTACGCCATGACGTCTGGAAATCCGGCGCGCCGCACCTCAGTACTTGCCCTGTACATGTACGATACGGCCTTCAAACATTCGCCGAATTACCCGCTGGCCAACTCCATCTCCATGTTCATGGTCCTGCTGAGCTTTACGCTGATCGTCTTGGTGCGCATCACTGAAGCTAGGTTTGGAGGTAGGGAAGAATGAAAACCGCCGTCAAAACCAAGATCAGGAAAACGGATTTCCACCCGTTGCTGAGGATCTTCGTCTACCTCACCGTGCTGGTCTTCACCGTGCTCACCCTCTACCCACTCTTCTGGCTGGTGATCAGTTCGCTCAAGACTACCACGGAGTTTCAGAGGAACATGACGGGCCTGCCGGTGAACCCGACCATCAACAACTACCCGACCGCCTGGCGGCTGGCTCAGTTTGATACTCTGTTTCTGAACAGCCTTTTCTTCACGGTGGCGTCCACCCTCCTGGTGATCCTCTTTTCGCTGATGGCGGGGTTCGCCTTCGCTAAGATCCGTTCCAAGGCAACACCGTTCCTGCACGGAAGCTTTGTCATCGGTATTCTGCTGACCCTGCAGTCCATCATGGTACCGCTCTTCCTCATGGCTGTCGCGACGAATCTGTACAACACAAGGCTTGGAGTGCTCATCCCCTATGTGGGCATGGGCATGCCGATAGGGATATACCTGTGCACTGAGTTTATCAAGTCGGTCCCCGACTCAGTGGTCGAATCGGCACGCATAGACGGCGCTTCCTACCTGAGGATCTTCGCCATGATCGTTGCCCCCATGGCCAAACCAGTTGCCGTCACTCTGGCTATCCTCAATGTCTCCGGAGTATGGAACGAGTTTATGTTGGTGAACATCCTGGTCTCCAGCGATGCCCTGCGCACTCTGCCCGTGGGCATCCTCAAGTTCTCCGGCCCTCTAGCCTCAGATTACGGGCGCATGTTTGCTGCGCTGACGATAGGCATGGTGCCCATGGTGGTCTTCTACCTCATCTTCAGAAAGCAGATCACCCAAGGCGTCTCCGCCGGAGCAGTCAAAGGCTGATCCTGCGGCCCAAACCCAAAGAAAAAAGACTCCACAGCGGGAGTCTTTTTTTTATCGGGTTTGAGTCAATCTCCGTAGGCCACCACTCTGTTGCGCCCTTCAGCTTTAGCCCGATATACAGCCTCATCTGCCCACTGGAGGAGAAGATCGTAAGACGCCGGATCTTCCACTTTGGCGGCGGCCACGCCGATGGAGACGGTCAGAACGGCGGCTACTGGCGAGGCTTCGTGGAGTATCTCCAGGTCAGTCACGGCGGTCCGAAGCCTTTCCGCCACATGCCGTGCTCCTTCGCGGTCTGTGTCCGGCAGAAGAACTGCGAACTCTTCTCCACCCCAGCGCGCCACCAGGTCTCCCGGTCTGTGCACGGAGTGGTACAGGGTGATGGCCACCAGCTTAAGGACGTCGTCGCCCTGGAGATGCCCATAGGTGTCGTTGTACAGCTTGAAGCGGTCCAGATCGATGATGAGCACTGCCAAGGGAGTCTGGTTGCGCCTGGCCCTCTCCCTTTCTTCGGCGTAGGCTTCATCGAAACGACGCCTGTTGGGAATTCTGGTTAACCCATCGATCCGGCTGTCGCGCTTCAAGATGTCTTTGTAGCGCTTCAGTTCCAGGTGGTTTCGGATTTTGGCTTTGACGATCGGCAGGTTAAAGGGTTTGCGTATGTAGTCCATGGCTCCGAGTTCGAGGCCATAGGCTTCATTCTGATCCCCTTCCAAAGCGGTCAGGAACAAGATGGGAATGTCCCGGGTGTTGGGATCGGCCTGAAGCCGAGCACAAACTTCGTACCCGTCCATTTCCGGCATGATGATGTCCAGCAGGATCAAGTCCGGCATTTCCTCCTTGACCATAGCCAGCGCTTGCACGCCGTTGTAGGCCACCCTCAGATCATAGGTGTCCTTCAGGGCGTTCACGAGTATCTGAGCGTTGAGTTTAACGTCTTCTACGATAAGGATGCGCTGCCGCCTACCCAGATCAAGGTCATCCAGCATTTCCACCCGCTCTACCCCCAACCAGAATCTTACGAGTAATACTTCGACATTTGGCGGGTAATCCCTTGTTTCCCAGCGGGCGGATCGCATATTCTATGTAAAGCGTGAGCTAGCCCGTCCTGCGGGCGAAGCATTTTGGCAGCAACCGGTGAACGAAGCTTTTTTGGCCCGGGGCGCTTTTTGGGTTGGGCAAGAGCCTTTTCAAATCCCCTTGATAAACAACTCTGGCCGGGAGTTTCAGGAAGTCCACCGGCTTTACCAGGTTTTCGGGCACTCCAAAGTCTGCGATCCCAGCGCCGTGCAGCACGTGGTAGACGAACTGAGAGCACAGGAAGCGGTCAGACCTTGTGGTCGGTTTGTTGATCAGTCCGAAAACCAGTCCCCGGCAGTTGTACTTATACCTTGAGCTGTGGTCGATGAACTCCTGGACGATGCGCTGCGCCTGAACGTAGCTCTCTTTGGCCACCTCAAGCTCCAGCACTATCCCCGGCAGACGCCTTGAGCGTTTGTAGAGTCCTTCGTCGAGCTTCTCGTGCCTGAACCGCCCCAGGAAGGGATAATACGAATACTTACGTCCGAAGCTGTACATTTCCTTAAGATCCTTGTCAAGGGACAGGGCTGCATGTGTATACTCATCCCGCGTCACAAGGTAGATCAAGCGGGATACGATGCTGTTCGTACGTGTCAGAACAATATAGAGATAAGCCTTTTCCATCTTGGTTCGCTCCTGCAACCAGTCTTCTTCCGATCATACCCTTCTTGTGAGCAAAGGGAAAGCGCGAATATCAGGACAGCGGCGAAAACAGGCTGACCACCGATTCCAACGCCCGCGACAGCAGAGTCTCTTTTTTGAAGCGAGCATAGTCCAGCTCAATGCTCTGCTCCAGATCGGTCTCGAAGATGCGGCTGTATACCTTGCTCTCTTCCTGGGATTCGAAGTAGATAAAGACTTCATCATCACGCTCCAGGCTGCGCACGTTGAGGTTGACCGTGCCGATGCAGAGCTTATCGTCGTCGATCAGCATGGCCTTAGCATGCATGATCCCCTTGTACTTGAACACCCTCACCCCGGAATCGATCAGCTGACGGAAGAAGTAGTTCTTGATGTTGTGGTGGAACAGCCCCCCAAAGGTGTAATACGACGAGGTCATGATGCGCACATCAACGCCCCTCAGGGCCAGGGTCTTCAGACTCTGCAGCACGGCCTCGGATGGAGCGAAGTAAGGCGTCTGAATCCAAAGCCTGTCCTTGGCTGAGTTGATCAAATTGAAGTAACTGAGGTTGATCACATCCTGCCCGATGTACTTGTTGTACAAGCCGTTGGCTACGATCTGGGCAGGCAGATGACCATTGGCCTCAACCTCCGGGAAATAGTGCTGGAGCCGCTGGCGGAAGCCCAGGCGCCCCTTTTTCATGGAGGCGACCCAATCGGAAATGAAGATCTGCTGCAGGTCACGGACCACGCCTCCCGTGAGCCGGACATGAGTATCCCTCCAGACCATGCCTTTAACGCCCTCGGCGTAGTGCTCTCCGACGTTCATCCCTCCGAGGTACCCCACTCTGCCGTCCACAATCACCAGCTTGCGGTGGTTGCGGTAGTTCAAGGCCCGGGCCCAAGGACGGATGCCGTGAACAAGGCCGCCGGCGGCCTTCAGCTCGCGGAAGAGGGGCCTGACAAAGGTAAACCCGCAGCCAAAGCTGTCATACAGCAGCTTTACCTCCACGCCCTGCCGGGCCTTTTCCTTCAGGATCTCAAACAACTCCCGGCCCACAGCATCGTTATGGATCGTGAAATACTGGACATGGATGTGGTCCTGGGCAGCACGGAGGTCAGCAAACAGGCGGGCGAATTTCGGACCTCCGTTGGTGTACACTTCTACAGCATTGTCATCGGTAAAAATGCTCCCGCACCATTTGAAGTTGAACTGCTGAATGGGCGAGAGCTCCGCACCTGAACGATTGTGCCACCTGCGTGTGATGGCATCCAGCTCCAAAAAGACGGCCCTGTGCCTCTCACGGATCTTGCGCCTTTTGTAATCCCAAAACACATCGCTGCCCATCACGCTGTAGACGATGAGGCCCACCACAGGGAGGAACACGAGGACCAGTATCCAGCTGAAGCGTTGCGTCGGTTTCTTGCGGCTGAAAAAGATCGTGAAGATGACAAAAAACAGGTAGCCGATATAAAGAAGCCATAGAATCTGTCTCATACCATCTTCCCTTTCTACTCAGCGTGATCCTTCTGCTGCTGTGCGGGAGTATCGTCCGCTACTCCATTTATACGCAGCCCCTTTTTTTCCTGCCGCAGATGTTCCCGCAGCAGTGGGCGCTGACACGGGGGCACTCAGCTTGTAGACTTATTAACAAACGCCTGGAGTGGCGCACGGATAGACGAGCGTCCCCAACGCAACTCACCGCGCCCACCTTCCCAAGGGAGGCTCAAGGACGAGACGGCGAAGGCATATAACCCTCACGAAGAGATCATGAAGGCCATCGATCAGGCCGCTGCCCTGCTGGGGTTGGAAGAAAAAGACTACGTCCAGCTCAAGTACCCAGAGCGCGAACTGAAAGTGTCGGTCCCTGTACGCATGGATGACGGTCCGATCCGGGTGTTTGAGGGCTGCAGGGTTCAGTATTCGGGCATCCGGGGACCCTATAAAGGCGGCATCCGCTACCACAAAGATGTTGACATGGACGATGTAAAAGCCCTGGCCGCAGCCATGACCTTCAAATGCGCTGTGGTGGATATCCCCTATGGGGGCAGCAAGGGCGGCATCGCGGTGGACGCGAGCAAGCTGTCCAGAGGCGAACTGGAGAGGCTGACCAGGAAGTACACGACGCTTCTGTTTCCGTTAGTAGGGCCGCATATCGACATCCCAGCCCCCGACGTCAACACCAACGAGGAAGTCATGGCCTGGTTCATGGACACATACAGCCTGTTGAGCGGCGAACTGACCTTGGGCGTGGTCACGGGCAAGCCAGTGGCTCTGGGAGGATCTTTGGGGCGCAGAGAAGCTACAGGTCGCGGCATCCTGATCGTGGCTCGGGAAGTCGCCAAGAGGCTGGGGCGCGACTTGAGAGGGGCTTCCGTTGCCGTGCAGGGAGCTGGCAATGTGGGCGGCACCGCTGCTCTTCTCCTCGCCAGGGAGGGCTGCCGCGTGGTCGCCATCAGCGATTCATCCGGAGCCATCCATAACCCAGATGGACTCGATGTCGAGGCGGTTCTCAGCTTCCTCCGGGCCGAGCATGGCAGGCGGCTGAAGGATTCCCCGGACCGGGCTTTGTGCGGATATCCAACGAACAGATGCTTCAGCTGGACATCGACATCTTAGTGCCAGCGGCGCTCCAGAACAGCATCAACGAAGAGAATGCCCCCAGTATTAGGGCCAAGGTCATCCTGGAGGGGGCGAACTGCCCCACCACTTCAGAGGCGGATGCCATTTTGGCAGAGAAAGGTACCATAGTCGTGCCAGATATCCTTGCCAACGCCGGAGGGGTAGTAGTCTCCTACTTCGAATGGCTGCAGAACCTGCAGTCAGTCAAATGGGAAGAGGACAAAGTCAACCAGCGCCTTGAGAACACTATGGTCAGGGCTTTCCGCGAAGTGTGGAACATGGCGGAAAAAGCCAACACCTCACTGCGCCTTGCCGCCTACATGGTGGCCTTGGAGCGTATCGTCACAGCAAGCAGACTGCGGGGAGTAACGTTCTAGGCACCCCTTGGGGCGTGCCTCAAACAGCGCCCAAACCAGTTCTTCATACCTGCTGCTGAGGTGAGGGGGACTCCATTCGGGGCTCCTGCAGAGAAAGACGTAATCAAAGTGCTCGCGGAAAACGGATGCCAGGTCCGTTGTGTGGGCAAAGGGGACATCGCCCTCTAGCGTCGCCAGCTGCGAGTCGGCCCGCCTGATCCACCTGACCTGGACCGTTGGTCGTTCCTCTAGTACTCTCCTCAGCCAGTTGCCGCAGTTGCAGTAGTCATCACCGCTGAAGTAATGGTAAAAGTCGTGGTGGAAGTCTACGTTCACGATCATGAGCTGCTCGCCTTGGGGCAGGCTGTCGATCAGCTGCTTGATCGCCCTGTGGGTCTCTGACACAAACACGGAAGCCGCATCCAGGTTTAGCGACTCTAGGAACCACTTGAAAGGGTCAAATTCGGCAATCACGCCAATCCTGGCGATCTGAGGATAGGCAGCATAGCGTTCGGTCCACATGCTGTCCAGCTGTTCCCGGGGAATGTCTTCCCCGCCGGTCAGGAAGTACTGGTCCCGTTCTGCGGCTGAAGCGTCTATGAAGTAATCAAAATCGATGCTCAAAACAGAGATCACCGTCACCGCCTCCTACTACTCAAGCGGTTGGAAAAATGCGATTTGGCGCTTGCCGAGCTTAAAGTGCTCGATGCGCCTAAAGGCTTCGTGTTGAAGCCTTGCCTTCCTATCCGCTACGATCACCAATACGGCCAAGGGCCGTGTCAGAGCGCGATAGCAGTTCGCAAAGAGGCTTTCTACAGGGTCTGTCCCGGTTCCTCCCCAACTGGCCATCTGCCCGTAGGGGATGTCCGTCACGATGATGTCCAAACCCTGCGCCGGAAAGGGCGCCGGGTCTGTGATATCCCGCTGCCCGATGGTGGCCTTTATGCTGCGCCCACCGAGCCGCGTGCGCAGGCGAGCAAGGCTTTCCAGCGCCTCCCGATGAGAGTCCTTGCCATAGGCTTCCGCGTAGGAAGCGAGTTCCCGCTCCCTTCTATCCAGGCCTTCCGCTGAGAGGAGCGAAAGGTTCTTTGCAGCGACCTCCAGTACCTTGGGGTCGATGTCGGTGGCCGTGATGTCCAGGATCCGCTCGGGGAACAGAAAACCCAAGGTTGTAAGGAGAAACCCCCCGCCGCAGCAGGGGTCGTAAATGCGGAAAGGCCCCTTGTTGCCGTGCTTCTCGAGGCTGTGGAAGGCGCGCTGGATGATCTCATCTGCCAGGCGCACGGGAAAGCCGGTGGTACCGGGGGCGCTGTAGAGCACTCTCCCGCTCGCGAAATCGCTGTAATCCGTCTTCTCTGCTGCAAACACGTACTTCATCCACGCATCACACCCAACCCGCCTTGGTTAGGATTTCTTCAATAACTCCCGTCTTGGCATCGGCATAATGCTGCACATGCTTCCAGGTCTTCTGGGCCAACCTGCGCTTTTCCGATGCATATCTCTCCCGATCCTCCGGGTGGGACCGCAGCCAATCCCTAAACCGCAGCATCTTCTCCACTTCAGATGCCCCCTCGCTGAACACATGAAGATTGATATCTATGTCCGGCCCCTTGAACAGGCGGTGCTCAAACCAGTCTGGTTCGCGGATGCGAAGGGTGTAACCTGCTGCTTCCAGAAGCGGAACGAAAGACGCTTCGTCTGACGAGTCTTCCACCACCACCACAATATCGATAACGGGTTTGGCGCAGAGACCTGGGACGGAGGTTGAGCCAACGTGCTCGATCTGAAGTGCCCTGCTGCCCAGGACGGTGCGCAGCCGCTCCGCCTCCCGGGCAAAAGCTGCGGGCCACGCTTCATCATATTCCGCCAGCGGGATCGGCGCGTTGTGGGGTTTCAATTCTGCTAACATCGTCTGCTGCAGTTCTTCATCGCTGCGCAGCTGTGGAAAGTTCTCAGGCTGCACTCCACACCCTCCCCTCTTCCCTGCGGTCGGCCAGGCTGATCAGGCCGATGCCGATCAGAAGGGCCGCTCCAAACGTGTAAACCCACTGGAAACTCGCCAAGCCTGCCAAACCATAGCCAATCAGCGGCCCCACTGCAGAGCCCAAGTCCTGCCAGGAGCTGTAGCGGCTGATGGCTGCGGAGCCTTGCTGCCGGGCTCCGTCACCGGCAGCCGCATCTAGGAAGACGCGCTGGGCGTTCATGCAGACAAAGAACACCGCGAAGGAGATCATCGTGGCCAAGATGTTCTGAGAAAACGCCACGAGCATAAGAGAACCTCCCTGAAGAAGGGTAGCCACCAAGAAGGGGCGCCTTCGACCCCAGCGGTCGCTCAGCCGCCCGGCCAAGGGCGACACCACGAGGGTACTCAGCCAGTTGGTGGAACTCGCAAAGCCCGATAGGGTGGCGATACCGATGAAATGGCCCGCCAGAACGGTTCCAGAACCCGCCCTTTCCTGCAGCACTGCGGCCATACTTGCCATCACAATACCCCAGCCCACAAGGTAAGTGACAAAACCGGCACGGTTGCAGAAGGCCAGGGAAAACGTGTCGCCCAACGGCTCTTCAACCGGCGCCTCCACTGCGGCCCCGCTCTCAGAGGGAGTATCCGGCCTGCTCTGCGGTCTCCACAGCCCGAATACAAAGGGCAGAGCCGCCAAGGAGAGCAGAGCAGCTGCCGCCATGGCAGCCGAGTACCCGGCTCTATCGGCCAGGAGGCCACCGCCTACCACCGCTGCCATGCTTCCCAAGCGAGAAACCGACTGCACGATGCCCAAGGCGAGGCCGAGGCTGGCTGGGTTCGTCCTCAAGGCCAGGAGGTACGCACCGAGACGGAAATGAGAGTAGCACGCTCCCCACATTATGCGGGCAGCGAGGAAAACTGCCACCCCAAGCGGAAAGGCGTACGCAGCCGTGCAGGCGGCAGTAGCGAGGACCACTGCGGCCATTATGACAGCAATGTCCCACCTAGCGAAAGACCTTGCGGCAAGGGAGTTCGTTGCCAGGCGCACCCAGCGGTTCATGCTCAGGATCAGCCCCACCATGAACGTGGAGATTCCCAGAGAACCAGCATAGAGCGGAAGAATGCTGTACAGCAGTGAATCGCCCAGCAGAGTTAAGGCCGTGATCACGGAAACTGTCACGATGGGTTTGAGTTCAGCTTTTGTCAGCACAGTGATTCCCGCTCAAACATCCAAGATCACCCTCCTCGGGTTATTCCGCACACCCCGGCCCTTTGCCTGCCTGAACGAAGCTCTGAAACAACATATTCGTTCCCACAGCGTCCTAGATGGCGGCGCGAGTTAGAGCTTGGCGGTGGGCATGGGGACCGGTGCTACCTGAAGGTCGATCAAGACTGGCCGAGTTGCGTGCTTCTCCCTTTCTAGAACGTCGGGAAGTTCTGCTGGGCTGATGCGGTGCCCGATCCCTCCACATGCTCGCGCCACCTCGTCAAAACGGATATCCCGCAAAAACACGCCGACCGGCTGGATGCCAGCGGAGGCTGCGGCGTTGGCTTCCATGGCGTAGGATCTGTTGTTCATCAACAAGAAGATGATGGGCAGCTGCATCTCCACGGCTGAAGAAAACTCACCCATGAGCATGGAGAACCCACCGTCGCCCACAATGGCTATCACGTGGGCCTTTGGATCGGCCAGTTTGGCAGCTATGCTCGCCCCAAGCGAAAAACCCATGCCCCGCCAGCGTCCCGAGACAAGCACCCGCTGGCCGCGGCCCTGGAAGAAGCGGCTGAACCAGAGTACGTGCTCACCCACATCCAAGCAGATCACAGCGTTTTCCTCGGCATGTTCTGCAAGGGTTCGAACGGCTCTGCTCGGATGATCAGAGGACGCTTCGGCCAGCTCCTGTTCCAGCCGGCGTTGCCAAGCAGAGGCCTCGTCCTGCACATGCCTGGTCCAGGAACTGTCGGTTCCGATTTCCTCCATACCTGTCAGAAGGTAAGCAAGCACAGTCCTGACATCGCCAACCAGACCAAAATCGGCAGGTATACCCCTGCTGATATTGCCCGGGCAGGTGTCGACAGACAGCACTTTCTTATCGTCAGAGGTCCGCGAGGATGGCCAGTAGGTGGCTCCCAGTCTTACCAGGCAGTCGCACTCGCGGAGAAGCTCTGCCGCAGCTTCTGAACCCCCTTCGCCCAGCCCGCGTACCACCAGAGGATGATCGGGCATGATGCCGACCATGGGAAGAGTATAGACTACTCCTGCCCCCAGTTTGTCGGCCAAGGTCAATACCTCAGTCACAGCCCGGCTTGCCCCCCTGCCGGCGAGGATCATGGGTCTGCGGGCGTTTCTGAGCCACTCGACTGCTTGGGAAATAACGGTCTGCTCTGCTCGAGGCTTCTGTGTCAGAAATGGTTCGTTTTTCACGGGCGCTGGGTCAGTAGGCTGCTGCCAGAAGTCTTTGGGAACGCTCAGGTGGACTGGTCCGCCTTGAGATACTGCCGTTCGCAGCAGCTGTGCGGCTGCGGCGGTGAGACTCTGCGGGCTGCCGAGGTTTTCCGACCGGATGGTCACGGAACGGAGCAGCAGCTGCTGGTTGATATACTGCTTGTGGTCTGTCCCGAGGTAGAGGGACTCCACCTGGCCTGTCACGGCGAACACAGGAGCTCCATCGTTCAGAGCATCGGCCAGCCCGTTAACGAGCCTCCCGGTTCCCGGACCCCCATCGGCTGCAACAACGCCCAACTCTCCTGTGAGCTTCGCGTAGGCTGATGCGGCATAGGCCGCACTTTCCTCGTTCCTCATCTGGATGAATCTCACCGGATGCTGGCTCAGGCAGCTGAGGAAGTGGAGGATCGTGTCACCGGCTGTTCCAAAGACGAACTTGACACCCCAACCGCTCAGGAGATCCGCCAGCCCTTGAGCAACGGTTTTCTGTTCCACCCTTTCTCCCCCTCTTTTTGCCTTAAGGATTCCCTCCCCTGCTCTTTTTACCATTGGTTGGGTGAATTTGGGAGTAACGTCTTGCAGTCGCGATATCATTGTGATACTATTAAAGTATCAAAACGAGACGCGAGGTGATCGTATGCAGGAAAAGACCCTTAAGGCCAGGCCTGGTATGCCCATGTTGATCTTGTTTATCTTTCTCTATCTTGCTGCCATTGCCCTGATCACCATCGGGGGAATAATGCTGGACAGAGGAGTGACGGCCCTCGGGGGAATTCTGCTGGCAGCGGGCATCGTGTGGGTGGTTTTTGGCTTCATCCCCTTCATGGGATTGAAAATCATCAAGCCGCAGGAGGCTCTCGTGCTGACCCTTTTCGGGCAGTATACGGGTACCCTGCGCGAACCTGGCTTCTATTTCGTCCATCCGTTTTCCGTGGCAGTAAACCCGGCAGCGGGGACTCGGCTTGGGCAGAGCGGAGATGTGGACAGCGACGGGAAGTCCAGCGCAAACGCCTCGGCTGCCAATCAAGCCGCGCTGGAAAACAGGTTCACGAAGAAGATTTCGCTTAAGATCATGACCCTGAACAACGCCAAGCAGAAGGTGAACGATGTACTTGGTAATCCTGTGGAAATCGGGGTGGCTGTTGTGTGGAGAGTCGTAGACACAGCCAAGGCCGTTTTCAACGTGGACAATTTCAAGGAGTACCTCTCCCTGCAGTGCGACAGCGCTGTGCGGGACATCGTCAGGATCTACCCCTATGACGTCGCTCCCGGCATTGACACCACCGGTGACGGGCAGCCAGACGAAGGAAGCCTGCGCGGCTCAAGCACCATCGTCGCCGAACGCATCCGAAATCTCCTTCAGGAACGGGTGAGCAATGCGGGCTTGGAGATAGTGGATACCCGCATCACCTACCTTGCCTATGCCCCTGAGATCGCCGCAGTGATGCTTCAGAGGCAGCAGGCCACAGCCATCGTCGATGCCAGGAAGATGATCGTAGACGGCGCCGTCAGTATTGTGGAGATGGCCCTGGAGAAGCTCAGTGAAAACGAGGTCATTGAACTTGATGAAGAACGCAAGGCCGCCATGGTCTCGAACCTGCTGGTTGTCCTCTGCGGAAATCGGGATGTCTCGCCTGTGGTAAACAGCGGCAGCCTTTACTGAACATGGGCGACAAGAAAAAGCAGATCCCCCTGCGCCTCTCCACGAAGCTGTACGAAGAGCTTGCAGCTTGGGCGGCTGAGGATTTCAGGTCGATCAACGGGCAGATCGAGTATCTGCTCACCCAATGTGTTCGGCAGAGGAAGAAGACCGGCAGGTGTGTTCCCGACGACCTGGGTACCGTGCAGACGCACGAGAACAACGAGCCACTGGCGGATCAAGACTGATCTCAAACACCCTGCCCAAACCAAGGCAGGGTGTTTCGCTATGTTGAGGAAGAGGTCGTCAGACTCTATCCCTTTCCCGGCGGCTCTTCTTTCGCCAGAGCAAACTTGATCGGGCGTAGGCGATTGACTCAAAGAGGACAAGGGTCCCGCTGTGCCTTTGACTTGTGACCCAAGCAAACAGGCGAGAACAAGGTTTGGGCTCCCAGCCAGCACCTGCTCAAGCTGCCCTTCCAGCTCGGTTTTCTACATACAACCCGCTCCTATCAGCGACGATATGCCTTCATCTTTTGGGCAGCTGTCGTGCCGCCGTGTTTCTCCGTGGATAGACCAGCAACGGCGTTACCGATCAGTCCTCAAGCTCTGGTGATCCACCCAAGACCTCCTTGATGAACTTCTGCACCTCTCCCCAGGCTTCGTTGGCCTCCTCAAGTTCAGGGAAGAGCATCTGGAAGACATGGAACATACCTGGATAGGTCGTCTGTTTGACAGGCACGCCAGCCTTCTCAGCTTTCTCAGCCACCGTCAGAGTATGTCCGAGCAGAAGCTCATCTCCGCCAACCTGCATGAGCATGGGAGGAAACCCGCTGTACTCCCCATAGATTGGAGAGATGTATGGGTCGTCTGGCGAGTTTTCGCCCACATAGGGCGGAACCCAGCGCCTGTAGACTAGGTTCGTCCAAGCGGACATGGTGATCAGCGCTGCTGGCAGGGGCAGGCCGTTGTCTCTCAGGTAAAGCACTGTGGCCAAAGCCAAGCCTCCACCCGCAGAGTCACCAGCAATGATGATGTCCTCCGGCAAGAAGCCCGTTTCCAAAAGCCAGCAGTATGCCCTAACCGCGTCGTTCAGTGCGGCCGGGAAAGGGCACTCTGGAGCCACACGGTAATCGACGGTTGCGACCGCCGCACCGCTCAGCCTGGCATACTGCACCGCTGCCCGGCGGTACGTGATCCCGTTTTCCTGCAGGGACCGGGTGTAGGCTCCTCCGTGCAGCTGCAGAATCACCCGTTTTGGTTCTATGCCTTTCAGCTGCACCCACTCTACAGCCAAACCATCCACATCGCATGTTTCCAAGGAATATTCTCCCGGAAGGCTCCAGTTAGCGTTGAGCTCATTTAAGAGGCGGACGTTGCCGCTTGTTCCGATCCCGAGACTCTGCGCCCGGGCTGTCCCACAGGCCGCGCCGAAGAACCCCCCGACCATCAGAAGTGCCGCTGCTGCCAGCAGAACGCCGTCCTTAACTCCCACTTCTTGCATCCCCCTCCCGCTCTCGACAGCTGAAGTTCAGCTACTTCTCCGCCACAACGAGCATCTCAAAGTGTTCTGGAGTGAGGGGTTCCTCTCTGGAAAACGCCCCCAGCGTAGCGCCAAAGATCTCGACCTTCTTGTAGCCCAGTGTCTTCAGGAGCCAGGTGATCTCGACAGGCAGGTAATACCTTTCGCTGATCACAATTTCGTGCTCTTTGCCGTCATCGTCGGTGAAGTTGAGCACATCGCGACTCCTCATGGTCATGATATCGAACTCGTCTTGTTGGTGGTTTTCGGTACCTGCACACTCGTCCTTGGGATGTGCCCTAAACAAACGGTAAAGGCCGCTGAGTGTGGTGAAGATGAACTTGGCGGGGTGCCTCAACGCCCTTGTAACACTTCTCAAAATCTCGAAGTTCATCTCGTCTGTTTCCATCAGAGGGAAGGCACCTTCACAGATCATGATCGCCGCATCGAACTCGTTCTCAAAAGGAAGGTTTCGGGCGTCGCACTGCACAAACTGGATCTCGAGTCCTTCCGCGGCCGCCTTTTTTCTCGCTCTTCGCAGCTGGGCTTCGGACAGGTCAATTCCCACCACGGAGTATCCCCTCTTGGTAAGCTCAATGGCGTGCCTGCCCGTCCCGCAGCCGACGTCGATTATCTTGAGGGACTTGTCAAAGCCTAACTCCCTCTCGATGAAGTCGCATTCGCCCTGCGTCCCCTGGACGAACGGCTCCCGGTCGTACTTCTCGCCGCTGTTCTCATACAGTTTTTCGTACCACTGTTTCATCCTTGATCCTCCCTTTGGATCAACTAGATCCGCCCCGAGATGCAAAGGCGAAACCGATGTCGGGTTCTCTTCTCAATCCTAGCACAGAAACCTTTTCGCAGGCAGACCTTGCCATTTCCCAGCAGCCCAAAGAGCTCCGCTCTTCCTTTTGACAACATCTTCACAGGATGGTAGACTTTGAGCAGAAAGAAAGAGGTGTGTGGATGTCCGAAATCGGCTGAGGCCAAAAGTTGTGCGATCGAAGCAGGAACAGGCTTCTGTGCCTGTTTGTTTGCTGTACTCAAGTTTCGGAGAAAGGAATGAAACCATTGCTCATCAACCTGCAAGAATACGGCCTTAGCGAACACTTTGCCAAAGAAGCAGCGCTGCATGATGGCCTGTTTCCAGCCAGGGTTTCGGAACAGCACCGCGACCTGTACCGAGTGATCTGTTCCGGAGGTGAACTATCTGCGCGGGTTGCGGGTCGATTGGCCCGTGGTGCGGATGATCCCACCTGTTTTCCAGCTGTGGGCGACTGGGTGATGATCGACCGTCAGGATTCCGATTCTGGTGATGCCATCATCCACCACATCCTGCCGCGCAGAAGCGTGCTGGTCCGTCAATCCGCGGGAAAGACCCCTTTTGGCCAGGTCATCGCCGCCAACATCGACACGATCTTCATCTGCATGTCCCTCAACGAAGACTTCAACCTCCGCCGCGTGGAACGATACCTGGCAATCACTTGGGACAGCATGGCTGTTCCGGTGATCCTCCTGACCAAGTCCGATCTCTGCCGTGATCTTGATGAAAAGCTGAGCGAACTCTCGGAGGTCAGTGCCGGGGTGGATGTCCTCATCTGTTCTGCCGCTCAGGACATAGGATTCGGCCAGATCAGGTCTCAGATCAAGCCGGGTCACACTGTCGCCTTCATCGGTTCCTCCGGTGTCGGAAAGTCCACGATTGTCAACAGGCTCTTTGGGCGGGAAGTCCTTGCCACGCAGGCGATCCGGGAAGACGATGGCAAAGGCCGTCACACCACCACCTACCGCCAGCTGCTGCTCCTTCCTGGCGGCGGTATCGTCATCGACACGCCTGGCATGCGGGAGCTGCAGATCTACACAGCCAACCTGTCCATGGCTTTCGAAGACATTGAGGAACTGGCCGCCCAGTGCCGTTTCAGCGACTGTTCCCACAGGTCAGAACCTGGCTGCGCCGTACGCGCGGCCATCGCCGAGGGAAGGCTGTCTGCAGAACGTCTCGAGAGCTTTTCAAAGCTGCAGCGTGAAGCAGGGTACGCCGGGCTGAACTCCCGTCAGCGGGAACAAGAGAAACTGAACAAGATGTTCGGCGGGAAAAGCGCCGTCAAACAACTGAGGAAGCAAGTGAAGTCTCGAAACCGCTAGTTCAAGGCCGTTCTAGAATGCGAGGGGAAGCTTTTCCGCTTCCCCTCGTTCGTTTGGCGGTCTCATCCTGTGGTCACTGCAATGCTGATCTGCATCCGGCGTGTGAAAATGACAGAGCAATACACCCCTTGGCCACAACGCCTGGGAGTGGCGAGCCAGACCTGGATTTCCTCGTGGAAGAGTTGGACGCTGCGGTAGAACACGCCATAGCGTGCGGGCCGTCACAGCTGAAACAGCCTTGCTCCACTTTTCGGCCTAATTACATCGACTTGGTTTGGGCTGGGCGGATTACCATCGTCCTTTGCCGCCCTTCCGTTGGCGGCAAATTTTTCATTTTCTGCAAAACGTTGAACAGGGAATCGGAAGTAAGCGCTGAAGTTAAACAGAATCAAGCTGGAGGAAGGATGGGATAATCCCAGGGACACCGTTAGACCAGATCCTGTTTAGGCCTATCAAGAGTAAGTTGGAGCAGCACTGTCCGCCGGAATTCTAGAAAGCGAGGAAAAGCAAGAGATGCAATCAAACCTTAGGAACAGCACCGCAACATGGGCCTTAATGCTTGCAAACATCATCATCTTCGCCGCTATTAATCTTTCGCCGGTTCTGGCTGATATGTTCCTGCTTAACCCCAGCCTGATCGCGGAAAGGCCGTGGTCTCTGTTTACGGTCTTTTTCTCCCACGAGCTCTTCATACACATCCTGCTGAACATGCTTCTGCTCTTTGTCTTTGGCACACGCCTGGAAAGAGAGACGAACTACAGCGTGATTTTGGGCGTCTATGTTCTCTGTGGATTTGCCGGCAGTCTGAGCACTATCGGGTATGCCTCAGCCATTGGCTACCAAGGGGGGCCCATCGCCGGGGCATCAGCCTCTGCTTTTGGAGTTACGGCAGCCTACGCTGCACTGAGACCCGATGCAGTGGTTCTGAAATCCAAAGCAATACATTGGGTGGCTGCATTGTTCGTTGTGAACGCGCTGCTCACCATCCAAAACCCTCAGGTTTCAGTGGGCGGGCCTGCCCACGCAGTAGGCATTGCACTCGGCCTGCTCATCGGCTATGTGCTGCGCAGTAAATATGGAACGACGCGGACCAAGAAGTAAAGAGCCTGATTAGTTTACTACGCCAAAACCGAGGAGGCAGAGCATGAACATTGAGCTTGTTGCCATTGATGTAAATGAGAAAGAGATCCTCCGCAATCTGCTGGAGAAGTATGATTATGAGTTTTCCCAATACGACCAGAGAGATGTCAACGATCTGGGTTTGTACGGTTATGATTACTTGGACAATTACTGGACAGAGGAAGGGCGCCATGCCTTTTTCATCAAGGTCGATGGGAAGCTGGCGGGATTTGTGATGATCAACACCTTCCGAGAAATTGAAGAGATAACCAACTATTCGATCGCGGAGTTTTTCGTGATGTACAAGTATCGCGGCTGCGGCGTGGGGCGATATGCTGCGTTCCAGATCTTTGACATGTTCCACGGGAAGTGGCAGCTCAAGAGGCACCCTAAGAACACGGGCTCTGTACATTTTTGGGACAAGATCATCCGTGAGTACACGGGAGGCGACTTCGTCTATATGCCGAGTCACCCCCAAGCCGTATATGACGACGGCACGCTTGGTGATGTCTTTATCTTTGAGTCTCCAGCCAAAGCGCCTCAGACAAGAGGGTAGGTGGAAACACGATATGGCCGGAGTTCTCAAATCCCTTTCCTGGACGCTTCTTCTCACCGTCGTACTCTTGGGAATCCCTAAGAGCGCCGGCAACATCGCCAGTGTCTTTGATTACGGAGCAATTGACCCAGATGGTTCCTTTGCATGGCTCTGTGTCCATCATCTTGTTCAAGGCGCCATCTTCTGGGCCATCATGTTGGGCATCAGGAAGATCAGCCCCTTGGATTTTAAGTTAAGCTGGGGTAACAAGAAGGTGGGCTGGAAGTATGTCCTGCGGTTTACCTTGATCTTCAGCATAGGTATGATCGCCTCCTTTCTAATCACGCTTGTCACCAAGTCCTTTCAGCCATTTCCCCATCCCCTGACCGCTAAGAATATCCTTGGTTACCTGGGGTTTCAGCTCTTCCTTTCCGGGCCGTCGGAGGAGCTGATCTTCAGGGCTTTCGCCATAACCATGCTGGGACTAGTAGTGCGGGGAAGGGCCTTCTCGGGGAAAGTCAGTCTGGCCAACATCGTGGCGGCAGTGATTTTCGGACTGGCCCATGTGAGTTTCTCCTTTGCTCCTTTCCAGGTTTCATACTCTCCCATGCAGGTAGCGTTCTCTGTTGCTCTGGGGATCTTCTACGGGGATTGCTACGAAAAGAGCGGCAGCGTCTT
>Ga0255347_1004016_pt1 | contig 18318 bp, 8 predicted proteins | sample wastewater_treat_2_FD_192479 | JGI IMG/M metagenome (GOLD analysis project Ga0255347, IMG submission 192479) | Wastewater microbial communities from Lulu Island WWTP, Vancouver, Canada - plant24 | ecosystem: Engineered > WWTP > Wastewater > Unclassified | place: Canada: Vancouver, British...
AGAATATTTCCACGAAAATGCTTATGTCCTTCGTATGGAGCCAAAAATGGCAGGGGAGATTAGTACAATTCCATATATCTCTGCTATGACTGAATTCCTCCCCTGTTTTAAGCTTCCTCCGAAATTTGTAGTCAAAAATGAGTCTACTATGGTTTTTACGCTTCACTGGAAAGGTGTTAATTTAGATAAATTAAGATTTGACATAGAAAAATATACTGAAGGAAAAGTTGTAGGGGAAAGCGTTTGCGAAGATTTTTCATCATTTGTTGTATGGGTAAATATGATGAATATTCCTAATCTTGCAAAAATCCCAGATATCGAATATATCGAACTTATGCCTGACAAGTTCGAGGGAAAAGTGGATATTGCAAAGCAAATCATAGGGATGAATTGGGTTGACCAGGAATTTACGAGTGGGAATATCCCTGCCAGGCTCGACGGAAGCGGGGAAATTGTCGCTGTGTTTGATAGTGGACTTGACACCGGATATGTACCTGACATAAATGCCAATAATCCCGATTTTGCTGGGCGAGTCATAATGGGTGTAAATTATGGTAATTGTTCAAATTCTTATAGTACTTGCTATTATGGTGGTTACTATACACAGAGAGTATGCTGCCAGGGGTTTACATGGAGGCGTCTTTCTACAACTTGGACTGATTGGTGCGATGTATGGGGACACGGTACGCATGTAGCAGGAATAATTGCTGGGACTGGTGCAAGATCAGGCGGTCAGTATAGAGGAGTGGCTCCCGGAGCAAGGCTATTAATACAGAGAATAACAGGAACATGGAATTTATACGATTACAATAACCCAAGGCCAACTTATACGAACATATATCCACCACCTACTGAACTGCCTGCAAAAGCGCATCCCTGTATTGCAAGACCAGTGTTATGGGATACAGGTGGACCTGATCTTGTGAGCGAGGGCGTGTATAGAGATCATGTTCCATACAAATATGAACTTTCACCTCTCCCACCGGAGGAGATTCCTCCTTTAGGTCCTTACCCGAGTTTTCATGATGTTCCCAATGTAGCTGGAGAGGTTTATGGTCCAGCATTTGGTACAGCTGGAGACTTTAGACCAGAAGCAGGACTACCTCCAAGAACACCAGCTTACCCGTCACCAGCTGCAGGAGCTGCTGGTGCAGTTAACTGGGCAATGAATGATGCTTATGAACATGGTGCAAAAATTATGAATAACAGCTGGTGGTGGTATTATTTAAGAACTCGCCAAGGTTATTCTCCTGATCCAGGTTCTGAGACATTCTCCACTTATGACTATAATATGATCTCAAAGTTTGTTGATAATATGCAATATTACCATCAAGATTTTATAACTGTCTGGGCTGCTGGTGATAATGGTAGAGATAGGGATAGTAACGAAGTAACAGACATTGCAAAAGATTTAAATCATGATTTAACAACCGGGGATCCTTGGATAACCGGTGAAAACCAGACATTCTTTGCTCCAGCTCCAGTAAAGAATGGTATAACAGTTGGAGCCTGTGAAAACTATAGACCTACAATTAACCTTGTTTATGGTAAGAAGGGGGATGCCAATAGAGCTAATTTTGGTCTTTTCTTTACGGATTCTAGTGCAGTTTCAGGGTTTCCTCTTCAGACAGTTAATATTGGACAGGGTTATACTATTACAGAAAAAGCGGAATACTTTTACGCTCCAAATTGGGAGGGAGTAATCAGAAATGATGAAATAGCAGACGGTAATGCCCCACCAGATAGGCCTGAGAGAGAGTTTCATAGTAGATTCGATATAACCAATCCTAACAGTGACTACTGGAAAAACCAGACTTTAGATGAGACCGATGGTAAGTTTGCTATGTGGGCATTGAGCACACGTGGTCCAACATCTGATGGTAGAATTAAACCTGACTTGGTTGCCCCTGGTACAATGATTATCGGACCACTCTCAAGATATGCAACAAACAGTAGAAATAGCTTTCCATTTGAACGTAACTATACACCACCGTCAAATAGCAATTATGCCTATATGAGCGGAACAAGCACTTCCGCTGCTTTTGTTTCAGGTGCTTCAGCAATTGTTAGGCAATATTATAGGCAAATCGAAGGTTTAACAGTAGCACCAACTCCAACAGCTGCTTTAATTAAAGCTACATTAATTCATGGAGCAACAAATATGGCTGAAACTGATTATCCAAATCAATACGATATAATTGAAGAAAATAGGTTTATAAATAAAACATACAATGATGTTACTGCAAGACCTGACTTTAACCAAGGTTGGGGTAGATTAAATGTTTACAAATCTCTCTTCCCTAAAGCTCCTAAAATACAAAAATATGATGATAATACAACAGGAGTTGATACTGATGTCGCTACATACAAAGTTTATGTTGATAATTTGGATGTTCCATTTGAAGCTACCCTTGTATGGACTGATGAATCAGCTAATCCAAATTCCTGGCCAGTTTTAAAACATAATCTTGATCTTGTAGTTGTCGACCCTGCGGGATTAATCTATAGAGGTAATCAATTCGGTACGCCACCAAGTCAGGACCCAAATGTATCTGTGCCTATGGCAACTACAACCGATACTATAAATAATGTTGAAAGAGTAGTTATTAGAGCACCAAAAATGAAAGGTGAATACACTATAAATGTTGTCCCATCCAGTTTGCCAAAGGCTCCTGGTGGACCTGTAAAATATGCCCTTATTTATTCGGGTGGATTCACAGAAAGACCCGAGGAGCTTCCTATACCATCTGTGAGTAAAATTGGACTTGGTATTCTCGGAATTGCTCTCCTATTCTTTGGTATATTAGAGCTTAGAAAGGCAAGAAAAGCAGTAGCCTGATTAAACAAAATATTATTAAAAGTAAAAACTTTTACTTTAGAGTGAGGGGGTTAACCCCCTCACTCTCTTTTATTTTGTTTACGCTATTTTAAAATTAGCCTATTTTAAAATTAGCATTTGCTCTTTTTCCTCAGAAAATAATAACTCCAAAGTTGATCATCCTTCTAATTAATTGATAAATTTGTTTGAGTTTATTAAAATCAAACTTAAGCTATAGTAAAGAAATTGAATTGTATAGTTATATAGATGCACACGTAAGGATTAAAGTTATTATTTTTATGCTTGTGCTGTGGTAGAAATACAAAGAGATGTTAAAATGTTTTCTCAAGAAAATAAGTGGTAGAATTACTCATAAGAACAATAAGAGAAGCATATCTAAAAGCGAGGAAGGATCTCCTCATCTTTTGATTCCGCGTTTTTTTAATCATCGAATGATTTCAGGAGAATAATGGTAGTGACATTCCAAATTGCCCACTATAATTTTCTCAATTTAACAATATAATATTTGTAGTTAAGAATTTTTATTGTTTGGTAAAATGGATAAAAGCGAAAGTAAGGATATTTTAAAATTTAGTATTATAGCCACCTCGGTAATTGTTATACTTGTTCTGTTGTTTTCTACCAATATTATCGAGAATGCCCTTATATCTTTCACAGCAAAATCAACAAATGCATTATTAAATTTATTTGGAGTGAGAACTTCTTTAAGAGGAAACACTATTGCACTTCTTTCTGGGACTCAAACAAAACTACAAATAATACCTGACTGTACAGGCATTTATCCATTTATTATTATGGTTGGTTTTATTCTCGCTTATCCTTCGAAATTAAAAAATAAACTTTTAGGAATATTGTTTGGTGGAATATTGTCTCTTTTAGTGAACTATATTCGCTTAATTACTCTTATCGTAGTTGCAGAGAAATCGTATGATACTTTTCAATATCTGCATATCTTCATCTGGCAGACTACATTTATAATTTTAGTTATATTCTATTTTTTATGGTGGATAAATTGGAGCAAAAAACCCCAAAAAAAGATAAAAGCAAAGATCTAAAGAAATCAGAACCACGAAATAATTATTTAATCTCATTCTTTTTCAAATTTTTAATTTGGATTTTGATAATTAATGTTATCTGGTTACTTTTTGCTAAACAATATATTAATTTTAAAGTTGAAATTGTAAAAGCATTAGCAAAATTGTTTTACGGAGGTAGAGCTCCTTATATCCATGAAATTCCGATTTTTCAGGGGTTAGCTACTCCACTAATACCGTTTATTGCTTTAGTACTTGCTACTTTAAGTAAAGAAAATTTTAAAACGTTTTTTAATAAGAAAAAAATAATTAAGATTATAATTTCCCTAGTTTTATTATTCATTATTGAAATTTTTGGACATTTATTGGAAATTGTTGCAGTTAAGACAAATATTTCTATTCCTTATTTTTTGGCTACAATATTGTTTTCTATAGGGACTGTATTGTTTCCTTTTCTTTTATGGCTTTTTGTTATGGATGGGTGGCCGAGCGGTCTAAGGCGCGGCACTTGAAATGCCGTGGGCGATGAGCCCCGGGGGTTCGAATCCCTCCCCATCCGCATAGAAGTCATCTCTTTTGTCAAAACAAATTTATCTATTTTATGATCCAAAGTAACCATAATTCCTGAAATCTTCTATCAGGAATGGCAGTAATTATTTTCTTTATTTTTACCAACCTAAACAGGTAATCCATTCTTTTTTCTTTTCTATTCGAAAAAAGATACTTCCTGGATTCCCGCTTTCGCGGGAATGACAAGAAAAATTGCTAGGAATGACAGAAATAGGTCGCGGGAATGACAATCAAGGAGACCCTTTGTCGCTTAAATAACGCTCCTCAGGGTGACGGGGGTGGTGTCATCCTCGAAAGTACGCCCACTGTCATCCCCAACTTGATTGGGGATCCAAACTCTTTTAATCCTGGATTCCCGCTTTCGCGGGAATGACAGAAATGGATTCAGCATCAAGTGCGGAATGACAACACTTTGTCTTCCTCGAAATCAATTATTAGGGGATCCATTCTTTCTTCCTGTAGAACTGTAGAACAGACATTCTTGTCTGTTTTTTTGTTCAGATATAAGTTCAAAAAAAAGATGGGACCCTTTGTCGCTTAAATAACGCTCCTCAGGGTGACGGGGGTAGTGTCATCCTCAAAATCATGCCCACTGTCATCCCCAACTTGATTGGGGATCAAGACTCTTTTAATCCTGGATTCCCGCTTTCGCGGGAATGACAAGAAAAATTGCTAGGAATGACAAAGACAGAGAGTAAAGAATAACAAAGAAAGAGTGTGCGTAATGACAAAGAGGGTGTGTGCGGAATGACAAGGAGAAAGTATATAAAACGACTCCTTCTTGCCATTCCAAAAGCACATATTTTTGTAGTTATATTTCATGATATTCTTCATTTTATACTTTTAAAAGTAATAGATGTTTCATTTTAACATCTCATTGTATTTCTGCCACAATAAAGCATAAAAATATTGTCTATTATCCATTTGTGTACCTCTTATATATAATCAACAATTCAATCTCTTAACCAAATATAATTTTTGATAAATTATTTTCGGAGGAATAAAATGAAGAATCTCCGTATTTCTTTTTAACATCCTCGAATGTATTTATTGATGATCCATAATATAAAACGACACTCTCATCCTTAAGATATATAATGAAATACTAAAATATATAGAAAAAAAGATTTATAAGTTTAAAATAGTATTGATGAGAAGAATAATAAAGATTGAAGGCAAGAATTATAGAAAAACATTAAAATGGTAATAGGAGTATATGGAATTATTGGTTCAGGAAAATCCACTGTAGCAAGGATATTTAAGGAGAATTTTAATTTCAACGTTATTGATGTCGACAAAATAGGACACGAAGTATTAGGTTTTCCTGAAGTAAAGGAAAAACTACTTAAGGAATTTGGTGATATGATTCTTAAGGATGATGGAGTAGATATTGATAATAAAATTCTTGGTGATATTGCATTTTCGAACAAAGTTAAAAAGAAACTTCTCGAAAATATTATGTGGCCATTTATGACTGAAATAATTGAATCCAAGATAAAAGAAAATAATAGAGTATTAATAGATGCGGCTGTTTTATATTCTGCTGGATGGGATAAATTTTGTGACTATACTATATATGTTTATTCATTCGTTCCAATTATAATTCTACGACTTTTAAAGAAGAATAAGTATTCCTTCATAAAGATTTATCACATAATTAGAGCTCAAAAAAATATTATAAGGGATAGCTTTAGAGCAGATTTTAAAATCAATAATAGCTTTAAATTAGATTATATATATAAGAAAGTGGATTGCATATGGAAAAAAATATCAGCTTAAGCTATTCAAAGATTGGAACATTCTTGGAATGTCCTAAAAAATACTATTTTCAGTATGTATTAAAACTTCCAACAAAACCAAAATATTATTATAGTTTTGGTGAGACAATTCATAAAGTTTTAGAAGATATGTATAATCCAAGTAAATCTTTAAACAAACTTCCAAGGCTTAGTGAGTTATTATTACTAGTTGATGAGTACTGGATAGGAACAGGTTTCTGGAATGAAGAGCATGAAGAAGAGGCAAAATCTGAAGCAAAAGAATTATTACGCGATTTTTATAAGAAAAATATTTTTGCTTTTAAACCTGCATTTTCTGTGGAAGAAAAAATTTATTTTAATATATGTGGTATTAATATAGCTGGAAAGATTGATCGAATAGATAAGTTGCCAGGAAATGAATTTGAAATAATTGATTATAAGACCGGTAATGGAATAAGTACCTCTAATATTAATTTTATCGATAGATTGCAATTAATAATTTATTCACTTGGTTTTAAGGCAAAATATAGCTTTAGAGCAAAGTTAACGAGCTGGTATTTTTTAAAAAAAAATGAGAAATTAACTATTGAATTAAATGAAGAGGACTTTTTAAAAGGCGAAGAAACTATTAAAGAAGTTTCAAAAAGAATAATTGATTCCTCTTTCGAAAGAAAAGAGAATGAATTTTGTCAATATTGTGACTTTATAGAAGCATGCCAGGAATAAAATATGAGAAATATCACAAAGGGGCGTCATTCCTGAATGCACATCCTCAGTGTCATAGCCGAATGTCTCTATCGGGAATCCAAGGTAACTGTCATTCTTGAATGCATCAATTAGGAATCAATATTATTTTTCTTACTAATATTAAAAAAAGAAATACTTCCTGGATTCCCGCAATCGCTCTGAATGACAAGACTTATGTCATCCCCGAAATCACACCCACTGTCATCCTCGAAATCCTTTATCGAGGATCCATTCTTTTCTTCTTTTTTCATGTCTTCTTTTGTCATTCTCAGCTTGACTGAGAATCCACAGTCTCTGTCATCCTCGAAATCTTTTATCGAGGATCCATTCTTTCTTCCTGTAGAACAGACATTCTTGTCTGTTTTTTTGTCCAGATATAAGTTCAAAAAAAGATGGGACCATACGTCACTTAAATGATGCTCCTTAGGGTGATTGGGTGATTAGTTCCTTCGGTCGCTGGGAGAATGCTCTCTTAGAAAGGCGGCGGATTGTAATATGGTGGACCTGACGGGATTTGAACCCGTGACCTCCTGCATGCCATGCAGGCGCGCTCCCAGCTGCGCCACAGGCCCACATTATTTCTATGCAAATTGTAAATATAAATTAAAAATTTGCAACTTTTCGGTTTGCTTTTACTAAAACTAAAATTTGATGAAAAGTAATTATTACAAGAATTGATTCATCAGAAACTTAGTAATCTATGTAACCAATTTTAAGAAATCTATGTAATAATAATATGATTATTGATTGACTTATTGAACAGGTTAATAGAATGAATTAAATGAAAAGGAGCAGTAGATGAAGAGAATTGTCTCGATTATTGTAATGTTTATTTTATTTTTTATCTCTTTTACCTATTCTTTACCCCAGGTTAAAAATTCTTTAGTTTCAGCAGAAACACCTTCTTTAACTGTGGCAATTGAGCACCTATATAAGGTTGGTTTCAATTATGATGGAACTCCCCTGAAGGGGAATAGGCTCTTCCCGTGGCAATCAACAAAGGAGAGTTTGTGGGGAAAAGAAAATTACCCAATGACTGAGATAATTAATGGTGAAGAGCTTAATCCAATATTTTATACTACCTTTTATCTAAATTTAATTCCAAATGGTGGGAAAAGCAAAGGTTTTAATAAATATTATATAGTAATAGATGATAAAAGTAATTTATGGTTTGATAAGGATGGAAAGTTTAATAATCCCCTCTACGATGGAAGCAGAGATCCTAAAAACCCCCATTTTGTAAAAGGTAGTTGCAATAATGCAAATATTTTGGATGGTAGAGTGAGGTATTCATTTGACCCTTCCTCAGACAATAATACATTAGGACCTTATAAATTATCTGAAGTATCAAATGAAAACTATTTAGTCTCTGAAATTGAAGGAAGAAAATTTATTCTTGCTCTCTTAGATATGACTGACTATTATGCACTATCTAAATTAGAAGATGATGATTGGGATTTGGGTTTTCCTCTAATAAATTTTAATGCCCAAGAAATGCATGCGGACAATATTTCAGCGAATGGTTCTTTTGATCCCTCTGAGTGGATTTACAGAAAAGGTGGTGTCAATTCAGATGCAAAGGTAGAAGTGGGCGATATAAGGCTAAGTCCGGTTCTGATTGAATCATTTGTTTATGAGCCAAACACAATTGTTGAGCAATATGATAAAGACATAGGTTTAACATTAATAAATTTTAAGGATGTAGAAAAACATACTGAAAATGTCGATTTAAACTCCCTTTATGATTATTCAAAGAAGTTCGATTATGAATATTTTAGTGAATTCATATATTTAGATTCTAATAATGATTTTTTAACTTCCTTAGGGGAGGTAAGACTAACTCCTGTAAATTGTAAAGTTGATAAAAATACTTTTAACCTTATTAACCTTGGACTTACAGAAAATGATGGAATAATATTAGCTGAAATTCCAGAAACTGGCTTATCGAGAGATTATGCCATACAGACAAATTATACTTCTTTTGATTCTATTAAAAATTTATCAGCATTGTTAAGTTCAAGCAATAAAGATATACCTCTTACTACCGTTTCTCTATCACATGGCACTCTCGTAGAAGGCGATGAATTCAGCAGCGTAGCATTTATTCAAAATGTAAAACCAACATATTTTGGATTTTTAGGTTTAGAAATTTTTAATGATAACGGCATAAACAATAAAATAACTTCTCTTGATTATGAAACACCTCTCTATCATGACAATCTTTCAGATGACTATAAAGAGAATGGTAGTTGTGAAGAAATTATAGGTATAAAGAGTGGTAGCCCTGACCTTGATTATAAACTTCCTTTATCCGACTTTTCAACCGATATTAAATTCTATGACTCAAGTGGGACTGGTTTTGGTGTGAATGAGCCGTTATATCGTGATAATGACCTATCTAATACAGTGTCAAGCGGAGATGAAAGGTTATTAGATGTAACATTAAATATGGGTGAAAATGATATAACTTATGATTCAAAAACATTTGTAGTAGATGGTGATGCAGATGTTGGTTTAACTTTAAATAATATTCTGCCATACTTTAAATATGTTGATTTAAATCCTTTAGACCAGGAATTAAGTGAAAACCAAAAGTATGATGCAGATGAGCCAATATATAGAAAGCATGATCCATCTTCTTTAAATAATTATGTCTCAGCTAATGATATGCGAATTGTAAAGGTTAAACTTCCTCAAAAAACCTATGATGAAGGAACACCTGTAAAACCACCACTTTTTCTTTATAATCAATCTAACATTAAAGGTCTTACAATGGGTAAAAGTGGTGATTTTAGATATATTGATATCCCATTATCCTTGGGACCAATTGTTGACCTTGATTTAACTACAGATGGTGAGTTAAAAGTTGAGAAAACAACAACCTTTAATCTATCTATGCCTCCTCTAATGAATGGAGAAAGACTTTTCATTTTTGTTGATGAGCCTTTAAAGAGAGAAACTACCGAAAGAGCACTCCTTCTTAAAAAAGAAATAAAATATCCATTTTCTGGGGTACTTAATTTTACGATAACTCCATACAGGAGTAGCTTAACTGAAGAAGGAACAAATCCATTAAGCGTGATTCTATTTTTTGATAAAGGTGGTTTTCATTTAGAGCCATTAAATTTTTATGACAAGACTTTATCAAGCTACTTTTACGAAGAAATAAGAGACTTAAGGAAGTTAAAATATGAAGAACTTCTTCCAAAAGACTTTACTGCATCCTGTTTTGATATTAAAGAATTTATTGTAGAACCAGAGGATGCAATAATAAAAACAAATAAAGAATGCCTTTCAACCCTTGATGTACGCTATCCAAACTTATTGGGAAAGTTAATTGATGCTGATAACCCAAAGGATATAAATGATCCGAGTATTGAGATATCTGGAACAAATGCTGACTTACTAATTGCTAACTATAATGCCTCCGGTGCAGGGATACGATATCTTTTTACGGCGTATAGCTCTTCTCCGATTTATGGTTTTAAGAGATATATAGTTCAGATAAATGATAATAATTATTGTTTCTGGGAGTGGAAAGATAGAATGCCACTTGGAGTCTTAGACTCAAATGATGAACTTTCCTTTGAGCCAATATATATCTATGAAATGCCAACTTTTAAGAATAATGATTGCTCCAAAGTGATATATTTAAGTAGCATTGATAAAATTGGCGTTAACCTAATCACTCAAAATGATTTTATTGGTATATTTGATGGGGAAACTCATTTTATAAACTATAAAGGGGTGGATTACACAATCGATAATGCGAAGGTTGAGAAGTTTGGAGTCGATGTAATGGTTGAGCCATACGGCAGCATGAACATGTCTGATATAGGAGGAGATTTTCCTCTATGCATTGCCCCTCAAAACGAGGGAGATAAAGTTCTTTTGCGAATTTATCTTAAGAATGGCATTTATGACTATAATTCAAGTATAGTGCATCCACCTTATTTCATAGAGAGTGCTATCGCAATAAACTACTTGGGCTTTAAAGAATTTAAAACTCAAACCTTAGCTGATATTAATTTTACAAACTTGGCAATAGTAGATCATGCTCTTGAATATTCAACTGTAAACTATACATATGGAGAAGATGCGCTCTCGCCACTATCATTTCCAAGAATATCATCTCCTTATGACCCATTAGTTAAGGATTTTGATAAAGATTTTGTTGCTTACCCTGGCGGAGAAGCACATACTGGAAGATCAATGTTTGGTGGAAGGGGTGGAAGAGCGAGGAGATCTGCATCCTCTTTTGGATATAATGCATACCCATCAGCATTTTATTATTTAAATAATTATAGTTCCTTCGTTAAGCTCGGGACTGAATTTCTTCCTTTAACTGACTATAGTTTTTATTTTACTCTTCAGACTAAAACTGGAGAATATTTACGATTTGGTGATGATGCTCCAGTAAATCTAAGAGTTGAAAAGATTGTTGTTTCAGGACCATTTAAAACGCCAGCTATGCTTGATGTGGAAAAAGGCACAGTCGTCACTCAGGCAGGGAATCCTTTAAGTTTTGACTATTCAGGAAATTTAATAATCGATAGGGTTAATGCAAGATGGTTCCAAACAGTAGGTGAAGATTGGAGTAATAGTATAGGCTTTGGGCCCAATATAATCATGTTTGAAGATGAAGATATAAACCCATATTTAAGAAGAACTAAGATATTAAATTACAGTGGACTTTCATATGTATTTAAAATTCCTGAGATTATTCCTACCGAGGGAGGGGAATTACATGTAAAAGTTTACTGTGCTGATGGAACAGTAGTTGAACTTGGTGATTGTTGTAAAGAAGAGCCGACAATAGGACTTAAAGTCCATGGGTTAAGAGTTGAAAATATGCCCGAAACGCTTGAGTTATTTGAAAATTATCACCTTTCTCCAACATTAATTGAATTTGAACCATATCAGGAAGTGTCTCGCTGCAATAATGCATTTGTCTATATATGGCAAGATAGAGGAATTAGAATGTATGCAGATCAGCTTTTGAACCCAATAGATATGGGAGCTGGAGATGGAAGAGTGAATATGCAAACAGGTGAGTGGTCAGACCTTAATCTTGACGGAAAAATATCATTTGCAGATTATGAAACCGAAATAATAGGAACATATGATCTTGCTTCTAATACTTGGGAGGGTGGAATCTATGATGCAAGAACTTTTAATGTCGATAATGGAGTATACCCTATAACACTTGATGAAGCATCTAATACACAGCTCACTCAGTATGGAGCTGATTTTTCAAGCAGAATTGGAGATAGTTATGGGAGAAGAAGCGACCATATAATTTCAGAAGAGGAAGTTTGTCCAATTTATATAAATGCTTATAAGTATGAGGACGATAATAATGATAGAGCTTTTACGCCACTTTATATGGGAAGAAGCCATGAAGTCTATATGGCAGGTGAGAAAAGAATAGTAATAAAACCAAAAGAAGATTTAATCGTTGATTGTTATCCTGCACCTTTAACAGCTGGATGCATTCCAGAGCTTGTTGATCCTACTGCTCCTCTTACATTTACTGTTATGGATTCAGGAGGTAGATATCTTGATTTAAAATATGGCGTAGCAGATGCACAGGGAAATTCTTATGTTGAAGATGATGATTTATGGCAACATTTATTTAAGGATAACGTGACAGAGCCATTACCACAATATTATTGGCTAAGGACAGACTTGCATAATGTTGATAACACTTTTGCCTGTAACGAAAAAATGTATTCTAAATTGAATAATTCCTTTAAGCCAATAACTGTTGATTTTAAAAGAAGTTTTGAAGGGAAGTACATTTTTAAGAATTTCTGCGCAAACGATAGCGGAAGATTTGAAGTTACAGTCTTTACCCCTGACCATATCCACTCAGGAAGAGTTATGGTGGAAGTTACAAACCCGAAAGTTGAGTATAATGTTTCTTCGGTATCGATTGGTGAAGGAAGAGGACCAAATGAAGGACCACAAATGATGTTTGACGCTGGCGGAATAGACCTTATAATGACAGGGGGAGTAAATAAACTATATAGAGTATCTGTAAAATCTTTTAATGCTCAAGGAGTTCTCATTAAAGGAGTAGATGTAAAAAGTCCATTTGTAAAAGGAGGAGAAAGGGAAGAGATACTTCATTCTGGAAGACTAACTCCCTATACGACAAAACCAGCCAGTTTTGATCTTTCATTAAAATTTAAAAATGTATTAAATCCCTACTTTATTCACTTAGGGATTATTAAAGATGAAGAAAGGTTTTTGCCAAGTAAAGATGATATTTTTGAAATTGGTGGATTTGGAATTGCTAAAAATATTTTTTATAATACGACTAATGTTCAGTATGAAAGTGGATTATTTTCCAAGGAGGGAGTAATAGTTCCAAATACGGGTGCTAATCTAAATGATGGATGGGGTTATGGGGCAATATATAATAATCCTCGAAGTGGTGTATATATGTTTCCTGATGTTAATAAAGATAGCAAGCTTACAAGTGAGGATTCATTTACTTTAGGTCCTGATGGAACTGCACAATTTTTAATATTTGCAGAGGATTTATGTAATGTTGGTGTTTTAGTTAGCGGAAATTACTTTACTGATTCAGATGTATTTGGTGATCTGGCTGGAAAACCTCCTCATTTTCGGGATGACCCTTTAACTGTGAGAGGCAGATTTTCTTTTAAAGAGCCATTAAGCGATGGAATTTTCGCACTTGATTGGGATGCTTTTCCTGATAACGAATTAAAAATTTCAAGTCCTGTTATTTCTATAAAAGAAGCTGAAACTAAAAATCCATTCAGAAGAGATCTACTTAATCCTGCTAATTATGATCTAAAATACGGGATAATAAGCAGTATTGAAATTGAAGTTTCTCCAGCTGACCAAAGAGATTTACCTGTCCAATCTGGATTTATACAGCTGCAGGGTAATAATGGAGAGGCTTTCTCTTATGGAAGCATTTTAAGGGAAGGAGGAACAAGTAAAACTGTGATTAGTTTTACACCAACCGGAATTGGTGAAGGTGTTGCAAGCTTACTTTTGGCTTCTCAAAATAAATATAAGGAAAATTCGCCATTTTTCCTTCAAAACCCTTCGAATTATATGATTGACCTTAATACATCTTTCGATGTCGTTAAAGCTCTAAAAATAATTATTTCACCAGAAATTGACATAAAAGCTGGTATTGATAATGAATTACCTATAAAAATTGTGGAAGAAGGAACACTTAAACCTTTACAAGGAATAAAAGTATCAATTAGTTCTGGTAGTTTTTCTATTGACTCAATAACAGATGAATTAGGATATGTTTATTTTAAAATTAAACCTAATTTAGGTGATAAAATAAGAATTTATACTTATTCAGAAAATTATATTGAGAATGAAATTTTTCTGGAGGTATCAAAATGATTAAAAAATTTGTCTCCTTATTAATATGTTTTATAACAATACTGTCAATCAGCACAACTTTTGCCACTCCTACTACTTCTGAAGTATGGAATTCAAACAAGGGTAATCCAGCTAATACTGGATATGTCGATAAAGAAACAAGCGAAAAAGTTGGTTTAAAATGGAAGTATTTCTTTACAGGTGATATGATTTCAAATATAGTTGCCTTTGAAAGAACAATATACTTTATAGATAGAAATGGATTTCTCTATTCAGTATCTGAAAAAGATGGTAGTGAGAATTATAAGAAAAGGATTGAAACTGATCGAGAAATTACCGGGATCGATATAGATTCTGACAATATTTATGTAACTACTACAACAAGAATGACGCGAAGAAATACTACACAATCGGTAAGAATTTCTGCCTATTCAAGGCTAACTGGAGAGTTAAGCTGGAAGGTTGATTATGGTGATACAGCCTTCATTACACCACCTCTTAAAGTTGGAGAGAGTGTATTCATAGGATTAGGAAAATTAGACTTAACTACGATGAAAACAAAACAGGGTTCTTTGGTTTCACTAAATCCTAAAACAGGATCTGAGAACTTTTCTACCAATATTGAGGAAGAAGCATTAGCTTTTATGAACTCAACTCTTACTGGAACTAATGAAGTAATATTAGCTCAAACTATTAAAATTACATCTGAAGGTGGGGGAGGGGGAAGAATGCGTATGAATATGAGCCCTCCAAAGTTGGTTGCTTTTTCGGCTTTAACAGGAAAAATTCTTTGGCAGGAAACTCCAACTGAAGAAAATATGAGATTTGGTACTCCCTCAATAAAAGGAGAGTATTTATATTTAACTGAAAACGCAGGTTTTGCTATGGGAGGTGGAGGTGGCCCTCCTGGAGGTGGACCTCCGGGAGGAGGAAGAGAACCTACTTCATGGATTTTAAAGATTGAACTTAAAACTGGTAAAGTTGTAAAATCTATGAGCTTTAAGAATGAAATGTTTGGTTCTTTTTCACCAACATTGGCTAATGATGCTATATATAAATTCCTTCATCGGGAATATTTATTCGATTTCATATGAGCTTGATAAAATATATTGGACCAAAAGATTAAATAGATTCTCCCAATTAAGTGAGCTCATTTCCTCAAAGAATTTTCTCTATACTGCAATCTATGATGGTTATTTAAACTGCATATCAAAATCAACTGGAACTGTTCGCTTTCAGTACAGAGTTGGGAAAAATGCTGGTACTCCAGTAATAATTGGAGATTCAGTGATTATTAGTGGTGAAGCAATATACTGTTTTTCAGCTGATGCAGAGCCTGTTTTAATTTTAGAACCTTCATCTCTATCATTTGGTGAAGTTTTAAAAGGAAACACTAAACAACTTTCATTCAAAGTAATCTACACAGGATTAGAAACTATTAATGGAAAAGTTACATCTCTTCAAAATTGGCTTTTAGTGAAACCTAAAGATGTAACCACCAATATGCAGACATTTTTTGCCGAGGTTAATACAACTAACCTGACTGCTGGAGAATTTGAGGGGGAAATATTAGTTGAGACTAATATAGGAGAAAAAAGAGTCAAAGTCTATTTAACTGTGTATGAGCCTCCTCCATTAAAATTAAATGTTAATTTACCAGAAGGAGAAATATTTACGAATAAAAAAGCTTTTTCGATAGTTGGAGAAACAGAACCCTTTACAGATATAGACATATGTGGTCTTAAAATAAAATCAGACCAGAGAGGATCATTCTCTCATAATTTAAAATTAAAAGAAGGTTTAAATGAAATTTTAATTGATGCTTTTTCTATTGATGGCAGAAGTAAAGGACTTAAAAAAATTGTAATTCTTGATACAATTCCGCCATTACTTCAGTTAAATTTAAGCAAAATAAACATTTTAAGTGAGAAAAAAATAAAAATTATTGGTAAAACTGAACCTGATTCAAGCGTTAAAGTAAATGATGAATTAGTAGAAGTAAAAGAGGATGGAACTTTTGAAAAAGATTATTTTGTAAACGATGAATACGAAATAATTACAATAATTGCTACTGATAAAGCTATGAATAATACAGAATACAAAGCAGAAATATATGTAAAAACGCCATAATAAATAATCTCTATATAATTTTCACTGTTCTCTCCAGTCACCCTGAAGGAATGTATCTGTATTTTGCTTCTTGAGAATCTTCTTTTTTAATTATACTTATAAAAATTGGCCTGGATTCCCGATAAATACATTCGGGAATGACAGTGGTGATGTCATTCCGCACACCCTCTCTGTCATTCCCGCGACCTATTTCTGTCATTCCCGCGAAAGCGGGAATCTAATAAATATTTCTTCTTCTAATGTTAGAGAGAAAATAACATAGATTCATGTTTGAAGATTTCAGGAATTACAGAAAATTAAAAATAACAAAGAAAAAGAAAGAAAACACTGGATCCCCAATCAAGTTGGGGATGACAGAAGTATTGTCATTCCCGCGAAAGCGGGAATCCAGGAAGTATTTCTTTTTCAAACAAATAAAAGGAAAAAAGAACGGAATTTCTTTTCGGATCGGTAAAAACAAAGAAAGTAAACACTGGATCCCCAATCAAGTTGGGGATGACAGAAGTATTGTCATTCCCGCGAAAGCGGGAATCCAGGATTAAAAGAGTTTGGATCCCCAATCGAGTTGGGGATGACAATGGGTCTGATTTCGGGGATGACAGTGATGATGTCATTCCGCACTTGATGCGGAATCCAAAATATATTCCCTCTTCTAATATTAATAAAGAAAAAATTGGTCTGGATTTTCTACAATATGATATTACTCACTTTCGCAAATTTTGAGAGACATTCCAGATTTTGGTTATGTAACTCGTTTCATTTATAAATCAACTGAAATCATTATAATTAAAAACATATTTGAAATAAAAAAGGTGGGCAAAACGTTTATAAAAGCTATAAAAACAGATATCTTGATGGAAGGCACAAATATAATCGATTTTATAAGCAAAAATCTTAAGGATGTAATTATAAAAGATGGCGACATCATCGTAATTTCTTCTAAAATTGTTTCTCTATCAGAGGGTAGACTTGTAAATTTAAAGAATGTACAAGTTTCAGAGGTAGGTAAAGCATTAGCTGTAGAATTTTGCATAAACGAAAAATTTGCTCAATTAATTATAAATGAGAGAAGTTTAATTCTCGGAGGAGTAAAGAAAGTAGTTGCAACAATAAACAAAAATATTGTAATACCTTTTGCTGGAGCTGATTTATCAAATACTCCACCGGGCTATGCCATATTATGGCCAAAAAATCCTTCCAGAACTGCTTTTGAAATAAGGAATTTTTTCTCAAAAAGTAGAAATGTAAAAACCGGCATAATTATTTCAGATTCTCAGATAGTTCCTCTTAGAACTGGTACATACGGAATTGCATTAGGTATAGCAGGATTTATTGGTGTGGTCGATAAAAGAGGAAGTATTGATATTTTTGGAAAAGAAATGAAAGTTACAAGGTGGAATTTAGCTGATAATCTTGCCTCAGCTGCAAATCTAATAATGGGTGAAGGAGAAGAAAGAAAGCCAATTGCAATTATTAGGGATGCACCGATTACTTTGACTGATGAGGATCCTTCTAAACTAACTCAAGCTTTAACTATGGATGAAGAAGAATGCCTTTTGGCTCAGTTTTTACTAAATAATAGTTAAGCTATAGTTTAACTATTACAGTACTCTATTCTTATAAATAAAATCTTTGAACTCTTTTCAGCAAAAACTTATTTCTAATAAAACCTCTTATTAGGAATTTATACTTCTTTTAATTGTTTTCTTGATTTAGCTTTTATGGAAACAACATGTCATTTTTTGTCTATTGCTGTCATTGAGGGATTGACACACACATTCATTCCTCGCTTCTACTCGCCATTCTGAAGTGCTTAATCTATAGCACAAGTCCTTAAGAATCTCCTTTTTTAGCATCTAAA
>Ga0255347_1004020_pt1 | contig 18314 bp, 16 predicted proteins | sample wastewater_treat_2_FD_192479 | JGI IMG/M metagenome (GOLD analysis project Ga0255347, IMG submission 192479) | Wastewater microbial communities from Lulu Island WWTP, Vancouver, Canada - plant24 | ecosystem: Engineered > WWTP > Wastewater > Unclassified | place: Canada: Vancouver, British...
AGCATTGCTTTTGTGTCTGGCTCAACTCTGTCAGCGACGCGTCGCTCCTGTGCGGCAGCTCCCCATCGTAGACTCTGCCGCATTCCTTGCATTTGCCGTCCGGGCCGATGACACCGATGCAGGCCTCGTCGCTGCACAAGATCCTGTTTTCCCAGTCTTCGTCTGCATCAAAAATTATCTCGTCCATATCTGTCTCCGGCCTGTTGATTTGCACTCCTCTTATGATGTCGGGCCTGAAAAGTCAAAAACGTTTTTTCGCCGCACCACAACATGGCTTGCGAAACGAACTGAGGATTGTTCAAAAGCAACATATAATAATAAGGGATCAACTGGTGTTTCATCCCTTGATGCAGGCAACTGCCGCGAGTCTGGCCACTTTTTTTGCCAGCCCCGCATCATGAACAACCTCGACTACATCATCGACATTTTTATAGGCTTCGGGCATTTCCTCGGCAAGTGTGCCCTTACCGGCAGACATCACCAGGACGCCCCGATCGGCCAGTTCCCGGCTGATTGACCGCCCCTTTGCCGCCCTGAGCGCGGCCGAGCGGCTCAACACGCGGCCCGCCCCGTGGCAGGCACTGCCGAACGTCTCACTCATTGAGTTCCCGGCGCCCGCAAGGACATAGGAACCGGTTCCCATATCACCGGGTATCAGGACCGGCTGTCCCACTTCACGATAAGCCTCTGTGACCAGTGGATGGCCGGCGGGGTAGGCGCGTGTCGCACCTTTGCGGTGAACACAGAGTTTTTTTTCGGTGCCGTCAATATTAAAGGATTCAATTTTGGCGATGTTATGACACACGTCGTAAACCAGACGCATCCGCAATTCTCGTGGCGCGGCGTTGAGCGTCTTTTCAAAAACTTCACGCGTCAGGTGCATGAGAATCTGCCGGTTCGCCCATGCGTAGTTTGCCCCGCATGCCATCGCCGCCAGATAACTTTTACCAACGACAGAGCCGAGATATTCGCACGCCAGTTGCCGGTCCGGCAGCGAAATACCGGTTTTCTGCTGGTTTTTGACCATTGACGCCAGATAGTCATCGCAAATCTGATAGCCCAGACCGCGAGATCCACTGTGAATCATGACTGCAATGCTTCCTTTGGTCAGTCCGAAAGCGCCTGCCGCTTTTTCGTCATAGATCTCCTCGACCACCTCGATTTCCAGAAAATGGTTTCCCGACCCGAGTGTTCCGAGCTGGTTCTTGCCCCTCTCCAACGCTCTGGCGGACACCTGCCCTGGGTCCGCTCCCGTCATACAACCCTCATCTTCAGTGGCGGCCAGATCCTCGAAAAAACCGAACCCGGCCTTGATCGCCCACCTTGCCCCTTCTTCAAGCACTTTTTTTTGGTCTCGTCCGGAAAGCTTGACATAGCCTGAAGACCCTACACCGGAGGGAATATTTTGAAACAGGGCAGTGGTCAGCTCCCGGAGGCGATCCCGAATGTTATCAAGTGTCAGTGACGTCGCCATGAGGCGGCAACCGCAGTTGATGTCATAGCCTACACCACCTGGTGATATAATTCCTTCCTCCATGTCGAAGGCGGCGACCCCGCCGATAGGAAAACCATACCCCCAGTGAACATCAGGCATCGCCAGAGAATAATTTACAATGCCCGGCAGGCAGGCGACATTGGCCACCTGTCTGGCGCTTTCATCCTTTTCCAGCAGGCCCGCCATTTTCTGGTTTGTATAAATAATCCCGGGCACACGCATGGCTCCGGTTTTGGGCACCAGCCATCGGTAATCATCAATCTTTCTTAATTTAATTTCCTGTGCCATTTATGTGAGTCTTTAATTAATGCGGCAGGCAAATCCGCCCCAAAGGGCATCTTTCAGATAAAACCAGCCAAGATGGCACTGAAAGGAAGGGGCCTAATCCTTCAACTGCCGCGCCAGAACAGTCCAGTTGGGCTGCCCTATCTTTTGCACATGCAGAGTGCGATATTTCCCGAATGGAATAAGAGGGATAATGAAACTCAGCCAAAGTCTCTGAATGACCGATCCACATCTGGGGCAGGTAGTTTTGTCATGCGTGATAAAAGACGGGCCGAACGAGAAACCTTCCTTTTTGGTGGTTGCCATATCCCAAAATATTTTATTCAGACCGCTTTCGTCAACATCTTTGGTTTTTGAAAAACAGGTCCTGCAAAAAAGCGCCTTCTTGGCGCAAGTGATTGAACAGTAAATACTGTCTCCGACCATGTATCCGTTAAAGTCCGAATATTGTTTACAATAATCGCATGTCTTCATGTTGCTTCCCCTTTGGCCAGGTGAATTAAAACACGAAAATGGCGGCTGATTTTCACTCGCCCCGATACGCTACACAGTCTGCATAGTGTCTTATTATGTCATACATGCGCTATAATAACCAAATATTCAATTAATTTCATTATAAAAGATATTGTGGCAGAGTATTTTTGGGCCGCTCATGGCGATGTGATGAAAAATGAGGAAAGCTACTTTACCGCGCCGTTACTCTTTCGTCATACATCGAAGATCACCCGCGCTACCCAACCCGACTTTTCTCTTGCAACCTGTAAACCGTGGTAAGTTACAGCTTTTATCTCCAATTGCGGCCTTTCTTCGGACTGCCCAAGGTGAAGGACGGCCAAAAGCTTCCTGTGTCCTCCTTTTTCAATCCGGCAATCACATAAAAAAAGGTTCTTTCCATTTAGAACATAAAGGATTTCACGCAAAAAATTCACCAGCAAATCCTCCGTGTCCGCTCCCTCTGCATAGATATTTTGCTGCCTTGCTCCAGAGGAATCTATCGCCGGCACGCCGGTCAAAACGTGAGACAGAGCAAGCGCGGCCCGGCGGAAGAGCTCTTTTTTTGTCCGTGCCCTGATTTCAATTCCGATATCGGCGGTATGGTCAAACAGAGTATAAGTTGACATACAGTAAATATAACTGATGGACCGGACGCCGGCAAGTGATTGTTAGTCTTGAAACTGCCGCCCCTTGTATTTCGTTTTTTCTTGCATGCAAAAGGATTCATCTGTATTGTCTTTTGAAACAGGCAGGTGCTGATTGCCTGTGACGCTTGTCCGTGCCCGATGCTGCATCATGTGAGGCCGGGCAGATAAAAACCCAGGATGACAGGAGGTAAAATGACACAGGCAAATGAAGCAAGGCCGCCTTTCCCGCCCTTTAATGAGGAGTCGGCCGCACAAAAAGTGAGGATGGCGGAAGACGCCTGGAACACACGCGACCCGGAGCGTGTATCTTTGGCCTATACTACGGATAGTGTATGGCGCAACCGTTCGGAATTTATCCGCGGCCGCGAGGAGATCAGGCTTTTCCTGCAAAGAAAATGGGCCCGCGAGCTCGACTATCGCCTCATCAAGGAAGTCTGGGCTTTCCACGAAAACCGCATTGCCGTGCGTTTTGCCTATGAATGGCACGACGATTCGGGAAACTGGTTCCGGTCATACGGAAACGAGAACTGGGAATTTTCGCAAACGGGCCTGATGCAAAGACGCATCGCCAGCATAAATGATCTTTCCATCGGTGACGCACAGCGCAAATATCACTGGCCGCTGGGCAGAAGGCCGGACAATCATCCCGGCCTGTCGGAGCTGGGTCTGTAAATCTTCCGCGCCACCACAGAAGATTTTTTATATTTATTCGTCGCTTTCCTGTGTCTCCGGTGCTTCGGGGTCATCGTTCCCATTGTCTTCGTCGTCACGGTCATCGCCCTCCGAGGTCGTGCGAGCCAGGCCGACCAGACTTTCTTCATCGTCCAGTTCGATGAGTTTGACTCCCTGTGTCACACGGTGATTTACGGGAATTTCATTTACTCTGAGACGAATGACCTTGCCGGTCGAGCTGATCAGCATGACCTGTTCGTCACCTATGACCTGAAGCACACCCGAGACGTTACCGACCTTGGCAACGGTCTTTAAATTGATGATCCCCTTTCCCCCTCGCGCCTGAACGCGATACTCATCGATCGGGGTGCTTTTGCCGTAGCCGTTTTCCGAAACAGTGAGCATGAAGGTTTCATGCGCCGGTATTTCCACACCGACGACATCGTCTCCTTCATCCAGGCTGATGCCACGCACACCGCGCGCCGTTCGCCCCATATCACGTACGTCGCTTTCTCTGAAGCGGATGGCCATACCCAGACGTGTCGCCAGGAATATGTCCTGGCTGCCATCGGTGAGTTGCACATCAACCAGCTCGTCGCCTTCATCGATGGAAACGGCAATGATGCCGCCCTGACGCGGATTGGAATAGGCGGTCAGATCGGTCTTCTTGATGATGCCGCGCTTGGTTACCATGACGACAAACCTGTCCGCCACAAAGTCTTTGACCGGCAAAGTGGCGCTCACTTTTTCGTCGGGCATGAGATTGACCAGGTTGACAATGGCTTTGCCTCTGGCGGCACGCCCCGCCTGAGGAACCTGATATACCTTAAGCCAGTACACCCTGCCTTTGTTGGTGAAAACCAGCAGATAATTATGGGTGGAAGTGATGAAGATTTTTTCGACAAAATCTTCCTCCTTGGTGCCCATGCCCACCTTGCCGCGGCCGCCGCGTCTCTGGCTCTTGTAGAGGCTGACCGCATTTCTTTTGATATACCCGGTGTGTGAGATTGTCACCACCATATCTTCTTCCACAATCAAATCTTCAATGTTTATGTCTTCCGAGGAGGCAACAATTTCCGTGCGGCGCTCGTCTGCGTATTTTTCTCTGATTTCCGATAGCTCTTCAATGATCACCTGCAGCACTTTCTGCGGATCTGCCAAAATCCCCTCCAGCCTGATAATCAGAGCGGATACCTCCGCATACTCCTGGTCGATCTTATCGCGCTCAAGTCCGGTCAGGCGCTGCAGGCGCATCTCCAAAATCGCCTTGGCCTGAATTTCAGAAAGGTTGAATCTGGCGCACAGGGCGGTCGTGGCCTCCGCCGGGCTTTTAGACATCTTGATGACATGAATGACGTCATCTATATTGGCAAGCGCGATGATATATCCTTCGAGTATGTGCGCCCTTTCCCGGGCACGCGCCAGATCGAATCTCGTCCTGCGGGTGACCACCTCCTGGCGGAAGGTAATAAAGCGCTCAAGCATTTCCTTGAGGTTAAAAACGACCGGGCGGCCGTCGGCGATTGCCAGCAAAATAATGCCGAACGATACCTCCATCTGTGTGAACTTGTAGAGCTGATTGAGGATAACGGCCGAATTTTCATCGCGCTTGACATCGATGACTACCCGGATGCCGTCGCGGTCGGATTCGTCGCGCAGATCGGAGATACCGGAAATTTTCTTGTCCCGCACGAGCTCGGCAATTTTTTCAATGAGCGAGGCCTTGTTCACCTGGTAGGGCAGTTCCGTAATCACAATGGTTTCGCGGTCGTTGCGGGCGTTTTTTTCGATGAGCGCGCGCGCGCGGATGCGTAATATACCGCGCCCGGTACGATAGGCGGACAAAATGCCTTCGCGTCCGTTTATGAAACCGGCTGTTGGAAAGTCCGGCCCGGGAATGTATCTGATGAGCTCATCGACCGATATTTTCGGGTTTTTGATGAGCGCGATTGTACCATTTATCACCTCCCCTAAATTGTGCGGCGGAATATTAGTTGCCATACCGACGGCGATGCCGGCCGACCCGTTGAGTAAAAGAAGCGGAACGCGTGTGGCCAGCACCGACGGCTCAGTGAGAGACTCGTCATAGTTGGGAACGAAATCGACCGTATCTTTGTCTAGGTCAGCCAAAACATCTTCCGCGACCCGCTCCAGACGTACCTCTGTGTAGCGCATGGCCGCCGGCGGATCGTCATCGATGGAACCGAAGTTTCCCTGTCCGTCAACCAGTATATAGCGCATGGAAAAATCCTGCGCCATGCGGACCAGCGTATCGTATATGGCCGCATCCCCGTGCGGATGATAACGTCCCATGATATCGCCGACAATGCGCGCCGATTTGCGGTATGGTCTGTTGTAGCGGTTCCCTCCCTCATACATGGCGTAGAGAATGCGCCTGTGCACCGGCTTGAGACCGTCGCGAACATCGGGAATCGCCCGTCCGACGATTACACTCATGGCATAGGCCATATAGGATTTTTTCATTTCATCTTCTATGTTCACAGGCGTCTGCCTGTGGTGCATGTCACGTTCCATGTCTTAACTTCTCCTTTTCGGTCGCACAATATACCGGCTGTTACCTCCGGTATAACGACCCGCTTGACATCCGTCGCGCTTCAGAATTGGCCGTAAAAATCGACCCCTCCGTCGGCGGCATCAAACCGGCGCTTCTTTCTAAACATCCAAATTGGATACGTACAGGGCATTTTGGTAGATAAAGTCGCGCCGCGGCTCCACCTGATCACCCATCAGTGTTGTGAAGATTTCATCCGCCTGAACCGCGTCGTCAACAGTAACTTGCAACAGCGTCCGCTTTTCCGGGTTCATCGTCGTCTCCCACAGCTGCTCCGGGTTCATTTCACCCAGTCCCTTGTATCGCTGAATGGTCAGACCTTTTTTCCCCATGTTGATGATGTGGTCCACCAGCTCTTTGGCTGAAGCCAGGGTGACCGGAGTGGCGGCATCCTCAGGATAATCGAGATAAGGAGGCTCTCCCAAAACAGCGACCTGCGCCATTTGATTGCGTATCTCTCCGAATTGCGGCGCCAAAAAAGTTTCACGGTCGATACAGCTGGTTACCGTTGTTCCGTTTTTACGGATACTAAAAATCATTTTATAGCCGCCGTGATCCGGATCCTCATCGATACGGTAGTCGGCTATTGTTTCATTGCCCAGCGCCACAACTGTCCGTCCGGCTATTTTCAACAATTCATGTTCGTTCTGAAACGTTTCTTCAACAAGCACAGGATCACCGGCGAGCACGCGCATCAAACGACGGTCGCGTCCCTCTCTTTCGAAGCGGTCAAACATATCCTCAATGCGCATCACTTTTTTAATCAGCACAAGAAGTTTCGCTCCGGAGACAGGAAAAGAGCTGCCGTCGCCCATCTGAAGGTTTACTTTTTCGACGCCGTTTTCCAGAACATAGTTTTTCATCTGTTCTTCATTCTGGATATAGAGCTCTTTTTTCTTTTCCACAACTTTATACAAAGGCGGCTGAGCGATGTACAGATGGCCTCTTTCGATCAACTCACGCATCTGCCGGAAAAAGAAGGTCAACAAAAGTGTCCTGATATGAGCTCCGTCAACATCTGCGTCTGTCATGATAATCACTTTATGGTAGCGCAGCTTGCTGATGTCGTAATCATCCGCGCCAATACCTGCTCCGAATGCTGTAACCATCACTTTGATTTCTTCGTTTTGCAGCATCTTATCAAAGCGCGCTTTTTCCACATTGAGGACCTTGCCTCTGAGCGGCAGAATCGCCTGGTATTTGCGATCGCGCCCCTGTTTGGCGGATCCGCCGGCCGAATCTCCTTCCACCAGATAGATCTCGCTGAGAGCAGGATCTTTTTCCTGGCAATCTGCCAGTTTTCCAGGAAGTGAACCGACCTCCAGAGCACCCTTTCGCCTGGTCAGCTCACGTGCGCGGCGAGCAGCGTCACGCGCCCGGGCCGCCTCCATGCATTTATTTAAAATCTGTCTGGCGACAGACGGGTTTTCCTCAAGATAGGTGCCGATTTTTTCATAAACTATTCCCTCTACGAGCCCTTTCACATCGGAGTTACCCAGTTTTGTTTTCGTCTGTCCTTCAAATTGGGGATTTCTGACTTTCACACTGATAACACAGGCCAGGCCCTCGCGTAAATCTTCACCACGCAGCGATTCCTTACCGTCTTTGATGATTTTGTTGGCTGTGGCGTAATTGTTGAAAACACGTGTCAGGGCGGAGCGGAAGCCCACCATGTGGGTGCCGCCCTCGATGGTATTTATACTATTGGCAAAGGAAAAAATATTTTCCAGATAACTTTCGTTGTATTGCAGGGCAACTTCAACTGTACAATCCTCACGTGATCCGGTTACATAAATGGGATTTTTGTGAAGGGTTCTTTTGTTGCGGTTGATATACTCGACAAAAGATACGATGCCCCCTTTATATAAAAATTCAACAGATTTATCATCTCTATCGTCAACCAGCGTAATTTTTATGCCGGAATTTAAAAAAGCCAGCTCCCTCAAGCGGTTGGCGATAATATCGAAGCTGAACTCAGTTTCCTCAAAAATTTCATCATCAGGTAAAAAAGTAACGGTTGTCCCTTTTCCTTTTGTTTTTCCCACCTTTGCCAGAGGCGCGTCCGGCACGCCCCTTTTATAGGTTTGGCGGTAGACATTACCGTCACGGCGCACCTCCAGTTCACAAGTCTTCGACAAGGCATTAACGACTGATACACCAACACCATGCAGACCGCCCGACACTTTGTATGAATCGCTGTTGAACTTTCCGCCCGCGTGCAGTTTGGTCAGAGCAACTTCCGCCGCTGAAACTCCTTCTGTTTTATGAATTTCCACCGGAATGCCACGCCCATCATCATCCACCACAATGCTATTATCGACCCGTATTTTCACGTTAATATTGTCGCAAAATCCCGCCGCGGCTTCGTCGATACTGTTATCCACCACCTCGTACACCAGATGGTGCAGACCTTCCTTCCCGGTTGAACCGATATACATAGCCGGACGCTTACGTACCGCCTCCAGCCCCTCTAAAACTTTTATACTATCCGCGTCATACATCTGTGTCATAAAACTCTACCAACTCCCTAAATCTTTAACGGCATGACAATACATAGATAATCATCCCCTTCGTCCGGTTTTATCACTGTCGGCTTAAGCCCGCTGCCAATTTCCATAATAATGTTCTTCGTGGGAACTGCCGAAACTGCGTCAATCACGTAATTTACATTAAACCCGACATCTATATCCTCTCCTGTATAGTCGATAAAAATTTCTTCGGTCGCTTCCCCGACATCGAGATTTGTGGAATTTAGCGTCATCTTGCTCCCTGTAAAAGATATGATCACACCACTGTATCTTTCAGAAGAAACGACATTCATTCTTCTCAGGGCATGCAGAAATGATTCTTTTTCCAAGGTCACCTCTACACCTTTTTCCACAGGGATGACTCTTTTGTAATCAGGGTAGTCCTGATCAACAAGACTTACTTTTAAAATCGTATTATCCGTTTTCACCACAAGCATGTTTTTGTGAAGACCGATGTTTATGATTTCATGCGTATCGGTTATCTTTCGGACTTCCATCAGTCCTTTACGGGGAATGATGATTCCCTTCTGCATGTCCATACCAGGCTCCGGTGTATTCATCTTTGCCACCGCCAGCCTGTGTCCGTCTGTCGCCACCATCCTCCAGATGTGATTAATTCCGTCCGTCGATGTTTCTAAAAAGACACCGTTAAAGTTTTTTCTGCTCTCGTCAAAGGCCATGGCAAAAGAGGTTTTGTTTATTAAATCTTTAATGGCCGCGCCGCTTATATTAACAAAATTATCTATCTGGCTTTCCGCAATACTCGGAAAATCATCCGCCGGGAGGCCGGGAATCTTATAGACGGCTCTTTGGGACGTTATTTTAACTATGTTATTTGCACTTTTGGAAAAATGCACTTCATCGCCCTGAATTTCCCTGATCATTTCATAGAGTTTCTTCGCGGAAAGAGTGATTTCACCATTTTCTGCAATTTGCGCGTCATAGTCTGAAAGCAGACTGATTTCCCTGTCTGTGGCGACGATTTTAAGTTTATTTTGCTCAGTTTTTAAAAGGATGTTATTTAAAATGGGCGTTGTTGTCTTTTTCTCGACAATACCTAATGTTTTTTGAATTCCATCAAAAAAGGTATTTCTGTTGATTTTAAATTCCATGTCCGCCTCCCTGATAATTACTTTTTATATTTAATTAAATAAAATTAGTATTAGTAATAATGTTTGTGGATATGTTGACCATTTTTAATTCGTTTTTAAATTTAATCAATTAGAGACTTATCACCTGTTGATGGTATGTGAATTCAGCTATGAGGATCTGTTGATAATATTTTCTTCGATATCGTTAACCATTTTTTTTGTGTTTGCATTTGTTTCCAGTTGCTGTGCAATTTTTTTATTGGCGTAGATGACCGTCGAATGATCGCGCCCGCCGATTTTCTGGCCGATATCCGGAAAAGAAAGATTGGTCAGTTTTCTGGCCAGATACATTGATATTTGTCTGGCTAAAACAAAGTTCTTGTTTTTATTATGTGCCTTAATGTCGGCGATTTTGACATTTAACTTAGCACCGACGATTTTGATTATTTCCTCCACAGTGATGTCTTCTTTATTATTGTGTTGAACGAGTTTTTTAAGAACCTCCCTGACCAGATCCAGGTTTATTTCTCTGTTTGTCAGAGATGAATATGCTGAAATTCTTATCAAAAACCCCTCCAGTTCCCGGATGTTGGATTCAACGTGCGAGGCGATGTACTGGGCGACGGCAGGAGATAGTTCGATTTTATTTTCCTGCATCTTCTTTTCAATAATCGCAATTTTGGTTTCCGTCTCCGGAGGCTGAATATCGGCAATCAGACCCCATTCAAAACGGGAGCGCAGCCTTGCCTCCAGATTGGGGATATCTTTAGGAAATTTATCCGATGTCACGACAATTTGCTTTCCGGAATCATGGAGTGTGTTGAAGGTATGGAAAAATTCCTCCTGGGTTCTGTCTTTACCTGCCAGAAACTGAATGTCATCAATAAGCAAAGAGCCGACGTGGCGATATTTTTCCCTAAATTTAGCCATCCGGTCATAACGGATGGAATTGATCATTTCATTCATAAATGCTTCCGCCGACACATACATGACGTTTAAATCCGGATAGGTGGCAGCCGTCAGAAGGCCGATCGCATTTAAAAGATGAGTTTTTCCCAGGCCAGAGCCTCCGTAAATAAACAAAGGATTGTAATATTTAGCCGGCTGTTTGGCCACGGCGATAGATGCGGCATGGGCGAACTGGTTGGAAGGTCCCACCACGAAACGGTCAAAAGTGTAGCTTTCGTTGAGCTGTGAGAGATTTCTTTTTGGAGCGGCCGGCGCGGAGCTTTTGCCCTGCTCGAAAGGTAATGAGGCGATTTCAACGGACTTTTCCTTTTCCTTGCTGAGCTTGAAATCGATATCTACGTTGACGCCGGTTACATTTTGCAGAGAATTTTTTATCATGGACAGATAGTTATCCATCAGCCAGTCTCTGAAAAATCTGTTGGGTACGGCCAGCTGGATGCGCTTGTCCTCCATGGAGACAATCCTGACCGGTTTAATCCAGGTATCAAAGTTCTGCCTTGACACTTTTTCCTGAATAATTTTAGTAGCTTTATCCCAAACCGTTTCCATAACCGACCTTTTGTTAATATGGTTATCAACAGATATTGATAACAAAGTTTTCCTTTTTATAGTTCATCCAGAAGAAAACCGGCCAGGCGGTTTAACTCGTCCATTGATTTGTAGGAAATTTCAATTACCCCCCTACGCGCCGAACCTTTTATCTGAACTTTGGCCATGCATCTGGCAGTAAGAGACTTTTCCAGATCTGCAATATGCCGGTCCTTTGCCTGTGTCTTCTTTTCTTCCTGTTTGTTCTTGATTTTGTTTATTATTTTTTCTGTCTCACGGACGTTAAGGCCCCGCTTCAGTATAATGTCCAGCGTTGTCAACTGTTCCTCGGCCGAATCCAGTGCCAACAGGCAACGCGCGTGTCCGGGAGATATCTTTTTTTCCACAATTGCTGTTTTCACCACGGTCGGCAGCTTTAAAAGGCGTATGGTGTTGGCGATGGTCGAGCGGTCTTTCCCGATCTGGGAAGCTATGGACTCCTGGGAAAGATTGAATTTTTCCATTAAAGTGACATAAGCATCCGCCTCTTCAAGCGGGTTTAACTCCTCGCGCAGCAGATTTTCAACCAGCGACAGCTGTGCCGCCTCCTGGTCGGAGGCATCGCGAACGACAATCGGCACATCTTTGAGGCCCGCCGCCTGAGCGGCACGCCAGCGTCTTTCGCCCGCGATTATTTCATAGCCGGCCACAGCCCGGCGCACCACTATCGGTTGAATGATGCCGCTTTGCCTGACGGATGCGATGAGCTTTTTCTGCTCTTCGTCATTGAAGTTTTTCCGTGGCTGATACTGGTTGGGTTTGAGCTCCTCAATGCCGCAGTAACTATTTGCATTCTGCTTGTTGCCACTGCTATCCAACAAATCGGAGAATATGGCTCCCAACCCTTTCCCCAGTGCGTCTTTTCTTTGCGCCATCTATACTCCCTCTCGCAGTATTTCCCTGGCCAGCTCCATATAAGCTTCCGCGCCACGCGATTTCGCATCGTACATGATCACCGGCAGGCCGTGACTGGGGCTTTCCGATAGTCTTACATTGCGCGGAATGATGGTTTTAAACACCCTGTCTCCCAGATGCTGGCGGACATCCTGAGTGACGCGGTGCGCCAGTGTATTGCGTTGATCGAACATCGTCAGCAAAATCCCGCCAAGAGACAGTTTCTGGTTCAAATTTGCTTTTACAAGCCTTACCGTGTTGAGTAGTTGCCCCAGGCCTTCCATTGCATAGTATTCACATTGGAGCGGAACAATCAAGGAGTCTGCCGCAACCAGCGCATTTACGGTTATAAAGCCCAGCGAGGGCGGGCAGTCGATGATGATAAAATCATAGCTGCTGGTAACGGGCTTCAGGAGTTCCCGTAAACGTATTTCACGATCCTGAAGCTGTACGAATTCGACCTCCAGTCCGATAAGATCCTGATTTGATGGTACAACCTCCAAATTCCGCAGGATTGTTTTTACGATCACCGAGCTCAGGGGCACCTGCCCGATCATCGCATGATAAAAATTGGCTTTTTCGGTGACGGCCCTGTCGATGCCCAGGCCGCTGGTTGAGTTTCCCTGGGAATCGGCGTCAATGAGCAAAATTTTCTTATTGGCCACAGCCAGCGAGGCGGACAGGTTAATGGCCGTTGTCGTTTTGCCCACCCCGCCCTTTTGATTGGCGACACATATGATTTTATTCATTGTTTTCGATAAAATCTTCCGGGGTTTTTTACCTGAAAAAGCTGTGAAAGGACTAACATAAAAAATGGTTTTTTAGAAGGAGTTTTTACTTTATCGAACCCTTTGAAAAACGATTATTTTGCGGTATGCATCATGAGTTTTCCAATCCGTAACATATTGATTTATTTTATAATTTTCAGACACATGAGGATTGGCGACGATCGGGGCGAGCTCTGCCTGAACGTCCGGACCCTTGAGAGTTATCAACAGGCCCTTCGGCCCCAGAAAATAATCCGCCATGTCCAGTAGATCGGGCAATTTGAAAGCGGCCCGCGAAATTACGACCCCGAATTTTCCCCGCCAGATTTCCCGGCTCAGTACGTTTTCCGTCCGGTCGTGAATGATCTGAATCTGATCAAGCTCCAACTCGCGAATTACATTTTTTAAAAAGGAAATTTTCTTCCGGTTTGCCTCCAGAAGGTATAGTTTTATGCCTGGAAGGGCGATTTTCAGCGGAATTCCTGGAAATCCCGCACCAGTACCCGCGTCGAGCATACATGGTTCGCCTTCGGGGATAAACCGGGCGGCTGAAAGGGAGTCCAGAAAATGGCGGGTGATAATTTCCCCGGCGCTTTTTTCCGAGATGAGGTTGATTTTTTCATTCCACCTAAGAAGCTCGTTCCGATAAATATCGAATTGGCAAAGTTGACCCTCATCGAGTTCCACACCCAAAAGGTCCGCACCATCTTTGAGAAGCCGCATTTCTTCAGACATGCCGGGACCGTAGCAAAAAACAAAACAAGCGGCAATGCAAAACGATTCTGCCCGTAACAGGTACTCACTTTCCGCGAGGCCTCAAAGAAAAGATTAAAGTTTGTTTTAAACCCGACGATGAAATATTCAAGGAGCTTACGCCATGAATGATATTACTTCAATTGCCTCAGTCATTTTAGCCGCACAGCAGTCGCAAGCTAAGGATTTGATTGACGTCGCCATGCTGAAGATGAATGCCGACGCGGAGGCGGCCATGGCGGATATGCTGCTGCAGAATGCCCGCCAGATTGAAGCCTTCACCCATGCCGCTGCAGGCGGCGTCATTGACCTCTTCGCCTGATCAGTGTAAATATTTCGTGCAATTCCAAAGCGCCGGATTTATAAGTCCCCTACTTTTTCAGGGGAGCTGAAATCATGTCTGCGGAAAATATCACCGGCAACATCAGTATTGTTTTGTTCAGGCCCAAACACGCGGGCAACGTCGGGGCTGTTGCCCGGGCCGCAAAAAACATGGGTATGGGAAAGATTATTGTGGTCGGGGCAAAGGACCTCGACCGCGAAGAGATGGAGCAGCGCTCGACCCACCTGGCCAAGGATATGCTGGATGCCATTCAATACACGGACACTCTCAGGGAAGCACTTAGTGATTTTCAGTACATCATCGGCACAACGGCCAGGACCGGCAGAGCCCGCGGGCCGTTTGTCACGCCGCGTGAGGCGGCTCGGAAAGCCGCCTCACGAGCATCACAAAATAAAATCGCCCTTCTGTTCGGGCCGGAGGACACGGGGCTTGCCAACGAACAGCTGCGCTTTTGTCACTGTGTCGTGACGATTCCCACCTCACGGGAATTCACCTCTGTTAACCTCTCCCATGCAGTGATGATTCTGTGCTACGAGATTTTTCTGGCGACCCGGACGACGGACACATCGTCCGACGGGCCGCGGCTGGCTATGTCGTCAGAGCTCGAGGGCATGTACCGGCAGATGAGTGAACTTCTGGCCCGGGTAGGTTTTTTGAACAGAGAGAATCCCGAATACTGGATGCTCGATATTCGCAGATTCTTTTCGCGTACCGGCCTGTCCTCGCGGGAAGTTAAAATTGTCAGGGGGATTTGCCGCCAAATTGAGTGGTATGCGGAAAAAGGCAACAAATAGTTCTCCCCCCCTTTTTCCGGTACTGTGTCCAGTAATCAGAAATGTAGGAAATCAGTTTTCTGCCCGATCACTTTTTTTTCATTGACGCGGCGATCTGCTTTGCCCTGTTGAATTCCTGTGTGTTGATGATTGCGTTTCTGTCGGGGCTTTGTTCCACCAGCTCTCTCATTTGTTTGACTCTCTCCTCGCTGGGCGGATGAGTGCTGAAGGCATCCGACAGGCTTTTCATAAGGGGATCTGTATTTTTGTTGCCGCTTTTTTCCATTTCCAGCAGTCTTTCATAAAATTTTCCGACATGATCCTTGTGGTAGCCTGTGGTCACAGAGTAGCGAAAACCGAGACGATCCGCCTCCATTTCATCCTCACGCGAGTTTACAAGAAAGGTGTATTTCTGTGCCAGAAATCCGCCTCCCGCCCCGACAACTCCACCGATGGCCGCCGCCTTGGCGAGACACGCCTTGTCGCCCTTGTCACATAGCAGCGCTCCCAGACCAAGCCCTGCCGCAGCGCCGACCACCGCTCCGCCGCCTACATACAGCCATGTTTTATTCTGGGCTTTTTCCATTTGGTACATCCTTTCGGCGGAATGGCGCGCGACGACATGACCGATTTCATGCGATACCACACCGGCCAGCTCCGCCTCGCTTGACGTATTGGCAATAAGCGGAGCCGTAACAAAGATGGTTCCCGCGGGCATGGCAAACGCGTTGATTTCCGGTACATCGACGACTGTAAAATTATAGCGGTAGGGATTGCCTTCGAGGTTATTGGCACGAACAATCTTCATTCCCAGGCCGGATAGATATTTCTGAAGTTCCTGATTCTGTGCCGGCGGGTAGTCTTTAAGCATTTTAGGCAGTGCCTCTTTGGTGAGCCTCTCTTCATCCTGTACGGTCATTTTAGTTTCCTGACCGACATTTGAACCTTCGCGATAGCGGGACGAATGTGTCGGTGCGCAGGAAATTGCCGTCAGCATCAAGAATGCCAGCAAAAAGCTGATTTTTCTTTTCATGATTTTACTCCCCATAAAAATTATTCAGCCGTTTCGGCTCTTTGGTGAACTAATGCCTTCTGGCGGCGATAAAAGCAATCCCTTTTTACCGCATGAGAGAACATCACACACAAGTATTATGTCTTATGCACACCGTTTCTTTACATGGAGCAACTGCCGATTTTCGGGAAAAACCGACGGGATTATTGCTTGCGGCCATTTCTGACTTAGTCACTGCCGGTGCTCTCCCGGCATTCGGCGGCTCAAGCGGCCAAAACATTGCAAAAAGTTCGTCCCGCCGCGTTTGCTCTTTGGCCTTGTTTGTGATAAGTCGTTGATAATAATGAGCCATTTCTCAACAGAGGGTTCGCATCTTGCGTAAAACGGGAATTGTAAAAGATAAGCGCTACTTAAAGCACAAAGCGGGATTTTCCCATCCGGAAAGCCCCGAGAGGCTGGCGTCAGTCTATGAGATGCTCGAAAGCCCTTCCTGCGCCCGGCATTATATCTGTCTTGAACCTCGTTTGGCCAGTTATGATGAAATAGCCTATGTACACACGCCCCATTATATCGATTTTGTCGCCTCCACCGCAGGAAAGAGCCATGTCATTTTGGATCCCGATACAATAACGAGTGCGGACACCTATGATATAGCCCTGCTTGCCGCAGGAGGCCTGCTGAACGCGATAGACGCAGTCATTGCGGATGAAGTGGACAATGCCTTCGCCCTTGTGCGCCCCCCCGGCCATCACGCCGGCGCCGGCAATTCGGCCGGCTTCTGCATTTTCAACAATGTCGCCATAGGGGCCATACACGCCCGCTACCGTCACAATGTCAAAAAGTTGTTGATTGTCGACTGGGACCTTCATCACGGCAACGGCACGCAAAAGATGTTCTATGCAGACCGGCAGGTGCTTTACTTCTCGACACATCAATACCCTTATTATCCCGGCACGGGAAGCTGGCAGGAGGTCGGAGAGGGCATGGGGCTTGGTTTTACCGTTAATGTGCCCCTGAACCGGGGGGCGGTGAACGGTACCTTCGTGGCGGCACTTCGAAAAATTCTCCTGCCGATCGCTTTCGCCTACCAGCCCGAGCTCATTTTAGTATCAGCCGGCTACGATATATATTACAAAGATCCGCTCGGCTCGATGCGGGTCACGCCGGAGGGATTTGCCGCGATGACGCGTATCCTTATGGACATCGCAGATGAATGCTGCAGGGGAAAAATGGTTGCCGTTCTGGAAGGCGGCTACCATCTGGGCGGCCTGGCTCAATCGACAAGAGCCACATTGATGGAGATGAGAGATGAAACACACATAACCGACGAGCAGCTCTTGTGCCTGGAAGAGGAAGCTGACGAGGCCAATATACAGATACTGAAAAAAATTGTTTCCCTGCAGCGCCCTTACTGGGATGTATTTTGAGGAGGACGTTTTGAAAATCAGCATAAATGATGTGGAGCAGGCTGCCCGGGCGATCGAGCTGGAAATTACAGAACAGGAAAAAGAACAATTCACCGCTGAACTTAACAATCTTTTGGTTTATGTAAGCAGCATCAGTGAGCCGGACACACGTGGAGTACCCCCCACTACTCATCCGGGTGGGCTTGTCAATGCCTTTCGTGAAGATGAGGTGCGCCCGTCGCTGGGCACTCAAGGGGCGCTCGCCAACGCGCCGGACAAGCGGGGCGACTTTTTTCGTGTACCGAAAATCATCGACTGAAACCCGCTCATTTTCCCATCATATTAAGTTTCGGGGCCTCAGCCGCCATTTTTTTTGAGATGCGGCACAAAAGAAATAAAACGCATTTTTTATACCAAGAGGATTTTATGGATTTAGCCGCATTTACCATTCACGAGCTGCAAGATAAGATACGTGCCGGCGAGGTGACGGCAACGCAGATCACCCGTGCTGTTTTTGAGCGTATTGATGAGCTGGAGGATAAAATTCATTCCTACATCAGCCTGACAAAAAAAGAGGCGCTGGCCGAGGCGGAGCTTGCCGACCGGGACATAAAAAGAGGGGACATAAAGCCGCTGACAGGCATTCCCGTGGCGCTCAAAGACATCATCTGTACCAGGGGCGTACCGACAACGTGCGCCTCCCGCATGCTGCAGCACTATTTTTCTCCATACGACGCGACGGTTGTGGAAAAGCTCGCTGCGGCAGGCGCGATAATCACAGGCAAGACCAATACGGACGAATTTGCCATGGGCTCCTCCACCGAGACTTCCTGGTTCGGACCGACACACAATCCCTGGGACCAGGATCTGGTTCCCGGCGGCTCGAGCGGCGGCTCGGCGGCGGCCGTGGCCGCGGATGAATGTATCGCGGCGGTCGGCTCCGACACGGGCGGCTCGATCCGGCAGCCGGCCTCCCTTTGCGGTGTGGTCGGCCTGAGGCCCACCTACGGCCTTGTTTCCCGTT
>Ga0255347_1004022_pt1 | contig 18309 bp, 19 predicted proteins | sample wastewater_treat_2_FD_192479 | JGI IMG/M metagenome (GOLD analysis project Ga0255347, IMG submission 192479) | Wastewater microbial communities from Lulu Island WWTP, Vancouver, Canada - plant24 | ecosystem: Engineered > WWTP > Wastewater > Unclassified | place: Canada: Vancouver, British...
TGGACGGCGGCATCGTGGTGGTGCTGGGCCGCACAGTTGAGGTTGAGGTGGACGGCGGCAGCGTGGTGGTGGTTGGGGGTGGTATGCCGCTTACTTCCGCCGATTTTGTACTTTCATTGTTTGCAGTATCATAGGCCGAAAGCGCCACGTAGTACCTGACCCCATCGCTTAAATCGATGAGCCGATATGTGGTGACATTTCCCACATCGATGGGACTGCCATAATTACCTGGAGAAGTTCCGAAATAGATCCGGTAACCTGCCAGGTCTGCTTCCTCGTTTGGGTTCCAGGACAGATCCAAATGAGCACTGAACCCTGGGGAGCTCCGGAAGATCAAGAGCACGAAAGCACACAAAAAACAGCCGATGCTTTTCATCTGCCACCTTTGTGATGGATTGCGATTTTAACAGTTTGGCCGATGAGTTGCAATCTTCGTACCATGATGCCCCTCATGCTGATGGAAGGAGGCGGATCTGTGCATATAAAGCATGCGGAATGTCGCGTCCAGGGGTGAACCGCATGACAGGGGTGGGAATTCAGTGCCTTACAGGTTCAAGCGGTGGGGTTGAGGAGGGCTGCCATCCTTTGCCGGACCATGGCTCGGAGAGTTGAGGGGATGGGAAAACGGGAAACAGCGCATTGCCGTCCGTCGTACCGGGCCGCGTCATCTGAAGCGTATACTAAAATATACGCGGGATAAAAAAATAGTATACCTTGGTTAAACGACAAAACTATGTTGTCGTTACGCGGTATACCGGTATAACTGAAACGGATTGGAAGGTCTTTTGAAGCGGAGAGCGCAAGCGACGCGACTCAGCGGTGACCGGATAAATTCCGGTTCACCGGGAAGGAATGATCCTGCAGGTGACGGGAGAATGATGATTACCGCCTTTGCTTACCTTTGCTTAAAATACTCAACCGTGTGTCTGAGCCCTTCGGTAAGCGGTATGGTCGGCTCCCAGCCCAACACCGCCCGGGCCTTCTGGCAGGAGATGACGCTACGCAGCTGCTCGCCGGGCATGGCCGGACCGTGGACCTCGGGGGTGGCGGACGCCACTAATGATCTGATCTCATGGAAAATGGTATTGATGGTTGTCTCCACGCCGGTCCCGATATTGATTTCACCGGTTACCTCATGCTGCAACGCCAGCAGATTGGCCCGGGCGACATCGCCCACGTAGACAAAATCCCTGGTCTGATTGCCGTCGCCGTTGATGACAGGGGAATCGCCCTTTAGCATTCTCTGGCTGAAGATGGCCACAACCCCGGCTTCGCCGAACGGATCCTGGCGGGGGCCATAGACATTGGCATATCGCAGCGCGGTGTAGGGGAGGCGATGGGTGGTATAATAAAAGAAAAGATACTTTTCAACGCTCAGCTTGGCAATGGCGTACGGGCTCAAAGGACGCATGGGGTGGTTTTCGTCCGCCGGGAAATAGTCCTGCTCCCCGTAGAGCGCGCCTCCGGTGGATGAAAAAATAATTTTTTTGACCGGATAGTCTTTACAATGTTCAAGCAGCTGGAGCGAGCCTCTGATGTTGATGTCCATGTCGTGCAGGGGATCTTTGACCGAATCCCGCACCGAAATCTGGGCGGCGTGGTGGATCACCGCGTCCGGTTTCTCTTTTTTAAAAATGTCCGCCAGCCTCCGGTCCAGGATGCTGATGTGGTAAAAGGCGGCACGGGGATTTATATTCTCGCGCTTGCCGTTGGAAAGATCATCGACAATAACCATGTCATGTCCCCGGTCTATCAGCAGATCGGCAATGTGGGAGCCGATAAAGCCGGCCCCGCCGGTGATCATTATTTTCATGCGTGCTTCCTCCCGTGGCGCGAAATGGCTGGTTTCTATCACAGGTGTGACGATAAGCAAAGCTTTTTATTGCCGGGGTGCCGAATGCCTCCGGTCGCTTTATAGGGTGGCAATGCGTTTCTTGCTTTCGGCGTGCACCGCCGTTTGAGCATGGTGTATTACCGCGCGCTTCGTATCCGCCCGCGCCGGTCTCATCCTCCTTGTTCAGTAAGCGCCAGGAGCGCCCGATCAACCTCTTCCCTGGACGGGGGGCACCCGTGTACCCGACATGTGGTTTCCTCATCCGGGGCGGCGCACACGCCGATGGAGAGGACCGCCCCGTGTTCCCCGGCGGCGGAGGTGGTGCCCAGCACAACCGTCAGCGGATGCTGAAACACCCGCCTTGCCTGGGCAAGCTGTCGCAGCGAAGAGAAGAGGGGAATGATGCATCCGCTGCAGGCGGTGTCCTCCCCCCGGATGGTGAGATTGGGAAAGGTCTTCCCGAGCCACTCGGAGGGAAGCTCATAATGCATCCGGAGCCCCTTGATATCCTCGCCCCGGATATCTATTTCCCCAAGATGCATCTCGCCCAATCCCGCCTGAAATCCCATTTGCACGGTCTTGACCTGTTCGGGGGATAACCCCATGAGTGCGGTGCTCACGCTGTCCACGGCAACGATGTCCCTTCCCGCCAGGACAAAGGATGGCTGCTGTTGGGCCGGCACGGTAAAGTCAACCAGGTTCAGGAACGGCCTGATGATGGTGTTGAGCGCGACCACCGCGCCGTCGAGACCGACCCGGTGAAAAAGCGGCTTGTCCTCCCGCTTCACAAATCCCTTAAGATTTTTCATGGCGATGGAGACGGTGGTGAGATAGTGGGTTTTGGGCACCGGCAGGTTAATGATTTTATCGTGCAGGAAGGCATGCTCTGAAATGCTGAATGCAGCCGGCAGGTTCGGTGACGCATCCTTGAACAGGCGGCAGGGGTGTTCATCAAACAGCACCCAGGGCGCATTGCAGTGTTTGCAGACCTCCGCCATGCCGGTTCTGGTAAAGCATTCCCTGAGGGCATGGTCCGCGGTAAAGTAGCTGGGTCCTTCACCTACGGTCACCGCGCGCGCCCCGCGCCGGTAGCAGCTTTGTATTACTGCTTCCACCAGGTGCGGGTTGGTGGTCTGGCCGGTGGTGTGGGAAAGGGGTTCAAACAGGTTGGGCTTGAGCAGGATGGACTCACCGCGCAGGCGGTCCGGAAGTCCGGCGTGCCTGAGGAGCCGATCCACTGCGGCGGTCATGTTTTCATGGATTGTTTCTATGCAGACAAGCGACATGGTAGCCCCATCCGCCGCTCGGGTCCTTCTAGCGCGGCGGTGCCGTACGTGTTTTTTATTGACAATTGAAAAGTGATATAATAATAAAAAAACATCATGGTAAAGTAAACAACAAAACCGGTCCTGGTTTCCTGCGCCGGAACTCACGGTGCATTTTGTTTATGCGAGCTTTCTTTCTGGTCCGCGGCTTCTGCTTATGGATGGTGCTTTGGGGATGGTTTGCTTCGGCGCATGCCGGTCAGCAGCCGCAGCGGGTAGCCCTGCTTCCCTTCACCGCCGGGGGACAGGAAGATATACAGTACATTGCCGAGGGGCTGCGGGACATGATCGCGTCCCGCATCGCCAGCGGCGGCCTGGCGGTCATTGATCGGTCTGCGGTAAAGGCGCAGTATGCCGGGGGAGGCCGGGATGCGCCGCCGCTGGAAAAGGTGAGGGGTACGGGAAAGGCGCTCGGGGCCGATTATGTGATCTTCGGCAGCGTTGCAAAAACGGGGAATGATCTGCTCATTGCGATCAACATGCTGTCCGTATCGGGAGGCGGCGCCCCCTTACCGGTTTTTTCACAGACCCTGGGTATGAATGAGGTTATACCCCGCATGCAGCTGATCGCACAGGAGGTGCGGGGTGCGATTGAGGACGGCGTGCTGACCCCGGAGGGGGATATTCCGTCCGCCGGGCAGCGCGCCTCGGAGGAGCGCTCGGGGAGCAGGGAGGCGCCCGCATCCGGCCGGGTCGGTCCTGATTTCCTGATGGAGCGTGATCAGGCGGCAACGCCTGTGTTGCCGGTTGACCATTCCGGCGGTATGAAGGCCGGGGAGACGCCCCCGGTGCCGGAGGAAGCCGCCGGTGCAACCGAAGAAGCGGTTGATAAACCGGAGCAGGGGGAGGGTGGATTAAAACAGCTCCTGTTCAAAAGGAAGGGAGACATCAAGACTCCTCCCGAGAATCCGGTGTATGAGAAGTCATTAGATGAGCTTGAAGATGCGGCGAAGCCTGTGGGGACTGACAAAGTTCAAATCCCGAATGCCAAATAAAGTTCAACGCTTAAATGGCAAACGGCAGGATTTATATTGGAACTTTGGCCTTGACATTTGGATTTTAGCATTTGGCATTTTTATTGTTCTAATGGCGGTGTAGCTCAGGTGGTCAGAGCATGCGGCTCATATCCGCAGTGTCCGGGGTTCGACTCCCTGCACCGCCACCATTTTTTCTCTCTCATTGTATCAAACGCTGTTTTTGCCCCCGCCCGGGAGAGGGCGGATAACCGGAACGCCGCACCGCGGCATGAAAAAAAGCTGGGGCGGCGCAAAAAAAGGAGATGCAGGGTGATTCGAGTTGACAGGGAGAAATGTGTTGGGTGCGGCGGGTGTGTCGATCTCTGCCCCCGGACGGCCATCTGTTTTGTTAAGGACCGTGCATTTGTGGACGTACAGCTCTGCCTGGAATGCCTGACCTGCGTGAACGTCTGCCCGGTCAAAGCGCCGACCCAGGTGTAGGACGGCGGAACCGGCAGGCATGCCCGTGGGCCATGCAAATGCGGAATAACTTTTGAAAAAGGAGATATGATTTTGGAATCAACCGCTGGATTTCAAAAAAAGATGATCAGCTGCTCGCTGCTCGATCAGGACAAGGGGTTGAGGTTCCGACCGGGCGATGCGAGGGAATGGACGCCGGAATGGGACCGGGACAAGTGCATCCGCTGCGGACTCTGCTTTGTCTATTGTCCCGATGGCGCGGTGTTCCGCAATCAGGAGGGCTTTTTTGAAGCCGATACCGACAAGTGCAAGGGTTGCGGCATATGCCACCGGGAGTGCTGGTTCGGGGCCATCAGCATGTTCAAGGAGGAAGAGTAATGGACAAGTACACTCTCTATGTTCCCAATTTCCTGCCGTGCAAGGAATACTTCGTGCCCGAAAAGAACCAGGCATGTCCCGGATGCGGACTGGCGCTGGCGGTCCGCCAGACCTACAAATCGCTGGGCACCGCCATTGAAAAGGCGTCCTGGGTATCTCCGGAAGACGGCTTGCCCGCTGACGCGGGATCCGGTCTCTTCGGAGCGGGCAGGACCGCAGTCAGTTTTTTGTCGGTTCCGAAATCCGCGGGAAAGCTCCTGATATGTTTCGACAACGAGGCGGGCGGTTCGCTCTCCGACGCGCTGGAGAAGCCCATGATCCAGCTCGCCGTTTCACAGGGGTTCAGCTATGTGGCCACCGCCTGTCCCAGTTATCCCTTTGACCTGTACGATAAGATGAATCAGGCGATGAAGATCTCCGCCGACGCCTATGTTCACGTGCTCTGCCCCTGTCCTCCGGGCTGGCGATTCGACGCGGATTTCACGGTGAAACTGGGGCGCTTCGCGGTGGAAAGCAGGGCCTTTCCCCTGTATGAAGTTGGCGCGGGTGCGTACAGCCTGTCGGTAAAAACCGGGAAGCCGCGGCCGGTGTCCGACTACCTCAGGAGTCAGCAGCGTTTTGAAAAGCTGACCGAGCAGGACATCGCCGGGGCCCAGGCATCGGTGGACGGCGCCTACAGGAATCTGGAAGCCCGGGTCCAGCACTACCTTGACGCGGTTGTATAAGATTTTTATGCCCCTTGGCGGGCATGCTTGAAAGGAGCACACAATGTCTGAAAGCAAGAAGCCACGCGGAAAGAAGTGCGCACAAGACCAATCCACATCTCCCGCAGCCGCTTCCCCGCCCGCGGGTCAGGGCGCATGGACGGGTTGTAGCAGGGCCATGTTTGAGCTGATAATCAAGGAGGTGCCGGACTCATTGCAGGAGGTGTTCCGGGTTAAGCTGATGGACGTGCTGGGACAGAAGGCAAAGGGCGGCGCCTACCAGGAATCCCACGTGACCGAGATGGTCAATGAAATTGTGCCCGAGCCGTTCAAGTCCAGCATCCTCAAGGGATTTGCCACCATGGGGGGAGTTGACATAAGCGTCGTGGAAGACCTCGTGGCGTCGATTTCCGGAGGACAGGAATCAGTGCCCGCTATCCTCCACGCCCTGCGGGACAGGTTCGGCTACGTGCCGGAAGAGGCGCTGCGGGTGGTGAGCCGGGAAAAAAATGTCTTTATGAGCACCCTCTACCGCCTGGTCACCTCATTCCAGGCGTTTCCCACCGCCCCGCCGAAGAAATACGCGGTCAGCGCCTGCGACGGAACCGGATGCCACCTCAAGGGCAGCGGTGTGATGCTGCACAAGCTCGAAGCGAGGGCATCCGCGCCGGACGGAGATATCACCCTGGAGAAGGTGCGCTGCCTCGGCTGCTGCGACCTCTCGCCGGCGGTGGTGGTAAACGGGGAACTGTACAGCGGCGACGTCGCCCGGGCCAAGATTTCAGAAATGTCAGGTGAATAATAAAGGGGAGTTTATGAAAAAGGATAAACCGCTTGAGCTGGATGCGATGCAAAAGAAGGGGATAAGCCTGCTGGTGCCGGCGCGGGCCCGGATCACCGTGGGCATGGCGACCTGTGGACTGGCCAAGGGCGCAGGCAAGGTATTTGAAGCCCTGAAACATGAGATCAAGAAACAGAAGGCCAAGGCTGACCTGGTGGAGGTGGGATGCAACGGCCTTTGTTACGCCGAGCCCATAGTCGAGGTGATCTGCCCGGGGAAGCCGCGCATTACCTATGGCCGGGTGGGCATCGACCGGATTGCCGACCTGGTCGCCTCGGCGGTAAAGGGCGGGGTGGTGAAGGACCTGGCGCTGATGAAAATGGACCGGTTGACCCCGGCGGCCGGCGGCGCATCGATCACGTATGCCGGGGCGAAAGTGCCCAAGGACGCGGCGGGCCTGAAGGAATGCGGAAAGCTCGACTTTTTCAAAAAGCAGATGAAGCTCATCAGCAAAAACGCCGGAACCATCAGCCCGGGGCAAGTTGAGGAATATTGCGCGCTGGGCGGCTACCGGGCGATGCTGAAGGCCGTCACCTCCATGAGCCCGGACGAGGTGGTCAAGGAGATAACCGATTCCAAGTTGCGCGGGCGGGGAGGTGCGGGATTTCCGACGGGACTCAAACTGCAGGCTTGCCGCCGGGCGGCAGGGGAGGTTAAGTATATCGTCGCCAACGGCAGTGAAGGCGACCCCGAAATCGCCATGCACCGGAGTTTTCTGGAATCCGATCCCCATGCGCTGATCGAGGGGATGATTATCGCCGGCTATGCGGTGGGGGCCGCCGAGGGCTATGTTTATCTAAATGACCGCTACCAGGTCGCCTGCGAACGCCTTGCCGGCGCCATCGCACAGGCGGAAGAGATGGGGCTGATCGGAAGCAATATAGCGGGGTCGGGGTTTTACTTCTCCCTGCGCATGAAGCGGGGAGGAGGCGCGTACGTGTGCGGCGAGGAAACCGCGCTGCTCAACGCGCTGGAGGGTTCATTCGGCGAACCGCGGCCGCGGCCCCCCTATCCCGCAGAAAGCGGTCTTTTCGGCAAGCCCACCGCGGTCAACAATATTGAGACCCTGGCAACGCTGCCGGTGATTATCGCCAAGGGCGGAACATGGTACGCGGGCATCGGGACCCCGGGAAGCACCGGGACAAAAATCGTGGCCCTTTCCGGCCACGTGGCGCGCAGCTGCTGGGTGGAAGTGCCGCTGGGAATGGAGATTGGGGAAATCATTGACACCTTCGGCGGCGGCGCTGCCAACGGCAAGAAGATAAAGGCTTTTCAAGCGGGAGGCCCTTCCGGGGGCATCCTGCCGGCAAAACTGCTGAAACTAAAGCTCGATTATGACCGTCTTGCCAAGGAAGGAAGCCTGCTCGGTTCAGGCGGGCTGGTGGTGATGGACGAGGACACCGACCTTCTGGAAATGACCAGGTTTTTCACCGACTTTTTTGCCGACGAGACCTGCGGGAAATGCAGCAGCTGCCGGGAAGGCACCAAGCGGCTGCAGGATATTATACGAGATATCATGGAGGGGCAGGGAACCGGCGAGCATGTCGAGCTGGTCAAGCGCCTGGCATCCGCCATGTCCGACACCAGCGCATGCGCCCTGGGAAAGACCGCCGCGGTCCCCTTTATGTCGGTGCTCAACCATTTCCCCGGGGTAATCCAGGGCAAACCGCTCAAGACCAAGGCGAAGCATACAACCAGCTGAGCATTACGAGAGAGGACAATGTTTATGGTGAGCTTAAAGATTAATGGCAGGAAGATAAAAGCTGAGGAGGGGATGACCATCCTTGAGGCAGCGCGCGCCAATCATATTGAGATCCCCACGCTCTGTTACAATGATGCGCTCAAGCCCTATGGCGCCTGCCGCCTCTGCGTGGTTGAAATAGAGAAAAACGGGAAGACGACGGTGGACACCTCATGCACCTACCCGGTAAGCGACGGGCTGGAGGTGAAAACCCATACCCCCCGTATTCATGAGGCGCGCAAGATGGTGCTCGAGCTTCACCTGGCCCGCTGCCCCAACGTGAGCATCGTGCGGGAGCTGGCCGCGGAGCATGGGATTACCGCGAGCGCCCGGCAGATGGGCAAGGATAACGAATACTGCATTCTCTGCGGCCTGTGCGTCCGCGCCTGCAACGAGGTGGTCAAGGCAGGCGCCATCAACTTCGCGGGGCGCGGCCCGGTCAAGATGGTGGATTCTCCCTTCGGCGAGACCGCCGATGACTGCATCGCCTGCGGTTCGTGCGCCTTTATCTGCCCGACCGGCATCATCAAGAAAAATGACCTGTTTGCCACTTCGTTCTGCACCCCCGGCGGCTGCGAGCAGACCGGCCCCCAGCGGGAAATCCTCAACTGGAAGGTTGAGCATAAGCTGAAGGCGTGCAAGAAGTGCGGCAATCCATACGCGCCGGAGCCGCACCTGGAAAAGGTGAAGCGCGAAAAGAATCTGCCCATCGAATTTTTTGACATCTGCCCCTCGTGCCGGGAGTATCCGGTGGTTGACCAGGACAAGTGCCTGGGCTGCGGCGGCTGTATGGAAAACTGCCCCTGTGGCGCGCTGGAGCTAGAGGATAAGGGCGGTTATGACAAAAAGGCCCAGCTCTATCCGCAAAACTGCACGGCCTGTCACAGCTGTGAACTTATATGTCCCATGCAGGCGATCAGCTAGGCGACCACCAGGTAACATCAGGCCCGCTGTAGTTGAGGCCTGAAAAAGGCGTTTGACAAATTCGAGGTGCGAAATCCCTGAGATATGGGATATGCGATCTGGGATGAAAGAATTTTAAACGCAGATCACAGATCATCACGTAATTTCGAGTTTCCATATTCGAATTCCGAACGTTACAACCGAGCGAAACTTTCAGAAGCAGGTGCGTAAGACTATAAGGAGGAAGTAATGACGGTTTATGATCTTGCCATTGTCGGCGCCGGTCCGGGAGGTGTGCATGCTGCCAAGTGGGCGGCCAAGAAGGGGCTTACAACCGTTCTCATCGAGAAGCGCAAAGACATCTCCAAGATTACCCGCTACTGCAGCGAGCACCTGATACTCGATGAGGGCTATAATGGGGACACGGTGCTGGTGGATCCCAAGAAAGGCACCATAACCTCGACCGTAAATGGATGGGTGGTGGACTACAAAGGCGCTTTGTTTCCCTGCATCGACAAGTGGTACTACTCGCCCAAGGGCCGGGCCATCCATTTTGCCTGGCCGGACCGGCGGCCCTATGCCTACAAGTACGATAAGGGTTTTATGCTGCAGGGCCTGCTCGAGGAGACCCTGGCGCTGGGGGTTACCTTCAAAAATGAAACCAGCGGTTACGACGCGATTGACAGCGCCCAGGGGGTCGAGATCAAATGCGTGAGTAAGGGAAAGAAGGAGAAGATCAAGGCGAGTAAGCTGATCATCGCGGACGGCTGCAACACCCGCCTCGGCCAGGCGATGGGATTCAATGCCAATCGCGGATACATGGGGTTTGCCCTGTGCATGGCCAGCTACATGTCCGGGGTAAAGCGCTATAACCCTGAGGAATGGGTGCTCTGGTACGGCAGATGCTACGGTTCCAATCTTGCTCCCATCATCGGCACCGGCCCGGCCGGCCATTTTGAGGACTGGGCGGATGTCATCAACCTCGGCAGCCCGCGGGACCTGCCGGTGGAGGCGTTCGACCGCTTCACCAAGAACAGTCCCATCGCCGACCGGTTTGCCAACGCCAAGCTTGAAGAGCGATACTGCTGCTCGGTCAAGGCCTTTACCCCCATTTCCCGGCCCTATAAAGGCAATACCATAATTATAGGAGATTCGGCCGCGTTCGTTGAGGTGCAGGCGCAGGGGGCATTAAGCTGCGGTTACAAGGCGGCGGAGGCGGTTGCCCGGGAGTTGAAGGGGGAAAACGGATTCCAGGAATATGCGGACTGGTGGATGAAATCGTTTGAGTTCAATGACAAGGGAATGATGCAGGTGCAGCAGGGGTATGCCTTTGTGCCCACCTATACCGACGATGAGATTGACTATCTGTTTGGTCTCTGCGAAGACCTTCTCCTGGACGGAAGCTTCAGCCAGTACAAGTCATCGCGGATGATATGGGACGCCATACTGCGCGACCCGCAGAGAATCGAGCGGGAACGTCCCGCCACTTACGCGAAAATCAAGAGCGTGCGCGGCAGCACCCTTGAAAGCAGCCTGAGGGACAAGGATGCGTAATCATTGATCAACGTGCGGTACACCAAAGGCCGGGAATCAATCCCCGGCCTTTTTTTGTGTGCGTTCCCATGGGACACGCGAGACCTGTTTAGAAAGATATCCGATGACCTGGGGCAGTCGTAGGCTTCAGCCTGCGCGGACGCATGGTGCCGCACTGTAAGATGATTTGCCCAATGTCAAGGGTTTGACCCCAAGTCCCGTGAACGTCCATCCGTAGGGGCGCACGGCCGTGCGCCCTCCCTTCGTCACTCACCATCCCCCGTCATTGCGAGGAGTCCCGTCGGGGACGAACGCGCAATCTCCGCTTTGTCATTCATTTGAACTTTGGGTTTTGACATTTGACATTGACAAGACAGGAGCGGCCTCAGCCAGAATGTAATCGTCAAGCCGTTGTTGCCTGTAGTTGGGCGGGAATTTTGTTTAAAATGACTTCATTGAGGTTAATTTTACGGCTGGCATTATCAATATCGATTCCTGTGATATTACCCGCATCATCGTAATCAATGACAACGCCTTCGGAAATTTCAATGCTTTCCTTGCTGGGTTTTGACGATAGATCAATATAAAGCGAATCGGTTTCGGGATAGTAATTCAATTTCATGGTTCGAACCTCCTGTCAGGGAAGGCGTTATGGATAGTCTTTTTATCATCAAGCGTTATAACTCTTAAAATTCTACCGTCCAATTCATCAATTCTTCCCCAGAATCGATATCGATTATATGCCTGTCGTTCAACTTTAATTGGATTTTCAATAACCAGGATACACCATTCCTTTTTTAAGTAAGGGCGCTTTCTCAAGACCTCATTTTCAAAGTATGCAGTATATTTGTATTGTGGCATGAGTAATCATATCCTAATTATTTGAACTTGTAAATCTTCTTTCCACACTCATCTATGTGCTTTTTCTTTGTCTTGAGTAGGAGCGGCTTTTAGCCGCGAAATAGATTGAACCCCACCTGCAGTCCGTCATTGCGAGGAGTCCCGTCGGAGACGAACGAAGCAATCCCTGCTTTGTCAATTGGGCTTTGAAATTCATTTGAACTTTGGGTTTTGACATTTGGCCTTTGACATTTTATTCCGGAATGGAGGGCCATGCTCCGTCGTGGCCGCAACGAAACAACGGCATGCTTAAGAGTGCCCTCCATGTAGGGGCGCATGGCTCCTGCGCCTTGATCCGTCATATCGCAGAAGCGGCGCTGGCGCGTCTGTGAAAACTAACAGGGCGGTGGGGGATATTGGGGGGAGAGCATAACAGAGAGTGTTTCCACTTTTCACCTACGTCCCCTATTCTGCTGTGTGAACAGACGCGGATTACGCTGCCGTTTCTCCGTCCATGCATGGGTGGCCCCCCTTAAAACCGGTACATGAAGGTGGGGGTGATGGAGAAGAGACCGGAAAAATTTGATCCCATATCCAGCACCAGCTGCACCGATTCCGACATTTCAACATTGGTCCCGATGTGGGCACTCCAGGGACTTTTGGTTTTCTCCCGCAAGCGAAACCTTATTTTACCGATGACCGGTACGCTGGGCGTCCCCTTGATGGTGTTGGTGGTATCCCAGTGGGTTGTGCCCAGCCAGCTCGCCAGATTATAACCGGCAATCCGTGATCTCCATCCAACCCGGAGGGAGTTGAGCAGCGCCATTACATCCGGGCTCAGGATATTGTCAAACGGCAGATCGCCGCGCAGCGCGCTGATGGTATAATTTGAATCGTAGGTGGCAAAGAAATTTTTATATCCGCCGACGACGGTGAATCCCGCCCCGTAGGTGGCGCCGGTCAGCTTCATGTGGAGGTCGATGAGGTCCGCAGGCCTTTTGCCGAACATGGCGCGCAATCGATTGAGCGGCGTCAGTGCAACTCCGGCGTATGCGTCCTCGCGGGTGTAGCCGATCAGTCCGTAGATGTTGAGAAAGGGGAAGAGCCACGCATCCAGCCGCAGGGACCAGTTCAGTTCCCGGCTCTTCACCTTTATATCGGTCAGCCGGTCGGCCGCAATGGTCATGCGCTTGATGGTAACCAGGGCATCCGAAACGCCGATGTGCCGTCTTCCGTGATAAAAACCCGGCATCAGCCCGAAGGCGCGGGGAAGGGTATTTCCATTCGCTTCCGCCTTCTCGCCTAAAATCGGTAAAAACGTCTGCCATTCGTGCGGGGCCGCTGATTCTCCGGCGCCGGCATGGTCGGCCGCAGCGCCGGCGTCAGGCGTGGGTGCCTGTCGCGGACTGTCTCCCGCGCCGCCGTTCTTGACCAGCAGGCCGCTCAGATGCTGCCGCAGCCGGTCTGTGGCGGTGTTTGCATCGAAGAGCAGGAGCCCGTCATCCTGAGTATCGCGCTGGCTGTGCGATGCAGTTGCGTCCGCCGCCTTGCGGAGGGCCGGCGGCGCGAACGCGGTTTCCGAGGCCGCGGCACACGTTGCGCTGAGGGCGAGAAGGATGATGAGCATGCCGCTTCCGCTCCGGGCGTTTGCATTTTTAAGAAGCGCCGCAAAAAAAACGATGGTAATCATCTTGTCGATTTACTGGAATATTTTCTATTTGTAGACGTGGAATTGTATTTGTCGATTGACAGGGCCCGAACCGGGTGATAAGGAACCGAGCATAGCATAATCCTTGTCGATAGGGAAGGGCTATGTTGGATGGCAGGAAAAAATTTGCTCCAGCGGGGTGTCCCCCATCTGCCGCCGACTGACCTGGTTCGGTATGGTGCGATTTCCTGAGCGAGCAGGCCGCGCCGGGCACCCAATGATCAAGCATGAAACAAGAGGCGTTGAGCTATGGCCAAGGTGGCATGGAATGACATGACGGCATTCGCCAGGGTGATCGTGGAGGACTACAAGCTTTTTGAAGGCCTGGACCTGGTGCCGCTTGAAACCTACGAAGGCATGGATACCCGGCCCGCCTGGGAGTTCAAGGCGCCCATGGCCACCGGGTTCTACAAGCCGTACATCCTCAGGGGAAGCGACCGGGTTGAGAAGATCACCGTCGGTGAGCTGCATTACATGGGACGGGCCAGGTACTGCGCCCTCAACATGACCGCAAGCGATGCGTACGATCTTCCCATTTACGCCTGCGAGTTTGACGAAACGGCGCCGCGGGTGGGGGTGACCGTGGATTTGATGCCGGTGGTGGACATGGGGCGGCATGAGGAATACCGGCAGAAGTACTACCGGGATCTGGCGCCGCTGTGGCGGAAGTACCGCACCATTGCGGGGTTTACCAGCGAGGGGCGCTGCCTGGTGCAGCGACGTTACGGGCCCTGGCCCTGGGCGCGCGAATCACTCTCCCCCTTCAGTCTGGACGGGCGGGTGGAGGAAAAGGAGGACCGGGCAAAGCTGATGGAGGCGGTGGTCGCCTATGCCCGGGTGTGGCTGGAGCTGCTCAAGCGGGCGGAGCCCATGCGCGATGAGGACTACCGCCGGGAGGTGCTGCGCCGCAAGAAGAAACTCCAGCAGTATTACCGCGATCTCGACCCGGGAGGAGAGGTGTTAAAAAAGATTTTCGGCGAGGGCAGGCACCGTCTTTTCGTAAGCCTGGTCTTTTAAGGGAGGTTGAGACGATGGATGCAGATATGCAATGGACACCCTATCTGGAGAGGATGAAGGAATTGATTGATCCGCTGCGGCCCGACCCCATCCGGGAGTGGCAGGGCACAAGCCTTGCGTCCGCCCGGGAGTTTTCCCGGGGCCGGGCTCAGGGCGGGTTCGGCGCCTGGCGCGCCGACAAGCTGGAAAAAATAGGCATCGGTTCGTTTGTCCATGCCGGCAACCGGCACTTTGCCTTCTGTGCCGTCATCTCCGGGGAAACCTACGATCTGCCCCTTTTCCTCTCGCGGCTGGAGGAGGGACCGCACCAGGTCATCCTGCTGGTGGATATCATTCCCGTGGTGGACAGTTTGATCGATGAGAATTACCGCAAAAAATATATTGAGTCGGTGCAGCCACTCTGGGACCGGTTTGCCGCCCTTCCCGGCATCTGTCCCGAGGAAAGCGATGTCATCCGCTCGCTCACCTCAATCGTTTACACCGCGGCGCGGGTCCCCATCGATAACGAGGGAATGCGCCTGGCCGCCCTAGCCCCGCACACCGAATATCTCAAAAGCTACCTCGCCTTTCTGCCTGAGGCCGCGCCGGTTGCCGATGCGGCGAAGAAGCAAGAGTTCAGCGTCAAACGAGCGGCGCTGCGCAAAACCCTGAGCGCCCATTTTTTCAAGGAAGTGCTGCCGGGGCCGGTGCGGGAGTCGCTGGGCAATGACATGATCGAACTGCTGAACCATGTCTGTTTTTGAAGGAGGGATGCGCCATGCCGGTTATGGAGATGCTTGCGGCGGGCGCCGCGTTTACCAACCAGGATGAAACGGCGCGGGGGATGATGGCGGATTTCAAGGATCACAAGGTCGGCCTGAGGCTTGACGCGGATGAGATCACCCAGGTGGTGGAGGACGGCAGACTTTCTCTGGAGAAGGGGATTCGCGAGGACTGCCACGTGGTGATTAAGATGAAAACCGCGGATCTCTGCGGCGCCATCGACAACACCTTCGACCTGATGGAAATCAAGGACAAGGGGGAACTGTTAAAGGGCGATATGACCGATCCCAATGTTCCCGTCCACCTGATGGCGACCTTCCCCTTTTTCGACGCCATGGTCCGCCTGTATGAATCCGATCCCCGCTTTAAGAAAATGGTCGATGACCTGAAGTCGTCCCGGCGATGAGGTGCGGAGCATGGTACAACATCTGGTCGACCTGGAAAAATGCCGCGGCTGCGGGAAGTGCCTGGAGCAGTGCGGTCTGGAACTGTGGATTCTGGTGGAAACCCCGGACGGGAAGAAAAAAGCCAAGGCTACCGAAGAGGCGGGCATGATCTGCCACTGCTGCCTTTCCTGCCAGGATGCCTGCCCGGAAAAGGCGATTATCATTATTGACCGGTAAGAGGCGGGCGCCCCGGCAGGAATGCGGACCGTTGCGGCACGCTGTAAGGTTGAAACGGTGACGGAGAGGGATGGAATATGCCCCGGGAATATGATCTGGTGGTAGTGGGCGCGGGACCGGCCGGCCTGATGGCCGCCAAAACGGCGGCGGAGCAAGGGCTCAGGGTGGCCCTGGTTGAGCGGAAGGAACGCATAACCGATATTAACCGCGCCTGCAGCATGATGCTGGTCACCCTGACCGGGAAATATCTCGAGGAGCGGGTGCGCTTAAATAGCCGCGACCGGAAGCTCTGCTTTCCGGGGTACGGCTTTACCGTCACCTACGACGGACCCCACCAGGATTTTTACACCTGGGCGATTTACTCCCACCGGGGCAACAGGGTCCGGCTCGGCAGCTATGAGGAGAATGCGCGCAAGGGCGAGGGCGGCAGGGTGAGCGCAACGTACGATAAGGGGACGCTGCTGCGCAGCCTGCTGGAGGAGGCCCGCGCCCGGAAGGTGGACGTTTTCAATCCCTATAATGTGATCCGGACCGAACTGCGGGGCGGCAGGGTGACGGTGTTCACCCGCGAGGGCCGTTGCTTCAGGGGCGCCTTTGTCATCGCCGCCGACGGGCGCGCCTCGAGAATAGCCCATACCCTGGGATGCAACCGGGGCAGGGCGTACTTCGGCACCGCCATTACCCTGGGCTATGAAATGGTGGGGGTAAACCCGCCGGAGAAATTTGCCCTCTTCCAGATATTTCTCGATGAGACTCCCTCGATGCGGGTGTGGATGACGCCGCGGGCAACCGGGGACAGCCACTTCGTCATGACCACCTCGCTTACCCCGGGCGCGGACCACGCCGGCGCCTTCGAGCGGTTCTCGAAAAAAGGCTTTTTCGCCCCCTGGTTTGAAAAGGCCGAGATAACCCGCACCCTGACCTCCGCGGGCAACGCCCTCTCGCACCTTGTCGATCCCTACAAGGACCAGGTGCTGCTGGTCTCCGACGCGGCGTGGTGCCAGGAGGCGGAGATGACCGGTGCGGTGATCAGCGGCTGGAAGGCGGCCGCCGCGGTGAGCTTCGCCCTGGCCGACGGGAACATATCCCGTGCCGGGGTTGCATCCTATCTCCGCTGGTGGAAGGAGGAGGTGCTGGATAAATATGACTACCGGAGTATGATGCGCAATGCCGTGCTTCCCCTCTGCCTCACGCCGGACGAGATTGATTTTGTGCTGAGCCTGGTTAAAAAATCGCTCCCCAGCATTCTTGATCCTTACGAGACGCCCAAGCTGGTCGGCGGCGCGCTGGCGGAGATAATGCCGTTTATCGCCGGGCGGCGGCCCGACATTCACCGGAAGCTGGTGGGGATGGGCGATGTGCCGCTAGCCGCGGTTTTTGACGGATGCATCAGGGCGGGCTTCCCCATGCCGGTCCGCGGCTAGCCTCACCGGCCCTGAGCCGGATGCGGCGCTTCTTCGCGGAGTTTATCCTGAGCGAATAATGGAGATTCTTCGCTTCTCTCAGACCCCAGGCTTGAAGGTAATTTATTACCGCTTGACTAGTCGAGGCCGATTCACTATACCATGGCCTAGGGGTATCGATTAAGGAGAACACGACATGGTTCTGACACGGAAACGGCTGGACGATATCTTCGGCGCAAGGCGGGTTTTGGACGATGACCCGACGCGTGCGGCATATGCTTGCGACCAGTCTTTCGCGCCACGGCGCATGCCGGATTACGTGGTGTTCCCCGAGACGGTCGAGGAAGTGCAGCGGGTGGTGAGGCTTGCCAATGAAACCCGCACCCCGCTCATCCCGTACAGCTCCGGCCTCAATTTTCACGGTGCCGCCCTCCCCGACCACGGCGGGATCATCGTGAACCTGTCGCGCATGAACAAGATCATTCAGATTGACCAGGAAAACTGGTCCGCGGTGGTGGAGCCCGGGGTCACCTTCGCCCAGCTGCAGAGCGCTTTGATGGAGAAGGGGTTTCGGGTGCTGATTCCTTTCGGTGTGCCCCCGGGACGCTCCGTCCTCACCAGCATGCTGGAACGGGACCCGGCCATGGCGGCGCCCAGCTTTGAGTCCGGCAATTTTCTGATCATGGACACCGAGATCGTGCTGCCCGACGGCGAGCTGTTTAAAACCGGAACATGGTGCGCCGGGGGGGCCGCGGGAGGGCCGCTGGGCCCGGTGCGAAACGTCATCTTCCGCCTCTGGACCGGCGCTCAGGGCACCCTCGGCATCATGACCAAGATGAATCTGAAGATTGAGCCGTTCATCAGGGAGCGGAAGATGTGTTTCTTAAGCTTCGACGCGCTGGCTGACGCGCGCGAACCTTTGAAAATGATCCAGCGGAGGGAAATCGGCCTGGAGTGCTTTCTGCTGAACCGGTTTAACCTGGCCTGCCTCCTGAGCCATGAGTGGACGGTGCCGGACGCATTCCCCGCAGCGCCCAGGCCGTCCGAGAGCTTCCAGCGATATCAGCGCATCCTCCCGCCCTGGGTACTGGCCGTCTGTCTCGCCGGCGCGCCCCGGCGCCCGAAGGAAAAGATCGCTTACCAAGAAGAGGCGTTGCAGGAGATTGGTCACAGCCTTAATTGCGAAGTCAGGGAAGAGCTTCCCGGGGTGAGTGGATTGAGCCGACTGATGCTGCACGAGATTGTGTATCCCTAAAGGATA
>Ga0255347_1004025_pt1 | contig 18300 bp, 15 predicted proteins | sample wastewater_treat_2_FD_192479 | JGI IMG/M metagenome (GOLD analysis project Ga0255347, IMG submission 192479) | Wastewater microbial communities from Lulu Island WWTP, Vancouver, Canada - plant24 | ecosystem: Engineered > WWTP > Wastewater > Unclassified | place: Canada: Vancouver, British...
TTGATAACACAATCGGGGGATATTGTGACTTGTATTGATAGAAAGTATCACCCTCTTCCCCAGCCACCCTTCACACACCACTACCCCTCTCCAAGCCATAGACAGTGCCAGGCCGATCACCTCCAAATTATTCCAATCATTCTCCTATAGAGAAAAAATGGAAAATCAGGAGCCGGTCCTTCTTGGCGGCTCGATATCAGCTATTAGGCTCCAATTAGGCGGGTCCTCGAGAAATTAGAACGATTTTTTGGTCATTCAATTTTAATGCAGTCATCTGACGTTTGCATATCATTAATGAATTTATTTGGACTCGAATGAGTAATTAAGAGGAAATCTTCCGCTCTGGTAAGAGCGACATACAAACGACGTTTTTCAATCGATTCTTCTTCAGAATGATAGGGATAAAATGAATCAGTCCATAAGACAATTACCGCCTTGTACTGAAGTCCTTTTGCGGAGTCGACTGTCTGTAATTTAATGCCTCCATCCAAAACTTTGGCGCGGGAATGATAGTCTTTTGTAACCCAAATAACCGGAGCTACTTGTGATAACTCAACAACAAGATGTTCTAAAAGTCTTTTATCATTGATGGATGCTTTCCGATACAATATACCAATATCTTCAGGGTGGAGATTTTTTATTGTCTGTCCATTGGGAAGTACTCCCTCGAGGAGGTTCCTGACAATTTCAATTGCTTTTTGACCTTCTTCCGTATGATCTTTACTATTGACGAGGAATGGTTTCACCCCGTGACGTATGGCTTGATCGGGATTTACCGGGATCATGCCAAATGAATCTTCATCATATGACATGTCTTTTACTGCAAACAATGACGCAAGTTTGAGAATTTCATGGGTATTTCGATAGTTTTTATCCAAGTCCAGTGCGCGGTGGATTGTTCTTCCTTGGGCTCGAATACCCAATGATTTCCAGCTTAGATTTTCTATTGGTCGAATACCTTGATTTCCATCACAGACGATGAGTAAATCTCCATCATTTGGGTCTTTCATTGCAAGGAGAATGCATGAAAACCAATTTGAATGAAAATCCTGAGCTTCGTCTATGAGTACAGCGTCATATCTTCTAAAATCTCCGACTCTTGAATTTAAACGCTCAAAAAGACGATTCCCAATACTTTCGTCATTTTCAACTTTTCCAGTTTTGGGATCTTCAGAAAAACGAGATATTCCATTATATTTTGCCCATCCATCGAAATGGGTTACTTTTATCCGAGGAAAATCTTTTAATGTGTTTTTTAGATACGTTGCAAGAGATACATTGTAGCAGAGCAAGAGAATATTTGCTTCGGGATCACGTTCATGAAGCCAACGTGCTCTGGCAATCAGGAGGAGTGTTTTCCCTGACCCCGCGACTCCACAGAGGATTCTGTGTCCTTCACCTATTTTCCGCGCGTTATTCTCTTGTTTTCGATCAAGAACTTGTATAAGTTCTGATTCTGATTTAGGGGCAGCAATAGGTTTTAATGATAAATAACTAATGATGATTTCAGGATGGATCACAGCCCGAAGAACATCTATTTGATCTGATGAGAGTGGTTCAATATTCCAGAACGGATCAAAATAAGATACGAGCGCTTTTGAAATCACGTCTCCAGATGCTTGCTCGAGCGCTAAAAGGACATCGCGTGTCATCGTATTTTCAGGTCTAAATATCAAAGAGAAATCGTTCCCGGCCTGACTTTTCAGTTGTTTCTGGGTTATATTCGATAAAATGACAAAATGCACGAAGGGAAAAATGAACCTATTTTTATGGGGACCATCTTTATGAAGGAGGTGAGTAAAGTTGGGATTTTTTTCACATGCTCTTACCAACCGCCATTGATAATTCCTTGCTTGTTCCAAGGGGTGAATTTCACGTTTTTCACGTCCATTATCATTTATCACAATTTCAAAATCATTACCTTGGACAATATCATCAATATACCAGCCTTTCACTTCAATGACGATAACTCCAAGATCCGGAGCGATAACAATAAAATCAGGATGTCTATTTTCTATTTGAGGTTCATAATACACGAGATAATCATCAGGGAGTTTCTTTAAGACGTTGAAAGTTCGTTCTTCTCCCCTACTTGCCCGAGAAGGAAGCCGATCGGGGATAAATTCAGCCATACGCATTTTATAATCAATAGTCATATAAATATTTTGCTTTTAAATGTCGGGATAAAATTTTATTATAACTCGTCCATTAACAAAAACCTTTATTTTATTTCATTTACGAACCACATCCAATGGCTACAAGATCCGAATTTATCTCTTCTATCTCACATGAAATTGAAAAATTGAATAATTCTCTAGATTTTTCTTTTATCGATGCAAAACAGCTAAAACAGGTTCTGCGGCCCAAAATTGCCAATATCTCCAAGGAGTTCAGGTTAGTTGGTGATTTATTCGTTCCATTTTCTTTCGATGGCGGGAAAGTTGGGTATATAGACGCTGTATGGTTTCTTGATTCAATACCAATCGCGGCATTTACCATTGAATATTCATTTCGTTTCAGATCACTCTGGAAACTCCTGAAGTACAACTCCCAATACAAATTTCTCCTATTTTATGGAATAATATCTGATGAGAATCAAGAGATCCTCAAATCAATCGATCCCTCTCAATCAATCACTCTTCTGCAATATCCAAATTACAAACGCAGCCGTTCTAGATCAATTAAGACTAAAATTCATGGACAATCTATAAGTACTATTCTATCGTCTCAAAAATACGATGCGAATTCTCTTTTAAAATTAAATTCTTCCGTACTTTTCACATATCACTTGTACAAAAAAGGCTATTCCATTAGAGAAATTGCTTTCGAAAGGAATTTGGCCGAGGAAACCATAGCTAACCACCTCATTAAAGTAATGAAAGCAGGAGAGAGCGTTATTCTTGATAATTTAATCCCTCAGGAAAAGCAAGAAATTATTCTAAAAACTGCAGATTCCCTAAACACGACACGATTAAAACCCATTAAAGAACGACTTGGGGATGATTACTCGTGGGATGAGATAAGGTTGGTTCTCGCATATCGGGAACGATATGATTTATTTGACTAAGAGATTATTTTGTCTACATCGCATATTTTTGAGTTTTTGATTCAATTTGAAGATAATTAATGTATTTTATTTCTGATAAATTCAAATTTTAATTTATTCAGTGTAAATAGGCTTTTTTATTATTCATAAGTTGCAGATAAAGCTAAAATTAAAGAAAAAAGGAGTGGTAAAGGGTCGCATTTACAATTATTATTACAATGAGTGATAAAACAAAATTTGAATAGATAAAGTTAACCAGTTAATTGGGATTGAACACTAAACAACTGTATTTTTTAATTATTGGGGTGGGGAGGAGGTAAAACGATGAATGGGATATATATTGGCGATGATTGTTAATTTTGACTTGATTTAGGGTGCGATGAAAAAATTTGAATAAAATAGCAGTCCCAATGCCATGACTGAAAGTATCTTTTTATAAATTTTGGACAAATACAATATTATGGGAAAGAACTATTTTGATTGGTCAAGAATAAATTGAAAGTCGACATCTGGTATTCCTCTTATAGATATTCCTTGGAACTGACCCCCCCAATTAATTTTATTTTTCACGAACTTAAGATTGGGAACAATATCTTTGAAAACAATTGGATCTTTGAAAATATTCAATGGTTTCAACTTAATCCGTAACGGGAATGCCTCCTTTAGGTTTGTTACAGGAGCTTCAAATAAGTCAGAATCTTCTTCGTAGACATTTGATGTCACCGAATATATCCCAACTAAACTAGATGGCTCTAATCCCCTTTCAGTAGTTTCTTTTTTAACGAAAAAAGCAATATTATCCCCTATCTTGACTTTATTTATCTGATTTGCACTTCGATAAGGTACGCCATAAATATTATTTTGTTTAATGATACCCCAATTTTTACGATTGGTAATAGCCATCCATGAACTCATATAATGGGATATCAGTAAGATAGTAAAGAAAGTTTCTATCGGGTATCAAATTATTACACTAAGCGTCGAACTCAATGCATTTTTAAACGTTTGATGCTCTTGATGTCCTTCTTGTTGGATGTGGTCTAAGTTGAAAAATCTCGTTGTTGTAGGAGATTCTTCCCGTAATTTGTCATAGCCCATATCTACTCTAATAATTGTCCAGAATTGTGAGTAACCTTCTGATTTAGCTTTTTGATGGCTCTTTTCCGCTTCACCAATACGATTATGAATGTTTGAAATATCTCTTCCACCTTTAATTTCTATCGCAATGAGAGGTATAATTTCAGTTTCAAAGTGCGCTGTTATTGAAATATCAGGATCATTTGAAAACCTTATCACAATTTTCCGTTCTATATTATTTTTTATAATAATCATATTTGGGGTTATTTCGAGTGTGTAATCTTTTAGCAATTCTTTCATATATCCGAAAACATTTCCTGTCGCGTCTTGGCCAATTTGAGTATTACGTCCACCTCGCAATTGTGAACCTATTGTTAATATCTGTAATTCATGAATAATATCAATTGATATCGTATCCAGAGAGTCAACAATAACTTTACCTGCAGATATAAGGGCAAAACATAGATTATCAATTTCTAATTCGAGTTTCTTTGGGATTATTCCTCTCTCTTCTAACGCCATGAAACGCCCATAACCAAATCTATTGTAAAAATCTTTTCGAGAAACTCCATATAAAAGCCTATAATATCCAAGCAAGCGCGGGTTTGTCTTCAATATACATGGAACAGGAAAAATGACCTCTCCTCTTAAACCATGCATAGCAAGCTGTTTTAACCAGGTAGATCCAACAAAATTGCATAATTCGAGGTCAATTTGTTTAATATCTAAACTCGTTAAAGCTTTTCTTAATGCGTCGACGAGATAATTTTTCTTGAGCTCTTTAAGATTGTAATAGAATTGAATTTGCGAAGATACATCAATAGTCCGAAAGTCTGCCATATCGTGGAGTCTCCCTTATTCTTTTCATAGCAAGAGTTGTATATTCGGGATTTAAATCAATACCTATAAATCTCCGCCGTAATTTTAGTGCGACAACGCCGACAGTACCTGACCCACAGAATGGATCTAATACGGAATCCTCTTCATCTGATCCTGCTAAAATGCAAGGTTCAACAAGAGATTCTGGGAACATAGCGAAATGATTCCAAGGATTTGATTCAGTATTAATAACCCAAACTGTCCTTTTATTCCGATATCGATTATTTTCGTTCTTTTCTGTCTTATCAAGTATGGACAGATAGTTGTAATGATATTTTTTCTCTCTCGACAATAAGAATAAATATTCATGAGCTCGAGTAGGACGATCTTTAACCGATTCGGGCTGACAGTTTGGTTTAAACCATATAATATCCGAGCGTAAATACCAACCGTCGTTTTGCAAAGCAAAAGCGAGACGCCAAGGAACACCAATTAAATCCTTTGGTTTTAATCCTTCAGGGGTTGGAGGGCGATAATCCATCCCCCTTGCAGGATTCTTTTTATCTACATCCCTCCATTTGCGATTACCACTGGTATAAGAATCGCCAATATTTATCCATAATGTTCCATCAATAGTTAAAACTCGTTTAACCTCCCTAAATACATCTACCAAATTATTGATATAATCGTAGACCGCTTTTTCAGCTCCAATTTGATGGGGAATTCCATAATCTCTTAATCCCCAATAAGGGGGGCTTGTAATACAGCATCGAAAATAATTGTCATCAATGCTCCTCAATCTTTCAATAGCGTCGCCCGTGAAAATTTGATATTGTGCACCCATATGTTTTTCGACCAATCCTATGTTTAAATCACTTTAATATTATTTCAATTTTAGACTTCATTCATTTTTCCCTTTATAATTAATAATAAGTAATTGTATAATATCTGCCCCTCAAGTTTGACGCTATAAGAAGTCTTGATGAGAATGGTATGGGGTTTGCTCTTTCATCCATTAGGTAGATGAGAAAATGAGCGTCCCAGATTTTCAAAATTAAATGCTACCTCTTCTCAAACTTGCAATTGATGAAAAAGGAGCATCATATTGTAATTGAGAAAATGGGATATACTCTCTCAATCACTTTCTGTTGAGAAATATTCTGCCATATTCTCAAGGAAATTTGGTTGTAAGGATGAAACAATCCCCAATTTTTGAATTCCATCAATTTTCTTTTTAATTTCAGAAAATGAAATAAATCCACATACTTTTGAAAGAGGTTTGGTCTTTAATTCGAAGGAAGGTCGAAGGATCTCTTGCCGGACCTTTTCCCGTCGTTCGTCACTCGCCAAAAGATAGAGTTTAATATCCAGATTTGGTTGTAACGAAAGTAGATCACTCATACGTAATAGGCCTGAATAGATTGAGGTAGTGCTTTCAACCTCGAATGCGGATAGGATTGAATTTCCCTTCAACCAAAGGACATCGATGAGTTCAATTGTTCTCTGTGTTGCATCATTGAACTGGGTGGGAAGTTCCTGGACCATACCCGGCAGGCTACCTAACGTGTGACCTCCGTATTGTTTTGATCGGTCATTTCTTGCAACCCAAATATCTAGCCCCATTTCGGACCCAAGTTTCAAAAGTAAATATTGAATCTCCACATGTTGGGATACTTCTTCGGTTTTGATTTCTTCCTTAGCTGACGCTTCTTTTTCGGGAATACTAACTAAAGTGGTTGTCTGTGCCTGCCTTCCTTTCTCTGATGCTCTATAAAGGGGAATCCGTGCCAACTTTTTCGGATCAACCGGATGAAATGTAGGATTTTCTTTCGCTTTCTGCAAAAGGGATACTATCAGTTTTCCATCAGAATTTTTCTTGAACTTTATCGGGCTGCCTCGTAGAAATCCTTTGAAATAGCCTTTATCAGACTCATCTTGAAAGAAGTCCACTTTGCCCTGTAATGTTTCCATCTGGATTCCATATTCAGGATCCAAAATAATCAGAGGGCGGACATCCAATCTTTCTGGAAATTCATCGATATTCCAGATTGCTCGGGTATCTTTACTTGGCCCAATCACCTCCAAGGCACCAACCCATCGCATAACACCTGTCAAATAGCAAAGAAGAATGTCCCCCTTTTCGATTGCTTGTATTGTTTTCTTTCTACTTTTTCGAAAACCGCTAACTAAAGCACCCGCATTTCGAAATTCTTTCCAGGTAGTTCCTGTAAATAAATCAAGCCAATATGATACCACTGTATCCTCTGAACACAATGTGATGTCATACTCCTTATAAAAAATTAGCGGAATTTTCCTTTGGAAGAAAATTTTTTCGAAAATTCATAAATCGTAACTTGCTTATGCTTGGTATGCCTAATTCATCCTTAAAAATCAAAATTAGAATAAAAGTCAAAATTTGGCAGGAGAAACGTAAATAATGGCTCATAACATCAAAATTTGGAGTATAACTAATGACGATAATTTAACTGAGATAAATCGTGAAAGATTAGACTTCGAAGGACGACTGGAAAATTGGATCGAGCAGGATATTTCAATTCTTTCTGATGATTACCTCATTATTGGAAGGCAAGTCCCAACCCTGTATAATACGTTTATCGATATTCTTGGTCTCGATAGAAAGGGGGACCTCGTAATTATTGAATTAAAACGAGATAAAACACCAAGGGATACTGTTGCCCAAGTACTTGATTATGCAAGTTGGGTACGGGATCTCTCTCGGGAAGAGATCATATCTATTGCAAATGCTTACTTAAAAGAAAAAGGGCCACTAGAATCAGTATTTTATCGAAAATTCGAGGAAAATCTCCCGGATGTTTTGAACGCATCACACACCATGCTCGTTGTAGCATCAGAGATCGATGCGAGTACTGATCGTATCGTGCATTACCTTTCGGACACACATGGTTTAGGAATAAATATTGCCGAATTTCAACATTTCAAGGACAAGAATACGGCTGAATATCTTTCGCGAATATTTCTGATTGACCCTGAAGTTGCTACTACTAATGTAGAACGTGTAGTGTCCTCAAAGCGAAAACCCAATCTCACGAGAACAGAACTTGAAGAAATTGCGGATCAAAATGGGGTAAAGGAGTTCTATACTGCCCTGGTAGAAAATCTTCGTGTTTGTTTCGATGGATCGCGAACAACCATGTCTTCCCTGGGATTTGAAGGTAAAAATATTGAAGGAGTAGGAAAAGGAGTCATTTTTAATCTTATTCCCCCCGAAAGCTCGAAGGAGCAAGGCTTAAAGTTCCAGGTATATTCAAACCGGTTTACCGATTATTTTAAATGTGATATGCAAGATCTCATGAATATTCTTCCAAATGAAAGGAAAGACTGGGCATATGACCAGAGTGATATATCGAAATTATGGGTAGGATATGAAGGATATTTTCAGTCTAAAGATGAGGTTGATATTTTTATAAACGGAATGGTAAAAATTGTGAAAATTCCAAATAATACCCTCCCTTAGTTTTTAGGCATATTCCTGGATAAAATCCACTTTCAGGAATGCCTTGGGAATTGGAACGAATTCAATGGTAAAATTGTATCATGACATTAACTCACGCCAATCCGTAAGAGCTATTTTTAGAGAGAATTGGAGCATGCATATTCATCATCAAGATATGGCGCCTGATCTCCCGTTCATAATCCGGTTCTCCCCTTATCGGATCAGTACAAATGAGCCGTATTTGCCTGGACACCGCATGGAATAAACCGAAGACGAACATTCCAGGTTCCCGGAATTTCGAACAGGCCCTGTTCGAAAAACCATCTTTTTTTAGAGTCCCTGCATAATGATCCATAATCCGCGATGAGGCCGGCGCCAGTCTGTGAAGAATCGCCGGGACGCGATTTCCCCTGCCAGATCTCCTGAGGTATGACCCATGCAACCATCCATTGAATACATCCTTCTTGTTATCGCGGTGCTCATCCTTGTCAGTATCCTCGCCAACAAGGTGTCCGGGAGACTGGGTGTTCCGGCGCTCCTGATTTTTCTCCTGGTTGGTATGCTTGCCGGTTCGGAGGGTCCCGGAGGGATCTACTTTGACGATCCCTGGATTGCCCAGGCCATTGGGGTTATTGCCCTTACCTACATCCTTTTCTCAGGAGGTCTTGACACCCGCTGGTCTGAAGTCCGGCCGGTGCTGCCGCAGGCAGCAGTGCTCTCCACGCTGGGGGTGTTGCTCACGGCGCTCCTCATGGCAGGTATTGCGGTCGTGGTGTTCGGGCTCTCCCTGCTGGAAGGATTTCTCCTTGCGGCCGTCGTCTCTTCTACCGACGCGGCTGCGGTCTTCTCGATACTGCGAACGAAGAGGGCTGGCCTGAAGGGGAACCTGCGCCCTCTCCTCGAGCTCGAGTCCGCGAGCAATGACCCCATGGCGGTCTTCCTGACCATCGGCGCCATCACACTCCTCCTCAACCCCGGGTTGCCGGTCCTGGCCCTGGTCCCGCTCTTCATCCAGCAGATGGCAGTGGGAGGTCTCATCGGGTACGGGATGGGGAGGGTGATGGTCTATCTCATTAACCGGCTCAAGCTCGAATTCGAAGGCCTGTACCCGGTCCTCACCCTGGCCCTGGTCATGATGACGTACGGGATTGTGGCATCTCTCGGGGGAAGCGGGTTCCTTGCCGTATACATTGCAGGGCTCGTCTTTGGCAACAGCAAGTTCGTTCACAGGAACAGCCTGGTACGGTTCCACGAGGGGATCGCCTGGCTGATGCAGATCGCGATGTTCCTTACCCTTGGCCTGCTGGTATTCCCCTCCCACCTCGTGGCTATTGCCGGGGTTGGTATTTTATTCTCACTGTTTCTCTTATTCGTCGCACGACCTGTCGCCGTCTTTCTATCGCTAGCTCCCTGGAAGATGGCGTTGCGCGAGAAAGTCATGGTATCGTGGGTGGGCCTGCGGGGTGCTGTACCGATTGTGCTGGCCACGTTTCCCCTTATAGCCGGCATCCCCCAGGCCGGGACGATCTTCAACGTTGTCTTCTTTATCGTCATCACATCCGCCCTCCTGCACGGCACCTCGATTCCCTTTGTGGCCCGGAAGCTTGGCGTTTCCGCACCCATGGAGGAAACCCCCCGGTTGGCAACGAGTCTTGGAGACGGGTGCGAGTCGGGGAACGATCTGATCGAGCTGACCGTGCCACCGGAAGCGGCTATTATAGGAAAGCAGATCGTGGACATCGGGCTCCCTTCCGGTACCCTTATCATCATGATCGAGAAGGGAAAAACCCGGTTCGTTCCCTGCGGGAGCACGATCCTGGAACAAGGCGATCGCCTCCTCATTCTTACGAATCAACCGCAGTCGGACCAGGTCCGCTCGATTGTATTCGCTCCCGGGCCACGCATCGCGGAGGATCCCGGCTCGCACCAGGATCAGAAAGCGTGACCCTCTTTTTAACCCTTCCACGCTCATTGGACCGGAAAATGAATCCTGAATGGATCGAGGAATCAATCAGCTGCAGATGGCAAGGAAGTTCGGAATCTATCAAATTCGCTACCAGAGAGGAAATATCCGACAATGCAGGATTCATAAAAGCGGAACCAGCTATTTTCCTGTTTCACATCCTCTCAAGCATCTCCCTGCTCGGATCACCCCCTCAAAATCCTTCACCTCGATAGCAGCGGTCGCCCCTTCCCTTCGCAACGCCGCAATCACGGGGCGAAAGAGACAGTTCTTGAACGAGAACGTGACCGAGAGGACGTTTGGCGGCGTCCCGGAGTTCACGCAGGGATTTCAGGAACTGCTGGTGCTGGTCCCATCTCTGCTGCGGTGGCAAAGCAGTCGGTCATCACCTCGACGCTCGCTTTCCGGATGGCGTCAAAGGGGCTCGCGATGTTCATCCCGTGGCAGGGTGCGTGGATGACGAAGTCCAATGAAAGGATATCGAGAAGGGAAAGCGAACCGCCCCCCCTCACCTATACCGGAACAATGACATTTGTCAATGGTGCAAATGCAGTCAAGAGCTGTTGGACTATACCTCCTGCAAGAGTCAACAGCGCTATGGACTGGCTTACGAGGAACTTTATGGCGACCGACCGGTTAAAGGGCCAGACTGGAACTGGACTATTCTTGTCGTAAATATCCTGGAGGAGAGCAATCTCACCTTTCATGGTCTCAATATCACTGTTACCTGCATTGAGGAGTTTTTTGCTCAGGTCGCTGATCTTTTTGAAGATCCGGTCAAGATGTGCCTGGATGGGGGCACTCTGAATCTCCATCTCCCGGTGGACACAGTAGAGAGGGATAAGAAAAATAAAAAAAGTCAGGACAACGGTTATCAATAGGAGCCAGAAGAACAGGTCCGTGTATTGGGAATATACAATATTTGCCGTGAAATCAGTCGTAAAATACCGGCTGAATGCAATCTCCCCCTTCGCTTCATATACCGCTTTGAATGCATTCTGGTACGCAGTTACATTCGCCTCTGTCCATGGATCAGTTGACACTACATTCGCCGCCAATGTTGTAAGATTCGACGTTACATTCGCCGCCAGGGACATCAGATTTGATTCCGCCTGTTTCAGGAGGATAATCCATACTGCAAAGAATATACCTGGAATTGTGATAATGGCGGTGTTTATAAGGTTTAAATCGCCAAGGACATTGAGCCCCCCACACCCGTCCGGATGTTTGATCTGGAGGTCGAAATCAAAATTATTTCCCAGTATCCTGATCTGGTAGGCAATAATAAGCATCCGCCATAAAAACATCCCGAGGATGAATGCCACACTATACATGATTGCAAATGAAAGAAAAACCAAGGTGTCCCAGGATGGAATATCTTTAAACATAAAAACAACTACCAATCCGATAAGGAACCCGGATACGATGTTCCACCCCCAATTATTGAGCCAGTTCTCGAAATCTACAATATAAAGGCGATATCTTTCTGCTAAATCCATTGGCATATCCGATCGATGGGGAAGAATTTTGAAAAATTGTTTCATAATAACCTTTAAATAATCCAGGTACTCCTGGCCCGGAAGATCAGTATCTTCAGTTGCATCTCTGGGGCAAGGTAAAATCAGGAGTTCCCTGCACCACAGCGCTTCCAAGGTTTCTGGAACACGGTGTGATATTTCACGAAAAAGGATAGCAGCAGCTGCCACGGCCAGCCACGCGGTAATCCACATCCAGTCAATACCTAACTCTGCTTTATAGAAAAAAACGTTGAAAATAATCATTATTCCAGCAATTACCGGAATAATATAGAAATCAACAATAGCCCGTACAATAGGATTCCGCACGGTCTGAAACCTTTTCATGCTCGCGATTACTGGATTCTGGGAGGACATCCCCTGGTACCACTCATACGGATACTAAATTCACCGATATAAATAATTGCCTATTTCAGAAAAGCACGGGGGAATCCTGAATTATGTTTACCCACCCGTCACCGTATCCCGGGATCCGCTCGGGAGGGAGGCAGTACCACAATGCATGGTACGGCTCATCGTAATCGAGGCTTGAGCAGAACGCGATACATCGTGTTGTTGGAATATGCAGCCCATGTAACTCTCCTATCCTCATCTCCAGGAGAACCGATCCGACTTCATGCGTATAATAGAAGGGCAAAATGAGAAACCTGGTTTCTTCCAATATTTTCTTTGATTTCCTGCCTGATTTCTTCAGTACGGGAATCCTTCCAGTTTTTTGTTTTTTTTAGGATTTTATGAACCCATTGCCTGGTTACTCTGAAATACTTCGCAATTTCGGTTATCGGATTCTTTCTCTTCCATTGTTTGATGATTCGCTCAATATCCCGGTTCGTTCGCTTCTGCCCATACCCGTTGTCGTCATTTCGGGATATTGCCGTTTGTTATGGGTATAAGAACCTTTATATAAATGCAACGGATAGAACAGTCTTGCCGCATTTCATATCGATAGGAATCGATTTGCGGCTATTTGGGGGGAATTCCATGAAGTTACGCAAGAAAGTACCGGGGGGATCCGTGATCATCACCAGCAAGAATAAGCTGGAGGGGAAATTCGGTGAGAGCGGCTTCCAGGAAATTGAGGCCAGGATAGAAAATTACTGCAAAGCCCTCAAGGACAGCGGCCTGCCGGCCATGAAGATCTACGTCGATGATCCGGTCAGCCTGTCTCCCCTTGGCCTGGATCCTGTGGATCCAACCGATGCCTCGCAGATAAAAGGATTGATCGATGCCCTTGACAAGAAAATCGAACCGGGCTACTTCCTGATCCTGGGTGGACACGAGATCATTCCCTTCCACTGGATACCCAATCCGGTTCCACCGGAAGATGGCGACGATGATAAGGTTGTGGTTTCGGACAACCCTTACGCGTCCAGGGATGAAGACGTCCTTATCCCTGAGCGGGCCCTGGGCAGGCTTCCGGACGACAACAGCGGCGACCCGGGTTTCTTCCTGTCGGTCCTGGAGACGGCCGCGGACCGGGCCCGCCAGGCAAGTAGATCGGCGTTCGGCCTATCAGCCATGGTGTGGGAAGAAGCCTCGGAGAATGTTCATAACCAGGTCAGGGTGAATGAAGAACTGAAAGTATCGCCGACCGTAACGTGGAGCGACATCGAGGCTGACTGGATCGAGAGAAAAGCGTACCACTATTTCAACCTCCATGGCAGCGAGGAGACCGCTCACTGGTATGGACAGCTGGGCAGTGTCTTCCCTGTGGCGTACAAACCCGAAAACCTGGATAGTGTCGATGTAAAGAACACGATTATCTGCTCCGAGGCATGCTATGGTGCCAACATCATCGACAAGGGCGTTCGCGATGCAATCAGCTTGAGTTACCTTGCGAAGAAGGCTGCATGTTTTGTAGGGTCTACAAAAATAGCCTACGGACCGTCAGCCCCGCCTTCCACAGAAGCCGATCTGATGGTCCTGAAGTTCTTCGAACGGATTAAAGAGGGACTCACCTTTGGAGAGGCGTTCATGAAGGCAAAGCAGGACTTTGCCCGGGAATCGATAGCTGCCCGGGGATACCTGGATAAAACTGAACAGAAAACGCTCCTCGAATTCGTGCTGTATGCCGATCCTTCTTTCAAGGTGGTGATTGTATAATGGCTCTGAAAGAGAATGAGTTGAAGAAAATAGCCAGGGATCTCCTGGTGAAGGACTCTCCGGAACTGGCAGATGTGGAACCGGTCGTCAGCGAAGATGAACGGTCTGTTCCCGAAGCGGTGGGGAGGAAGCTGGGAATAGCCCAGAAAAAGGCAGCGGTCAAAAAAGTCAAGGTCTTCACCTATAAAAAGGTCTTTACGGCAGAGGATGGAGCAAAGATTCCGGTTATTGCCAGGATTACCATCGATGAAGACGGGAACATCATAAAGTCTACCGGGAACTAGGTACGCCTGGCATGGAGGGGCATCTCATCGTAGAAAGGCAAACCCCATTTCAGAGGTTCAGCTCTTAATTTTTCTATCCCTTCCTGCAATATTTCTGCTCCATGATATGCTCAATGCTATGAGCAACCGCCCCTGCTGCCCTCTGTTCATCGAGTGTAATTTCTGACAGAAATGGACGGAAGACGAGCAATGGTATGCCCAAGGATGAGAACATTGCCATCGAGTGACTGGACCACGACCGATATGATGTTCCTGGCCGCGTGAGCCCTGTCAATCGTCCACCGGTTGTCACCGGCAAGTGCAAGAACTCCTTCAAGAGACAGGCATCCGGGCCTGGTTCGGCCATCACATCCTCTCCAGCACCTCCCTGCTCCTCATCACCCCCTCAAAATCCTTCACCTCGAGGACAGCGGTCGCCCCTTCCCTCTGCAGTGCTGCGATCACCGGGCGGAAATCGATGGTGCCGTCTCCCACCGCGCTGTGGGTATCTCTCCTGCCGTCGTTGTCGTGGATGTGCATGTGGGAGAACCGGGTCTCAAGGAACCCGGGCAGGCAGTGGTTGACGTTCGCGTGCCCGGTATCGAGGGTGAACCCGGCGTCCCCGATGAGCCTGATCTCCTCGGGCGTCCGCAGGTGGAAGTGGCTCATGTCCGACATGTTCTCGAACGAGAACGCGACCGAGAGGTCGGCTGCGGCTTCCTGGAGTTCACGCAGGGATTTCTGGAACTGGCGGTGCGCTTGCTCCTTCTCCTGGTCCCATGCATGGTAGCCGGGGTGCATGACGACCGGCGCCCCTATCTCTGCTGCGATCGCAAAGCAGTCGGTCATCACCTCGACGCTCGCTCTCCGGATTGCGTCAAAGAGGCTCGCGATGTTCATCCCGTGGTAGGGTGCGTGGATCACAAAGTCCTGGGAATAACTCTCGAAGACTGCCGGGTCGGTGATAAAATGATGCCCTTCGTCCATGATCTCGATGAGGTCCGCCATGTCCGCCAGGATGGAGAGGGATTCCTCCAGCGGACGCCCGATGAGGCAGTAGCTCGAGACCCCGGGATGCATGGTCATACTGGAGATTTGAGGTTATAAAAACGTACGCGTTCCGGGAAGGGAGCTTGTTTAACTGCTCTCTGCAGCATATTTCCGCACACCGGCTGGCCGTCTGGTGCTTAAAAACCCCGGTTTAATGCTCAATTTCTGAGTGACATCTCAATCTTCGCGGGCAGGTCTCCGCCATGACGATGGCCAAAAAAGAGGGGAGATTTTATATCCCATCTTCGCGGGCAGGTCTCTGCCAAGACTACAGCCAAAAAGAGGGGAGACTCTATATTCCCATCTTCGCGGGCAGTTCCCTGGCCCAGGCGGCAATCGCTGTCCAGTCGCGGAAATCGCCGACCGGGGACTTCGCCTTCTTTGTCATCCAGTTCTCGAGCCACGAGAGCCCGGCCGGGTCCAGCCTGCCGGCAAACATGGCCTCAACGACCGGCTGCAGCGGAGAGAGGGCTGCATGGAGCGCTTTTTCTGTGTACTCCATGCTGGTTGGGTCTTTTGAGACTGGTGAGATGCCGACGATAAACGCGGCAACCGGCAGTTTCTTCAGTTCGTCAGCGAGGCGCCCCACGAATTTTCCCGCACCGACCATCTTTCCCAGGTACATCGGTCCCCCGATGATGACCGCATTGTACCCCTCAAGTGATGCCACGGTGCCCATCTCCATGACATCAATGATGTGTCCTGCAGCCAGCAGTTCCTTCCTGATTGCCTGTGCGATTTCCGCAGTTGATCCATGTTTTGTTGCATATGCGACAAGAATGCGTGCCATGGTTTTCACATCCATGGGGATTTGTTATTTTGGAGCTGATAAAACTCGTAGATGGGGGGAGAGCGGTCGATCCATGTTTTGTTGCGATACCTGCCATGGTTTTCACATCCATGGGGATTTTTTGATTGGAGCTGCTAAAACCCAGAGACGGAGAGATCTCACCTTTTACAACCCGCGAAGGTCCTGGTTACTGGCAGTTTGGTGATAGACCTCGGAAAAGGGGTTGCAGGCCCGGAATTGTTATACTTCAACACCGGGGCAACGGGCAGGTATTTCGAGGTTTTTCATTCCTCAGGAGGGTCGTATGGCACTGTACTTTCCGCCGGTGTTCCGGGCAGGTAATGCCGGGTCGCATAGGAGCCGAAACCGGCGGCTGCCAGGCACGTGATCGCACCCAGGATGATGGGCGCCCGTCCACCCAGGGTATCGGCGACCCAGCCCAGCACGGGGCCGCCGATGAGCGCTGAACCGCCAAGGACTACCGTGTGCAGTGCGAGGATCCGCCCGTGCATTTCAGGCTTTGCCTCGACCTGCACGATGGCGGTCGTTGCGGTGAGGTAGAGGATGCTTGCCATGCCGACAAGGAACACGGCCGGCACAGCACCCCAGATCCCGGGGGCGAAGGCAAGGATGAACATCGCAAGGCCAAGTGCAACGGAACCAAGGATGATGTGGCGCATCCGGACCAGGCTCCGGTGGGCAACAACCAGGGCGCTCACAACGGCCCCCAGGCTGAAGACCGAATAGAGAAACGTGAATACACTGCCAGAGCTGTGCAGGGCATCGGTTACAAAGAGCGGGAGCGTGACAGTGAAGTTGTACGCCAGCATCTGGACAGCAATGAGCATGACGAGGCTAATCCACAGCAGCGGCATCGACCTGATGTACCGCAGCCCCTCACGCACTTCTCCCCTGGCCCGTGGCTTGGGCGGCCTCCGGTGAAGCTCGGCCGGCCTCATGATGAAGAGGCAGTACAGGACGGCCAGGTACGTGATGGCGTCTATCGTGAAGCACCAGCCATAGCCCAGGGTCACAATCAGCAGGCCCGCCATGGCCGGCCCGAATATGCGGGAAATATTCACGATGACGCTGTACAGCACGACGGCATTCGGGATGTCCTCGGCCTTCACCATCTCCGTGACAAAAGAACGCCGGAGCGGGTTGTCGAATGCCAGCAGTATCCCTCCACAGATAGCCAGCGCGTACAGTCCGACTAGAGGAGGATTCGGCATGAATGCAAGGATAGCAAGACCGACCGACTGGGACATCTCGAGGCCCTGGGTCAGCAGCAGCATGTGCCGCTTGTCGGAGCGGTCAGCGATGGCCCCTGCCCATGCCGATAGAAAAAGGATCGGGCCGAACTGGCAGGCGGTCATGATCCCGACCGCGACCCCGCTCCCGGTGATCGTGAGCACCAGCAGGATGAGGGCGACGGTGGTCAGCCAGTTGCCCGAGTTCGAGATCAGCTGGCCGATGAAGAACAGCTTGAAATTGCGGTTCCTTAAGGAGATAAAGGTCTCCCTCAATGCCCGGCTCAACCGTGGAGCACGGGGACTGCCGTGCATATCCAGGCTCACGCAAAGCCTCCAGTTGGAGTATTCCCAGTTGAAAATCTCGCGGTGATAAAAGAATAATATTCCTTACCGGGCTAGTGAAATGCCTTTATTATTTCTTCGGTCTTTCGCACCCTCCCCATTCTTCTGAATATGAAGTTGACTGCGGCATTGTGCTGCTCGTCGGAGCGGGACGCCATCGCATCTTCCGCGAAGACCTGCTGGAAACCATACTCGTAGGCGAACCGTGCCGTGCTCTCGACACCGTAATCGGTCGAGATCCCGGCGAGGACGATGGTATCTATCCCCCTCCTCCGCAGCTGGAGTTCGAGGTCTGTACCGTAGAAGGCTCCCCACTGCCGCTTGGTGATGACAATGTCCGTTGGGGTCGGGGTGACCTCCGGGACGAACTCGGACCAGTCAGGGGGCATGGGAAAAGATCGCGGAAAAGATTCGTCGCTTAGAACCCGAAGCCCCGTTTCTTTTGTCACATCCACGTGCACGAGGAATACCGGCATGCTGTTCCTCCGGAAGGTGTTCACGAGTTTCTGGGCATTCTTTATGACATCCTGGGCCGGGTATGGCCTGGTCGGCGCAGCCACGACACCCTTCTGCAGGTCAATAAC
>Ga0255347_1004043_pt1 | contig 18228 bp, 17 predicted proteins | sample wastewater_treat_2_FD_192479 | JGI IMG/M metagenome (GOLD analysis project Ga0255347, IMG submission 192479) | Wastewater microbial communities from Lulu Island WWTP, Vancouver, Canada - plant24 | ecosystem: Engineered > WWTP > Wastewater > Unclassified | place: Canada: Vancouver, British...
GTGGCGCTCTGCGAACAGTTTTCGGCATTGTTTATCTCTGTCAGGGCGGCAACGGTATTTATGCTTTTTTCTTTCCTGTTCGACATGCTCTTTACAGCGGTCTTTGTCTCGGACATTGCCTCTGCCGTAAGGAGAAAAAAGGCTAAGGTCTTTATGTTATACCGGGGCGGGCTTATGGATTTTCTGGCTTCTGTTCCGCTGCTGATTTTTTGTTCTGCGCCGTCGGTAATAGTGCTGGCCGCGGGAGGCGGATCCGCGGCCGCGGGTTTTTTGAATGAGGTGGCCGCCTGCTGGGGAATGCTTTCTGTAAGCTGCATGCTGCGTGTTTCAAGGATGGCAAGGCCGGTCAGTCTGCCCGGCCTTGCCGGTGCGGGTATGGCCGGACGGCACATGAGCACGATCTGCACAATTATTGCGGCGCCGCTGCTCCCGGCGGTGCCTCTGCTTGCCCTTGTTATGCGCAGGGCGGGTGTGGCGCGTGCCGATGCCGTAACCGGTTTTGCGGCGGGGTTTATGCTTTTTATGATTTTTTCAGCGCTCATACCGCTATATTCTAAGCATTTTGTAAGCACTGTGAGTTCGGTACTGGACGCGCTTGACAGGGGATTAAGGCGCAGGGAGTTTTACCTTAAGATCAGGATGCGCGAGGAGTTCAGCGATGAAGGCGTGTACAGGCTGGTATCATTCTACAATGAGTCCTATCTTCCGGCAAAGATAAGGCAGAACCTGAAGAGCCCGGATCCTGCCGCGTACAGGGTGCCTGAAGACGAGGTAAAGAACTTTATCAGGAGCAGATAAAGAGGTTCACTATGAGCTTTTATCCTCGATTATCTTGAGTGATGTCCTCTCTTTGCCAGTTGTGCCGGACGAATCATTGAAAATGATAATGACGTCGGACCTGGTGTTCTTCTTTATGATAAAATAGTACTCCCATGAAAGCTTTCTGACAAGATCTATGCCCCTGCCTGTTTCTGAAATGTTTTCCATTATATCTTCGCCGGTAAGCGCTGACTTTTCAATGAGCAACTCCTGTTCTATTGCAGCATTGATGCTCTCTAGTATGCGGCTGCTGGTAAGCAGCCCGCTATAGTCCGTAACTGAAACTGCGTATGAAGCGTTATTTCTACAGAAAAAAAGATCCACGTATTTTCCATCTTCCAGTGTGACCGGCCTGCGTTCTAATTTTTCAGCCGTAAGCCCGTGGGCATGGTAAACCGCGTTTATGGTCATCTCGTTAATTATGAGGCGGAAGGACATTTTGTTATTTATAGAAAATCCCCACTGTTCAATCTGTTCAATCATCATCTCGATTGCTGCTGTTATCTGTGTGGACCTGATTATCTTTATGCGTTTAAGGTCGCGCACATCCTGCAGATAGTACTGCAGCCCGAATATATTTTCCTTTGTTATAAGCTTTCTGCTCAGGCCGAGCATTTCATGTTGATTTACGGGCTTGCTCAGTACATTGCCGATGCCTCTTGTGAATATCATGTTGAAAAAGGAATCGATTTTTTTGCCAGTGATCATTATGGCCGGAATAAAGGGGAAGTTATCCCGTATGTACTGGTACAGGTCAAAGGCATTGTCTCCGGGAAGCTCTGCCTCTGATACAACCAAGTCATAGTCATAGGCCTTCAGTTTTGAGATAGCGTCAAACGCAGAGTCGCAAGTGTCAACAGAGTATCCGTTTGATTTATAAAGAGCCGCAAGCTCCTCCCTGTACTGCGAGGGGTCTGCTATAAGTATTCTGTACATTCTCATACCTTAAATGTTCAGGTTTATGTTTTTATTATACGCAGAGTTTAGCCGGCACCATTAATAAAATTGCCGTGCCTGTATGCAACTTCTTTTTATTAAGAGTTCCGTGGGAACTGTTTTTTTATGGAAAAACAGGGCTGCATAAGTATTAAGGTTGATTAATTGCGCAAAATTACCGATATTTTAATTACCTGATATGGTTCCCTACGGGAATATATAAAAAAGTCAGGTCTGACACGGAATTTTCAGGAGGATATATGAAGAAGTCTCTATTCGCGGCGGTATTATCTTTAGTAGTAATGGTTCCATTTTTTATTGCGGCACAGGAGGCAAAAAGGGAATCGGCTCACATTAACGAACTTGGAAAGCTTTATGATAAACAGATATATGAGCTGAACCTTGACATACAGAAAGTTATTGCTGACGGGAATTTTATGGAGAACAGGGAGTTCAAGTCGCTCCCGTACCAGTCCGCAATAAATTACGGACCCGATTCCAAAAATCCGGAGTATGTTGAGCTGAAGAGGCATGTCTATATCAGGGAGAGTGAACTGGGAGCCGAGGTTGTCGGTTATGAAGAGAAGACCATGCAGCTTTATACAGACGGGAAAAATTTGAGTAAGCTGGTGACAATAGTCCGCAAAAGGAATATCAGGACCCTTGATGAGGAGGTTGTCACAATAGTCGATCCTTCGCCCACAACAGAGGGGACTGATGATATAGTGCTTACACATCAGCATAACAAAAGAATACTTGTTAACGAGAAGAAGCTTGTGGATGTGGAGAACACGATGGATGGCCCAATTCGAAACAACATCAAGATACAGTTTATTATTCCCAACCTTGCAAGCCTTAACAATATGCTTGTTTTTATCTCAGAAGTAAATTCTAAGGATTCAAAGGATGTTGACAGAAAAATGACGGAGTTTCTTAGTAAGGCTGCCATGTACTGACAGTAATAGCCCCTGTTTAAGCGTAAAAAGCAGTCCCGCGGGACTGCTTTTTGTCTTTTCGCCTCAGAAATATATTGCTTAAAAAAAACTTGACCTTAAGGCATATAATCCGGTTTATCACCATATACCGTAAACGGCATTTGCCGGTCTGCTGATAAAATCAGCAGATTTTTAAAAGAGTATTTCAGGATGGGGAGTAAAATGAAAATAGCAGTGGCCGGGGCAGGTTATGTGGGACTATCTATTGCGGTACTAACATCGCAGCGTCATGAGGTTGTAGTCGTCGATGTAATCAGTGAAAAGGTTGATCTTATTAACAAAAAAATCTCGCCTATCGAAGACCACGAGATATCGGACTTTCTTGCGAATAAAAAACTTAATATCAGGGCCACCACCAGCGCGGCCGAAGGCTACAAAGACGCAGAGGTGATATTTGTGGCAGGGCCCACGGATTATGATACAGAGGGTAATTTTTTTGATACATCCATACTTGAAAGCATATTCGATGACATAGCAAAGCACAACAGGGGTGCCATTGTATGCATAAAATCGACAGTTCCGGTGGGTTACACAGTGGGCATCAGAAAGAAGTACCCCGGCATGAAGATTATCTTTTCGCCCGAGTTTCTCAGGGAGGGTAAGGCGCTCTACGACAACCTGCATCCTTCAAGGATCATTGTGGGTGAAAAATCGGCCGACGCGGAGGTGATCGCGCAGATACTTAAAGAGGGTTCCCTTGACCACGATACGCCCGTACTCTTTACCGAACCCACTGAAGCCGAGGCTATAAAGCTCTTTGCCAACTCATATCTTGCGCTGCGTATAGCCTATTTTAATGAGCTCGATTCGTACGCTCTGAAATATAATCTTGATGCAAGGCAGATCATTGAGGGGGTGGGGCTTGACCCCCGCATAGGGCTTCATTATAACAATCCCTCTTTCGGATTTGGAGGCTACTGTCTGCCTAAAGATACCAAGCAGCTTCGCGCGAATTATGAGCATGTTCCCAACAATATAATCCAGGCCATAGTGGATTCGAACAGAACAAGGAAGGATTTTCTGGCAGAGTTTATTATCTCGAAGAAACCTGAAGTAGTCGGCATATACAGGCTTGTGATGAAAGAGGGCTCGGATAACTTCAGGGCCTCTTCGATACAGGGTATCATGAAACGCGTCAAGGGTAAGGGGATTGAGTGCGTCCTTTATGAACCCGCGCTTAAGAGTGACAGTTTTTTCAATTCGAGGAATATTAGATCTCTTGATGAATTCAAGAAGATTTCGGATATCATAGTGGCTAACAGGCGACACCCTGATCTTGAGGATGTAAATGATAAGGTCTTTACCCGCGACCTGTTTACCAGGGATTAGGGGCGGGTTTTGTCCCGGTCTGAAAGGGAGGAGTTGTAGAGTTCCTCTCTCTGTTTTTTTGCCGCATTGATCATGCGTATAAATTTATCCCAGTCCTTTTCGTCCACCAGTCGCCAGTTGCCCTTGCCCCTCTCTTTTTCTACTGCATCACGTTTTTTATTCGACAGTCCGATCCTGACGGTCAGTATAAACCATAGTATGGCACAGGTTGCAATTGACACAGCAGCATAGGCTGTCTTTATAAGCGTACCCCGGTCCCCGCCTAATGTGTCCTTTAACGCTATAAGCATGATTCCCCATGTTAATCCAAAAACACCTGCGCATACAAGCAGGGATATGAAGAGGCTGCTGATCCAGGCGCGGTCAGTGAGCAGATCTTTTAATGAGAGTTCAAGTTTATGCTGCGCAGAGGTTGATTCATTGAATTCAAGCTCCATGCGCGAAAAGACAGTTCCGGGTATGACCCGTTCAACATGTTCAGTCAATATGCTTCTGAAGATATATGTTTTCATAGTAATGCTCCACTGTGAAATGAATGATCCGGTCTGTCTTTGATAGATTATGGCCTGCCGGGGATTTTGTAAAGTAAATTATTCGCGCCTGTTGCCTGAAATGATGCCCTTAACGCAGCAATCTGGGCGAGGGCAGGACTGAACTTAACGCCCTGGCGCGTGTCATACCCGCGAAGGCGGGTATCCAGATGTTACGCATGGTATGGAGGCGGCCCTGACGCGGTGTGTCATATACTTTTTTTGCGGCAGGCTGAATGCCTGCCTATGTGTTCTTGCGGTATACCATACCGCGGGGCTGGGGCACTTTCTTTTACGGAAAAAGAAAGTGCACAAAGAAAGTCCGCTGCTCAGGCGCCGCAGGGGCTATCGCTTCATACGCCAGCGCGGCTTCCTTTAAGTATAATGTTACCTTGACTTTGCATTAATCTGCTTTATTATATACCTGTGGACATTGTTGCTGTCACCTTAACTTATACAGGGCTGAGTCCTCGCATCGTGCGGGATTCAGCCATTGTCGCGGCCGTCCTGGCCGCTCCATTAACGTTGTGGCCAAAATTTTTTTCTAATGCATCAATCTGCATTGTCAATTAACTGTGAAACCTTTTTAACAGTTTCATTCCCTCTGTATTCAACGGGTCATGGCTGTCAGTGATTCTGGACTAAACCTGCCGCTTGACTAATGCTGTATTAAGGAAATGGAAAATGCACTCTCGGAATGGGGGCAGGTTTCCCTGGAATATTATCTAACTTTGTATTTACCTCGCGTTATACGCTCAAATATCCTATCGTTAGTTTTTGCACACCAGCATGGATTTGCATTTCCATCTGCATGCTCATTGGGTAATATGCTATCAGCATTAATTTCAGGAAATTGTTCTCTTACAATTTTAATAATTTGTGCAGTTTCGAGTGTTTGACCTTTAAATCAGCTAACAGCTAATTTAATCTCATCATGAATCGTCATATTATTTACCTCAATATTTGAAATTTGAATTATTGTTAATTACCTACCATATGTCCATAAAATCATGTCAATTTTTCTTGGTGTCCATTGATCTGTTTTAAAATTAGAATTTAAATCTGCAGCTTTTCTTTTCATTATATTTATAAGGATTTCACCATTTTTTAAACTAATGTTATCAGGATTTATTTTAAAAACCTCTTCTATTTCCTCTAGATAGGTAATTTCACGTAAAGCTTTTACAACAAATTGATCAACAGTTGCAAAGAACTCAGGATATAATAATGCCAGAAGACCTGATGCTCCAGCTGTTCCTAAACCACGTATTGATGTTGCAATTCTTAGTCCTTCCTTGATATTATTTTTATCAAAACTAAATAATTGTTCGTGTAAATTTTTAAGTTCATGCATACTATTATAAATTTGATATTTTTTCAATTGGGCAGTAGTCGTTACATATCTATTCGGAGCAGTATATTTCCATTTAAAATATTCATCGTGAAGAAAATTATAAAAATCTTCAACCTCCATCATATTAATGAATTGTGTATCCAAATTATTTAGTTTTTTTTCAATATCATAATTTTTCGGAAGAACAAAATCCCAATATTTATTTAAAGCATTTAGCCAATCAGACTCATTATTACTTTTCCATAACTCAGTAATTAACATAAATATAACCTATCAATCAATATTATTATTATTCACTTCAATGCTTAATCGTTCCTGCTGCTATAGCAAAGACTGCGGCACATTGATGAAATAAAGATTAAATAAAAAAAGAGGGGGTTTCCCTCTTTTTTTATCCTTGTGAAGCAGGTTTTACTTTTTCGCTTTGGCCTTTGGTTTTACTTTTACTTTGGCTTTTGCTTTTGCAGCTTTTGCTGCTGCTTCTTTTTTCTTTGCTGCAGCAAGGTCGGTTGTAAGTTTGGATATTGCTGCTGTTTCAGCTTTAACTTCTTTCTGAAGCTTTGCTACCTTTGCTTTTTTCTTTGCGAGGCTGTTAGCCAGTTGTTTAGCAGTTGCCATACGTACTCCTTAAATAATTTATTTTCAATTCACTAAACAATAACACTGTAAGTATCGGTATAATTTTAATCAGGCTTGAATTTTATTCAGTAATTATTGCTAAAAATTAGCGCAATGAGCCTGTTTCAATCTTCCGGGATTTGAATTGATTCTGTTTTAAAAGGGCAGGTTAAAAACTGAAAATACCGGCGAAGCGGAGCTAATTATTTGCTATAACCACAGCCCGTACCGGGGCCTGGTAGCCTTCAATGGTCTTTCTGTTATCGCCTGGATCAAGAAAGTCCGCCAGCGATTCGGTGTTTACCCACGGTGTTCTTCTCTGTTCATTGCCGGTGGTCGGCGTCACATCAACGCAGCGCGCGTGTACAAAGCCCGCGGTTTTAAGCCATGAGAGCAGTACCGGCACCGTGGGTATAAAGTAGACATTCTGCATCATGGCGTAGCGGCCAACCGGAGTGAGCGTAAAGTGCCCTTCGCCCTCCAGTATCATTGTCTCCAGTACAAGTTCACCCTTTCCAGTGAGCATGCTTTTTATCTGTTTTAAAAAGTCTATGGGCGACCTTCTGTGGTAGAGTATCCCCATGCAGAATATGGTATTAAATTTTTTACCTGAAACCGGGAGTTCCTCAAGCCTGAGCGGCAGCGTGTGGATGTTTTCGATGCCGGCGAATCTGTTCAGCAGGCTGAACTGGCAGTAGAAGTTTATATATGGCTCAACGCCTATGGCTACGGCCGGCCTGTGCGGAACCATGCGGAACATATAGTAGCCCGAGCTTGAACCTATGTCAAGAACGTGGCGGTGTTCCAGCGGCGTAATGTGCGGTATGACCCGGTCCCACTTCAGGTTTGATCTCCACTCCGCGTCAATATACACGCCGAAGAGGGTAAAGGGCCCCTTGCGCCAGGGCCACATCTCCATGAGCGCGGCGCGCAGAGAGTTTCGCGTGCCGGCGTCAAGTTCATCGCCGCTGCCTATAACCACTGAGCCGGCGGTAAAGTCAGTGTGCGCGGCCTTCAGGTGCATGAACGGTGCGGCGCTTGCGGCCAGTTTGATCCCCTTGGAATCGGATCGTGTTATGTAATCGTGTCTCGCGCTGCAGATCGCGATAAGTTCAGCCGCCTCATTAGCGGTGTATCCGTAACTCATCAATCGGTCATGCTGTTCGTTCATTAATCCTTCCTGCAGATGAACGATGTAAAATGGAACCACTTGTGGTATATCTCGATGGCGCTGAACCCGGCGCCGCGCATGCGGCGCATGTGCGCCTCAACTGTTTCGGGCACAAGGACGTTTTCCAGAGCTTCGCGTTTTCTGTTTATCTCAAGCAGGGAGTAGCCGTTCTCCTCCTTGAACCTGTAGTAGAACTCCTGCTGAAGTGCGGAAAAACCGTCGTCTGTGTTTACGGTTTTTTCAGTAAGCAGAAAAATTCCGCCGGGAAGCAGCGCGTTGTATATATTCTTTACCAGAGAGTCCCTGTCGGCTGCCGGTATGAACTGAAGCGTCAGGCTGGCAACTATTACCGAGGCATCGGTCATGCTGACGCCGCGTATGTCCGAGAGTACAGGGGTTATGCCGCTATGTGAATCGAAGGCTGAGATTTTTTTTTTGAACAGGTCAATCATGGGCGCGGAATTGTCAACGGCTGTCATGGTAAAAGGTTTCTGTTTCATCTGCTGGATCAGGGCCAGCGCGAAGTTGCCGTTGGAACATCCCAAGTCGTAAATATTCGTCCCGGGCTGGTAGAATTTTTCAGTGAGCCTTGCCTGCTGGACAAGCACCTCCCTGTAGTCCGGGACCGACCTTGAGATCATGTCGTCGAACACGCTCGCGACTGTTTCGTTGAACTCGAAGGGCGCAACCTCGCCTGTGGTGTTGAAGATTCTGTCTTTAGGGCTCATTTGACGATTGTCATGTAATCTATTATGGATGCCGTTGCTTTCCTCCAGAAATTTATACCCCATACCGGCAGTGTCAAGCATACTCTTACGATTCCAGAGTCAAAAACGCGGAAATTTTTCAGCTCCGCGGAAAAATTATGTCATTAATTATTATGCCGGCCATGGTCAGGCCGAATATTCCGGGCATAAACGATATGCTCCCCTGCGCGCGCTTTCCGCGGCCGTTTTCAGGCTCTTCCAGCCTGTTCAGGTTTTCGGCGGAATAGACGCACCGCACGCCGCGTTCAATCCCTGAGTCTTTAAGTTTTCTGCGCATAACGCGCGCGAGGGGGCAGTGCGTGGTTTCTGATATGTCGCCGCATTTTACCTGCGCCGGGTCAAGCCTGCTCCCGGCCCCCATGGATACCGCGAAGTTTATGCCCCGCCTGTACAACTCGGCTATAAGCGCGGTCTTTGGCTCGATCTCGTCTATGGCGTCTATGGCATGGAGGTTTTCTATATCGCGTGGTATTATTGACGGTATATTTTCAGGTGAAAGGCGTTCGGTTATTTTTATTATTTCCAGTTCAGGGTTGATCTGCATGTACCTGTCAGCGGCAACGTCGACTTTAAGGCGGCCCATATCCCGCCGCAGCGCGAGTATCTGCCTGTTTATGTTGGACTCTGCCACGACGTCGTAGTCGCAGATAATAATCCTCCCGACGCCTGAACGCACAATCGCTTCAGCGGCGTAACCGCCGACTCCGCCAAGCCCGAACAGCGCGACCGTGGACTCCGCGAGTTTTGCAAGCCCGGCCTCACCGATAAGTATTCTGCTGCGCGATAAGTCGATCATAAGTCCAGGCCGAATACGCGGGACGCGTTTTCACTTGTACTCGCGGCGACTTTCTCTTCGCTTACACCGAGTATTTCGGATGCCGCCGCGAGAAAGAGCAGTATGTTGTGCGGCATGTTCGGCTTTTCAGTTCCCGCGGGCGGAATGTCCGGGCTGTCGCTTTCAAGGAGAAAGTGTTCCGGGAATATTTTTTTGAGCACATCGCTCCGTTTTCTGCTGTTGCGGTAAGTCAGAGTCCCCCCCATGGAGAACGAGAGCCCTTTGCGCAGAAGGGTTTCGGCGATCTCGACGCTGCCTGAAAAGGCATGAACTATTCCGCCGCTGCGCGGCACGCCGGTTCTGTTAAGGCACTGAATCAGTTCATTGAACGCGCCGCGGCAGTGAATTATAACCGGAAGGTCGCAGTCCACGGCAAATTGCATCTGTTTTTCAAACACGCTCATCTGCAGGTCAAAGCGCGGCGTTTCAATTTTCCGGTCCAGGCCGATCTCGCCCACCGCGATCATGCCTCTCTTCGATTCAGCCTGCAGCAATTGCGCTACCTCCAGGTCATTCGCTGTCACGTACCATGGGTGCACGCCCGCGCTGTATTCAACCTGATCAAATTTTTCCCGCAGCAGGCGGGATACATTCCACTGGTCAGCGGTTACCGATGAAGTAATCAGTTTGACAATTCCCGCGGCGGCGGCCTGCTCAATCACCCGGTCTATGCTGCCCATAAGTTCCGGGCTCTCAAGGTGACAGTGACAGTCCACAAGCTGCATCAGCTATTCGCCTATAATCTTTACAAGAACACGCTTCTTCCTGCGGCCGTCGAACTCGCCGTAGAATATCTGCTCCCACGGCCCGAAGTCTAACCTGCCGCCGGTAACCGCGACCACAACCTCCCGCCCCATGACGCTTCGCTTTATGTGCGCGTCTCCGTTATCTTCACCGGTGTTGTTGTGCCTGTACGCGCTTATGGGTTCATGGGGCGCGAGCTTTTCAAGAAAATCGTCAAAATCCTGTAAGAGCCCGCGCTCGTTGTCGTTAATAAAAACGCTCGCCGTAATATGCATGGCGTTCACAAGGCACAGGCCTTCTTTTATTCCGCTTTTGGCCAGTTCCTCTGCGACGCGCGACGTTATGTTGATATAATCCCTTCTGGTTTTGGTGTCGAATGTAAGGTATGCTGTGTGCGATTTCATGATACTCCTCCTTTAATATATTATATCTTCATAAAATTTTTAAGCCCCTTACTGGGGCGGCGGATTTAAGTTGATTCATGATTTAAGTGAATCCGCCGGGGGCGTTAAGCACAGGCTTCTGTTCCAGTCATCTATTCTTCTTTCAGAGCCATGGCGATCACCGTTACGGGGTGAAGCACCCTGTAGCTTGTGTTCATCTCGATCTGCATTTTGCATGTTTCGCAGTCGGTTATAACAAACTCGGGGTGGGCGTCGTCAATCATTGCGAACAGCCTGCTCCCCACACTCTGCGAAATGGCGTAGTTTTCGTTTTTGAAACCGTAGGTTCCCGCTATGCCGCAGCACTCAGAGTTAAGCACCACAAGGTCAAGGGCTGGAACCATTTTCAGCACGTTAAGCGTGTGCATTACCCCGCCCATGCATTCAAGGTGACAGGGGGAATGGTACGCGGCCCGAATCCCTAACCGTTTCATTTTCGGCACGTTTCCAAGACTGAACTCCTCGCTGATAAACCTTGTGGAATGATCGGTCCTCTCGATGATCCCGGAGTTATTCAGTTTCAGAAAACTTGAATATTCGTACTTAAGCGCGTAGGCGCAGCTTGATGAGGTGGTAACTATGCGTTTACCCTGCTCCGCTCTTTGCAGTGATTTTATATTGTACACGGCGTTTTTGCGCGCCTTTTCAATATATCCGTTCGCGATCAGCGGGACGCCGCAGCATTTTTCTTTCATTATATCAACGCCGTAATTCATGGCGTTCATTACTTTTACAAAATCTTTTCCCAGGGAATGGTCGTTATAATTCACAAAGCAGCCGTGAAAATAGACCACGCGTTTTTCATAATCCCGCTGCGACGGCGCGATTTTTTTTCTGAACATATTCTCAAATGTTGACCTCTCGTAGTTTGGGAAGGCGCGCCTGTAGGGGATCCGCAGCAGCAGGTACATAAACACGCGCACCGCGCGGAGCTTCAGCACAAAGTTTGTCATCAGGCTAAGGCGCGTGGCAATGCTGCCCACAAAGTCTGTACGGCTCATGAACCAGTCGCGTGGCCTGAACCGGTTTATCTTCAGGTAGTTCCATTTGGCGTTCTGTATAATTTCGGCGATCTTTACGTCCGACGGGCATGCTATTTCACAGCGCTTGCAGTTGGTGCAGTACTTTAGCGACGCGTCCACCAGTTCCGGGTTCTTGATCCTCAGGCGTTCGGCGTCGGGGCCCGACTGCTTGGGCCCGGGAAAGAGGTGTGTAGCCCGGGCAACGGGGCAGTATATGGTGCAGACTGTGCACTTGATGCAGTGGTCAAAGCTTATGTTTTCAAGTTTAATCATTTTTTAAGTTCCCCGATTATTTTTTCGGCGCAGGCGAATCCCGATGTAATGGCCACTCCGCCCCCGCAGCCTTCGCGTACCGGGTCGTAGCCCGAAAGCACCGCGCCCGCGCAGAAAACATTTTTCACGGTGTTGCCCTTTTCATTTACCGGGTTAAAATTTTTATCAGTCCGGACACCGTATGAAAGAAAGGGGTGACTCTTAGCGTCAAAGAAGAACCAGCTGTACCATTTACTCCTTTTGGTGTCGGCATCAACTTTAAAGTTGAATACCGGTTCCGTAATCCTCTGTGAATTTGAGGCAAGTCCGCCGCTGAAGAAACTTCCCGTGGACAGAACATAATACTTAGAGCTGACCGGCTCCCTTCCGGAATTCCGCGTGTTAACATGCTCCAGCAGTCCCGAATCAACGGGCCCCGATTCTGCGCGTTCGTTTGCGATAAATTCCCCGCCGTACCCTATGAACGACTCTTTGAGCGCCTGGTCAATTCGCAGCCCTAATATTGACGGCGGCAGGGTGGGGATCTCGTATATAAATTTTCCGGTCATATCTTCAAGGCGTTTGCGGATTGTCCTGTAATTCTTTATGCCTAAAAATGCCGGGAGTGAAACAGCCGCGGCATCACCCGCGGCCCTGCGTATCTCCTCTGCTATGCGGGGCAGGTATTTTGCTGTATCGAAAATTCTTGCAAGGTCTATTGACCTGAACTCGTGCAGGTTCTTCTGCGTGTCCATGTACCAGGGAAGGGAAATTTCGGCAAGCACGATATCCCTGCCCGCGAATATGCGGTTTTTCTTTAAATACGCCACGGTCTGTTCAGGGTAGTAGTCGCGGAACCCGCTGAAGTTCATCACAGCGATCTTTTCTCCCGAGTTAAGAATATCGTGTCCGCGGGGGCTGAATACGCTCTCCTGCGAAAGGTAGGTGGGTTTAAGGGCGCCCAGTCCTGTTATATGAAAGTGGTTCATGTCGCCGTTATGGTTCATGGTAAGGCCGGTTTTCGAGGTTGTCTCAATAAAGAATTCCATGGCCTTCTTTACTGTCGCCAGGCCCGCCTTCGCGTAAGGGTGGTCCCTGCGCGCGCGGCATATTTTTTTTACCTGGTCAAAGGGCTTCTTAACCAGTTCCCCTTCATCATCGTAACCCATAAGGTCAATCGATCCCGATGAAAAGTGAAGCGAGTTCATCCCGCCCGAGAGTATGGCTGTCTTCAGTCCCGCTGCGGCGCACCTTATTCCGCACGTAAGGCCCGCGAGTCCGCCCCCTATAATAAGCGCATCATATTTCACTTTAATCAGTCCTTTTCCTCTTAGTTTTAACAGGCCTGGAAATGCCGAACAGCCCCTGGTAAATCCAGTAGGTGAACTCCGCCTCCCTCAGACCATCGCCCCAGAGCACCGGCCTTACACCCTTCCATCGCTCTTCGAGAAAGTCATGGAGCATTTCGACCGATTCTTCGGGCGAGGCGCCCCCGTACTCCTGCAGCAGCCCCGAGCCCCTGTACGCGCAGAGTTCGCCCTGACACGGGCCCATTCCAATGCGCGTGCGCCTTCTGAGGTCAACAAGGTCCTTCACGTTCAGGTTTTTAATGGCATACTCTATCTCGCCCTCGGTAACCATTTCGCATTCGCAAATAAGCCTGTAGTTGCGCTTCTCTCTGGTCATAATACGCTGAAGGCGCTGGCCGTGCCTGTAGAACGTGGAGCCCACGACCGAATCGGGTATGCCGCTGAATTTCTTGATGCGCCTTCTGCGGCTTATACCTTTTTCTGAACCGGGCAGCGGCATTTTGTGCGTTGCGCATTTTTTGTTCACGCCGACCTTTTTACACGCAAGATCCGTTGCCTTTTCAGCCATAAGCCTGTAGGTCATAAGCTTTCCGCCCGCTATTGTGATTAATCCTTCAATGCCGTCACGCGCGCTATGATCAATCAGGGTAATGCCCCGGCTTATGTTTCTTCCCGTGCTCTCGCCCGAAACCGCTATCAGGGGGCGTACGCCGCTGTAGGCGCGCAGCGCCCTGGTTCTTGCGACCTTCGGGATAAGCTTTTCTCCATCCGAAAGGAGCACCTCTATCTCTTCGTCGGTAACGTTGTTGTCATGAATTTTATCATAGGGCACCTCCATGGACGTGGTGCCTATCAGCGACACTGTGTCGCCCGGAACAACGATGTCCCCGTCAGCCGGGGGCCTGCACCTGTTGACCACAACTCCGTTAACCCTGTAGTCAATAATGAGCATGGAACCCTTTGACGGGAACATCGTAAGCTCAATCCCCGCCATGGAACAAATTTCCTGCCCCCACACGCCCGAGGCGTTTATAATCACGCTGCCGTATATATTTAGCTGTTCGTTTTTTTTGTCAATGCAGCTTACGCCCTCAACCCTGGTTCCTTTGCGGATTATCGCGTTAACCCGCGTGTGAGTCATTATGATGGCGCCCCGCTCCGAAGCGTCGAGCGCGTTCGCCGACGTAAGCCTGAAGGGGTCTATGGTACCATCGGGCACATGCAGCGCCGAGAGTATCGCGGGGTTAAGATTGGGCTCAATCTGCAGCGCCCTGCGAACCGAAATTTCCCTCGCGCTTATACCCGCGAACCTGCATCCTTCAATCAGGTTCCTGTGATACGTCGGGTCATCCTCCGGGAGTGTAACGAAGAGACCCCCCGTGTCCTCAACGCAGTGGCGCGCGATTTCCTTGAGTATGCGGTTCTCGCTTATGCATTCACGCGCCGATTCAAGGTCTTTTACGGCGTATCTCGCGCCGGAATGCAGCAGCCCGTGATTGCGGCCCGTTGTACCCGAGGCCAGGTCGTTCTTCTCGATCAGAACGCATCGAAGTCCCCGCATTGATACGTCACGGGCGACCCCCGCTCCTGTAGCGCCTCCGCCGATTACTATAATGTCAGTTTCGATTCTCTTCATGGGAACGCCGTACCCCGTATTATTCGCAGAAGTTTTTCAGTGAAGTTTACTGAAGAGCTTTAATTCTATATAATATATGGTTAGTGTCAAATAAATTTCATATATCAGGTCAATTTAGGGGGCGGTTAATCGACAACAGAGATAATGGCAAGCGGGAAGAAAAAGTGAATGCCATCCGCCGGGGGCATTAAGTTTCTAAACCCCATGAAGGGGGTGGCAGGTTTAAGTATATGAATTACCCTGAGAATACTCTGCCGGGGGCGTTAAGACATGGCTCAGAGCCTAATACCCTGCCATCGGATGTAACGCAATGCCCCCGGCGGGTGAACATAGATTTTTTCCCTGTTCTTTATGCGCCACCCCCGAAAGGGGTTAAAATACTTTTTCGATTTTAATCGACAGTAATTAATCTTTCAATTATAGAACCGATTTTACGTTTAATCTGGTCTTTCAATGTTTCAAGCCCCTTACGGGCGACAAACAGGATGTTTTAGTTTCAAACGCAGGCAGGAGGCCGAATGAGCATCAGCATGCTATGGTTGAAAATTCTTTTACTTCAACAATTGACCCATTGATTCTGACGTTGTTTACTGTTTTTTCAAGGGTAGCGGCAACCGAGTCGTCGATCCATTCCAGTCCGCACTGATTGCAGATTATAGCCGGGACATGGCGTACTACGATTACACCGGTCCCCAGTTCAACAGTAAAAGTTGTAGTAGAATATTCTTTATGGCCTCTGCAAACCGGGCACACACCTTTTGTATCCATCACTTCTCCTTGTTATCATATCTTCCTCGAAATGGTCACTATCGGGAATATATGCTGTTATAATATAACATATCCGGTTAACGTTATCAAATGCTCCAACAACATGAAGCACATGGTTTTTGCCTATGTCAGCTATTAATACACCTGGATAGGGTTTATCATCATCATAAGATTCAATTATTGTTCCGTTAAGGATTGCCTTTTTGACATGGTCGCGTGCTATTCCGCGTTCCATCATGCGCTGCAATGCGTGTTTTTGCTACTGGATAGTGCCGGATGAAATAATCAGATTGATTATATTTTTATCAATCATGAGATTTTTTGGCCTCAGACCGATGATTTTATAAGTAGAGTATTTTTTTGCTACAATATAATTAAGGAATTAACATTGATTTATATTATAAAATCATTCCGGTGACTTTAAGTCAAGCATATAAACGGATTCCCAGGGACAGAGGCATTATACCCATTGTTAAAATGTACAATACTCGTATTTGTCAAGATTATTCAGGTAGTGGAGTCGTTTAATCCCTGAATAATCATAAATTCCGTAAACAAAAAATTGACATTTTACAGCGTATTGTTGAAAGTGTACCCTATGGTGTACCTGATATGATACTGGAAAAAATCAACAGCCCCGCGGACTTAAAAAAGCTCTCAGCGGACGAAATGACACTGCTGGCCGAAGAACTGCGCAGCTACATGTTAGACGTTATATCGGTTAACGGCGGCCACCTTGCCTCATCTCTGGGCGTGGTCGAGCTTACCCTGGCCCTTCATCATGTGTTCAATACGCCCAGAGACAAGATAATATGGGACGTGGGTCACCAGGCTTACGCGCATAAGATAATAACGGGCAGGCGCGAGGAGTTTCGCGCAATACGCAGAAAGGGGGGGATCAGCGGTTTCCCCAAACGCGCCGAGTCCCCGTACGATGCCTATGACGTGGGGCACAGCAGCACAAGCATATCGCTTGCGGTGGGCGAGGCTGTGGGGCGTGACCTCGCGGGCAGGAACCACAAGGTCGTGGCCGTAATAGGAGACGGATCGCTCACGGCCGGTATGGCGTTCGAGGCGCTCAATCACATAGGCCACATAGGGAAGGACGTAATAATAATACTTAACGACAACGAGCATTCCATCTCGCATAACGTGGGCGCGGTCTCGGCCTATCTTACCGAGATGATATCAGGCAGGTTCTACAACAGGTTCAGAAAGAAGTCGATGGAGTTTGTGCAGTCCATACCGGTTGTCGGCGATTTTATCTATAAAGTAGTTTACCGTATAATGAGCACCACAAAGGGATTCTTCATACCCGGGCAGTTCTTCGAGACGCTGGGTATAAGGTACTTCGGGCCGGTTGACGGCCACAACATTTCAAAGCTTGTTGATATACTCTGCAGGGTAAAAAAAATAAATTCCGGCCCCAGGATAGTCCATGTAATAACAAAAAAAGGCAAGGGCTTCACGCCGGCTGAATCTGACCCCTGCTCATTCCACGGCACAGGCCCCTTTGAGCGCCTCACCGGAGAGCGGACCCTCAAGGCTTCGGGTGAGAGCTATTCCTCGGTAGCGGGCAGGACGCTTGCCGCCATAGCAAAGAAAGACAGAAAGGTCGTGGCAGTCACTGCCGCGATGACAGATGGCGCCGGGCTTTCGGAATTTGAAAAGGCCGCGCCCCGAAGGCTCTTTGATGTGGGGATCGCGGAACAACACGCTGTTACATTCTCCGCTGCGCTCGCCTCAACCGGCGCCAGGCCCTTTGCCGTCATATACTCAACATTCGCGCAGCGCGCCCTTGACCAGTTAATACATGACACGGCGCTCATGAATCTGCCCCTGCGCCTTCTCGTGGACCGCGCGGGCATAGTGGGCGAGGATGGTGAAACCCATCACGGGCTCTTTGACATTTCCATGATACGCAACATCCCCAACTTTAAGTTTTTTGCGCCTTCAAACGGAGAAGAACTGCGCGACATACTGTACTACGCGTGGCAGCATGACAGAGGCCCTGTCGCGGTACGCTATCCCAGGGGGATCGCGTCCGGTAACAGGATTGACGTATCGGCGCACGGGGAATTTGTACCCGGCAGGATCAAAGTGCTCAAGAGGGGGAGTGATCTCGCCATACTCGCGGCAGGGGACATGGTTCAGAACGCGCTGGAGCTCGCGGAACTTCTTAAAGGCAGCGGAATAAGCTCAACCGTGGTCAATCTGCTTTCGATAAAGCCTCTTGACCTTAAAGGTATCGGGAAAGTGATAGCGGGCTGCCGCAGGTTCATAACTCTTGAAAACGGCTATATAAGCGGCGGGCTTGGCGAGTACATCTATTCGCAGATTGACCCTGAACTCTGCGTAAAGAAGATCGCGCTTGCGGGGTTTCCTGACCGGTTTATAGCGCATGGAACACCGTCGGAGCTTTTTGATGATTACGCGCTTAGCGCGGCTAAACTCGCGAAGCTTGTGATTCCCGTTTTAAAGCCCGGGGCTAAAAATAAAAAGACGGGTATTAAAAAACGGGGTTAAACAGCGTATCCGATCCCGTTCTACTCAGGGTTTACCACTTTTTGTAGGTTCCGGGCCTTCTGGCTTATTGTCTCTATAAAGTTCATAATCTTCTCATTGGCGCCTGCTATCTCCTGGGCCATTTCAGAGAGCCTTTCAACGGTCTTCATTGTTTCCGACATCGAAGTTTTCTG
>Ga0255347_1004047_pt1 | contig 18217 bp, 16 predicted proteins | sample wastewater_treat_2_FD_192479 | JGI IMG/M metagenome (GOLD analysis project Ga0255347, IMG submission 192479) | Wastewater microbial communities from Lulu Island WWTP, Vancouver, Canada - plant24 | ecosystem: Engineered > WWTP > Wastewater > Unclassified | place: Canada: Vancouver, British...
AGATTCCTTCAGCAATCACGTGGTCCCTGGAATCAGCGCTCTTCCAGGCGGAGCTGCAAGTCCGAGCCAAGAGGCATCTCGCACCCGGCGTAGGACAGCACGAGCTTCCCAACCGCCACCACGCGGTCGCCCTCCTTCACCGAGAAGATGCCCTCGGTCTCCTCCCCCCTGTACGCTACTATGGATGTCCTGCCCTGGCGAAGCACCAGGCGGTTGCGGGAGAGCTCCCTCTTCTCCACGGTCAGGCGGAGTGTTATGAAGACTCCGGCCAAATAGGGGGCCTCGCTCCACGCCTGAGCCGCGCTGAAAGTCCGAAGCGCGCTCCGCCCCCAAAGCCCTCTGCCCGCGGTTCGCGCCGCGTCCACCGCGCCAAGAATGCGCTCCGAATACCTGCGGTTGGGGTTGATTATCATCGGGAGGGCCAGCCCCGAGGCCGCCAGCTCCTCGTTTACCATGACCTCGCGCCCCTCCCTGACGGCGAAGACGTAGGCGAGCGACCGTCCGTAGCGGTCGTTCCGCTCCCTGTCGTACTCCATGCGGCTTATTCCGCCCGCGAGCAGCTTCAGGTTCAGTTGCAGAGCCTCCTCGCCCAGCTCCTCGACCGGGCGGGTGGGGTGGTGCAGCTCCGGGGTGTCTATAAGCAGGTAGCGCACCCTGGTCCTCTCGCCGCCCGCGTGGATCTCGATAGTGTCGCCGTCGACGGCCCGTATTTCGGCCCCGGGCGATGCCGCGAGCGGAGCTTTCGCCGCAGGGGACAGGCCTGGCGCGAAGGACGTCGCAAGCGCACACAGGAGTGCGAGAAACAAATTTCTCATCTGCTCTCCCCATCCGTATATAATAGGTCGAAGACGCGCCAGGCGAGCGTCGGGCAGCTCCAGGGCGCGCCTCCCGCAGCGACGTAGCGGCGAACCTCGAACCTGGAGGAGGCCTCGGCGCATGGGGCGACGATGCAGGTGACCCCGAGCTCGCCCAGGACGGTCGGCAGAAATGGTATCCCGGGCCCCTGCAGGACGACGCCCCGCATCCCCTTGAAACTGGGGGCGAGAGCGAGTATGGCGCGGTCGCGCAGCGCGTCCGCGTTGATCCACAGCCAGCCGCTTCTTCTGAGATGCTGCTGCGTTGACCAGAGAGGGCGCACTCGCCTGCCCCTCCGGCTGTCGTCGAATATGGAGACGTCGAGCCCGCAGTCGGTGAGGAAGTCGACTGCGCCGGGAGCGGGCGCTACCAGGAAGACCTCCTCCCCCGACATGGCTGATATCAGCGAATCGAGGGGCGCGCCCTCCCCTTCGGCGGGGAGGAGCGCGCAGAGGGCCGCGGTCGCGGCGGCGAACTCCTGCGGGTAGGGGGATACGACAAGCCGGGCAAGGCCGTGCGAGGTCGACGAGAGGATGGTCCTGGTGTGGTCCTCCCTTGACGATAGAGACTCGTCCTCGGCGCGGGGGGTGGCCCCGACGCCCCAGCGGCCGTCCGCAAGGGAGACATAGCTCCCCCTCCAGCCGAGGACGATGTCCTCCACCTTGCACTCAAGGGTCGAGAGCGCCCCTTGCAGAATGGATTCGTAAAGCCTCATGCCCGCTCACCCCCATGGCGACCATTCTAAACTAAAAAGAGAAGGAGGGGAATCATGACCACGAATGTGAAGGTTACGGATATCGAGGAGGCTGCGCTGAGGGAGTACGCGGCGATACTGTCGTCCTACGCAGGGAGGATAAGGCTGACCGGCCCGTCGGACCCGGAGCTGATATTCAGGGATCACATCGAGGACTCTCTGGCGGTCATGCACCTGCTGCCCGCGTCGGGACGGGTGATAGACGTGGGCTCCGGCGGCGGGCTTCCCGGAATGGCGTGGGCGATATGCAGGCCGGGGCTGCAGGTGGTGCTTCTGGACAGCATCGCGAAGAAGTGCGCCGCCCTGCTGGAGATCTCGGTCAGGCTGGGGCTGAGGAACGTTCAGGTCCTCTGCGCGAGGTGCGAGGAGCACGCGGCGGAGAGCAGAGAGAGCTACTCCGCCGCCGCCGCCAGGGCCGTGAGCTCGCTCGACGTGGTGCTGGAGTACCTCGCCCCGCTCGTCGCCCCGGGGGGGCGGCTGATAACTTTCAAAGGGCCGAACTACGCCGAGGAGATGAGGCCGATGCTGGGCCTGTGGGAGACCCTGGGCCTCTCGGACCCCGAGGTCGACCGCTACATGGTGTACGGAAAGGAACGCTACGTACTTTCTTGGGAGAAGATCGCCCCGACGCCCGAGAGGTATCCGAGGAGGGTCGGTGCCGCTGAGAAGAGCAGATGGTGGCGGGGGGTGAATCGCTGATTTATTTCCCGGGAAATAACACTAAGCGTCTGAATAAATGGACGGGCCTGAGAAGCCCGGAAAAGGAGGCCGCTGCTGTGGAGAACATATTCGCGCCCTGGAGGATGCAGTACATATCGGTATCGAAGGAGCAGGAGGGGTGCATATTCTGCGACTTTCCCAAGGAGGACAGGGACGAGGAGCGCCTGATCCTGTTCAGAGGGCGCTCCTGCTTCGTGATTCTGAACGCCTTCCCGTACAACCCGGGACACCTGATGGTGGCCCCGTATCGCCACACCTGCGAGTACGAGGGGCTGGAGGACGTTGAGCTGTTCGAGATGCACCGGGTGGCGGGCAGGTGCATCGAGGCCCTGAAAAGGGCGATGCACCCCCAGGGGTTCAACCTGGGGGTGAACCTGGGGAAGGTGGCGGGCGCCGGCTTCGACGGGCATCTGCATCTGCACGTGGTCCCGAGATGGAACGGGGACACGAACTTCATGCCAGTCTTCACCGACGTGCGGGTCGTGGCGGAGGAGCTCGGTGCGACCTACAGGAAGCTGAGGGACTGCTGGATTTGAACGCTTACGACTATGTCGAGCCGGAACGCGAGGCGAGCGCGGAGGTAAAGATAAGCAAGTCCCGCTTCATCGGGCAGGTCAGGATCTGCCGCAATCCCGAGGAGGCCCGCTCGAAGCTGCGCGAGATCAACGCCGTACACAGGCAGGCCACGCACAACTGCTGGGCCTACAGGATCGGACTGAATGAAGCCCTCGAGGAGTACTACTCCGATGACGGGGAGCCCTCCGGCACCGCCGGGAAGCCCATCGCGGGCGCGATCGCCCGCAGGGGGCTGACCAACACCCTGGTGGTGGTGACCAGGTACTTCGGCGGCGTGAAGCTGGGCGTGCGCGGGCTGATCGAGGCGTACGGCTCGACGGCCACTGCCGCTCTTTCCGCCGCTGGGGAGGCGGGAAGGGTGTTGTGCAGGAGATACAGGGTGGTCGCCCCTTACGAGACGGTGCGCACGCTTGAGCGGCTTGTACAGGGCTGTGGTTCCGGCGGTGACGCCGCTGACTGGAGCTACGGGGAGAGGGTCGAAGTTCGCTGCTCCGTTCCATGTTCCGAAACGGGTGCATTCGAGGGCTCGCTCGAGGAGTTGCTCAGGATGAAGGCGGTATTCACCTGGGAAATATTGGAGGAATAAATTAGGCATTTCTTATTAAGCCCCCACGGCTGCGGAGGCAGTGGATGCTAATAATCGGTGCTTCCTTGAGTTATCGCTTGTCCGTGCATGAGACTCGGTAGAGGCGCGATAAAGGTCAATATAAATCAGCGGCTTCATGCGCAAAAAAAAGCCATTTTCCCTATCCTGCCGGCTATGTGGCCGGCTACATGGAGGTTCTAATCTTGAAGGTCAAGTACTGGCTTCTGTCGGGGTTGTTCGCGGCACTCACGGTCGTGGGGGCGTTTGTTCGCGTCCCTCTGCCGATGGTACCTTTCACTATGCAGGTGATGATCGTGCTGATGTCGGGGCTCGTCCTTGGCCCGAAGTACGGCCCTCTGTCGCAGGTGATATACCTGCTGCTGGGCCTGGCGGGGCTGCCGGTGTTCAGCGGGGGAGGCGGCCTCGGGTATGTGTTTTCCCCTACGTTCGGCTACCTTCTGTCCTACCCCTTCGCCTCCTGGATGTCGGGAAGGTTGAGGCCCTCGGGCGCGGCGTCGCCATTGGGGTTTGTCCTCGCATCAGCGGGGGGGTTGGCCGTCATATATATCCTTGGTGTCTCCGTCCTCATGGTCAACCTCAACCTGGTCGCGGGCAAGCAGGTCGACCTGGCCCAGGCTGTGAAAATCGGAGTACTGCCCTTCATCCTGCCGGACACGCTCAAGGTCGCGGGGGCAGCCCTCCTGGCTGCGAAAGTGGCCCCGGTGAGCGCCGAAGATCGCGGTTGAAACCGGATCTGCGTGGAAGGACGAAAAATGGGCGGACAAAGAGGATGTAGTGACTGATATAACCTGACCTTTTAATCCACCCTTCCTTGCACGCTCTATCGAAATGCACTCCAGGTGTTCGATTATTTCCCGGGAAATAATGCTGGGGAGAATTATTTCTTTATCCTGCTTTGGTAGTTGGCCGATATGGAATATAATCGGTGGCATCTCGAGTTGAAAGAGGTAAAGACGTGGAGTTTCTTGTCACCCTTATCGTAGCGGCGGTACTCATACGCCTGATCAAATTCTACTACGCTCCGTCCAAGAAGGAGGCACAGCTCGTCATTACGGGGGTTCCGGGATACACTCCGGCCTCCCTTAAGGAAGCCTCCTGGATGTGGATCCCGCCGGGTCGGGGCTTTACCTTCAGGGGCTACGAGATCCCGGACGGAATGCTGTACGTGGGAGACAGGATGCGCGACTTCACGGGATCGAACGAGGCCTGCCTCGTCGACCCCGCCCTTCCGGTGGCTGCAAAGGGGACGCCCTTCGAGAGGACCGGGATCGTATTCCCGCGCTACGATCGTCTGACTCCCGAGCAGCGGGGCGGCTTTCTCTCCTGGCTGGGGGAGGGCAGGAGGGGGGCGGTGGACCACGCCTGGCTTCTTCTCTTCCTGTACGGGGTTGAGCGCAGGCTCTTCGTGGACGGCCCCAGGGCGAACATCCCCATGAGGGAACAGGACAGGCTCGCGGCCGAAATACGCGAGCTCATGGAGACCTACGGCGAGATCCGCTCCTTCCGGGGGCAGTGCAAGAACCTGCTGGCAGCCTCGTGGGCATCCCACGGGGTCTTCGCCGAGATACCCGATTACGTCGACTTCACCGACAGGTTCTGCTCGGGCGCATTCAACGTGATATTCTCCCTCTACGTCGCAGGCGGCAGGCCCATCCCCGCCGAGGTGGCCCTTCAGTGGATACGGCTGCACCCGGAACACGTCAAGGGCACGATGATGAGGCGCTTCCCCTCCGAATTCGAAAGGCTGTTCATCAACGGCTACTCTCAGAGGTTCGGGGAGGGGATCTTCATACACAACAACCGGACATCTCTCTCCTTCGTCTACAGGGGGGCCAACCCCTCCTTCGGAAACGGGGTGAAGCTGACGGTCCCCTCGCTGCCGGAGCCGTTCCTGCTGGATACCCCGCTGAAGCAGATCAGGACGCTGGCCTGCGATTGCGCCGACGCGATCAGAAACGACAACTCGAAGGGGCACGACCTCGACGCAGTGCACGGCGAAGATCGCGACCTCCTGGAGTCGCTCGACGACGATCACAGGGAGCTCATGGCGCGCCTCGCGTCAAAGACTCTGTGGCCGCGCGGGGAGTTTCTCTCCGCCTGCGAGGAGCTCTCGGTACTGCCGGACCCTTCGATCGAGCTGATCAACTCCTGGGCGTTCATCACCGGCGGGTTGCCGTTGATCGAGGACGGCGACCCGCTCTTCGTCGATATGGAGCTTTTGAGGGAGATCTTCGTAGGGGACAACCCGGGGAAGGAATCCGGGATGCGGACGGGAGGGATGAAGGAATGAAGGCTCTGGAACGAATTCTTTTTGCGGCGGCCCTGTGTGCGCTGCTTGCGGCCTCAACAGCTGATCCGATCGGGAGCGAGCCGGAGTCGGGATTTGACAGAGGTATCTTGGCCCTCTTCCGTGCCGGCGCCAATCCGATATTGGTGATAAACCCCTCCGACGGAAGTATCGTCGACGCCAACGAGCAGGCTCTAGAGTATTACGGTTACCCCGATCTTGTCGGGATGAAGATATTCCAGATCAACACTCTCACCGCCGACGAGATCCGCGGCGAGATGAGGAGGGCGATGGAAGGCAGCTCCAGGGTCTTTAACTTCAAGCACCGACTTGCGGATGGGAGCATAAGGGATGTCAGAGTGCTGTCTACCCCGTTCAGGACGAAGGAGGGCGAAATGCTGCTCTCGCTCGTATTTGACGAGACGGAGAGGTTGGCCGCACAAGAGGCGATAAGGCAGAAAAACCTGTGGATCGTGCTGACTGTCCTGGTCGCGCTGGTCCTTCAGACGGCGCTCATGCTCAGGATGGTTCGCAGCAACGCCCTCCGTAAAAAAGCGGAGAGCGCGCTACAGGAGAAGGAGCGCACCTTCACGGCCCTGTTCTCGGGTATGTCCGAGGTTGTGGCGCTGCACAGGTTTGTATTCGACGACGAGGGGAGGCGCGTCGACTACAGGTTGATCGAGTGCAACGCCGCGTACGAGCGGGTCATCGGCCTGCCTGCCGCCTCCGTGACTGGCAGGCTCGCTACGGAGATATATGGCGGGGAGGCGCCCTACCTCGCGGAGTACTCGGAGGTGGCAGAGACAGGCGTCCCTAAAGTGATGGAGGTCTTCTACCCTCCCTTGGAGAAGCATTTTCTGATATCCATCGTCTCCTCAGCCAAGGACAGATTTGCCACCATAACCACCGACATCACCGAGATGAAGAGGGCGGAGAGCAGGCTCAGGGCGAAGAGGAAGGAGCTCGAGCAGATAGTCTACGCCGCGTCGCACGACCTCAGGTCGCCCCTGGTCAACGTGGAGGGGTACAGCCGCGAGCTGGAGTACTCGATAGAGTCACTGGAGGCAGCCTTCGATTCCAACGGATCGTGCGAGAAGCGAGAGGCTGCGGCGAGGTCACTGCTTCCGGACATGAAGGACTCCCTGCGGCGCATCAGGTCCGGGGCGCGCCAGATGGACTCCCTGCTCGCAGGCCTGCTGAAGCTTTCCCGCCTCAGGAAGGCCGCGCTGAACCTTAGACAGCTCGACATGAACGCCATTGTATCGGAGCTGGTCTCATCGATGCGATTCCAGGTCGAGAAGTCGGGTGCCACCATATCTGTAGGCGACCTGCCCCGCTGCTACGGGGACGCGGTGCAGATCACTCAGGTATTCTCGAACCTGCTCAACAACGCACTCAAGTACCTGGACCCGGCGAGGCCGGGGGTTGTCAGGATCGAGGGGAGCCGGACGCCCGACCGGTCGGTGTACTCGGTCGTCGACAACGGCATAGGAATAGCCCCGGAGCACCAGGAGAAGGTCTTCGAGCTCTTCCACCGCCTAAACCCTTCCGAAGGAGCGGGGGATGGGCTTGGCCTCACGATAGTCAGGCAGATCCTTTGGATGCTGGGAGGGGACGTCTCGCTGGAGTCGAAGTTCGGCGAGGGGAGCGCGTTCAAGGTGTCGATGCCCGCGGCCCCGCCTGAGAGGGAGGTCCACGAATGAAGGGAGAAGGACATATGAGGGAGGAAGTAGTAATTCTGATCGCGGAGGACGACGACGGCCACGCGCTGCTGATAAGGCGAAACCTGGAGCGGGCGGGGCTGTCGAACAGGATCCTGTTCTTCAGGGACGGGCAGGAGATAGTCGACTTTCTTTTCAGGACCGGCGAGGGGGAGCACCGCACGCCGCACACGCCGTACATCCTGCTGCTCGACATCCGGATGCCGAAGCTGGACGGGACCGAGGTCCTGGCCAGGGTCAAGGGGGACCCGGAGCTTCGGAAGATGCCGGTTATAATGATCACCACGACCGACGACCCGCGAGAGGTCGAGCGATGCCACCAGCTCGGCTGCAGCAGCTATATCACCAAGCCCGTGGAGTACGACGCCTTCGTAAACGCCGTGCGGCAGCTCGGGCTGTTCCTGGCGGTGGTGCAGGTTCCTGAAGTAAACGGGAACCCGTAGGGAGGAGAGGCAGCAATGACGGAGAACGCCGCCGGGGAGACCCCGCTTAACAGGGGGATCCTGGTAGTGGAGGACGACGACGACCTCCGCGCTCTAATCATGAGACGCCTGCAGCGGGCCGGATACGACGCGGAGGGTGCGGCGCTCGGCTGGGAGGCGCTCGACGTGGCTGCGGCGGTGCCTGGCAGGGTGCTGCTCATCGACCTCAACCTGCCTGACATGTCAGGGTTGGACCTGGTCGAGCTTCTGAAGGAGAGGGGCGCGCGAAATCCGTTCATCGTAATGACAGGGCAGGGGGACGAAAGGCAGGCCGTCAGCGCTATGAAACTCGGCGCCTTGGACTACCTGGTCAAGGACTCCGCCCTGCTCGACAGGCTGCCGCTGACCCTGGACCATCAGCTCAGGGAGCTCGAGACGCGCAGGCGAGTCCTGGAGGACCGTGCGATCCTGCTGGACAACATCCGCACACAGGTCTGGTACCTCACGGACGAGCGCACATACGGGGCGGCAAACGCGTCGCACGCGGCATTCATGGGGATGAGGCCGGAGGATATGGCCTCCAGGGACCTGTTCGAGCTCCTCACCCCGGAGGAGGCCGAAGAGTGCAGGAAATCCAACCTTGAAGTATTTGCCACCAGGAGGCCGGTGCTTTCCGAGGAGAGCGTCCGGTCCGCTTCGGGGGAGTTGCGCGTTCTGTCGATCTACAAATCGCCGAAGCTGCGCGCCGACGGCAGCGTGGAGTACGTCGTGTGCTCCGCCGAGGACATTACCGAGCGGAAGATGGCGGAGGAGGCACTCGTCGAGGCTAAGGAGAGGGCCGAGTGGCTCGGCAGAAAGGCCGAGGCCGCGAGCAGGGCGAAGACCGCCTTCCTGGCCAACACCAGCCACGAGCTGCGCACGCCGCTCAACGGGGCGCTGGGCTTCCTGGAGCTCCTGGCCGACACGCCCCTCAACGACCTGCAGAGGGAGTACCTGGGCTACGTCAGGTCCTCCGCGCACGCCCTGCTCGCCGTGATAACCGAGGTGCTGGACATATCCAAGATAGAGTCGGAGGAGTTCACCCTGGATTACGAGATGTGCGACGTCGTAGACCTTGCGAGTCGCGCGGTGGACCTGGTCAGGGGCGGCGCCCTCAGGAAGGAGCTGAAGCTATCGACGCGGGTGACGGGCGAGGGCTCCCCGGTGGCGAAGGTGGACCCCGGCAGGCTCAGGCAGGTGCTGGTAAACCTTCTGGGCAACGCCGTTAAGTTCACGGACGCGGGCCTTGTGGAGCTCTCTCTTGAGATGGACCGAAGCGAGGGATCGACGTGCAGCTACACCTTCTCCGTGAGGGACACGGGGATCGGGATAGACCCGGGGATCCATCGCGAGCTGTTCGAGCCCTTCTACCAGGCGGACTCCTCAAGCACGAGGAGGCACGGGGGCGTGGGACTGGGGCTGCCGATATGCGCGTCGCTGTTGAAAAAGATGGGCTCGGAGCTGAAGCTCGACAGCACACCCGGCGCCGGCAGTCGCTTCTACTTCACCATTCGCGCGGAGTGCGAGGAGAAAGCCGAAGGGGCGCAACTCGCTGCGGACGCGACGGCGGCCGACAGAAAGGGCGCGCCCTCCCCGCTCAAGCCAGTGCGGCCTGTGACCGTGCTGATCGCCGAGGATCAGAAGGTCAACCGCAGGCTGATGAAGTTTCTCGTCTCGAAGCTGCTGCCGGGCGCCCGCGTGCTGGAGGCGGTCGACGGCTTGGAGGCGGTCAGGCTCTTCAGGGAGGAGAATCCCGACATTGTGTTCATGGACCTTCACATGCCCCGCCTAGAGGGTATCGCCGCCGCGGCGGAGATACGCGCGCTCGAGAGAGGGGGCCGCAGGACTCCGATAATCGCCGTCACCGCCGACGTTCAGCCGGAGACGCGAAGAAGCTGCCTGGAGGGAGGCATGGACGGCTACCTGGGCAAGCCGCTGGACGTCTGGAACCTTCGCGATCTGCTGGCGAGGCACCTTGAGGGGCTGCTCGAAGAATGACCGCTCAAGGAGCAGCCGCTGCGTTCCACAGGTTGATAACCGCATACGAGCGCCAGGGACGCCACTCCTCTCCCAGCGCGAGTATCTCCCTGTCGCTCAACCCGCCGAGGGCCTTCCTGACTCCGTAGTCCGTGTGCGGAAACGCGTCCGTCCATCCGAAGACGCGCATCGCCAGGCAGTGCACGGTCCAGGGGCCGAATCCTGGTAGCTTCAGCAGCCTCGCCATCTCCGCCTCGGGCGTCGCGGAGCGGGACAGATTTATGCCCCCATCGACAAGCCCCGTCGCCAGGGCCCTAATCGAGCGCGATCTTGCCCCTGTGACCCCCAGCGAGCCCAGACGATCCTCTATCTCGCCGCCCAGCGCCGCTATAACCTCGGGCGCGGGGAATGCCCTGTCCAGCCCGTCGCAGCCGTCAACCTCCTCGCCGTAGGAGGCGACCAGCCTGGAGGCGAGGGTGCGCGCCGCCTTTACCGTTATCTGCTGGCCCAGGATGGTGCGCACCGCGGTCTCGAACGGGTCGAAGCAGCCTGGCAGCCGGGCGCCGGGGACGAACGATCCGGGCCTGTCGTCGTTCATTCGGGCCAGGGCCGAGGTCACGGCGGCAGGGTCGCAGTCCAGGTCGAACACCCCGCGAATCCTTGCGAGCACCCTCGGAAGCACGGGCAGAAGCGACGGGGAGAAGCCGACGGCAAGCCTGTTCCTCCTGGCGTCGTTCGCGACGGAGACCCATCCGCGATGCTCCTCCCCCGCCCTGCGAAGCCGCACCGTCCTGCCGTACCCCTCGGAGGAAGCGACCTCGACGCCTGGTATCGCGCGGTCGGCGAGGAATGAGATTATCCAGTCCCATCGATAGGGCGGGCGGTAGCCCAGGTAGAGCACGAGGTCGCGCCCCCTGCCGGCCGACCCCGGCCTCATGCGGTAGCCGGTGGTGAGTCGTTCCAGCGCCTCGGAGAATGACGCGAAGCCCGCGGCCTCGAAAATCCGGTCGATCGGCAGGTATGTGTCCAGCAGCAGGCTCCGCGCAAGCAGCAGCCTTCGGGTGGCCAGGAAGCGGTCCGCCGGCACGCCGAAGGCGGATACGAAGGCGCTGTCCAGCTCCTCTGCGGAGATCCCCAGTTCCGCCGCCGCCGTTGCGATGCAGCCGTCCTCAAGGTTCATCTCGTCCATCAGGATCGCCCCGCGCCTGGCCCGCTCGTTCACGCCCGACGGCAGTCCCGGCGCGTGCTCGGGCCTGCATTTCAAGCAGGGCCTGAAACCCGCCTCCTCCGCCGCCGCGGCGCTCGGGAAGAACGAGCAGTTCTTCCGGGCGGGCCTCCTGGCGCGGCAGGTCGGCCTGCAGTAGACCCCTGTGGAGGAGACTCCGACGAAGACTCTCCCGTCCAGCGACGAGTCATGCTCGCCGAACGCCTCGTAGAGCGCGTCCCCGTCCAGCGGCGTCGCGTTCATCGCGCGACCCTCGGCCTCGGGCATATCACCCGCGCCTCGCTGGTGGGGCCGTCGGTCGCCTCTAGCGGGCCGCCGTGGGTCGTCCGACCGCCGGCGATGGTGCACATCACGCCAACATCCTTCAACTCCGGCCCCGTCAGCCCCCGAATGTCCCTGTCCAGCACTGCCAGGTCCGCGAGGCAGCCTTCGGTGAGCCTCCCGCCGTCGCTCCTGCCGACCGCCCTGTACGGGTTCTCGGTGAACATGGGGATGGCCTCCTCCAGCGACAGCCTCTCCTCCGGGGAGTGCGGCATACCCGGCCGGTCCAGCAGCGCCCCCAGCGAGTGCATCGGGTTGGCCGACTCCACCGGCGCGTCGCTTGACGCCGAGACCGGCCCGCACTCGGTCATTATCGAACGCCACCTGTAGGCCCATTTCATCCTGTCGGGCCCGAGGCGCGGCGGGGCCATGGCGGCGTCGCTCGGCACGAACGACGGCTGTATGTCGCAGAAGACGCCCAGCTCGGCCAGGCGCGCCCTCTGATCAGGACGGCAGACGATCAGGTGGTTCACCCTGTCCCTGAGCCTGGCCGGTCCAAACTCCGCGTCCACGGTGGAGATGCAGCTTATAGCCTGGTCGAGCGCCCGGTCCCCTATCGCGTGGAGCAGCGTCTGCACCCCCCTCTCGCGGGCGGTGCGCAGCATGTCGGTCACGTGGGTTATGGTCCAGTTGAGCTGGCCGCATGTGGAGGGGGCGTCGGAGTAGGGGGCCGACAGGGCCGCGGTGCGCCCGCCCAGGCTTCCGTCCAGGTAGATCTTGAGTCCCTGGTAGCGGATCCAGTCCCCGCCGAAGCCCGACGGCATAGCCGGGTAGGAGGGGGCGTCGTGGTAGCTGAACACGCGCACGGGCAGGTCGCCTGCGGCGCGAAGCTCCTCGTACAGCGACAGGTCCTCCTCCATGCCGTAGTCGTCCGCCCCGCAGGGATGGACGCAGGTTACGCCCATCGACGCGAGCTCCGCGCAGGCCGTCTTGAGAGCCTCGAGCAGCGCTCGCCTGGAGAAGACGCTCTTCTCCATCGCGCGAAGGGCGTGGACCGCGTCGCGCTCCTCCAGCACGCCGTCCGAGCTGTCGATGCCGGTCAGATCCAGCGCCCTTCGGTTGGCCACGTTTATGTGCGTGCAAACCCGCTGCAGAAGGACGGGGTTGGGGATGGCCAGCGAATCCAGGTCGGGCCCCTTCAGGGAGCGGCGTCCGCTCCAGAGGGTCTCGTTGTAGTTCCAGCCCCTTATCCATCCGTCCGGCGGCGTCCTGCGCGCCTCCTCCCGGACCATGTCCAGCGCTTCGTCGAGCGAGCGCGCTCCTCCGAGGTCGAGCAGGCTCCTCTGCTTGGCCCAGGTGGTCAGATGGATATGGGCGTCGACGAACCCGGGCAGTACGGACTCGCCCGACAGGCGCAACTCTGTGGTCCCCGGGGGGACCGCCGCCCTTACGGACTCCTCCGGGCCCGCCGCGACTATTCGCTCTCCGCAGACGAGCAGGGCATGTCCTCGAAGAAAGGCGCTCCCGCTCCACAACGTACCGCCGGTTATGAAAAGACCCTTCATATACAGCTCCCCGATCTGTTTTTTTCAATTATAGCTCACGGCGCTGTGATTTCTTTCCGTGTTTCTTCGACACGGATCCGGTGGTGTTACAATCGTGCCGGGTCAAAAGAACGAATCGGGGAGTGATTGCCTTGACGGAAGGATTCAGGATCGAGCGCATTGCTGGCTACGCGGTGATAACAGGCGACCCGGCGGCAAGCGCGTCTCTTTACAGGGACGCCCTGGGGTTGCCGCTGGAGGGGGACGAGAGCTACCTTTCGATGATGAACTTTCCCGTGGCGGGACACTTCGGAGTATGGTCGCTGAAGATGGCGGCGCGGTCCTGCTTCGGATGCGACGACTGGCCGGAGGAGATCCCGGTGCCGTCGTCGACCGTCGAGTTTGAACTCGAGGACGTCGAGTCGCTCGAGGTCGCGGCCGCCGGTATGCGCGATAAGGGCTTCCACTTCGTGCACGGGGCGCGGACCGAGCCGTGGGGGCAGATCGTCGCAAGGTTCATGAGCCCGGAGGGTGTGCTGATCGGCCTGAGCTACGCCCCCTGGCTGCACGGGGAAGATTTGGGATGAGGCTGTTCGAGGCGTTTACTCCCCTGCTGGACGAGGCTGCCGGAATAGCGAAGGAGTGGCTGGGCGGGCTGCCGTCCAGGGGGGCGGGGGCGTCGGCGACCGCGGAGGAGCTCAGGAGGGCCCTGGATCGCCCGCTGGGGGAGGATGGAGAGTCCGCGGCCGACGTGGTGCGGAGCTTCGCTCGCGCGGTCGAGCCGGGCCTGGCCGCATCGCCCGGGCCGCGCTACTTCGGCTTCGTCACCGGCGGGTCGCTGCCTGCCGCCCTCGCGGCGGACTGGCTCGCCTCCGCTTGGGATCAGAACGGCTTCCTCTACGCATCCTCGCCCGCCATCGCAGTCACGGAGGATATAGTTGCCTCGTGGGTGCTGGACCTGCTCGGCCTGCCGCCCGAGGCGTCGGTCGGCTTCGTCACCGGGTGCCAGATGGCCAACTTCACCGCATTGGCCGCGGCGAGGCACGAGGTGCTGAAGCGCTCCGGCTGGGACGTCGAGGCCGACGGGCTGTTCGGCGCTCCCGAGGTCGCGGTGGTCGCGGGAGAGGAGGCCCACGCCACCATCTTCGTGGCACTGAGGATGCTCGGCCTGGGCGAGAAAAATACAATGCTCGTGCCGGCGGACGGGCAGGGACGGATGATCCCCGAGGCCCTGCGGGAGGCCCTGAAGGGCGTGAACGGCCCGCTCATAGTCTGCCTGCAGGCCGGAAACCTCAACACCGGCGCGTTCGACCCGTGTCGCGACCTCGTGCCGATTGCCAGGGAGAGGGGCGCGTGGGTGCACGTGGACGGCGCCTTCGGACTGTGGGGCCTGCTGCTGCCCGAGCTGGAGCAGCACACCGCCGGGATCGGCCTCGCGGACTCCTGGGCCACCGACGCGCACAAGTGGCTGAACGTGCCCTACGACTCCGGACTGGTGATCGTCAGGGACCGGGAGGCCCACAGGGGCGCCATGATGGTGAAGGCCCCGCTGCTCGCGCCGGGGGAGGGGCTGCGCGACCCGTCGGCGTGGGTCCCGGAGTCCTCCAGGAGGGGCAGAGTCTTCCCCCTGTACTGCGCCCTAAGGTCGCTCGGCAGGGGCGGACTGCGCGAGATGGTCGCGCGCAACTGCACCCAGGCGCGCCTGTTCGCGCGGCTGCTCTCGGAGGATCCAGGAATCGAGATACTGAACGACGTGGTGCTGAACCAGGTGCTGGTTGCCTTCAGGCCGCCGGAGGGCGTCGGCGCCGACGAGTTCACAAGGCGCGTCATAGCCGCCGTGCAGCGCGAAGGGACCTGCTGGGCGGGCGGGAACGTCTGGAAGAGGCGCGCGGTCATGCGCATATCGGTCTCCAACTGGGCGACCGCGGAGGAAGACATACGCCTCTCCGCGGCCGCGATAAGGCGCGTCCTTGACGGGGCGCGTCGAGGACTATCGCGCTGATTTCTTCGCCCGGCTCGACTTCGCTACCGGCGGCAGCCGAGTCGGGCCGTTCCGCGTCCCGCCCTCAAGCTTGAAGAAGGACAGGGTCTCCTCCAGGCGCAGCGAGAGAGTGTTGAGCTCCTCCGCCTCGAGGGCGGTGCTCTCCGAGGCCTTCGAGGTCTCCTCGGCGCTGTCCTTTATCTCCATCGCATTGCGGGCGATCACGGAGCTCTCGAGGGTCGCCTTCTCCACGGCGCGGGCCATTTCGACGCAGGAAGTCGCCTGCTCTCCGGACGTGTTTGCTATGGACGTCATCAACTCGTTGATGGTGACTATCGCCTTGAGGGCTTCGTTCAACAGGCTCCTGGCACGCTCTACCTCCGAGGCGGCGTCCTTGGCGAGCTCGGCGGTCTCCTCGGCGGAGGCCACGGAGTTGTCGGCATTTTCGCCGAGCGTCCCGATGATATTACGAATCTCTCCCGCCGCGCGAGACGAGTCCTCGGCCAGCTTGCGAACCTCGTCTGCGACGACTGCGAAGCCCCTTCCGGCCTCTCCCGCCCGTGCTGCCTCGATGGCTGCGTTCAGGGCCAGCAGGTTCGTCTGGTCCGCTATCTTCGTTATCGTGTCCACGAACTGGGTCACCCTGTTCACCGAATCGGACAGGGCGGCGATGTCAGTGCGGCTTCTGTCCGCGAGGCGGCGAACTTTCTCTATGCTCTCGACGGTCGAGCCCATCGACTTCACAGTGGATTCCGACAGGGAGCGCACGTTAGCGGCGACACTCGCCCCCTCGGACGCCGACGACGACGAGGCTTCCGCTCCGTCCGCGATCCTCCCCACGCCTGTGTTCAGGCGCTCGAGGACCTCTGCGTTCTCCTTTGACGAGGTGGCCAGATCGCGTATCATGTTAAGGATCTGATCAACCGTGGCGCTCGTCTCCTCCGCCAGCGCGGCCAGATTTTCCGATCGCTTGTTCGTCGAAAGGGCGGCATCCATCGCGGAGAGCATAGCCTCGCGCTGCGCCTTCAGCATGGCGCCGAGGGCGTCCGCGGTCGTGCCGAGTTCATCCCGTGTATCGACCTCGAACTCGTCCCTGGTGATCGAGAGATCACCCTCTCCCGCCCGTTCGGCCAGCAAAGCGATATTCAGTATGGGCTTGGAAATCTTGCCGGATATCGGCCACAGCATGCCGCCCAGGACGAGCACTCCCGCCAGCGCCACGCCCAGGGCCGCCCACATCATGCGATGAACGGGCGCGAACACCTTGTCCAATGGAACCGCGACGAGGAAAGCCCAGTGCTGGCCCGTGCCCGTTATGGACACCGGAACGTAGATCTGCAGGACGTCCGTGCCCAGCATCTCGGACTTTTCCTCCAGGGAGAATACCTTGCCGTCGTTTATCGCGCTCAGAATATCCCCGGCGCGAGGAGATGCGTAAGGTTCGCCAAGAGCGGAGTCATCCGGGTGGGCTATCACGACACCGCTGCCGCTGATGACAGCCGCGAACCCGGTCTCGTACGGACGGATGGCCTTTATCTCGTTCTGAAGGTCCGAGATCTCAACCTCCGCCGCCAGCACTCCGGAGAACGCCCCGTCCTCGATGATGGGGACGATGTAGTCCACGACCGTGACCGTGCCTCCCTGGAACTCCCAGGATGCCGGGTCGTAGGCCCTGTTGTGCATCGCCTTTTTCGTGCCGTGATACCAGTCGCTGTCGGGGTCGTTCTCGTCCAGGTAGTAGGTGCAAGGATCCACCGCCACGGTGTCGCCGGCCCTGGCGACCCAGGGAATGTAGCGCCCGGTGTCGTCGTGATCGGGCTTGTTCCTGTACTCCTCGTCCCTTCCGTCGAATGCGTTCGGCTCCCACGCCGTGTATATGCCGAATATCGACGGGTCGCTGCGGACCAGGTCCTTGAGCAGCTCCGTGTAGCTCTCTCTTGAAATGCCCTTCTCGGTACCCCTCAGAGAGAGTATCGCATCCCGCGCGTGCGAGGCCACGAGACAGGCTCTTTCCATACGAGCCGTCACATGCGCCGAGCTGCGCCACGCCATCTCCTCCGCCTTGTCGCGTGCCTCGTTATACAGCATGGCGCGTGAGTAGTACGCCAGGACTCCCAATCCCGCCATGAAGACGACAAGCGATGCCGGGAGAATGCGCAACATCATCTTGCTCCTGATTCTCATATCAAATCCTCTCTTTTCGCGAATACGAGACGCGCCGCGTCAGCGATTCTTTTCGAGCGTCAGGAATACGCTCGAGCCCAGGTCCTCGACGCTGTAGACGCAGCCCGATGATCTGCCCAGCCTCTCCAGCGCGGCGCGGTCGAAGGTGGTGGCGGTGAATCCGTCCTTGCAGACGATCACGCCGGCGCCGGTCCTCTCCATGTCGATCTCGCCCAGCAGCCCCTTGTCCGCCTGCTCCTGGAACCAGGCCAGGCGGTAGTCCCAGAAGTCGGGGCTGTAGCTGCTGAAGAACGCCCTCCCCCCTGGGGCCAGCAGCCGCAGCGCCTGCCCCACCAGGTTGGCGGGGTCGCCCTTCATCGCCGAGAGCCCGTTCTGCAGGCAGAGCACCGCGTCGAACGTGCGGTCGAAGACCGGCGAGTGGGCGTCCATAGCCAGGATAGTGCAGTTGGGGCAGTCCTTCAGATACTCCCTCCCTAGTTCCACCGAGCGCTCCGACAGGTCGATGCCGGTTATGCTCCTGAGCGAGGGGGCCAGCTCCCTCATGATCCTGCCGTAGCCTGCCCCCAGCTCCAGTACGTCCTCGTCTCCCTCGAGCCTCGAGCGGACGTACTCGATCTCCCCCTCCAGGTAGTCGCGCACCTGGGGTATCGCAGTGTCGTAGGCCTGGAAGAGCAAATTCGCGTTGAGCTTCTCCGAGTAGTAGTCCCTGCCCAAATCAAACCCTCCCTTGAGATTGATGCCGGCTATATTGAAAAGCCGGCCCGACTCCATAACGGCTTGCGCAAGTTCCAGCATCTATTATAACCTGAGATTCGCGGTGCGCCTGGTAAAAGGGAAAAGACGGAGGGGTGGCGACGGGTTGAATGACAGACATGCCGTTCGGTCGTCTGCTTGGATCCCTCCGGCGCTTCGCGCCGTTCGGGATGACATGGGAGGGCGTCGTTCGGAACGACGGGGTGGACTGGCTCTCTGTCATCCCGACGACCGGAGGGAGGAGGGATCTGGGGGGTACTCTTGAGATCCCACCGGCGTTTGAGTCGACGCGGAGTAACCGTCCCCGGAGG
>Ga0255347_1004051_pt1 | contig 18208 bp, 14 predicted proteins | sample wastewater_treat_2_FD_192479 | JGI IMG/M metagenome (GOLD analysis project Ga0255347, IMG submission 192479) | Wastewater microbial communities from Lulu Island WWTP, Vancouver, Canada - plant24 | ecosystem: Engineered > WWTP > Wastewater > Unclassified | place: Canada: Vancouver, British...
CTTACCGTTTAAAATATTGCCTAATGCGTCAACTTTATTATCACTACCAAGTAACTCTTTGACAGCCGCTCCTTTTTCGCCTCCTACTTTATCCAATAGATTAGATTTAGCAAGTGCAGTGCCTACAGAAGCAAAGTCCAAACCAAACTTGGGGTCTGCAAAGGAGCCTGATATTTTGAGGGGAATGCCTACACCGGCTAAGCTATCTAAATCTGCACCGCCTTGCCCTTTTAGTGACTTAACAATGGTTGGTTTTGCGATATAGTTAATTTTTTCATTTGCAATATCAATTTCGCCGTGGCTATCCCCTTTTGCCAAGCGCAAAATGGGGGCTTTCATAGCTAAATCTTCATTGTGGGCAACGCCATTTTTAATGGTAAAGCTTGCAGTCAACTCGCTAAAATCGGTTTTTTTAGATTGGTCTGAAGCAGCTTCTTTATTTTTAAGAATATTGATTTTGCTTTTGAGTTCTCTTATAGAGCCAGCGATATCAACGCCTTTTAATGCGCCATCCGCTAAACTCAGCGCCGCATTGCCTTGTAGGCTTTTCTTAAGTGCGCTAACAGTATTACCTTGAGTGCTAATGTCTATATTGACGCTACCATTGCCCGACAACATATCATTTTTAATTGCATCAACCATAAGCGGGTTGATGGAAACATTTTTCATGTTTTGCTTTAACTGGATGCTAGGTGTTGCGCGTGCGTCTACCGTTAATGCACCAGCCATGCTACCTTGATATAAGTTTGCTGAGAACGGTGATAGTGTGGCAACACCATCACTCGCTTTTAACCCAATATTGACGTTGCTAGTTTTAATGTTTGCTAATTTAAGCCAGCCGATTTTCGCCTCGCCTGAGGCGTTCAACTTTTTTAGAGCACTCAAATCAATCGGTGTGTCACTGTTGCTTTTTTCGTTAGCCCCCCCTTTAGCAATGTAGCGGTCTGCATCTAATTTATCTACCGCTAGATTAAAGCTGTAGGCTGGGTTGCTGAATTGGCTAATGCCAATATTGGCAGTAATTTGGCTGTCATCGACTTTAGCACTGAATGGGTTAAGTGCTAGCTTTTGCCCATCGGCTTTGAGGTTAATGACAATGTTTGAAGCATTAGTCTTGCCATATTTAAATTTACCAATTCGAATAGTGCCATCTGCATTCAGTGCCTTTAGCGCACTCAAGTCCGTGGGCTTGTTACTGGCTTTTTTATCAGCTGGGCTAGCGGCTACATATTGGTCAGCGTCAAGTTGATCTATATTCAAATCAAATGTATAAAGTGGTTTGCTGAAATTTTTAATGCCTGCGCTGCCTTTAATTTGGCTGCTATCAACTTTCACGTTTAGGCCACTTAGTGTTAACTGATTACCATCTGCTTTCACACCCACATTTAGGCCAGAAATACGATATTTATCATAACTGATACTGCCAACATTCAGTTTACCGTCTATGGTCATGCTATTAAGCGCTGACATATCGGCAGGTTTATCATTACTCGATTTTGCAGGAGCAGTTGATTTGGCAAGTAGTTTGTTTAAATCTAATTGATCAGCCGTTAAATTAAATTTGATATTGGATTTTTTAAAGCCGGTCACATTAAAGTCACCATTAAGCTTTGTGACGCCATCAATGCTTAGATTAAATTGGCTGTTAGCGAGCTCATTTTTAATGTCAGTATGTGCACCTAAGTTAAAACTACCTTTCATTCCGCCATTGGGTAAGCTTGGATCTTTAATGTCAAGATTACCTATCAACTTTGGTAAATCAAATATTAAGCTTTCAATATTGCCAGTAAATGGTGATGAAAATGTACCTGATATAGTTCGTTGACCTTGTAATGCTGATAAGTCGCCAGAAATACCGCTACTTTGTATCGCTTTTGGTGAGCCTTTCATGTCCGCCAGAGTCATGTTGGCTTTAAAGGTATCACCTACTTTTTCTTGGCTTAAGCTTAGGGTGACTTTTTTGCTAGAAACTTCATTTTTTTGAATAATCAATGAAGGTGCATTTAAGTCTAGCGCTAGCTTTGCGTCATTCATGTTGCCAGATGCAGCTACTTTTAAGCCATCAACTAGAAACTCCATTTGGTCAGTTTTAGCATCCACATCCCCACTGATTTTGATGTCGACCGCTTTGCTTGTGAGTAAATCGCCTTGAATATGACTGTCTAAATTTTTAACTTTAAAATGCTTGGTAGCAGGGTCAATTAAAAAATTACCTTTTAAATTGGCTGTTGCTGCAATGGTAGGCTGATTTGCATTTAAGCTGAAATCTGTCTCTAAATCAACAGGCTCAGCTAGTGCAATATGGCCAGATTTTAAGTTAAATTTGCTGAGTTTGTATTGAGCACTGGTCGATTCATCAGTATAGGTAATGGCAGAATTACTCACTTGTACGCCGTCAATATTAAATTTAACTGCTTGAGATTCACTGTTATCTTTACTCATTAAATCATCATAATTAGTCGTGCCATCTTTGTGTTTAACGATATTGGCTTTTGCGCCATCAACATAAACTGTATCGACAACAAACTCTTTTTTAAGCAATGGCATCACAGCGAGCGCTACTTTTACACTATTGACAGAGGCAAACTCTGCATCACTACTATGTTCAGAAATAGAAACTTTACCTAAGTTGGCACCTATTTTTGGCCAATAACTGAGCTTGATGTCACCATCAATATGCAAGGTACGGTCTTTTTTATCCTTAACAAGCTTAACAATATCGTCTTTGTAATCATTCGGATTAAATGTAGCTGAGATAATCGCCACTGCAAGCAAAAGCAAAGCAATTAAGCCACTTGCTACATACAAGCCATATTTAAGTAGTTTTTTCATGGTTAATCTCTTTAACTGTTCGTGATTAAGTTTTATTTTAACACTAGAACTAACTGTTTATTTCCAAACAAAATGGCTAATTGCAGCGCTACCAAATTTCCATACGATGTAAATTAATAAACCATAAAATAGGCATGTAAGCACTAAGCAAAAGAGGGCCATGATGACCATGACTCCATCATTTTCTATTTCGCCTGTGCAGTAAAATAAGACCGCCAAGCTAGGAAATAAATTTTTGAACGGCACCACACCACCCAGCGGAATTGCAACTAACGCGCCAACCACCACGAAAATAAAGCCACCTATTTGTTGGCCCTGCTTACCTTGTACTAGGTGGCTCAAGCGTGGTTTAGTAAAGCGACGGAAAAATTTAACTATGTTAAGGCAGGTATTCGTAAGGGTTTTGCGCGTGCGCTGGCTTAAGGTTACTTTGCGGATTTTTTCGGGTAGCGATAAAACTTGCTCGCCGCGATAGAGTTGTAAGCCTAGAGCAATAAAAGCTGCGCTGCCGATAAGCGCAAATAAACCTAACGGAATTGGCTGTAAAAAAGGTAAAACAGCCAAAATAGCAGTAAAGGAATAGGCGCTTTTATCTAACTTGTCAGTAGCATCGCCAAATGCAAGAGGCTCAATAGGCGCTTGAGCAGAAAAAGCCTCAAGCGTTTTAACTAGTTCTTCAAAGCGACTTGATGGCGTGGCCATTGGCGTTAGTGAACGGTCCAATCAACTAAACCCGTGTAAGCTGTGACTAACACAACGATACCAAACACAATGCGATACCATGCAAATACGGTAAAGTCATTGTTGCTCACATAGCGAATAAGGGCGCGTACCGCAAACATGGCGCTAATAAATGCAAATATAAAACCCATTGCCCAAGCGCCCATGTCGTCCATGCTTAATAGTGCACGGTCTTTATACATGGAGTAAATAGAAGCAATTGCTAGTGTTGGCACCGCTAAAAAGAAGGAAAACTCTGCCGCTGCCTTGCGAGATAGGCCAAAAAATAAGCCGCCAATAATGGTTGAACCTGAGCGCGACATGCCTGGAATAAGTGCAACCGCTTGTGCAAGCCCTAGTTTTAGCGCGTCAATCGGACGTATATCGTCGACGGTTTCGATGGTGACAGTGTGTTTGCGCTTTTCTGCCCATAAAATAATAAAAGCGCCCACAATAAATGCAATAGCAACGGGTACTGGCTTAAATAAAACCGCCTTAATCGTTTTGCCAAAAGCTAAGCCTAAAATCGCTAATGGTAAAAAAGCAATGGCAAGGTTGATGATGAGTCGATTAGCAACTGGGTTGCGTCCAATACCAGCAAAAGTGCTGATAAACCGCGTTTTATATTCCCAAACTACAGCTAAAATTGCACCAAGTTGAATGGCGATTTCAAAAAGACCGCGTTTTTCGTAATCCATGAAATTGAGTAGGTCGCCAGCTAAAATAAGGTGGCCTGTGCTTGAAATCGGCAAAAACTCTGTTGCGCCCTCAACAAGACCTAAAATAGCCGCTTTGAGTAGTAATAATATATCCATGTTTTTTACTTAAATTAGAAATTAAAAAGCATTAAAAATTCTCTGAGCAAAATACAGTGCTCTGGAAGCCATATTTTAGTCCGCACATAGGGCAGTACAATTAAAGTTTACTGCTTAATATACGTTAAAAATTAAGCAAATTCTTTGAATTGATAGAAGCATCCAGTAATAAAAAAGGGGCTATTAGCCCCTTTTTAAAAAGCATAATAAGGTTATTTTAACATACCTAAAATGCTTGTCAGAATGTCGTTAGAACCTGCATTTACTTCGCCATCTGGTGTGACTTTATCAATGACAGTTGGTAAGTGCTCAGCTAATTGGCTGCTTAACACCTCAGGTGTAATGCCAAATTTAGCGGCCATTTCAGCTAATTGGCTATTACCTAAAACGCTGCTGATTTGTTCTGCTGAAATAGGTAAATTTTCACCCTTGCCAATCCATGAGGCAGCTGCATCTGCCAAACCTGCACCTTGAAACTTGCTAATCAATCCACCAATACCGCCATTGCTGTTTAGTAACTCCATTGCGATGGCAGCCATGCCTTCTTGATTGCCACCCATTACTTTACCTAACACTGCGCTAGCTACGCTATCGAACAAACCCATGATGTCTTCCTCATATCAATATAATAATTATTGCTGCCAATTAAAACTCAACCCACTGCTAGCTTAACTCAAAAACGTTCGTCGCTGCGCAAATATCGCCATTGGCCTGGCGGTAATTTACCTAAATTTACACTACCAATACGTACACGTTTTAAGCCCACTACGTGTAAGCCAACCATTTCACACATACGGCGAATTTGGCGCTTTTTACCCTCACGCAAAACAAAGCGTAACTGATCTTCGTTTTGCCAGCTTACTTTGGCTGGTTTAAGTTTTTCGCCATCCAAACTGAGGCCGAAATTTAAGCGTTTTAAGCCTGCATCATCTAATGTGCCCTCAACGCGCACGAGATACTCTTTTTCAACCGTTGAGTCTTCACCGATCAGTTGACGTGCAATGCGACCATCTTGAGTGAGTACTAGCAGCCCTGTTGAGTCAATATCTAAGCGGCCTGAAGGTGCTAAGCCACGTAAAAAGCGACGTTGAAATTCTCTGGTATTTTCTGGCGTCAAATTAGGGTCATCTAGCCATTCATTATCAGGGTGAACTAGTACAATTGCTGGTTGGTAACCATCTTCAGCTTGGCCGCTTACATAGCCTACGGGTTTATGTAGCAAAATGGTGACGTTTTCAGACTGCACTTCATGCGCATAACTACTAATAACAATATTTGCATCGGGACTTATGCGAGTACCAAGTGCTTCAACAATAACGCCATCAACCATTACCCAACCGTTGCTAATCCATTCGTCGGCTTCACGGCGTGAGCAAATGCCTCGTTCTGCCATCACCTTAGAAAGGCGAGGCTGTTCAATATTAACGGGGGATGATTTGTAGGCTGCTTTAGCGGCTGCACCATACTGAGGCGTATTTAAGCTGTCATAGCCATCGCGCACTTTGCCGCCACGGCGCGGTGCTTGGCGGTATTGAGGCTCATTTTTATCAGGGCGCGGTGTGCTGCGCGTATCGACCCCAGCTGATTTGTTTGATTTCGGCTCTACAGTTTTCTGTGATGTCTGCGGGCTGCCGTGAGGCTTGCCATCAAAGCGATGATTACGTTGTGACGCTTTAGAGTGTGGCTCAGCAGGTTTTATATTTTCTTTGCTTGGGCTACGTTGTTCAGGCGCGTTTGTTTTATTCGCAACGACCAACGGTTTTGTTCTGTCGCGCTTACTTGGGTCTGCACGCCTCACAGGTGTTTTGCCTGCCCTAACAGCAGTTTGTGAAGTGGAGTCTTTTTTTAGTTTAATTGTGGTCAAGATGAGCGTCCTATTAAGCGGACATTCTACCAAATTTATGACATTTCATTTTTTAAAATTTGGTGCTTTTTATTGTTTTGCGTAACTTAACTGCAAAGGTAAATTGCGTGCACTGGCAGGCATAAAGCGTGTGATTTCTTCAATGCGACGATAATCAGGCTGATTGGTGAGATATTGCTCAGCCCACGCATAGTGAGGGTTACGCACAATACCGCCTAACCATGCTGCCTGCACTGCATTTAACTGATTGGGATTGACCGCAAAATAGTATTGCGATGCATCGTATGCACCACAAATACCTGGTCCCCAGTCAACCGTGTTGAGGTATAAGTTGAGAATGCGATCTTTACCTAGTGTACTTTCCATTTCCACGGCGTATAGTAGTTCATCTATTTTGCGTATCCATAAATGTTCGCCACCTGTAAAAAAATACTTGGCTAATTGCTGGCTGATTGTACTGCCGCCCAGTTGTTTGTGCGGTTGCTCTTGCGCTAAAAGATAACTTAAAGTTTCTAAATCATAGCCGTGGTGATGCCTAAATTTTGCATCTTCGGCAATAATAACCGCCATTGGCAACCAACGTCCGATGTCTTTTTTATCAAGCCAAACCTGGGATGTTGTCGCAATATTGATGGCGTTTTTATTGGGCTGTGGGCAGGTGTAATTAGCTGAACCAGTTCTTAACTTCTCGGTGCCTAAACCCGTTACGTCAAAATTCTCAATAACGGGTTTTGCGCTCCATCGTTTGCTTGGCCAGTGCAAAGTTCCAGTTGCAGCCAAAGTGCCTGTTACGTGTGCTTTTTGAATTACAGCCGAATGTGTTTTGAGAGGCGTTAATAAATCTGTCAGCAATGTGCTAGGTAGCGTCCAATTGATATCTATGCCTTGCATATGCGCATGTGCTGTGTATAGCACATGCATGGCTTTTGCTTGGCTTTTGATGCTTAACTCACCAGACAAAGCCTCATCAACACGCTTAACAGATAAATTGACTGTATCAAAGTCAACTTTTTTTGAGCTTAACCCCTTTAAATTGACGTGGCATTTTATGCAGTTTAGTTGAACTACATCGGCTTGATTCTCAAGCGTAACGAGTCCGTGTTTAGTTTTCCATTGCGTGTGATTAAGTAGTTTGCGGCCAACGTCTGATGTGGCTAGTTGTATGAGTGTAAATGCTCGAAACTGTACAACGCCAACAATGGGTAAGTGCACCGATACACGCCAAGCGGTTTTATCAACAGGGTTACATAACCAGCCTAATAGTGCGAGCGCGCCAATGAGCAGGCTAAGTATTACTGCAATACAGGCGCGTTTTACTATTTTCATGTGATTTTTAAGCTTAAATCGATTTTTATATAGCCGTAACTTGTGTAATGGCCCACCATTCATGGCTATTTTGTTTAAAGACATTTTGCCAATACCATGCTGATACATCAGTCCACTGTGCCCCCTGATTATCAACAATACGCTCGCATACTTGCAGTGAATAAACTTTGCTGGCGTTAAAGCATCGCCAACGCTTAAGTTGTGTATCTTCAACTATGCGTTGTGTACTGACTTTATAACCTAAACCACGGTAACAGTCGATGGCTGAATGCAACATTCGAGTGGGTTTTGCGGTGTGGCGTATCACCCAAATGGTATTGCCATCGGTAAATCGTGCAATATGCCCAGGAAAATGGTTGGCAAATGATTGCTCTACTTCAGACATGGGTAGCGCATATACATTTTTTTGGCTTGAACTCCATAAGTTGAATGCCCAGTTTTGTTCCATTTTAGTGGCTATGGTTGATTTAGCTGTTTGTGCTGGTAAGTAATAAGGTCGCGCTGCGCATAACAGCATAACCGATACAAAAATGCACTGACAAAAGTGGCTGGTTTTCATGTTAAGCCCTTTTTTTAAATGAAAGAGGGCTATTGCACACGAGGTAAACGCACGGCACAAACAAGGCAAAAATCAGAATACCAATTGCTTCATGCGTCCAATGTGGTAGTTGCACAATGCCAGATTCTTTATAAAACAATAAAGCGTTGCGCAATACATTGGCCAGCACAACAAGCACGCCTGAGGCACTTAAATTAAGCATAGTTCGCATGGCTTTTGCATGATTTAATGCTGAAAATAATGCACCTAAATAAAGGCCAATCCACAACATAGCAATTCCAGCACAAGGCGCATCAATTAAAATGGTTTTGCCGTTCCACCATAAGCTAGCGCCTTCAGGTGTCACTTCAGTGCCTAGCACGGACAAAATTGCCCCCGTGCTTTGAGCGCAAAACCAACGTAGCGGGTAGCCTAAATAAAAATTGAGTGAAGCTACCAAAGGTAAAGCTAGTACGGCTAAGCTTAATAACGGTGTTAGTGTGCGAGTGCGGGGCCGTATATTGGCTATCAAGTAAGTACTTGCAATCATCGCAATGCCGGTAGATACAATGGGAGGGAGCCAACCCCATACCGCTGTTGCAAGCATCATTAACACCATCACCATACTCAATGTTGATGTGTTTGGTACACGCAATCTTTTGCAATCTGCCAACAATAAGGCAACAATAGTCAGCAAAGCAACGATGCCCCAAGGATCATCAGAACCATCGCTACTGCGATACACCATCCATCGCCACTGTGGCCATGCGGCTAGAATGGTGCTCACAAGCAAACCAGCTATCAGCCAATTTTGATTGGTAATCATTTTTGGTTTTTGAGCTATAGTCAGCATATTAATTTTTAGTCTGTTGTTTTCTACGGCGTAAATAAGCTCCTAAGCCACCTGCTACTGCCAGCATCACATAAAACTCTGGTTCTGGTGTACTAGGTACTTCAGCGCCAATTGCAAGCTCACCTACACCTTGTGGCAATGGCAGAGGTTGATTAACGGTGTCAGCTCCTTCTTTGGTACGCACAATGTGATCAATCGCAATAAAAGAGGTGTAGTTGGTCAGTAGGTTATACTTCAAGCCCAAACCGGTAATCTCTTTTATTTGACTACTATTCTCATCGGCAAATAGTTTTGTAAAGTCGTCTAGCTCTGCTATTTTGTTGCGTGCCCATAAATAGCGTAATGCACTGTAGTCTTTTGAAATTAAGCCATCGGTTACATCAACTGTGTAGTGCGCCTGACCTGTACTGATTTGGCCTGAAACACCAATACTGCCTTGTGCTTTACCACGCCACTTACCCATCACTACAATTGGGCGGTCTGCATATAAATCACGTAATTTGGGTGGTTGAACGTCATAAGCATCCAAGCCCTTAATATCGAGCGATAAATGCGTCCACACGGGGTTTTCAACATATTGTTTAAATTGTGTGGCGGCGACTTTTGCCTCAGTATCGTTTGTGACAATAAATGCTTCACCTTCGCCAGCATGGGCAATACCATCCATCAAAAAGCGGTTAACATCCGAACCAATTCCAAATGAAAACACATTAGCCTTATTTAAGTTATTGCGAATTAAATCAAAGGCTTCTTTTTCAACTGTTACATAACCATCGGTAATCACCACAAAGTTACGAGAACGCGTATCGGTTTTCTCCATGCTTAATGCTTGTTTTAGGGCGGGTAATAGTTCTGTGCTGCCACCGCCACTTTGTTGATTAATTGTTGCAATGGCAAGCTCAATATTTTCGGCATTGGCAGGCAAGGAGTGAGGTGCTAATACCGTGTTGCTACCAGAAAATAACATCACGTTAAACGTGTCAGTAGGGCGTAAATTGCCCACCATATTGCGCAATAACGTTTTAGAAGTATCCAACGGAAAGCCACCCATAGAGCCAGATACATCGACAATGAAAATATATTCACGCGGCACAATCTGTTGAGCATTGATTTGTTTTGGTGGCTCAATCATGGTCATGAAAAAATTCTCATCGGCACCTTGATAAAGTAGTGTGCCAGTTTGAATTTTATTGCCAGCTAAACTGTAATCTAAAATAAAATCACGGTTGCCGTTAGTGGTATTAGCTGGCAAACTTAATTGAGCATGCTGCTTGTCTGATTGATCAATACGCACTTGGTGCGATGTGCTGCTAATACTTTGCAGTGGAATTGGCGTATTGAGTTTTACGTTCATTGCAAACGTATCTGCCGCTGCAACATCTTGTTTTAAGTACGCGGTTTTAACCCAAGGCTCTTTTACGCCACTTGCACTTTCGCCTTCTTTTGACTCGGTGCTGCCGTTATAGCGCGGCCCTACAACTCCTGGGTAAACAAACTCATATTTGCCAGCGGTAGGGATAATTGTTTCGGTGTAATGCAACTCTACTGCAATATCATCGCCTGGCAAAATGTTGGCGACATTCATCTGAAACACATTTGGCCGTTCTTGCTCAAGTAAAGAAGCACTTTTACCTTCAGATTTTGCCTGCTCATACTCAACTCGTGCTTGTTTTTTTTCACGAATTTTAGCCTCAACTACGCGCTCACCAATATGCATTTGCAAGCCATAAACCGCCGCATGGCTAGAAGCAGGGAACACATATTTAGCCTCTAAAGGGCGTGAGCCCTCATTACGATAATGCTGCGTGACCACCACATCAGCAATCACACCTGTAATATTGACTTTGACATCGGTAGATTTAAGCGGTAGTTGATCAATTGAAGGGTCGCTACTTTTAACAAAAAAATAGGGCGATAAAGTTTTGTTAAGCTCAGCCGTAGGGTTGGCCTGCGCATAACCCGTGTTAGACACCAACATCAAACTCGCAGTGGCAGATGCCAATAAAAACGAGTAACGCTTTAGTACATTCATGAATCACTCCTAAGAAATAGTGCTAAATCTGCACAACATGAAGCATGCGCTCGCTCTGAGAATGGATTAGGAAATGAACAAGAAGGCTCTGTGAAATCGGTGTGAAGATTAAAACATATACAATCGATGTCGGTAATTTTTGGCTACAATACTAAGCATCAAATTTAAATGAAGAAGTGATTTTTTGATGCTATAAAATGCCCGTGTGCTCTTGCTAAAAGCAGTATTATGCAAAACCAACACTTGCCTTAAAGAAGCCTGCCAGCAGCTTATTCAGTGGATTGAATCGCACTGACTGGCATAATAGGCTGTTGAGCAATTAGAATGCTGATATGAATGATATAGGACAAAAAAATGTTAATTAAACGAACAGCAACCATGATTTTCACTTTAGCATTAGCGCTGCTATTTACGGCTTGCTCTAGCCTCAATCGCGTTAGTGGTGATGAGTTTATTAAGCAAGCACAACACATCCATGTATTAGAAAGCGCACAAAGCACAAGCTATATTGGTGCAAGCAAAACTAGCGCGTATTTAGAGCATTGGCGGGCATCACCTTTGAGTAGTAAAGGTGAAACATCTGTGATTTGGACACCTATATCAGAGTTGCCAACCGATGTTGCACAAAAAATTAAAGCGGGTCAAAACCCGTGGCAAGCAGCACCTTAATTCGGGCTTGCAATGCAAGATTGTAGTCGCCAAGCACCGGCGCTGCTATGCGTTCACTTTTGGTAAAGTGAGTGTTGCAATAACGCCACCTGTTGGTTGATTAGCTAATACAATTTCACCACCGTGTAGGTGGGCGATTTCTCTCACAAATGGCAGGCCTAGCCCAGTGCTCTTTTGCCCTGAATCGGGGCGACGTAGTGAGTAGAATTTTTCAAAAATGCGGTCTAGCGCATATTCAGGGATACCTTGCCCGTGGTCACGGATATTAATGATGCATTGTTTACCTTGGGCTTGTATTTGCGTAGTAATGCTACTGTTTTCGGGTGAAAAATCGAGTGCATTGGAGATTAAGTTGTTGAGTGCGCGTTGTAGTAAAAACGCATCACCCATTACGGTTATTGGTTCTTCGCATTGTAGTAAAAGTGTCATGTGCTTACGCTCAGCTGTAGGTGTTAGGGTGCTAATGACTTCTTGCGCTAAAAATTGCAGGTTGACAGGCTTGATTTCATCTAGCATGTGGCGCTTTTCAAGGCTTGCAAGTTCGAGTAATTTATCGGCCAACTCTTGTAAGCGCAGAGCTTGGTTGTTGATATTATCGGCAAAGCGAATTTTTTGTGTTTCTGCCATTGGTTCACGCAGTAGTTCAGCTGCCCCCCTAATCGTGGTGAGTGGGCTTTTTAGCTCGTGAGTCAGGGCTTGTACATATTCCTCTGTATAGCTGCGGCCTGCCATGGCGTCACGCATGTCTAGAAAAGCGCTATTGAATGCAGTGCGTAGGCGGCGCAGAATGCTGAGCGGATGGCGAATTTTTTCTTGCTTAAAGACTTGCACAATATCGCGCGTAAGTTGTGTTGGGCTGGCCAGCCAGACAGTGAGTACTAATAGCAGAGTTAAAAAAGCCACCAATGTAATGATGCCAACGTTAACTAATTTTTGCTTGGCAGATGCTACCAGTTCGTATTGTGATGATACGGTTTTACCAACACTCACCGCGCCTATGATTTTGTTTTGGTTGTCACGTATCGGGGCTGCCACATACATCACATCACTTTTGGGGTCATTTTCGTCGGTGCGAGTTGTTCTGGCGCCATATTTTCCTGCAAGCGTCATGTGAATGTCGTGCCAAGCGCGGAAGTCTTCGCCAGTTTTTTCATCTTTTGAGTCATACACCACAATACCGTTAACATCGGTAACATACACCCGCAAGTTAACGTTATGCTTGGTTATGGTGTAAATATTGGCGGTAAATTGTTGGCTGTAAACGCGACTAAAAACTTGGTTCATCCGTGTTACGTCAATCAAAGACTCATTAGCATCGGTTTCTATCCATGCGGCTAAAATATAGGCGGTATCAACTAAAGTTTCTTCTGCTGATTCCCGGTAGCGTATATCAAGGCCAGAGCTAACCGTATAAAGCAAGCCAGTAACGCCCACTGTGAAGAGCAAAATGACACTTAAAAAAATGCGATTACGCTTACTCATGGCCATTGGCTAATTACTCTTTTAGTGAATAACCCATGCCGCGATGGGTTAAAATGGGGTCAGCTTCAGGATTTACTGTACGTAACTTAGCGCGTATAAGCTTTACATGTGCATCTACCGTACGCTCTAGACTAACATCTGGGTGTTCCCAGGCTTGGTTCATGAGTTCTTCACGGGTAAATACACGTCCTGGTTTCTCGCATAGTACTTTTAATAAACGATATTCAGTGCGAGAAAGCTCAAGCATCACGCCTAAAAACTGTATGCATTTGCGCTCATCATCAATAAAAAAATTACTTTGCTTTTTTGGTATAGGGAGTTGTATTGTAGGCTCTTGCAATTGTGATTGTTTTTGTAAGCGGCGCAGCACTGTGCGCACCCTTGCGCATAGTTCTCTTGGGCTAAATGGCTTGGCAATATAATCGTCTGCACCTAGCTCTAAGCCAACAATACGGTCTATCTCTCCTGAGCGGGCGGTTAAAAAAATCACTGGCAATAAATGGTTAATTTGCCTAAACACATCAAAGCCATTGATGTCTGGCAAGCCAACATCTAACAAGGCTAAATCAAAGCTTTGTGTTTGTAGCATGGTCATCGCTTGCTGGCCAGTTGCCACCCAAACTGTTTCAAAACCATCTGTATTTAGTGCGTAAATGGTGGTTTCTGCAATACTGGGTTCGTCTTCTATTACTAATATGCGTTGTGCCATATTAATTCCGCTGAGTTTTATTATTCAACATGTGCATCCTTTGCTTGATGCAAAAGTATAAGCCAGCTTGGTGGCGTGTAGAAAGCCAATTTAATGAACAGTATGACTTTTGTCAGGTTAATCCATCGCTAGCATGAGTATTGCCGCCAATATAATGCAACTTAAACAAGTTTATTTCGGCCTTTTGCATGGCTGCCAATTAAAACGCTAAAGCAGGAGTAGTAATGGGTAAACACAGTCCAGTCGCAATTGCGCCAAGTTATATGGAATCTTTTCAGTGTATTGGTTCAGATTGTGAAGAGAATTGCTGCCACGGTTGGCGTGTCACAATTGATAAACAAACTTATAAAAAATACCGCACGATTGAAATTCGCGAGTTGAATGACAAAATGAAAGCGGTGGTGGTGCTTTCTGAATCATCAAACAACCCGCATGATCATGCACATATTAAGTTAAATGAAAAAGGCGCTTGCCCATTTTTAGATGAAAAAAGCTTATGCGAGATTCAAGGTAAATTAGGTTCGGACTATCTTTCAAAAACCTGCCAAACTTACCCAAGAAATTATAGTTATAAAAATGAGGCTATTTCACTCTATGCCAGCCTAAGCTGCCCTGAGGCGGCGCGCAAAGCATTATTGACACCTAATGCGATGCAACCCATTAGAATGACATTACCTTTTCCCAATGCTAGTGCAATTCACTTCGTTAGTGGTATTAACTATAAAGTAGAGTCTGCTGAGTTGGTGAATCAATTATCGGATTACATTTACGATGCAAGCTGCTTTATTGTACGCTTCAATCATTTTAGTGCTTGGCAGGCCATGATTGTTTTGGGATTAATGGTGCAAAAAATAGAGCAGTTTATAAAAGAGCAAGCGCCTGATGTTGCTCGTGCCTCTATCATTGAGCGCTTGATTCAATTTACCAATGCTGATTACTTAACCCAAGCTGGTGCATTTGCTAAAACGATTATGATTGATCGTAGCAAGCAAATTATGCTGTTGAGAGGTGTTCTTAATTTGTATTTTTCTAAAAATGCACCGCGCTCTAGCTATAAGCAAACTATTTTAGATGCCATGGAAGGGCTGCAGTTTGATGAAAATGATTTAAGTGGCTCTGAATTGCGATATAACGAGGCGGATGAAAAGTGGTTTGCCCCTTTTGACGAAGCACACTCTCATTTTCTTAAAAACTATCTGCTCAATGATCTGGGTAAAAATATTTTCCCCATTGGTAAAAGTCGTGGTTTAGAAACGGAATTTATAGATTTAGCCATCCGCTATAGTCTAATTAAAATGACTTTGGTCGGAATCGCGGCATTGAAAAAAGATCAATTTAGTGAGGCCGATTATGTGCGTGTAATTTATACCTTTAGCCGCAATATTGAGCACAACGCTAAATTTATTCCTGAAATATTAGGATTGTTAGAGCAAGAAGGTATGAGAAATATTCCAGCCGCTACTTTAATGATGCGTTAAGTACTTTAAGCCCGTTACCATCGGAAGGCTTTTACGTATTCTATTTGAGTGCAAGATGAACGCAGGTCCGCGTTCTGCTCTTACATATCTATCGCGACTCTATAGAACAATTAAGCATATATAGGTTGATTGTTTTGAAAAATGGAAAAGTGAATACCAGCGTTACTATCTAGTCTCTTTGTGAAAAAGTAACTACACTGCTTTTTATACCACAATGAGGAATTAGCAATGAAAGCAGTAGCATTAACGCAATATTTACCGATTAGTGATTCACAATCGTTTTTGGATGTGAATTTACCCACACCAACGCCCACAGGCCGTGATTTGCTTGTCGCTGTCAAAGCTGTTTCGGTTAACCCCGTTGATACCAAAGTACGCTCACCAAAAGATAAGGTTGAGTTAACGCCGCGTGTATTAGGTTGGGATGCGAGCGGTGTAGTGCAAGCCGTTGGTCCCGATGTCACGTTATTTAAAGCGGGTGATGCTGTTTACTATGCGGGTGATATAACACGCGCAGGCAGCAATGCCGAGTTTCAATTAGTCGATGAGCGTATTGTCGGCCACAAACCTGCAAGTTTGTCGCACGCTGAAGCTGCAGCACTACCACTGACTAGCATTACAGCCTACGAATCTTTTTTTGATCGCTTGGACATAGACCGTGATGGCGCAAGTGTAGGACAAAGTGTCTTGATTATAGGTGCGGCGGGAGGAGTAGGCTCGATTGGAATTCAGCTCGCTAAGCATGCTGGGCTTACCGTGATAGCCACTGCATCTCGCCCAGAAACGATGGCTTGGGTTAAAGCGTTGGGCGCAGATTTTGTGGTGAATCATCGCGAGCCATTAGTCGCGCAAGTGCGGGCATTAGGCATGCAGTATGTTGACCATATTGCGATTTTTAACGACATGCGCCACTGGGAAGCAGCTGTTGAACTGATACGACCACAAGGTGGCATTGTGACGATTGACGATGCCAACTTACCCATGCCAATGGCTGGCATGAAAACTAAAGCCGCAAGCTTACATTGGGAGTTTATGTTTGCACGCCCCATGCACCAAACGCCAGATATGATCGCCCAACATCATTTGCTGAACTTTGTAGCTCAGGAAATTGATGCAGGACGTATGCGCACCACAGTTTCAGAAATATTAAGCCCCATTAATGCCGCTAATATGCGCCAAGCCCATGCGTTAGTTGAGAGTGGAACAGTGCGAGGAAAAATAGTGTTGGAAGGTTTTTAAGTATTATCTGGCAGCCACTGTAATTGGCTAACACCTCAAATTTAAAACAAGCAATTGAATTTCTAGTGCAAAATAGTCACATTGCCATTAAAAATTAAACAAATTGGATAGTTTTAGATTTAAGGAATGTGAATGGATCAAAAGCGACTGAGCCGCAACACGAAGTTGATGCAGTATTTACAACGCTTTTGGCCGCAGGCCATGACGGGTGGCTGGGGTGAAAAATACCGCGCAGCAGTAGGTGCTTTGTGCGGTATTTTATTTACCGGTTTGGTGGCGCAATACGCTGTTAATCACGATCCACTAGCCACATTTTTCTTAATTGCACCTATGGGTGCTTCATCAGTTTTGTTATTTGCGTTACCTAGTAGCCCGCTAGCACAGCCGTGGTCTATTATTGGGGGCAATACGGTTGCAGCACTCACTGGAGTTAGCTTTGCGCTATTGTTTCCACATGACGCACCACTAGCTGCGGGCCTGGCGGCGATGTTTTCTATCGTGTTTATGTTTGCTTTGCGCTGTTTACATCCACCCAGTGGTGCCGTGGCGTTAACTGCAGTTTTAGGTGGGCCAGCCATTCATGCGCTTGGGTACCATTTTGTAATTTGGCCTGTAGCCGTTAACAGTTTTTTGTTATTAGCGATGGCGTTAATTTACAATAACATTACTGGGCGCACCTACCCGCCTGCCGCCGCCAGCGAAAAGCCTGCCGCCGCAACACAGATGCACTATCAGTTTGGTTTTCGTGAAGAAGATCTTAATGCGGCGTTGCAGCAGTTTGACCAAATTATTGATATTAACCGTGATAATTTAAAACAGCTTTTAGAGCAAACTGAGCTTAATGCGTATAGGCGAAAGTTGGGAGATATTGTATGCGCCAATATAATGCGACCAGTGCCAATTACGCTACAGTTTGCTGATACGCTTGAAGAAGCATGGCCACAACTAATGCAAAGCACCGACCCCGCTATTCCTGTGGTGAATAGGTCAAACCGTGTGATTGGCTTACTAAGTCATGATGATTTTATGCGGCATGCTAAACCAGAGTCATATGCGCATGTTGAGTCGCGTTTTAAGCAGTTAATTCGCAGAACTTATCGCACGCACAATAATCAGCCTGAGGTGGTTGGGCAAATTATGACAACTCCAGTGCTAACGATAGAGCAAAATGCACATATTGTGCATATTATTCCGCTCATTACTACACATGCACTGCATGTCATTCCGGTGGTTGATGATGAAAGCCGGCTAGTCGGTATTTTGTCGCAAACCGATGTTATTAAAGCATTGTATCGGTAGCTATCGTCAATTGTGAGCGTAAGGTTTTAAAAGCCACACATGCTCTGTGGCTGGGCACACGCCTTTTAAACCACCGATTACCTCGTTAATACCCAGTAAAGTTAACGCATAGTTAGCTTGGTAATGCTGTCTAACTTCGTCATCTGTAATTGAAAATGGTGGACCAGCGTGCGCGTTTTGGTCATATACAAAACAAACTAGCAGTTGCGGTGCATTCTTGGTAAGTGCTAATAAATGCGTGGTGTATTGTTTACGCATATCTTCAGGCAGGGCTACTAAAGCGGCTCTGTCATACACAGCATCTACAGGGCCTAACATTGCAGGCGTCAAATCAAAAATATCGCCCGCGTAC
>Ga0255347_1004052_pt1 | contig 18206 bp, 9 predicted proteins | sample wastewater_treat_2_FD_192479 | JGI IMG/M metagenome (GOLD analysis project Ga0255347, IMG submission 192479) | Wastewater microbial communities from Lulu Island WWTP, Vancouver, Canada - plant24 | ecosystem: Engineered > WWTP > Wastewater > Unclassified | place: Canada: Vancouver, British...
GGACCGTCTCGGAGCCGGCCTCGTGGCCTGCCAGCCGCGGCTGGCCGTGCTGCCGCGCCCACCTGCCGTTACCGTCCATGATCATGGCGATATGGCGCGGCACATTATTTCGGCTCGCTTCCAATGATCTTATCCTGTGCGCGGCTCTGCCTGCCGCCAGCGCCGGTTGTCCGCAACTCACAGCCCGGTACGCAAAGTCGCCTCGCGTGCCGGACCAACCGACAATATCCCCAGTCTGCCGCCGATCAACTCGACCAGCCGCTCCACATAGACCCGCGCCTTGAGCGGAAGGTCCTCGTAGCTTGTGATATGGCTGGTTGGCTGCATCCACCCCGGCATCTCCTCATAAATCGGAGCACACCGCTCCAGAACGCTTGTGTCAGCCGGAAAACTATCGTACCGCACCCCGTCATCGCGCAAATACGCTACGCATATTTTTATCACAGGCTGCTCGTCCAGCACGTCCAGCTTGGTCATGGCCCAGAAATCAACCCCGTTGATCATCGCCGAGTAACGCCCTACCACCGCGTCGAACCAGCCGCAACGGCGCGGACGGCCGGTGGTCGCGCCGAATTCGCCGCCCTTCTGCCGCAGTTGCTCGCCGATCTCATCCGTAAGCTCGGTCGGGAACGGCCCTCTCCCCACCCGCGTGGTATAGCACTTGATAACCCCCACCACCCGGTCGATACGGCGCGGCGAAAGCCCGGAGCCGGTGCAGGCCCCGCCGGAGGTCGGATTCGATGAAGTCACAAACGGGTAGGTCCCGAAATCAATGTCCAGCATAGTGCCCTGCGCACCTTCGAGCAGGATACTCTTCCCCTGCCGATCCGCCTCGTTGATGTACGCCACCGTGTCGCCGACATAAGGCTTGAGCGTTTCCGCAACTTTCCGGTAAACCTCCACCAACTCTTCGACATCCAGCACCGGCGCACCCCAGCCCGCCAAGATCTCATTGGCCTCCTCTGACTGCGCCCGGACCGTGTCCAAGAAATCATCGTCCAGCACATCGCCGACGCGCAGGCCGGTACGGCCCACCTTGGCGCTATAGGCCGGCCCGATGCCGCGCCCCGTTGTGCCTATCTTGGCTTTATCGGCGCGCCTGGCCTCATCAGCTTCATCCAGCGCCCGGTGCCAGCGCATCACCATATGCGCGCGGTCGCTGATCAGCAGACGCCCGCTGGTCTCAATACCCTCCGAACGCAAGATGTCGATCTCCGTGATCAAGTCCAGCGGATCCAGCACCACACCGTTACCGATCACGCACTGTTTGCCCTCGTGCAATATCCCGGAAGGGATCAGGTGCAGCACATACTTCTTGCCGGCGGCGATCACCGTATGCCCGGCGTTGCTGCCGCCCTGAAACCGCACTATCACATCGGACTGGGCCGTAAGTACGTCTACCACCTTACCCTTGCCCTCGTCACCCCACTGCGCTCCGACCAAAATCGTATTAGGCATAAAATCTCCCAAACGGGACAGCCGTACGCCATCCCTTAACTCACCACATAAAAAGGATAATATACCCTATTGACCGCCGCTAGGGCAATCCCGGACATTTCTCCGACAGGGTGCGATTCAATAAAGTTGAATCGCAAAAGGTCAAAGGGTTCAGGGGTCAGAGGTTGCGCGGCAACCTGTTATGGCGATTATGACAAGCCGTTGTGTGTCTCCAGTTTTGAGGGTGCCACGACAGGAAGGGCGTTACTACGCAAGTCGTTGCAAAACAAGCCTGAACCCTGGCTCCTGAATCCTAGGTGCGGTGCAACGAAGTAAAACCACACCATCTGATAAAGGCAACAGGAAATCCGGCATTCCTGTTCCGGCAGGATATGGTAAACTTGGCGTGTTTTGAAAAAAAAGAGATATGAGACAAGCGCGTACGTAGTGCCGGGCGGTTACCGCGAGATGTGGAACATCGCGGCTCCGCTGATACTCAGCATGGCGTCGTACACCATCATGCAGTTTTCTGACCGGGTGTTTCTGGCGCGTTTCAGCAGCGTGGCGATTCAGGCCACGCTGCCCGCAGGTGTCCTTGCGCACACCTTGATCTGTTTTTTCCAGGCTTTGGCAGGATACGCCGGCACCTTTTCGGCACATTATCATGGCGCGCGCGAACCGGGGCAATGTGTGCGCGCCACTGTACAGGGGCTCTGGCTGGCTTTAGCCTCTTGGCCGCTGATAATGCTGTTGACGCCGCTGGGCTTGTGGGTTTTTGCGGTCAGCGGACACGCGCAGGATGTGGTGGCGGCAGAGCAACTTTATTTCCTGATCCTGATGGCGGGAGGCGTGGCCGTGCCGTTAAACTCGGCTATCGGCGGGTACTTCATGGGTATCGGCCGCACGAAGGTCAACTTGTACACCAATGCAGCGGGCTGCGCACTCAATGTCTTTCTCAATTACGCTATGATCTTCGGGCATTTCGGGTTCCCTGCCGCAGGCATAGCGGGAGCGGCTTGGGCTACGGTGATTTCAAGTTTTGTGACCTGCCTGATGCAAATGGCGGTATTCATAGCAGATGACGAGGTCAGGCTCTACGCGGTGCTCTCTATCCGTGCCGGCCAGCGACGGCTGACAGCTTGGTTGCCGGAACGTCAGTTGCTGGCGCGCATAGTGCGTTTCGGCACGCCGTCGGGATTCCAGCGGCTGATGGACAACGGATCTTTCGCGCTATTCGTGATGTTGACGGGCAGGTTGGGCGAAAAAGCGCTGGCAGCCAGCAACATCGCCTTAAGCATCAACAATCTGGCATTCGCGCCGTTGTTGGGGTTCGGCATGGCCGCTGCGACGGTGGTAGGGCAGCATCAGGGCGCGCGTAATGCAGTGGCAGCGCAACGGGCGGGCTACACCGCTTTGAAGATGGGGTTGTTATACATGTGCATGATCGGCATCACTTTCGTGCTGTTTCCGCGCGGCTATTTTGAGTTGTTCAAATCAAGAGATGCCACCTTCTCTACCAACGAGCTGCTGACCGTAGGCCGGACAATGCTGTTGCTGATGGTGGCTTGGGGGGTCTTCGACACTATCAGCATCGTGCTGAGCGGTGCCTTGAAAGGTGCGGGCGACACGCGCTTCGTCATGTTCTGGATGATCGCGGGCGGGTGGCTGTGCCTAGTGCCCGGCGCACTATTCCTGCTGCTGCGGGGATGCGGCATCATAGAATTATGGTGCTGGCTGGCGTTTTATATCTGCCTGCTGGCTGGCGGGTTCTGGTGGCGCTGGCGTAAGGGCCGTTGGAAGTCGATACAACTGATCGAACAGCGGGAGGGGATGGAGTACATTCCGCCGGTCACGGACGAAATCCACTAGGTTGCTAAAACCACTTAACCCACAAGCGGCAGCCGGATCAGTAAAGCCGCAAAACATCCCGCAAACATGAACATTCCCGGATTCAGATTCCGGTTTCGTGGGGGTGTGGTTTTACTTCGTTGCACCGCACCTAGGATTCAGGAGTCAGGGTTCTGGGTTCAGGCTTGTTTTGCAACAACTTACGTAGTAACGCCCTTCCTATTGTGGTGCCCTCAAAACTGGAGACACACAACTGCTTGTCATAATCGCCATAAAAGGTTGCCGCGCAACACCTGCCCCCTGAACCCTTTGACCTTTTGCGATTCAACTTTATTGAATCGCACCCAATCGCACCCTGATTCGCGAGGCGCTCTTGACTTTGCTGAAACAATCCAATATTTTATGGCTTTTTCCTGCGGTGTGTCTAAGGAGACAATCCCCGCTGCGGGGCATCTGGCCTTCCGGCTTGATTTCGCTTTACAGCAAGCGGGGAAATTCTTTATAGTAGCGCCGGAAAGTTAACAGAAAAAAGACACGCGGAACAAGGACCGCAAGCAAATTATGAGCCAGATTGACAGAGCAAGCATACGGAAACAATTCCAGAGACACGACCGTGACACCGGTTCGAGCGAAGTGCAGATAGCCGTTCTCACTAAAGAGATCGAGATGCTTACCGAGCACCTCAAGGCCAATAAAAAAGATCACAGCTCGCGTTACGGACTGATCCGTAAAGTGAACACACGCAGAAAACTTCTTGATTACCTCAAGCGCGAAGATCCGGAAGTCTATCAAAAGACCATCAAGGATCTGAACTTGCGCCGCTGACCTACGCGCGGCCATTCTCCTTTTAGCATCGCCTTTGCGCGGGCCCTCATCACGTTTTTGTAAACCACACTTTCCTGGTTTCAAGCTTTACGGTCCTTGTCCGCTGAAAGGCATAAAATGAAAGACACTACTGTAGTCTCCGTCAATGTCGGCGGAGCGGTCATGACCATTGAGACCGGATTGTTGGCCCGTCAGGCTGCAGGCGCCGCCGTGGCGCGACTGGGCGACACCATGGTATTCAGCGCGGTTACCAACACCGACACGCCGCGGGAAGGCATCGACTATTTCCCGTTGCAGGTCGAATATCGGGAGAAATATTACGCCGCCGGACGGTTCCCGGGCGGTTACTTTAAACGCGAGCAACGCCCCTCCGAGAAAGAGGTCCTTTGCGCCCGCATCATCGACCGCCCCATCCGTCCGCTCTTCCCCGAAGGCTACCGCAATGACGTGCAGGTCAACAACATGGTGCTTTCCGCCGATTGCGAGAACGAAGCCGACATACTCGCGGTCAACGCGTCATCTGCCGCCCTGCACATCTCGGAAATACCGTTCATGGGGCCGATCGGTTGCGTCCGCGTCGGACGCATCAACGGCGAATTCGTCATCAACCCCACTTACACACAGCGCAAGAACAGTGATCTTGACCTGATCTATGCCGGAACCCGCGAACGCTTCCTTATGATGGAGGGCTGCGCCAAGGAAATTTCCGAAGAGGACTTCTTGGCCGCAATGAAGCGCGGGCACGAAGAGGTCGTCAAGATCATCGACGCCCAACATGAATTGCGCAAGTTGCTGGGCAAGCCCGAAAAAGTCATCACCGAGATTGGCCCCGATGCCGACAAGATGGCTTTCCTCTATGAGAACGGCTGCAAGGAGCTGCGTCAGGCTCTGCTGATCGCTGACAAGATGGAGCGCCAGAATGCGGTCAAGGCCATACGCGAAGATCTTTGCGCGAAAACTCTGGAGAAGTGGCCGGAAGAGGTTACCAGCGAATCTTTCGTCTCGCTCTTCGATGCCATGGAGATCGACTTGGTGCGCAAGAACATTCTCGAAGACGGCAAGCGCATCGACGGCCGCGCCGCCAACGAGATCCGCAAGCTTTACGCGCAGTTGCAGGTGATGCCGCGCGCGCACGGTTCAGCCATTTTCGAGCGCGGCGAAACATCCGCCCTCGGTTCGGTAACGCTGGGCGCCAAAAAAGACGCGCAGGAATTGGACGCCATTACCGGCGGCGAGACCAGCAAGGCCTTCATGCTGCACTACAACTTCCCGCCCTACTGTGTCGGCGAAGTCGGCCGTCTCGGCAGTACCGGACGGCGTGAGATCGGGCACGGTGCGCTGGCCGAACGTTCGTTAGCGCCGGTCGTTCCTGAGGATTACCCTTACACCATCCGTGTGGTTTCAGACATCATGGGATCTAACGGCTCTTCTTCAATGGCGTCAATCTGTGTCGGCACGCTGGCCATGATGGATGCCGGCATCCCGATCAAAGCACCTGTCGCAGGCGTCTCGGTCGGCCTGTTCACGAGCAAGGACGAAAGCCAGAAAATCTTGGTGACCGATATTCTGGGCTCCGAGGACCATTGCGGCGACATGGACTTCAAGGTGGCCGGAACAGACAAGGGCATCACCGGCTTCCAAGTTGACCTGAAGTTGCGCGGCCTCACTTGGGATATCGTCGAAGACGCCCTCAAGAGCGCCAAAGCCGGACGGATGCAGATACTTGAATTCATGCGCTCCGTGCTGCCTGCCCCGCGCGCGGAACTCTCGCCGCTGGCGCCGCGCATCACTACAATGTATATCCCGGTCGATAAGATTGGCGCCCTGATCGGCCCCGGCGGCTCCAACATCCGCCGCGTCTGCGAGATATCCGGCACACAAATCGACATCGAGGACGACGGCAAGGTCAGCATCTACGCCAACAACGCCGAGTCGCTCAAGATCGCGCAGGACGAGGTCAACTCCATCACGGCCGAAGCGGAGGAAGGCCGTATCTACGAGGGCACCGTGACCGGCATCAAGGAGTTCGGCTGCTTTGTCGAGATCCTGCCGGGCAAGGACGGCCTCTGCCACATCAGCGAACTTGCCGACCGCCGTATCGGACAGGTCGAGGATGTCTGCAAGGTCGGCGACAAGATGCAGGTCAAGTGCATCGGCATCGATGATCGCGGCCGCATCAAGCTCAGCCGCCGCGAGGCCATGCGCGACCTCGGCGAGCAGAAGCAAGCCTAATTGAACAACATCAACCCGCGGCTGGTTGGCCGCGGGTTGATGTTTCACGGATATGCTTAGCCAGACCAAAAGATCGCGCGTGATAGGCATCGACACCTCGTTGCGGTCAACGGGAGTCGGCATACTTGAACGGGCCGGATCACGCATAGTGCCAATATACTACGGCACAATCAAAAATCCGGCTGGCCGGGCGCTTTCCGGCTGCCTTCTGACCCTGCAGGACGGGATAGAAGCTTTGATCCGTGAACATGAGCCAGACGCCGTCGCCATCGAAGGCATCTTCTACGCCAAGAACGTCAAGACCATGTCGATCCTGTCGCATGCGCGCGGGGCGATCATCGCGCAGTGCGCGCGTCTCGGCCTGCCGGTTTATGAATACGAGCCGCGCCGGGTTAAAATGGCGGTCGCGGGTTATGGCGGGGCACAAAAGTTGCAGATCCAGAAAATGGTCAAAACGCTGCTGCACCTTGAAGAAGAACCGCAGAACGACGCGGCCGACGCCCTCGCTCTTGCCATCACCCACCTGCACAACTGCACCGCCTTCGCTACACTGGCAGCCACTCCCATCTGACAGCTTCTGAGTCATGCAGCTCGACAAGCTATGAGCACAGACTTTTAACGAGACACCGTTTTTGACTCTGTCGCAAGTAGCGCGAAAGTCTGCGGTGGCAGCGTTACTTCGAGCTTTCCATCTGAGAATTTCACTGAGCACTTCGTCTCGCTTGCAATTTCACGTGCGGCTAATGTTTCGATCTGCTGCGGCAGTGTTGTCCGCACTGTTTTCTCTGTATCTGCGGCATTCACCAAAGCGAGCGCGATCGCATCGCCCGCAGCATTCCGCCACCAAGTACCGATGATGTCCGGATCAGGCTCATCCGTCCTGAGTTCGTTCTCAAGCGTACCGTAAACGAGAAAATCCTTCGTTGCGTCGCGCGCGAGGGCGACACGGTGGAGAAGTTTGGCCCGCTCAAGATGTTTGTCGAAAAGCACTGTCCAGCAACCGATCCACCCGGGGGCCTCGCCACAAAGAATGTTGCGGAAGTTTTCGAGGAAAGCGGTCTTGCCGTCCACATCGTCAGGGATGCGGTTGCCATGTGAAAGCGCATACCCAGAATAGACAGCGGCGAAAAGCGGCACATCCTCAGAGGTGCGCGGGCCGGAGGCATCAAGAAAATGATCGATGAGGTCGATCCACGTCTCGCCCATCTGTTCGCTGGTAATGACGGCACCACGCTTCGCGAATTCGCGGCGGATTTCTTCGAGCGTCTTCCGATAGCCCTCCTCCCACCACATACCGCCGCCGAGGGTGTGCCCGTGCGCCGGATTATGACATACTCCGTCTGGCGGACGCGAACAGGCTATCTGATCAAGGTAGACAGCAGTGGCGCTATAGCGGTCAAGAACCTCGACCGATTTTTTGACAAGAATCTCACGCCAAGTCGGACTGCTCGGACACATCACCGCGAAACCCACGCCTGCATACTTTTCGATAGGATACGTGCCATCGATCCTCATGCAAGCGTCGTTCCTTGCGTAGGCGAAGGAGACGAGGTTCGTGTCCCAAATACGTCCATTCACATAAGGCATGATGAGAATGCCGAGACTCTTGCCGAACTCGGCGACTTCTGCGACACCGGGGCGGATGTAATAATTTTCGGGATCGAACTGGTTCTTCACCTTTTCGGACATCTCGCTCCATTCCATGCACTTGCCGACGCCAGGCCAGAGCTTGTCCATTCTTGCGAGCATGTTAGATGCAGAGTTCGCCTTGCCGCCACCGATAACCCAAAGGTGCGTTTCAGCGGCTTTTTTAGGGTAGTCCGTACGTTGCGCGATCTTTCCCTTGGCACACCATCGTTGTTCGGTCGCCCAACTACGATAGAGATGAGCCGCCTTCCACCAGTCGCCTTGATAGCAAGAAATGACAACGGGAAACTTCGGACCGCCTGCGGCAAGCCCTATGTGCCCTGCCCCTTCGACGGGAGTTTCGAACCAGACATCGTTTCCGGGCGCGAAGCAAATCGTCTTGTTCCGTGCCTTGCCATCGTGAGCGGCAAAGTATAGACCCGCGCCTCTGCGATGAAATGCGGAGACTTGCATCCGGCATCCGGGATAACCGTGACGACGGTCAACATCCTTACGTGCGCCGAAGTCGCATCTTTTCACGAGCCGCCCGCCACGGTTTTTGTGCGGGATAAGGACATCCCCCTCACCATCCGGCACGACACTGCGGAGTATCGGGTATTCGGTTTGGTAAAGCGCGTAACGTTTGCTACGGTTCGTGGACTCAAACGTCCATTCACTTGTCCGATCACACATCTTGACTTCGCAGACAACATCAAGAACCTCGGGCTCATCGTGGATCGAGAGACCTTCGAAGATGAACCGTGTACCTGTTGCCGTCTTTTCGATGCTGCGCTTAACCGCCTTCGTACGATTGCCGATGCGGAAGATCGCCCCGTCCTTCTTGCGGCGGAATACGAGAGAGAAGAAGTCGCTCTTAGAACCGTCAGTCGAAACAAACCTTGCGTTCGGAGCCTCTTTCGCCTCTATCGATTCGACTGCAAAGCCACTCTCCTCCGACCCGAAAACAATCCGCATTGCATCATTTTCTAGTTCAAATGCAAAAGTGGCCGATGCACCAAAGGCCAGCGCCAGAAAAAGGTTTTTCATCTCGATCTCATTTGATGATAAGCACCGAGCGATCTGTACGTTGACAACTAATGATTTCGGCGAAACCATCGCCCTCGAAAGAAAACACGAGCGTCGAAGGATCGGCACTGGGCGCGAAGACGTACTCCTGTACTAACCCCGTAGCGACGAACGCCTGCGCTTCGGCCTCATCGACCGAAAGCGAAAGCGTTCCCCCGCCCGAAACCTTGAACCGAACTCTCTTGGACGCGCTTGACATCCCGTTGCCCCATGTCAACTCGAGGGATGTACCGTCAATGAGAGCAACAGTTTCGGCAATAGTCTCCTCGACCGCCGGTGATGCCGCAGTAACGGCGACATCGCGTTTGCGGAGATCCTGCGCGTATTTGGCCTTCCAGTCCGTCTCGACCGCGCCGATATCGAGTTTGAGCCCGTTCACGAAGCGCGGGTTTCCCCAAAGGTCAAGCGAACCGGCGCGATCCTCGTCGTAAAGCGCCTTGTCTGCACTATCAACCGCAGGATTGATCCCAATAATAGGCGCGTACGCGGAATCGAAGGCTAGATCGGAAATCGAGCGAACCGCGCAGAATTCATTTGTCGTATACTTCGACGCATCCCATGTTGAGAAAAACGTGTCGACGAAAACGCAGTTTTCGAAACGGGTAGGAACAGTTGATTTCATCCGCCCGCTCAGGAAAATCGTATTGGCGACATTCGTCGTCATCACTCCCTCGACATGGGCGGTGCCGTCCAGAATCGATGACGTAGCGTTGTTATCCGCAGCAAAGGTGCAGTTGACGAGAGCGCCCCAGTAGCCAGCGACAGACCCTCCGGTGTTGCGGTCGAAAAGACAGTTGAAAAATCTGGAGTTGCGTCCTGCAGAACAGTTATTCAAGGCATGGTTCTCCAGTAACCGACAACGGCTCACGGTAGAGCCATAGATACCACCACCACGCACCGCGATGCAATTGGAGATGATGCAGTTCTCAACCAGCCCGAACCAGCCGAGCCCGTGAACGCCAGCGCCATTGTAATCATCGCTTGTGTTCGAAGTGGAATCATCGAACGTTCTGCCGCCGCAGATGGTAAAACCGACAATAGACGAATCCTTCGTGGTCGTCGCACACCTGAGCGGCGTTGGCGAACCGGTGCCGTCAGAACCCATGATGAAGGTCACCTCTGGACCCTCAGCGGATTTGAGCGTCACACCGGCGGGTACACATACGCGGCTTCTGAGCGAAAGTGATGTGTTGTGGATGACGTCCCCTTCCGCATAATATCCCTTCGCAGCCATGACCGTATCACCCGAAATGGCACCTAGCATTACAGCGGCTAGTGTGCGCTTCGGTGTCGCTGTGCTCCAACCATTGTTCGCATCACTACCATTCGGATTTACGTACCAAAACGTGTCGTATATCGCCGCAACCGACACGTTCATGCCGTCCGTGAAGTCGGCAAGCGAGACCGTAAGGTTGGTGGAGGCGGCGAAGAACTCGCCATTCACGAAGAACCCCTTGAAGGGGCGCGTCGCAGCATCGATCGCGGTAAAAGTGATCGTATCGGCCCCAGCAAGATAGTTGGTGCCGACCGGCGCGATGCCGTCAGTTCCCGCGCCGGATGCCGTCTTCTCGCCGACCACAGCAACAGATGCCGCCAGCGTTTGAACCGCACCTGAGAGCGGGCAGCCATCATCATCGAACACTATTGGATCACCGTTCACGTCACCAGACGCATAAAGGTAGAAGTCGCAGAAATCCGTCGTGCCACGGAGTGTTGGTGCCAACACTGAATACGGCCTGAAATCGCTTCCTGTCTCGTCCGCAAAACGGATAACCGCAGCGGTGATGCCCGTCTTCCCTTCCGCTGCGGACGGGTACGTCACAGCATCATAATAGGTTCCGCCAAACACGGCAGGACCGAGGTTATGGAATGAGTAAAACCCCTTCACGAGGTCGTTAATGTTCGTCGAAGCGATGTCGGCTTCGAACGGACGCTCGACATTTTCGTCGAAAAACGTGCAGTTCAGCGTCGTCGCGGTCGAATAGACGATCAGGTCGTTCAAATAGCCGCGGGACGTCCGGATACGGTTGAACGTACAGAACGAGGCGACGCACTTACGGATTGCCCCGTACCAGGTCGAGGTACAGTCGATGAAACGGCAGCGCCGGAGCGTACCGCCGTCCGCGATAGCGCCGCGAGAAGCCGCACAGTTCGTCACGACGCAGTCCAGCAACTGGAACGATGCCCTCGTTGAATAGACACCGCCGCCGTGAAGCGCGTGAGAATTATCTGTGCTCTCTTCGCCGTTCGCGCCGAGTCCGCAGCGTCCGCCCGTTAACGTGAAGCCGGTGACAGAGCAGTTGTTGCAGTCAACACCCACGCACCTAATCGCCGCCGGCCCTAATTTGTAGTCGTGCTCCGAGTCGGGATCCTCCGCGCCTTCGATGAAGGTGACGTCCGACCCTTCGGTTGACACGAGGCGCACAGTGTTCGCACGAGCCCCACCCGTGAAGTACACACGGTTAGTGATGCCGAGGGGCCCGACCGCGCCGCCTTCATTGTAATACCCCGGCTTCGCATAAATGACCCAGTAGGTTAGTGCTGTGGCATTCGCCTTATCGACTGCACCCTGCAAGGTCTTAAGGGGGGCGTCCTCGGTACCGGCGTTGCCGTCGTAACCATTCTCCGGATCGGCCCAGTATGCCCGGGTAGTGAGCGTCGGGGTAAGTGTGAGGTCGGCGAGTCCCGGCGACGGAGGGACAAGGATGAGTTTGCCGTTCGAGCCGGGATAGCGGAACTGCGTGTCGGAGCCGGACGCGAGAAGCCCAAAAAGATGGTAGCCGCCAGGTGTTTTGCACGTCACTTCGTACTGCGTCGGCCAGAAGGTCGGACACACATAGGCGTTGGGTGCCATGGGCTCGACACCGTTGATTGTCACGTTCGCTTTTGTCGTGCTGGAGGGGAGCGTGTCGTTAAAACGGATCGCGGGATACGCCTTCGTCACGGTCTCCTGAACGGCTCCAGCTTGGAATAAGCCAGAAGGGTCGATCATCTCGCCGTTAAAGTCCTTGTAGCGGTACGCTTCGGGAATCTTGGCGAGATTATCCGCTGAACCGAGTCCGGCTGCGGCGGAGTCGGCAAGCGATCGGAAGTCACCGAGAACCGGCGAAACAAACACAAGCGTCGTGTAGGTGACGTGTCGGCAGTCATTTGTGATCGCAGCGCCACTATTGGAAACCGTAGAAGAATAATTGTATCCCTCCATAAGCACGCCGTGGTCATGGGTGCACGAATTACATCCGTAGTCTATGCCGTTATGAATGAGCACAGAATTGTAACAGCGGGCGAGTTGGGTGTCAGTATTGCCGTTCACGGGCTTCATGGCATTGCCGACAATCGTGCAGTTGATGATATCATTGCCATTCGCATACACCGAGCCACCACCGATATTGCGCGTGATGATCGAGTGATAGATGTTCGCGTCACGCGTCGCCGGCCCATTACTCGATGCCTTGTTATCCGTAAGAAGCGAACGGACAACGTTACCGCCATTGATCGCGCCGCCTCGTGTTCCGACGCAGTTCGAGACTACGCAGTCGACGACGAAGGTGTTGCCTGGCATCCAGACACCGCCGCCGCGGTTCTGATTTAAGCCATCGCCATTAGAATCAAAGCGCGTCGCGCCATCGCGGATAGTGAAACCCTCGATAACCGTTCCCGCGCCCGCCGTAGCCACGCAGATGCAACGCACCGCTTTCGGTCCCATACCGAAAAGACCGCTATCCATCGGTTCCGGATCGTGTGCGCCCACAATATGCGTTGTATCGCGGGTGGCGCGACCTTCTTTAGAACGGAGAGTGATCCTCTTGGTGATATGGACCACGTTCGAAGCACCGTCCGAGGATAACGTCGTCGCACCTGAATATATGCCCGGGGCAACAAGAATCAGATCATCCGTATCTGCGTTGGAAACAGCTTCCTGAATTGTCCTGTACGCTTTATCCCATGAACTGCCGTCGTGACCGGAATAATCATCTAACGAACAATCAACGTAACTTGTCTTTGCGAACCCGCAGACTGCGGTCATTACAACGAACGCCAACAACACCTGCTTACACATACATCCTCCTTTTAGTAACAATAAGAGTCTCTTTTATCCCACGGATACCGCACCTGACGGCTCGCGTCCGAGACATTTTGAAAACTGGATAGTCCCGCTATCTACCTTGGACACGTTATGTCAAAAAAACAATAAAAGCCCGTTAAAACCGAAGTTTTACGAGCCTTTAACATGGTGGAGGTAAGGAGAGTCGAACTCCTGGCCTCTTGAATGCCATTCAAGCGCTCTACCAACTGAGCTATACCCCCACAAAGACACTATGCGCCTTAAAAATGTAAAATTAAACCATCACTCGGGCCGCTTGTCAATACCCGCTTGATTTTTTGCGGGGTAATGTGGGATAATGTTAAAGTTCAAATCCATTTGATACCTTTTTCTTATGTTTGCCGCACGCGATAGCAAGTAATCTATGATTAAACCACAAAAACGTCTTTTCGCGACACCATGGCATCTAATTCGCTTTTTTTTGCCTTTCACGGCGCTCATCCCGGGCATCGTGTTTTATATAACACTGTTCACAGATGTCTATCCCGGTTCATCGTCATTTCTGACCGCTTGCGCCGCCAAACTCTGCCAGCCAGAGGATCTGTCGTATCCGCTGTTCAACATGGTAGCGCGTTTTATAGCGGGATTGCCCTGCGCTACGCTTCCTGTGAGGCTGAACGCCTTCTGCGCGGCTTGCGGCGCCGCGGCCGTTTCTTTGTTTTACCTGATGACCGCGCGTTTGGTTTTTATATTCGCTTGCGAAGACCCCGGCGGCTCTATGGCCGCGCTGCCCCCTACCGTGCGTGATTCTGAAAGCAGTGTCCCCGCGCAAGCCGGGGTCGGTATCGCGGTCAATCCGGACGGGACGGTTTCCATTCCAGCCTCTGTTCAAAAGCACAATTGGCGCGTGGCGCACGCCGCTGTCTTAGGCGGATTGGGCGCCGCTTGCGTACTGGCGTTCTGCGCTCCGTTCTGGCTGGTTGCCACCAGATTGTACCCGTATGTTTTCGACCTGCTGCTTTTTTTCCTGATCATCAACCTGCTAATCGCTTATGACCAGCGCGGCAAGTTATGGTCGTTATTTGTTTGCGTATTCCTGCTGTCTGTCTGTATCACGGAGTCCGCTCTTTTCTTGCTACTGGCTCCAGTCGGTGGCTTGCTGCTTTTGCGGACTCTGATCCTTAATGAGCAAATCACAATACACAACGTTCTTTTCGCCATGCTGATAGGCTTGGCCGGTTTCACGTTGTCTTTGGTGATTCTGTGGGACGCCGCCGCCTATTCCGCCGCTGTAACCATTCCTGCGCCGCGTCCGATCCTGAACGCATACACCCAAACCGTCTTAAGCGAACTATTGTCATGGGTTCCGCGTTTCGGGTGGAGTTATATTTTTGTGCAAGTGCTCTTCCCCTCGGCCATAGCCATTTATGTTTTCTCGCACTCTTTCCGTAAACGTAATTTCATCAACTTCGCCCTGCAACTGCTATTGGTCGCGGTACTTATTCCCAGCCTGCTAAACCTGCCAATCTCGCCATGGGGCATCGCACGGCTCGCATTTGAAATACCGATTTTCAGTTACGTGATAATCGCTCTCATTTTGGGGCTGATGATCGCGGTATGGTTTTTGATGATAGAAATCTACGATAACAAGATAGGCGAGGAGGAGTTGGATTATTACGAATACAGGGACAACCCCCTGATATGTCGCGTGGGCGCAGTCTTGTGCTGGCCTCTATTACTGCTGACATTGATCACGCCATTCCGTAGCTTTACCGATATCGACCCGCGCGACGGGAGCTTCGCCGACGACGTCACTGAAATCATTTACCGCGATCTGGGTTCGCGCGATTGGCTGGTCAACAGTCGCTTTCTGCGCCACCATTTGCTTATCAGAGCGCATCGGGACGGGCGTCGACTTAACTTCGTAACCACCTTCCCCCCCCAAGCGGCAGAGGACACAAAATCTCTAATCAAGCAACTTGAAGTTAGTCCTGACTTCACCGACAACCGTTACCGCCTGATCAATGCGGCGGATCTTTCAGCCTCTGTTTTCCTGCAGGAATGGCTACGTTCCGACACTAATGCGCACACTAGGATCGCGATATTCGATACGCCCGCAGACTGGCGCGACAACGGTTTTGAGGCGGCGCCGTCAGGTTTCTTTCTTGCTGGTGTACGCAAAGGCACCCACATAGACACCGCCGCGCTGATCCAGCAACAAAAGGCTTTGGTTGATAAGCTGGAACCTGTTCTTTACCCCAAGACACCGGACAGCATACGCCTGTTCTCTGTCATCCGCAGAACTTTAAGGCAACAGCTTTCAATTATGTATAACGAAACGGCCTACCTGCTCGATAAAGCCGGGAACCACAACCAAGCGTCCGACATGCTAAAACAGGCCGAGCAACTGGACCCCAACAACCTTGCGGTACTGCTGAACCGATATCATCTGGCCATAGACCAAAGCACCAGCCCAGAATCTTTGACGGAAATCGAAAACCGGCTGCGTGAAGTGCCTAAACATATCAACACCTTCACCCTTGACCCCGCAAAGCTGCAAGCACAAAGCGGCACTTTGATAAACCAGGAGATCATTGAACCGGTCCGAAAAGATTTATGGCAGAAGACCAACGTGTTCCGCCATCTGTCAGTCTATGCGCCTCAAGGGAAAGCTGATCCTCTATATGCCTTGCGCGACACCAAGCGCGAATTTTATGCCTCAATTTCAAAACACATTGACGCCAATGAACTGGACAACGCTGAACGACAGATCAACTTCCTACTTGATATCGATGATAAAGACAACTTCGCGCTGCTCAATAAAGCACGCATAGCGATAGAACGCCACGACCTGCCCGAGGCTGGGCTTTGGCTGGACCTCGCCAAAGAGAACGGGGTGCCGTCCAATGAGATCATCGGCCATGAAGCCTCAATCCTGTATCTGCAAGGCGACCTTGAGGCGGCGCGCAAGTTGCTGAATGAACACATTCCCAGTCATCCGCACGATATGGATCTGTGGAGCGTGCTGGGAAAAATACTAATAGCCCTTAAAGAGTATCCTGAATTGACAGAACGTGTTTTCCCTGCCATGCGCAGCGCGTCTATCAAAAAAGAGCATTATATGATGCATGTTGTCCGTGGACATATCTTAAAAAACAACGGGGAGCAGGATTATCAGGCGGCGCGTGATTCTTTTCTACGCGCTTTAGCTCTCAACAAAAACGCGACGGAAGTGCGCGAGGAACTGCTATTTATCGACGACGTGCTGGATGTGCCCGCATTCAGTGAAGAGGATGCTAAAGCTATGCTGCGCATAGAACCGGAACACCCTTTCGCAAATTATCTTTTGGGTTCTGTGCGCCTGCGCCGCGGCCAGTTGGAACTGGCCGAGGACCTGTTCCTCCGCAGCATGATGAAAGAACGCAACGCTCCAGCCTGCGCCGGATTGGGTGCCGTTATGCTGCGTAAGGACAAGTTGGATGTCGCCGAAACTTTACTGCGCCACTCTCTGTCACTAGACCCCGACCGGCGTTTTACCCTCCATACATTTGCGGAACTACTAATAAAAACCGGCAAACTTGATGATGCGGAGAAAATAATAACCCGTTTGACAAACGAAAAGCCCCAAGACCTAAATTTCCGCATGACCTTTATCAGATTGCTGATCGAACAAAAGAAGCTCCACAAAGCCGCCATCATTGTTTCCGACCTGCTCGAAAACGAGGATTATTTGCCCCGTGAAACGCTCAATGAACTCAAACCGCTAGCGGCCCGACTGTCTAAAGAGCTTTCCTATTGAAGAACCTTTGAAGAACACCATGCGTTTAAATCCCCTCGCTTATCTGCAATACATTTTGTTCAGGGCGCTCGATTGCCTGTACAGACTGGTGCCCGCAAAAAAAGCCTATGATTGGGGGTTCGCTTTCGCCGTGCGTTTCTATCGGTTGTTCGCCAAACGCAGGCGCGTGGCTGTTGGGAATATCATGCGGGCCGACATCACTGACGACCCCGTCGCGGCAGACCGGATCGCGCGACAAGCTTTCGGCCACCTTGCGGGGCACATTTGCGAAGCTTTTAAAATCGGGGATGTCGTCAACAAAGAAAACTGGCGGGAGCACATTATTTTTGACGGCCCCGATGAGTCTTGGCATCTTTTGCTAGAATCGCCGGACGTGCCAATAATGATTCTTACCGGACACCATGGGGTCTGGGAAGCTGCCGCGTCTATAATTTCATTCTCCCGGCCCATGATCGCAGTCGCGAGAAAAATGAACAATCCCATCGTGGAGAGTTTCCTTAAACGAAAACACTTCCGCGGGGACATCACCATCATTTCCAAAAAAGGGGGGTTCTCCGCTGACCTGCTTAGGGATTGGAAAGAGCGCGGCGCCGCGATGACACTCTTAATGGATCAGCATGCCGGGCCGCGGCACGGCATCAAGGTCGACTTCTTGGGGCATCCGGCTTATACCTACACCTCCCCGGCCCGCCTCCACCTGATCTCCGGCGCCCCCATTTTAGTCGGCTCCTTCATACGTGAGTCGGCATTTAAATATCGGATGGTAACAGACCTTCCACTGAAATTCACCCCCACCGGCGACAGGCAATCTGACATACTGGCTTTACTCAACGAGATCAACACGCGCTTGTCAGCCATCATACGCCGCTTCCCTGAACAGTACCTGTGGGCACACAAACGCTGGAAATAAAAACGGCGGATAAAAGCTATTTGCCTTTATCCGCCGCCAGGGAGGACATATATAATTCAACGCGGCTCAACAGGTGGACACCTGAGTTCGCGAACACGGGGGAAGCGTCGCGAACGGCCACGTAATTCACTGATCTGGGGAGATCGAATGAATCAAGCGTATATTAGACTAAGCGCCCGCCGCTGTCAACCCCCCTACGCTATAATTTTTTATTTTGGGTGCGATTCAATAAAGTTGAATCGCAAAAGGTCAAAGGGGTCAGGGGTCAGGGGTCAGGGGTCAGGGGTCAGGGGTTGCGCGGCAACCTTTTATGGCGATTATGACAAGCAGTTGTGTGTCTCCAGTTTTGAGGGCACCACAATAGGAAGGGCGTTACTACGTAAGTCGTTGCAAAACAA
>Ga0255347_1004059_pt1 | contig 18160 bp, 14 predicted proteins | sample wastewater_treat_2_FD_192479 | JGI IMG/M metagenome (GOLD analysis project Ga0255347, IMG submission 192479) | Wastewater microbial communities from Lulu Island WWTP, Vancouver, Canada - plant24 | ecosystem: Engineered > WWTP > Wastewater > Unclassified | place: Canada: Vancouver, British...
ATCCAGGGCCGAAACCGTCGAATTATGATGATCTTCATCCTGCGTGGCGTTTAACACGGCATCCGCAATTTTCCCGACTTTAAGCGCCTCTTCCCAACTCGTAAATTGGCGCTCAAGGGGGATGTTATGCGCAGTGGCAAACCGCATACGTCGATCGGGGTCAGGCTCGGCAACCGCAACAAATTGAATCTGATCAGGATTATTGAGCGCATAAGGCCCGTAGGAATCTGCGCCACGGTTACCGGCGCCAAAGAGAAGGACAGTTATTGGTTTTGTCATGAGGAGCTCCTTACTCGCTGTGTTGCAAGTGGATTATAACATCTCCCGAGAGGATAAATCAGTCTGCCTACTTTGACTGATAAATGGTCCAGGTAACCCCCTAAATAGAATAAATATGTATTTACTGGTGAGTGTTATTAATAAGTCATGATCATCACAATACTGTTGTTGTCTGGATTTTATGGCCTATTATATTTTTTTTATTTTTATTTTCCTATCAGAAGTTGCCCGTGAACTGCGATAAATCTTTTATCAAAAGTGATAGAATTGGAATAAAAGATTATCATGGTGGTTGTCAAAGATGAATTACTGAGCCGCCGGGATAATCATGCAAATATTAAGTATGATTGTCTCGATCGAATAATGCAGAAAAGATTTTACAAAGTTATTCATAGTTGCTGATGAAAAAAAGTTTTAATTGATGTACTCAGAAAAAGAATCTGCGACCTTAGAACTTAAACAGCAAGAAACCAAATCCTTCCCCAAGACTGTATGTGCTTTTGCTAATTATTGTGATGGGAGGATAATTTTTGGTGTCAAAAAAGATGGTACTATCTCTGGCATTCATGATCCAGAAAAGTTTCGACTTCAAATTGAGAATGTCATAAATGATACCATTGATCCTCGCCCTGATTTTCAATTAAGAACGGATGACTTCGAAGGAAAATATTTGGTTGAGCTTTCTGTGGATAAAGGCTTGAACACACCATACACCTATAATGGAGCTGCATACAAAAGGAGTGACACATCATCTGTTCCAGTCGATGCAAACGAATTACGACGACTTTCGTTAGAGGGGGTTAATATTACCTATGATCAATTACCATCAACTGAAGTGAACTTGTCCTTTGAAAAATTGAAGAGGTTGCTTAAGGAAAAGATTGGCATTAAGCATTTTTCTGAAGACACATTGCGAACATTAGGTTTACTGCAGAAAGGAAATTTTACACGTGCTGCACAACTCCTTGCGGATGAAAATCAAGTCAATCAGTCTATTACCACAATAATTCGGTTTGGAGGAAATGCCTCAATTTTTTTGGAAAGAGTTGACATAGTTGGAAAGTCTTTATTGACGCAATATGACGAAGCACTAAAAATGTTTTCAAAGTGGTATAAACCTTATGAAAAGATTGTGGGATTTGAGAGAATTCAAAGGGAACAAATTCCCCAAGAAGCCTTCAGGGAAGGAGTGGCAAATGCTTTAGTGCATCGCCGGTATGATATTAACGCAGCAATTCAAATTGCCATGTATGAAGATCGTATAGAGATTACATCGCCAGGGGGCCTTCCACCAGGGATTACAAAAACATCATATATTTTTGGCCAAGTTTCAATTCTTCGAAATCTTGTAATTGCTGAAGTTTTTTATCGCCTTGGGCTTATTGAAAAGTTTGGCACTGGTATTTTCCGGATTCGCGAATCATATGCTGCTTATCACCAAATACCACAATTTGACTTATCAGATGATTATATCCGTGTCATCTTACCTGTTGTTGATTATGATGCAGTGAAAGAAGAAAAGGACATTAGCACATTAATTTTAATGGCTTTATCAAAGCATGGTTTATTATCACGTTCGCAATTAGAGGAATTTACAGGATATCAACGAAGTTGGTTGAGTGAAATTCTAAAAAGAATGGTTAATGAAGGAATTCTTGAAGTTGTTGGGAGAGGACCGCAAACGAGATATCAAATCAAGTAATCATACGCGGTAGCTAGGCTATATTCCGGTTAATCTTCCGTTATGAGCAAACCACCGGAAGATACCATTGTGTGAACTACCGCAGGGACAGCAAAAAAACAGCGACAATTAATTTAAGTTTTAATAAAAAAGCAGTTTACTGATCACCTCAAGTTCCTCAAATATCATAAAGTAAATCTTTTAAATGAGGTGATAAAATGTGGGCATTGAAAAGGTCTGGCTATGGAAAAAACACTTCTTCTTACGATTGAAGAAGCAGCGTTGAATGCTTGGTCTACGCCCAAACAGGTATTTTATGATGGGTGGGTGCTTCGCTTCACGGGCGGACAATCCAAGCGTGTCAATTCGGTCAATCCGCTGTACCCATCAACGTTGCCATTGAATGAGAAGATTAGAACATGTGAGGCGATTTACGCACATCAGGGGTTGCCGCCGCTTTTTCGTGTTCCAGAAATTAATAATGATGCCGACCTGGTCAAGGTCTTAGACACATGCGGTTACAAACCGTTTGAGCCGACGGTTGTATTGGGGCGTGCCTTAGGAAATTGCATACAGTCTGAACCAGCCGATGAATTGGAAGTGTCTATCCATGAAATGTTCGTTGAAGATTGGTTTCGGTTGCGGTCACAATTTATCGCGGTATCGGAGGATGATCTTCAGGCTCATAAATTGATTTTGAGTTGTATTGTGCCAGAGAAAGTGCTGCTGGGAATGTTCGTTGGCGACCAGCCCGTTGCCTGTGGTATGGGGGTGGTAGAAGGGGCTTTGTTGGGCTTTTTCAGCATATACGTTTCAGCAGAATGGCGGCGCAGAAATTTCGCAAGCATGATAATGAATGCATTGATCAAATGGGGGTTGTTGCATGGGGCAAACTATGGATATCTACAGGTGGAGGGGCATAATAAACCAGCATTGGCTTTGTACAATCACCTGGGGTTTGCACCCTGTTACTGGTATACCTATTACCAAAAATAGTTGATTGGAATGTGGTGCGTGGTGGATGGCGATTGAGCGAAATGCAATATAACTTCACCTAGGTATTCCATTTGAAAGACGAGAGGAATTAACGGGTAAATACACCATGCCAAGTTGGGGAAGGTGAAATTATCGAATTGCAACTACTGCTTAAATTGTGTTTCGTATAGGTTGGCGTAAAGTCCGCCTAATTTGAGCAAATCCTGGTGAGTGCCGCGTTCGATCACCTCACCTTTATCCATCACCAAAATCAGGTCAGCCGAGAGGATGGTGCTCAGGCGATGAGCAATGACGATGCTGGTGCGGTTGGCGTACATGCGTTCCAGGGCTTCTTGAATTAGAGCCTCTGATTCACTGTCGAGGTGACTGGTTGCTTCATCCAAAATCATGATGCGCGGGTCTTTAAGCAGAACACGCGCCAGTGCCAGGCGTTGTTTTTCACCGCCGCTCAAGCGGTAACCGCGCTCACCCACGATGGTGTTATAACCGTCGGGGAGATCGATGATAAATTGATGGATGTTGGCAGCCTGGGCGGCATTGACCAACTCTTCTTCAGTAACTTTTGGGTTGGCATACAGCAAATTCGCCCGAATTGTATCGTGAAACAGATAGGTCTCTTGGGTTACCATACCGATCGAAGCAGCCAGATCGTCCAGGCGCAAGGTGCGGATATCGTGACCATCAAGACGGATAACACCTGCGTTAGGATCGTATAAACGCGGAATCAGGTAGGTGAGGGTGGTTTTCCCCGCTCCACTGGGACCGACCAGAGCCACCAGGTCACCGGGGTTGGCGACAAAAGAGATTTCTTTCAGGGCTGTTTCACGCGCCTGGCTGGCAATGGGTTGGCTGGGATCTTTAGGCTGGAGGGCTTCATCGGATATAACCCCTGCCGCCTGTTCAATTAAATAGGGTCGGTCGACATCGCTAAGCAGACCATCGAAGGAGTCGCTATATTTAAATGTGACCTGTTCAAATTCAAGCCTGCCCTGGGGCGAATCTAAAGAGATGGCATCCGGACTTTCCTCGATATCTACTGGGAGATCAATTACTTCAAAAACCCGTTCAAAACTGACCATTGAAGTGGCAAATTCAACCGGTGCATTGATGAAACCCTGGAAGGAATTATAAAGGCGTGAAAGGTAATCGCCAAAGGCTACAATTGTTCCGAGGGTGAACATTTCCATAATTACCAGGTAACCACCAACGCCATATACCAGCGCACTGCCCACAGCGGTTAGCAGATGAACGATAACCATGAAAACAATTCCCATAGTCGCCCGTTTGACCCCTAAATTTTTAACCTCCAGGGCACGATTGGTGAACCGATTCACTTCAGCTTCGCTTTGTCCGAAGAGCTTAATCAATAAGGCGCCGCCGATGTTGAGGGTCTCGTTCATGGTGGCATTCATACGGGCATTTGTTTCCATTTGTTGGCGGGCGATTTTTCTAAATACCCGTCCCAGCCTGCGGGCTGTGAAAATAAACAAGGGCAAAATGATGATACCCATCAAGGTCAGGCGCCATTCAAGGGTCAGCATGACGACCAGTGTGGTGACTACTTCAATAAAGCTGGTGACGAGGGTGACCAGGGTGCGGCTGATGGCGGTTTGCGCCCCGATGACGTCGTTATTCAATCGGCTGATCAATTCGCCCAATTGCGTATGTGTATAAAAGCGCAACGACATGCGCTGGAGATGCTTGTATAAAGTTACTCTCAGGTCGTAAATTACACCTTCACCAACCTGTGAAACTAAACGGCGAGTGATGATTTGAAAAAATCCGCTCACAATGGGCAGGATAAGCAAGCCAACCGCAGCCAGAACCAGGCCGCGAAAATCCTTTGCTGGAATGGCATTATCGATTAGGTGCCTGAGGATCAATGGTGAAAGCAGGGCTACCCCCGTTGTTGCTAAAATTGAAAGCAGACTTCCAATCACCTGCCAGAGATAAGGTTTTCCATACTGCAAAACACGTTTAATTTGTTTCCACGAGAGACGCGGTTTTTCTTTTGATGCATGAACAAAACTATGCCAATTTCTTCCACGTAGTGCCAAGATTAATCAGTCCTTTCTATGGTTTCATTGTTGAGTTGGTCTGAATTTTTATTCCTTAAATCAAGGGCAAAAAATTGGGCAGCTCCTGGACGGAGCAGAATTATGTGAATCAATCCCTGGGCAGAGAAAAGCAAATCCGTGCACCAGCGTCAGTTTTTGCATCCGCCCACATACGACCACCATGCGCTTCGATAATCGCACGCGCCAGGTAAAGTCCCAATCCTGCGCCCTGGGTTTTCCGACTGGTATCTTTCGCCCGGTAGAAACGGTCGAAAATGTGGGGTAAATCACCGGTAGCAATCCCTGGCCCGGTGTCGATCACGCAAATCACTACCTGATCGGGCAGGGTTTGTCCGCTGATGCGGATTTCTCCTTCAGGTGCGTACTTGATCGCATTGGAGATCAGGTTGCTGAGCACCTGTTCGATGCGGGATTCATCGGCAAGCACGATGGGAAAATTCTTATCGATATCGTTAATGATGTGATGCGCCGGTGATTGAACCTGAAACCGTTCAGCCAAACGATGTGCGAGCTGATGGAAATTCAGATCAGCTTTTTTCATGTGCACACCATTCATTTGCAGCCGGTTGGCTTCTAACAGGTTTTCAATCAAATCGGTCAACCGATCGGCTTCTTCTTCAATCACCTGCAAACTGCTATTCATAATGTTGCTGTCCCACTGGACATCATCACGCCGCAGGGTGCTGACATAGCCTTTGATCAAAGCCACCGGTGTTTTTAACTCGTGGCTGATAATGGAAACAAATTCGCTTTTCAGCTCGTCAGCTTGCCGGAAGCGGGTAATGTCGCGCACCGTAACGATGGTGCTGATTAAAGTACCTTCTGATGAGATCAATGGTGCGTACGTAATTCCAACCGGTAAGGGCGGGCGCCCGCCAGGGCGTACGATGTCGCCTTCCACATAGAGGTGAGCCTGTGGCGAGAGCGGCCATCCACCCGCTTCGGCTTTTTCCAAGGTAATGCCATTAGGAGGTTTTGCCCAGTGGATTACATCCTCGTGCTTCAGGCTTTGCAGTTCAACCTGTGTAATGCCATACATTCGTGAAAAAGCTGCATTGGTGCGTTCGATGGCGCGGTCGGGCGTAAGGATCAGGATCCCATCAGCAGCGGAATCGAGAATGGCGTCGGTGTGCTGCTTTTCCCGGTTAATTTCGGTGTAAAGCCGGGCATTGCGGACTGCAATAGCAGCCTGGTTGGCAAAGCTGGAAAGCAGAGAGCGGTCATTTGTTGAAAAAACACCCTGATAATTGCGAAAGATATAAATGAAGCCAATCACTTCACGCTGTGCAATTAAAGGCAGTCCGACAGCGGAAAGAGTGCCCATGCTGATTTGTTGCAAGAGGCGGTTGAGTTCGGGGAGCTGGAGGTTGGTTGGGTCCTGAACAGGTGGGATTCTATTCAACCAATCATTCAGGAAGCGCTGGATGGCATCGGGAAGCCCATCGGCAACCGCCAAAAACCAGTGCGCCTGATGGTTGCTGAGGGCAATGAAGCCGGCATGCCCGGCAAGCATTTCGATGGAATATTTGAGGATGCGGCTCAGGAGTTTATCGAGGTCCAGTTCTTCGGTCAGCGCTCGTGAAATTTCAAGTAAATAATCGCGTTGACGCACGCGGATGTCGGGTAGCATGGTTTCATTTTATCGCAGAATTAGATATTTGGTGAATGGTGCGAAACTGGTTTGTGATTTTTAGCGGTGCTTTGCTCAACCAGTTGAATTCCCTTTCGCAAATTTCAAGAGCATTGGATGTTCGTGAGATGTGACGATTGGATCTCTTGTGGGCTTATTATGCTCTTCCATTTACCACCAATTATATATATCTGCCCCTTTTATTTCCAAGTTCCCGTTTTTGGCTTTGAAGATCCTCAAAGGGAACATTTACTCAGTATTTTGCGTCATAAGAATGGTAATTTATCGCTTAATGCCTTAATATTAAGGTAGATTGCTTTTTATGCGATATATGAAAGTGAGAGTATAAAAATGAAACGCAGAATATGGCTTTTCGTTGGTTTTGTGTTGATCAGTGGGCTTATCTTGAGCGGTTGTGAGATATTTGCACAAGACCAGGATGAGGACCTCCAAACGGTTGTGCAAACCCAGATTGCTGACACTCAAGTTGCATTAGAACAGATTGAATCAATTGTTGCAGAAACATTGGCTGCCATGTCGACATCTGAACAGAAAGAAATAGAGGTGATTTCTCCGACGGAAGAAATGCCGGCTTTGTTACCGGAACAGGCGGCCACCCCGACATTGTCGTTCACAGATACGCCGACAGCTGTTCCAACGGCAACCTTCGTTCCGACCCTGGCTGTGCCGCTGGCAGAGGTCAGCGTGCCCACAAATTGCCGCACTGGGCCTGGAAAGATATTTGACAAGGTCAGCGTATTGAATGTCGGCAAACAAGTGGAGGTGATCGCCAAAAACGCATCTGGAACTTACTGGGTTGTTAAAAATCCGGGCGGCGAAGGCACCTGCTGGCTTTGGGACCAGTATGTCTCGATCACGGGCAGCACTGTTGACCTTCCCGTGTGGGAATCACCGCCTACGCCAACACCCATGGCAGGTGTTACTTCTCCTTCTGAAGTAACGCTTAAAGTGAGTGTGCCAACCAATTGCAGGGTCGGACCGGGTATACCTTACGAGATCGTCAGTATCTTGCAGGTAAACAAAACCGTGAAGGTTGTTGCGCGGCATGCCAGCGCGGATTTCTGGGTGATCGAAAACCCTGGTGGCTCGGGCACGTGCTGGGTATGGGGTGAGCATGCTACCTTTACCGGCGCGAAAGGGAACTTACCAATTCAGGCGCCTCCTCCAGCCCCAACACCACAAACGACGCCTGGCATGGTTAATTTGAAAGTCCATGTGGATACAAATTGCCGCGTGGGACCGGGAATTCCTTATGATATTGTCACAGTTCTTAAGATCGGAAAGACAGCGACGGTGGTCGGACGGCACCCCACGGCGGATTATTGGGTAATCGAAAACCCGGCAGGAGCTGGCACGTGCTGGGTATGGGGCAAATACGCGACCCTGACGGGTAATTCAGCGAGCTTACCCGTTTGGGATGTGCCGCCTACACCAACCCCAACTCCCGTGACACTATCGGTTCGTGTGGATACCAATTGCCGAGTGGGGCCGGGAATTCCTTATGATATTGTGACCATCTTCCGGATTGGGCAAACGGCGGAAGTGGTTGGGCGTAACGAATTATCTACCTTCTGGGTCATTAAAAACCCCATTGGATCGGGAACCTGTTGGCTGTGGGGCAAATATGCCACGCTTAAAGGGCCATCGACCAGCCTTCCAATTTGGGACCCTCCGTCCAGTCCGTAACGAAGGGAATAATTTACACGTCTTCTGCCTGGATGATCTCGTTTTCTGGCAGCCCGATAAAGGACTCTTTTGTTGGGCTGCTTTCTAAATCAAAAATTTTGATGACATTTTTCTCATTGACGCCTGCAGAATTACCTGCTATTATTCCAGCATATGCAAGAATGTAAAGGAAATATTTTTTCCAAAATCTGGACGTATCTTCGACGAGAATTGCAGTGGTTTCGACCTGGACTGGGTTATAAACGCTGGCTGGTCCTGGTAATCTTGGGGACGACCCTGTTGGGGCTGGGGTTGGCGTTGATTGTTCTTGACCTTTACCACAATGCCCCTGACAACTGGCTGATCCCTATTTTGGCGCGGCTTTCATTGCGCTTTTTGGATCGACCAATTCGGGTGATCATCTTTGGTGGTATCGGTGTGATCATGGTTTTGATTGGCGTTTGGGGTGCGAATCAATCCCTGCTCAGACCCTTTGTTCAGCCAGGTAAACCCTTGATCGATACTTTGGAATCTTTTCGACGCCGTGATCGCGGGCCGCGTATTGTGGTTTTAGGTGGCGGGCACGGGCTGGCTTCTTTGTTGCGTGGGCTAAAAGCCTATACGCGTAATATCACTGCTATTGTTACCGTCACTGATGATGGCGGGTCCTCCGGGGAATTGCGACGAAATGTCGGCATCCTTCCACCGGGTGATATACGGCATTGCCTGGCTGCATTGAGCGATGATGAAGATTTGCTCACCCAGGTGTTTCAATACCGCTTTGCCGCTGGTGCAGGGTTGGAAGGCCATACATTGGGGAATTTGTTTATCACTGCCCTTACAGAAATCACCGGCAGTTTTGAAACGGCGGTTGCAGAATCTGGTCGGGTTTTAGCGGTGCATGGGCAGGTTTTACCCTCAACGCTGACCGACATCCGGCTGCTGGCAGATATTGAAGATGATGACGGCAAAACCCGGAATGTGATTGGAGAAACCCAGATACGAGAAGCCCAGGGTAAGATCAAACGCTTATGGCTTGATCCAACCAATACACCGGCTTTCCCGCCGGCAATTTCGGCAGTGTTGAGTGCAGATCTGATTATCATTGGCCCGGGCAGCCTGTTTTCCAGTTTGCTTCCAAATTTGCTGGTGCGTGATTTGGCAGAAGCGGTGCGGGTCAGTCATGCGTTGAAATTTTTTATCTGCAATGTGGCTACAGAGCGCGGTGAAACGGATGCGTTTGATTGTCTGGACCATGTGCAAACTGTAGAAAAGCATGGCGGGTCAAATTTGTTTGACCTGGTAATTTGTAATAACCATTTTGAAGGCGAACTGGGGGAAAATGTTAATTGGGTCAAGATGAGTGATGAACTACTTGAACATACATCTGTTTATTGTGCTGATTTAGTTGACCCCGATTATCCCTGGCGGCATGATTCAAAACGCCTTTCAAAAACAGTCATGAACCTGTTTTATGAGCGGACAGGGCCTTTATCGAACTAATTAATCAAAAAAATCCAAAAAATTCGTTGCACAACTCCCGTTTGTAGGAGTAGAATAAGCGAAGTAAATAAATTCTAGAGGAGGCTTAATTATGGCTACACGCGTTGGTATAAATGGTTTCGGCCGTATTGGTCGTCAGGTTTTAAAGGCAATTCGTGAACGTCACCCCGATGAACTCGAAGTAGTGGCAATCAATGACCTTTTTGATGCAGAAACAAATGCGCATCTTTTTAAATACGATTCAAATTACGGTATTTATGATGGCACTGTTGAGGTTAAAGATGGCAATTTGTTAATCGATGGCGATGTCGTCAAAGTGATGGCAGAGAAGAACCCCTACAACCTGCCCTGGTCGGACCTGGATGTTGATATTGTAATTGATGGCACCGGTATCTTCCGAGATGGAAAAGGCACCCCAGAAAAACCGGGCGCTAATGCGCATATTGATGGTGGTGGCGCGAAAAAAGTGATTATCACTGCCCCTGCTTCAAATGAAGATATAACCGTGGTGCTGGGTGTTAACGGCGACAAATACGATCCTGAAAAACACCATATCGTTTCAAACGCTTCCTGTACCACCAACTGTCTGGCGCCTGCAGCCAAGGTAGTGCATGAAAACTTCACCATCAAGCGCGGTTTGATGACCACCATCCACGCATACACCAATGATCAGCGCATCCTTGATGTAGCTCATAAAGACCTGCGTCGTGCTCGTGCTGCAGCCTTGAACATCATCCCCACCACCACCGGCGCTGCCAGAGCGCTCGCCCTGGTGATTCCTGACTTGAAAGGTAAATTCGACGGTTATTCCCTGCGTGTACCGACACCGACGGTTTCAGTGGTTGATTTTGTGGCCGATGTTGAAAAACCCACCTCGGCTGAAGAACTCAATGGCTTATTCAAAGCCGCAGCAGAAGGTGCGTTGAAGGGTATTTTGGGCTTTTCCATGGAACCATTGGTTTCTGTGGATCTAAAGGGCAATTCCCTTTCCTCAATCATCGATGGTCAGATGACAACTGTTCTGGATAACACCTTTGTGAAGGTTGTTGCCTGGTACGACAATGAATGGGGTTACTCCTGCCGGACAGCGGACCTGGCTGCTTACATGGCAAAGTCGCTGTAACCCTTTTGGCAAAGGAAGAAATCAATAATGCGTAATGCGTGCTTACAAAGTGCCATTACGCATTTTTTTGTAAAGGAGAGAGATTGTTGATGTTTAATAAAAAAATGTTAACCAATTTGGATGTTAAGGGCAAAAAAGTGCTGGTACGGGTTGACTTCAATGTGCCTTTGGCGGACGGGAAAGTGGCGGATGATGCCCGTATTCGAGCATCACTTCCGACCATTCAATACCTGCTCGATCAGGGGGCGGCGGTGATCCTGTGTTCGCATCTGGGACGCCCCAAAGGGGTTGACCCGATCTTCAGCATGAAACCGGTGGCACTGTATCTGGGAACTTTGATCGATGCACCGGTGCATTTTGCCGAGGATTGTATCGGCGAACCTGCTGCGCGTGCAGCTGCCGCATTGCAGCCCGGACAGGTACTGGTTTTAGAAAACACCCGTTTTCACGAGGCTGAAAAAAAGAACGACCCGGAAATGGCAAAACAGCTGGCTTCCCTGGCGGATTTATACGTGAATGACGCCTTTGGTTCGTCACACCGGGCGCATGCCTCAACGGCTGGTGTGGCGGATTACCTGCCAGCCGCGGCAGGCTTTCTACTGGAAAAGGAAATTAAATACCTGGGCAATGCCATTGCCGACCCCGCACGGCCTTTTGTGACCATCCTCGGTGGTGCGAAGGTCAGTGATAAGATCGGCGTGATCGAAAACCTTTTGGGCAAATCTGATCAGATCCTGATTGGCGGTGGGATGGCGAACACTTTCTTCAAAGCCCAGGGGTATGAAATGGGTGATTCGCTGGTTGAAGATGAGGTTATCGATACTGCTAAAGCGCTGTTGGAAAAAGCCGGCGATAAACTGTTGTTACCGGTAGATATGGTAATTGCGGATGCCTTTTCCGCTGATGCTGCTGAACGAACCATGAGTGTGGGTGATGTGCCTGCTGGTTGGCGGGTGTTGGATATCGGACCGAAAACTGTGGCGCTTTTCAGTGAGGTGATTGCCGGCGCCGGCACCGTGGTGTGGAACGGACCGATGGGCGTGTTTGAGTTTGATAAATTCGCGAAGGGGACTTTCGCTATCGCCAAAGCCGTGGCGGAGAGCGGCGCCACCAGCATTATTGGCGGCGGAGATTCAATTTCGGCGATCAACAAATCTGGTTTGGAGGACAAAATTACCCACATTTCGACAGGCGGCGGCGCCTCGTTAGAAATGCTTGAAGGGAAAGCGCTGCCCGGGTTAGCAGTTCTGGATGATAAATAAAAATTAAAAACCCTTTTAAGATTGCTAATTTTGAGAATGGTGCCATGTAAAAGGTGCGCACCATTCTTTGTTTTTAAAAGAATTCACCCTCCTAAAACTCTGATATGCAAAGGATCTCCCGCACAATTGCAACTTTATTATTCGATGGATCACGGTGGGATTTTTTACAAAATTGAATCCTTATTTTTTAAAAAATGTAAATTTTGTCAGGATTTGCTGGTAAAATCAGTGATTGAGAACTATTTAATTGAAACGGGAGAAATCATGAGAAAAATATTTGTTGCTGGCAATTGGAAAATGAATAAAACTATCGCTGAAGCGCAAGACTTGCTAGAAGCGATGCTGCCCCAGCTGGCTGAGATTGACAATGTGGAAAAGGGTGTGGCGCCCGTTTATCTGGCGATCCCTTCTGTGGTTGAACAATGCCGGGAAAGCGGGGTTAAAGTTGGTGCCCAAAACGTATTCTGGGAAGCTTCTGGCGCTTACACTGGCGAGGTGGCACCTGCCATGGTGGCGGAAGTTTGCGACTTTGTCATCGTCGGGCACTCCGAGCGGCGTAAGTACTTTGGTGAGACCGATGAAACTGTGAACAAACGCCTAAAGGCAGCCCTGGCCGCTGGTTTGGAAGTGATTGTGTGCGTTGGTGAGACGCTGGAGGAAAATGAAGCCGGTCTAACTGCCGCGGTGGTCACCCGACAATTGACCGAAGGCCTGGCGGGTATTACTGAAGCGCAGGCAGCGAAAATCACCATCGCTTACGAGCCAGTCTGGGCTATCGGCACGGGTTTGGCTGCCACGCCTGAAGATGCCAACCGTGTTCACAAAGATGTGATTCGTCCGTTGCTAAAGCAACAGTTTGGTAAATTGACCTCTCAACAGATGCGCATCCAATATGGCGGATCAATAACCGCAGATAACGCGGCGGAGCTGTTTGCTATGTCAGATATTGACGGTGGCCTGGTTGGTGGTGCCAGCCTGAAAGCCGATTCTTTTGTGGCGATTGTTCAAGCAGCTTCAAAAGTGGCGCTCGAAAAAAAAGAGCTATAAAATAATAACTGTCACTAATAAAAAATATAGGGCTGATTTTCCCGGTCAGCCCTGTTTTAAATTCCAAAAAGGGTGATCAGGTGCCGAATAGACGATCACCAGCATCGCCCAGACCGGGAATGATATAGCCGTTTTCGTCCAGGTGATCATCAATGGCTGCCAGGTGAATTGGAACATCTGGATGGGCGCTGTGCAGGCGATGAATGCCTTCGGGGGCAGCAATCAGACCGATGTATTTAATCTTGCTCACGCCCCAATTTTTGAGGATATCCACGCACGCCACCGCTGAACCACCCGTAGCCAGCATTGGGTCGAGGACCAGGCAAACCCCTACCGTGGGCTGGACGGGCAGTTTGTTATAGTACGCGACGGGTTTCAGTGTGCGTTCATCGCGATACATGCCAATGTGCCAAACCTCCGCAGAGGGCATTAATTCCCAAACACCTTCAACCATGCCTAACCCGGCGCGCAAGATAGGAATTAAGCCAATGTTCTCGGTTAGATCTTCACCCTGTGTGGTCGCCATGGGCGTTTGTATGGACACGGGGTGTGTCGCCAGGTCGGTCGTGGCTTCATAGATCAGCAGGGCGGACAATTCGCGCACCAGTTCACGAAATTTTTTGGGTTCGGTGCGTTGATCGCGCAGGCGCGATAGTTTGTGTTTGACCAGGGGATGGGTGGAAGGGAAAACGTTTTGCATGCTGCCTCAATTTTTTATTAAGAGATTGGCATAAGTATACACGAATCTTTGATAAGTATTTAAAATTTGAAAAAGAAAAAACAATCCCATCAATTTTGGAGAAGGATTTATGAAGTATTTGCAGCCAAGATGGCGGGTTATTCACTTTCTCTATAAGAAAGGTTTGTCGCTAACTTATCAAGAAGCAACTGACCCTAATGGGGAAACGGTTTGCAATAGATTCGATTAGTAATAATTGGGGATGAAACACCTACGGCTATTCAGGCTTTCCTGAAAAAGCATAACGGCTAAAAATGAAGATCAGCAGCCAGGCTGCCCAGATTAATGTGGTTAGGGTAATTAAGCGATGAAAAGGTTCCATAACCCGGCGCAGACGTAAAAACATCGCCCAGGAGAAGCTGATCCACGAAATGCCCTGCAGCGCCATTGCAACCCAGAAGCCGATCCGGCACCCCTGTGGTTTCATGCGCAGCCAACGCACGCCGACAAGGGGTAGCAAGGTGATGGATGCTGTCAGCACAACTGCAAAGCTCATCAGCCACAGGGAAAGCTCGGCGCCGTTTTCGATATGTGTAAGCGCGCTTCCAAAGAGGTAAAGCAAAAACGTCAGGCAATAGAGGATTTCTGCAATGTGCAGGGAGCTGCGTTTCATGACTGTTATGCCTCCTTACGAGCGATGATTAAAAAGCGGTGGGCAGTGGTGACAAATGCTCCATGCGTTTCAATAAAATTGTGCAGGCGGACAAGTTGTTCTTTGTGCTGTTCAACGCTAAAACCCGGCACCTGCCAGGATACGGCTTTGAGGAAATAAACCAGCGCGCCAATATCGGCAAATTGCGTCTTGAGTGCCGCCGTTTCCGCCCGCTCGACAATGAAACCCGCCTCTTCCAGGCTGGTAACAGCGCTGACCAGGCTCCAATTTGTAAATGGAAAGGATAACTGATCTTCCAGCGCCTGGTTAATCTCCAGATTATCCAGCCCGCCCACCTGCTGGGTAATAAAAGTTCCTTCGGGTTTGAGCACCCGGTAGACATCGTCCGGGTCATAGTTCTCGTGGCGGTTAATTACCAGGTCAAAGTACGCGTTGGCAAAAGGCAGGGGCTCGCCTTCGGTAATGGGATGCACCTGAATTCCCAGCGGTTCAAGCCGATTTCTGGCAATGGACCGATTGGGAGGATAGGCTTCGGTAGCATGGGTATTTTTTGGTAAGGGCGTCAAAGAAGCCAAAAATTCTCCGCCGCCCGTGCCCATGTCGAGAAGACTGTCACAATTTGCAAGTTGTGCACACACCAAACACTTATAATCCCAGGGTGGGTCATCTTCTGTTGTTCTTTCGGAAAGCCAGGAGAAATCCCAGCCAGTGAAAGCTGCTGTTTGGGCTTCCTCAATCAGCGTTTGGAATCGTTCAAAGTTCACGATTGGCTTCAAAGGGTTTCCTTTCAGCAAGGCGCGGACCGGTCTGATTCCTGTTCCATTGTCCGGGCCAGGCAACGACGACAATCGCCAGAATACCTGCTATCAATCCCAAAAAACCTGAAAGCCCGGCGATTAACCCGGCAGGCGGAAAGATTGTGTTAAGCAATAAGCAAATCAGGGTTAAAAGAAACAGACCACCTGCAATGGCGCCAATGACCCCGGCAATTTGATTACCTCGTTGGCGAGAAGCCAGGCGCGGCCCTTGGATTGCGCCAGTTTCAGCGTTGACAATCAACACCTGAGGCTCCCCGGCATCGTCGCGATAGTGGGTGGCGTACAGGGGTAAAAAGAACTCGGTCCAATTTTGGTTAGCAAACTCAGCCTGCAGGTTGAACTCACGGGTATGTTGGGCGCCAGATGCTGCCTGGCAGAGTTCCGCCAGGGGGCGGCCAAAATCGGGCTTTGCAAGGGGCCAGGCTGCTTCGGGAGAAAGGTCGGGCAGCTCCAGGAAGGCGTTTTCAAGCAAAGCGGGGTTAAAATCTATCCCGGTGTCAAGTTGGTAGGGCCCGGTCATTTTCAGGCGGTTTTTGTATTCTTCCAAGGCAGGCGTGATGACATTATCGACACGGGTATTTAGTTGACCGACACGCGGCTCCCAACGTACACGAGTTTCAATTTTCTTGCGCGATCGCCAGCCATCCTGTGCATAAACCTCCTGGGCTGTTTCAACCTGATAATCGAACCCGGCTTCCATCTGCCAATGTCCGCTCACGTCGCTATCGACCAGCCACAACGGCCAGAATACCGGGCGGGTATTCCTTAGCAGGGTTTCAGGATTGAGTTCCCTGGGCTTGATCCACACCGGGGAGATAAAGCGCTGGTAAATAGGCTGCAGTGCATCTCGGGAAATGCGAAAAGGTAACAAACGTTCCGGATTTGTCCGCCGGATATAAGCCGGTTGGGCTTCCAGGGTACCGCGACCGCAAAGAGGGCAGACCGCGCCATGATCCTCAATTTTTATCAGGTAAATACGCTGGCAGTAACTACAGCCAGTGGGTTGGCGGTCTGTTTCCCAAAGGGTCTGGCCTTCTGGAATGATTTCAGGGGCGGGCATGTGATCAGACATCATGTCGACTCCGATTTTTTGGCATCCTGGTATAAAAAGAAGCTGATAATAACCCCGATGGTAAAAAGGAAGATCCCGATAGAGCTGACGATTGCACCTGTACCGACCAGCAAGATGAGCGGCAGGCCAATTAATGTTAGAAAAGCGCCAGGAGCTAAAATGGCGGCGATGACAAGCCAGACTTTCCACCAGTCGACCGGTTTGGAGCCGGCGATAGTGCCGGTTTGACCGTTAATCATCGCATGGTAGATTTTGTTATCATACCGGTAAGCAGCCAGGTAAACCGGTAGCAGGATGTATCGCCAGGTTTCATCGCTGAAAGCTGCATTCATGCTGAAGTTCCGCACCTGGCTGGTTGGAATTTGCTGGTAGCAGGCTTTTTTCGCCTGTTCACGGATATTCTTTTTGCCAGCCTCCCAGGCTTCGGGCAGGGTGGTTTCATAAGCCTGAGCCTGCCAACCGGCCAAAAAATCGGGCTCATAGGCAACCAGGTCCTTCATATTAAAAGGGTACAACTTACTTAAAATATAATGACTGATGCGTTTAGGTGCGCTGCCTGAGACCAGAAAATCGTTGATATCCAGGTTCGCCTGTCCATTTTTCCATCTCCAGACCGTACGAGACCGGGTTTCCCAGCGCTTTTGGCTGGCGTTGTAATGTCGGTAGGTTTCTTGGTAACCAACCTGAGCCCGCCAATCCGCCTTTACACGCGCGTTGAACGCCCAAAAGGGCAGATATAAACCGTAGAACCGCTGTAAGATAGTCGTGCCGACCAGTTCAGCCGGATGGTACCAACCTTTTCCCAGCCATTCCCTGGCCAGGGAAAGCGTTTTCTCAGGTGGAATTTTAAAAGGGATCAGATAGCGGGGCCGCAAAGTTTCTTCAGGAATGGTGAGAACATTAACCTGGTTTGATGCGCAAAAGGCACAGGTGTTGGTGATGGCACCGCTTGCAATTGAAAGCTCTGCTCCGCAAGAGTCGCAATGCAATACCTGGCGTTGGGTTCCCCAGCCCAACCTGGCCTGAGAAAGGGTTTCTAAAGTGAATTCAAAATCCTGGGCGGCGTGACCAACCTGATCCACATTGATGGGAGCGATATATCCGCAGTATTCACAGGCGATGCCACCGGCAGAAACGTTATAAACCGTGGTAGCACCACAATTTGGGCAGGCGTAGCTGCGGACCTGGTCGATTTCGGACTTTTCTGGTTGGGGGGCATAAACAACTACTCCGGGAACCCTGGATTCAACCTGTTGATACCCCTGTGGAGGCGAAAATTCTTTTGGCTTATTCTGGTGGTTGGTCATTTTTGATTTTCCCTGGCAAACATGCCTGCTCATCTATTATTTTAACGCAAGGTTGAGCAGATCACCATGCCAGTTTTTTGGCAGGTTTTTCGTGTTAATCAGGGTCTTTACACATGCGATAAAATGAGGGTATGCAGTTAATTATCGATGGTCATAACTTGATACCGCAGATGCCGGGGATTAACCTTTCAGATCCCGACGACGAAATGCGCTTGATTGAGCAACTTCAGGTGTATTGTCGAGAACGCAGGGCAAATGTGGACGTGTTTTTTGATGGTGCGCCTGCTGGAATGGCACCGGTGCGCATGTTTGGGAAGGTACGGGCA
>Ga0255347_1004065_pt1 | contig 18126 bp, 15 predicted proteins | sample wastewater_treat_2_FD_192479 | JGI IMG/M metagenome (GOLD analysis project Ga0255347, IMG submission 192479) | Wastewater microbial communities from Lulu Island WWTP, Vancouver, Canada - plant24 | ecosystem: Engineered > WWTP > Wastewater > Unclassified | place: Canada: Vancouver, British...
TTAAGTTCATTAGTGAAATTTCAATTCCACATTGGTACGATTAAAAGTCGTTCGACGACATAAAAAATTACATTGATATTCAACAATATCAATGTGACAAAAATAATATTTTAAATGAAAAAAGTTGTCGAACACCCTGAAAGTATTTTTCACGGGTGTTCGACAATATATTATAACCCATTTATTTTCAGCATGTCAAAGAACTTTCCTGACAAATTTTCTTCCTGTTTGAAACAATAATATCCAATTTTAAGATATATCGACAATGAAACAATTACAGAAAGGTGTCCAGTTTCTGTAGTTCATGGCCAACAATCTCCTTCTCAAGCCATTTTTCCTGCCGTGTCTTAAAGATAATCAGACTGTCAGTCTCTTCATCCATAATTTTCCTTGCCTTAATCTTTAATTCATTCAGTTTGACTTCTGTTATCTCTCCTTCAAAAACAGAATTCTGAATCCAGTTAAGATACCTTCTGAACAGCTTCAACATCTTTCCGACTCTTTTCTCCCCAACATCATACATTGCAATCACGTACATCACCACCACATTTTAAAAGGTTTGTATTCTTCTATCTCAAGAAGGTGTTTCTGAAGTTTATAACATTCAAGCTTTATAAGATGCTTATAACTGACCGACCTCTTTATAGTCCTGTGCATGATTGTTTCAGAGAGCCGGTCTTCAAAGGCCTGGACAAATGTCTTTCTACCATTTGGTTTAAGAACTATTCTGTTCAGACTTGACTCAAAATCGTCAGGCTGAATCATCTTTTTATTCAACACCTTAAATATAACCCTGTCTACAAGCAGAGGTTTGAAGATTTCAGCCAGATCGAGTGAAAGAGAGAATCTTCTTTCACCCGGTTCATGAAGAAAGCTTACCACGGGATTAAGCTGAGTCTGATGAATAGCTTTCAGGCACTGACTGTAGCACATCATGTTTCCAAATGAAATAAGCGAATTTACCTCGTTGGATGGCGGCATGTAGCTTCTTCCTCCCATACTGAAATCGTTTATTATCAACTCAAATGCTTCGTAGTAATTTTTTCGGATGTTCCCTTCTATTCCCATCAATTCGTCTATAGCGATAGTGTCGGATATCTTTGAAGCCAGGTTTTCTATAATCCCGATGATCGGTTCCAGATCCTTTCCTCTTGTATTATAGTACTTTAAGTTTTTTACCATATTATAACTTGCCCCATCCAATATCCGTTGCGCAAGATCTATCCGCTTTTTCTTGTTTTGCTGGTACTTAACCTGGGCTATGAGCATTTTACCTGAAATGAGAGCCTCTCTTGGCATGAATGATCCGGTATAATTCTCATAATAATCGAAAAAATGTACCGGTATTTGTTCCTGTCCCAGGAAATTGTACAAAGCCGAGTTGGCTTCAAGCGCCCCAAAGCAATACAACTCACATATATTCTCAACAGGGAGAAACCGTGGTGTTTGTTCATGTCCTTCCTCATCGTATGGCGTGAATTTCAGTGTATTATCTCTGCGTTGCAACCGCCCTGGATTGAACAGATAGTAAGCTTTCTTCATTCTGGACTTAGCTTAAGTATTCAAACGTCCTTAAAAACTACTGAACAAAACATCTTCTTATCATAATAGTACAACAACGTCATTTACATTCTTCAAACTTCAAGATGCACATAATTCAAATATTTAATAATGAACTGCTTTCATTCTTCATTGGAATAGCAAAAGTCAAAATAACTGCAATTTCTACATTTAGGTTTCTTAAGCAAAGGAGGACATCGTTCCTGATGAATTAATTTATCAATTTTAACCAAAAGTCCATCAAGATATATCCGGTCAGATTCATTAAGGAAAACTTCTTCTGTTTTGTGTTCTTTTGGATATTCTAAAATTCCAGTTACACCTTCAATTCCGGCTTGTTCGAATACCCAAATATAGTATTTTACCTGCCAGATATGAGATTCAATCAGTTTGCTCGATTTTTTGATTTCATGGATTACTTTATTCTGCTGATCGAAATAATCAATCTTAACAGAACCTATTTCAACCTCACTGAATCGGTTAGATCTTCTTTCATAGGAAGTTTCATGAAGTAATTTTCCTTCGTAAACAGTATCGCTGGTTTGTTCCATGTTAACTCCGTTGGCAAACAACCACAACTGACGATGACAATTGAAATAATAATGAATGTGAGTTCCTGTAACTTGCATTATTAAATTATATTTTGGTCATCCTGTTCTAATGACAGACCGTAATTTTCATCGTATTTCATATCCAATAAATATATATCGGTATCATTAAATTTTTTACTGGCGTATTTTCTTGCAATATGCAGAGGAACCTTTATGGTGTATTTTCTCAATAAATCATAATTATTATTAGCAATACATTCGTCAAAATTATATTCCTGATAATGCCTTAATAAAACAGCCTCGACAGTGATATAATCACTCTTGCGAGAACTGATTTGATGCAATCTAGCTTCATCAATGTTTATCGTATAAATATTCTTCAGATAATCTGTCCATATTATTGGAATTAAATCTTTTGCATCGTTTAGCTCCTCGAAATAATCGTCTCCTAAATTTTCTTCTGTGTAAATTATGTCAACGAGGTTCTTTAAATCTTTTTCCGTAATGTTCCCTTTTTGCTCATTGGCTATTTTACTTAAGTTAGAATATGTCAATGATAAAATCTTAGGTAAAGTTTTATATACATAGTTTCTGCTTTTCTCAGATTCCCGTGTAATTACGACTTTAGCAAATTGCATTTCCGTAATTCGTTTTTGAATTTTGCCTTTACGGTTTACTCTTCCCAATCGCTGAATAATTGCATCAATTGGCGCATTTTCCGTATAGAGTATATCAAAGTCAATATCTAAACTTACTTCGACAATTTGCGTACAAACGGCGACAAAACCAGTATCTCTTGATTTCAGACCTTCCAATAAATCTTCCTTATCCTTCTTATCCTGCAAGATGAATTGGGAATGATAGAGCATTCGGTTTTCTATAGAAATATTCTCATCCAAAAGGTCAAAAATTTCACGAGCCTTGGCGATTGTATTACAAACAACAAGAATATTCCTTTTGGCTTCGTAATCTTTGATAATATCGTTAACACATTGTTCTATCAAACAATCACGAACATCGATTTTATGGCGTTGTTCGCTGTCAAATGTTTCATCTATTATCAATTCATAATCTGGCAACACCTTTTCCAATTCCCGCTTAAGTACTTCGGGTAAAGAGGCACTCATTATTGCAAATTGCGTATTGTAAGGAGTAATACACTCGATAACCTTTAACAGCAGGCCAAAAGTATAAGCGTCATAAATATGAATCTCGTCAATAATAATTTTCGCATTAAAACTTGCCGCACCTGTGAGTACCCAATACCCCCAATTAAAAAAGCTATATATAAGTTGATCGATAGTGGCTACCGTAACTGGTTTGAAAAAGGTTCGATTATATAGATAGTGGTTCCTCAATGCTTCTGGCTCCATATCTTCCTCTTTTTCTCTCAACACATATTTTGCCGTACCGTGTGATAATCCAACATTATCTATTCCTCCAAAAAAACGACACATTCGTTCCCACATTTTATTAGTTGTCACCATTGTTGGCAATAAGAATATTATTTTTTGGGAGTCATTATTTTGAGTTGCCCATAAAACAGATGCCTCTGTTTTACCTTGTCCTGTTGGAATCTGAACAAAAATATTTTTCGAACCTGATTTTGCGGCATGTAACTGAAATGGTTCCCAATTGATAAATTGAGATTCCTTAAGCTTCATTTTATCCGTAATCGATTCATTATTTTCAATAGTAGAGTATTGATAGGCTTCGTTATTAGACGAAGCTAACCAGTCACAATAGTGCAACACAGATTTAAAAAGCAGAAATAAATCCCTAACAACATATGTTTTTTCATACTTATATGAACCAAGGTAATACAAAATGTCATCAGAAAATATGAAATATGGATTCTTATTAAACAGTTTCTTGTTGACTTTTAAGTCCTGCCAGTTTGGAATCTTTAATTCATTTGCCTGCTGATTGATATTCTGATAGAAAGTTTGAAAATAGCCTTCGTCCGCAAAATTAATCTCCATTCTTTGGTAATCCTGAAACAATCCGTTTTTCAACTTGCTATGGTGACTCGCAATTGCGAGAATTTCAGGAAAAAAGGGATTGTCGTCAATGATTTTTATGGGGTTGTTTTTAATTTCTTCGTAAATAAAAGGGACAGAGGTTAAAGCATGAGATTCTAGAGAATGTAATATTTCACCCCGAACTTTATCTTGAAAACGTTCGGTTGCTTTGCCAATATCGTGAAAAGCGACCGTCATAAAAAGCCGTTTTATCAGATCTGATCTGGAAATGCAATAACGCTTTGAGATTCTATTTATCAGAATATCATTCCAATCCACAACTTTTTGAAACCAAAACAGGCAATCGTTAGTATGTTCTATCAAAGTTTTCTTCGGATCACTTTTCGCTAAAATCTCTTTGTAGTTCATGAACTAAAAAATCTGGAATGAGTGCCGCAACTCTTCGTCATAAAAACCTTTACTTTCTCTGGGTTTGACAGGTAAATTATATACAAAAGAAAATGTTTGAAATTCATTTGCTTCTCTTGCTCCCGTATCGTTATTATATGAAAAAGCGATAGGCAATTTTATCGATTTTGGGGCCTCATCCATTAAGTTATCATAAATACTTTCAGTTTTTAAGATAATATCATAGGGTGTGGTTGTGAAATCAATCGGCAGAACAGTATTACAAAAACTAATGTCTGTTGTTTCGTTTATGACTATTTGCTTTATCTCTTGTATCAAGACCAACTCATCCTCTCTACCTAACGAAAGAACCCATTCTGGATTTTGCATTTTAGCGGATACTAATTCAAAATCTTCCTCATTAGCAAAATGGAGGTACAACGTAAATTCGGAAGCATATAACAATTCCCGAACAATTACAGCCGTTTTATAGGGTGCTGATTCTTTTCCTTTTTTATATGCTGCGATCTGTTTGTTTTCGTATTTTCTTATTTGCCACAAATCGTTTGCTTTGCCATTGTTTTTACCTACAATTCCCATTTGGAAGCGGTTATTTTGCAACCATTCCTCATTGACACTTTCTGGAGAAATTCCCAAAGCACTGCCAATCATTCCTGCCACTGTGGTTTTAGGGGGAAGAGGCAGTGTTTTATGATATGTATGAAAGTCCGGTTGCCGAAAAGAATTCAGGCAGCCGGAACATTTTATTCGTATAAACTTCATTGTTTAAATAATTCTTCGTTTATGTATTTTACCGCGTTGCTGAAAGTGGTTTGGATATCCGTTATTTCTGATAATTTTATAATCTCATCATCATTTTTGAAGATACCGGATTGAACTCCCAGCAATTGTTTTTCAATAATTCTTGAATTTCCAGTAAGAACCTCGTTTATAGCTTTTGTATTTAATTCTTCACTTTCGGAAACCGCCAGCGTTTCAAGGAAAATAGGTGATTTGGTATTTTGAAAAGTAATGGCCAAAAATTTGGGTGACATATCAGTTAACAAACGGGATTGTTTTCCTCCACCCCAAATATGCGATAGAGCTTTCAGTAAATAATTCAAGCGTTCCTTTTTTTGTTCCGAAGTTAATGGTGGTGTTTTTCCCTTATTTGCTTTTGCCAGTTCAAAGTCCTGAAAAACACCCAAACGGTCAAGTTCCACCAAAATATTTACACGGAAATAATTATAATAAATTTCAGTTTCAAAAATATTCCCTCCGGCAGATACATCACCACCTGTTTCTTCTTTGGATTTAGTACCCAAATCACGATCATTTCGAAATGGAAATAATCCGATAGCAGCGGAAGTACGAACAACGGCTGTACGACGACGATTTTCTCCAGTAGAAGCAATCATATAACCCAATAAATCATCGTCTAAATACAAATTAGGCTCACCAGAAGTGAAGTCAACACCAGCTTTCTTTTCTGCTTGTTTAACTTCAGATAATTTGTCTGCCAAACCCATTTCTTTCCATGCTTTACGAATCTGATATTTCAGACTTTGTCCGGAAACATAAGGTATTTGTGTCCCATTGGGCAAGGTGATTTTCTTTACAGTACTGACATTTCCTTCTGTCCAACTACCATTTATACTGCCTAATGAAGTTTTGAAAACATAAGCGATATTTACGCAATTAACTGTTTTATTCGTTTCCATAATTATTTGTTTTTAAATGTTATTGTTTTTCGATTGTCTTTTTGTCCTTAAATAAAAAACTATTCATAGCAAAGATACTAACCAATGCCTTGTACTCTTCCCACTGGGAATCATCAGGCAGTTCCTTAAAGAAAGTTTCGCTATACGAAACTTCTGTTCTAAATTGAGTTTCCGCCAATACATTTAGAAACTCCGTTCTGTTTTTAGCATTTCTAATCGAAAAAAGAATGCCTTTGTCGTCTTTTTCACGGCAATATGCACCTATACGGTTTCCTACCGTCTTACAGATATCGACCATTTCGGTTTTCATAGTTTTTTGAGTTTTAGAATTATATATTTCAATGATTTTATCTAAGAATATGATATTCCCTCTGTCTTCTTTCATCTTTACTTCACCCATAAACCATTCAACTGTTTTAAGAATGCTACGGAATGAAAGTATATCTGAACATAAACGGTTTCGCCAAGTTGTATCATACTTCCCGCTATCTAATCGTTGACTGAAATAGCGAACAAAATTTAAAAACGGTTCACGGTAACTGCGTTCATCAGTTCCATTATCCTCAAAACAATCGAACAATTCGAATAATGCATTTAAAGAAGTATATTCCTTCACATCGCGAAAAATATTACCATCATTCGATAAGGTAAATACGCTTTTTTTAAACAAAATTCCTCTGCGTTTGTCTCTATCAATGCGTTGATTTACCTGAGCATATACGGAAAGTAAAAAATTAAAAAAGCTTTCGGACTCATATTGAGTTCCTATAATCTGAGTTTCGAAACTGCAAAAATCAGGCTTGGCTAGATTATTAATATTTGCAGCTATGACATCATAAAAGCTTTCAAGATCTTTTAAATTATTATCATACAAAACAAAATAGTTTTTCAAATCATCCTGCAACAAATAATTTAGATTGTAGAAGGAAAAGAGCGAAACAAAATCATACAACGCAGAAATTGCAGGTTTTACATCTAGTTGTGAGGCAAAATTAAGTTCTCCGCTTGCCCCTGTCAGAAAAGGATAATTCATTCCTGTGATCGTATTGGTCTTTCTGAATCGCTTCCCGCTAAATAAACAGAGTTTATTACCTCCACTTAAAAAGTCTTCTAAAAAATCGTTCCCTATTTCATATTTCGGTGGATTATTAACAAAACCTTTATTAGTAAGAGTTACTCGCTTGTCACCAATTATCACTGGAGATTTTTCTGACTTAAATTTATTAAATTCTTGAAATACCTCAGGAGTCATTCTTTTTCCTGTTGCACCTAATTTTTCGTCTTCAACGTCAGGTGTATATAAAGCTCCTTCTGTTGTTGGTTTTTTTCCTTTAAAAAAAGATTTTAAATGCATCTTAAAATCGGTTTTTCTATAGATTTCAAACCGCCCCTCTTTATAAATCCACCCTGCGCTATTTGTTTTTGTAAGGTAGAATTTTACAACCTCTTCTTTAGCGTGATTTAAAATATCTTCAACACTTTTTCCATTATTATTCTCAGTAGAAACAGTTAATGTTGACGCATTTAAATCAGCACTATAACCAGTTTTTCGCAATATTTTGTATAGTGCAACGATACCGTTGTCTATCCAAAAATTTCCAGTTTTTTCAATTTCTATTTTATCCATTATTTATATAGTTTTTCAGCCATTTATAATCAGCTGTTTCTTAATTCTCCCTCACATTCTTTGTTTTCTTAATTAACCATTTCCAACCACCCAAATCCCTCGGAGCTTTTTTCGCTTATGCCGGCATGCCAGATCATCCGGTGTACTTCAACCGGCGCGGTCAGTTCAAAATCGAACAGATTTCCTACAATCCGCGATTCTTCTTTGGTGCCGGGCTTGATCAGAAAACCCTGCCTTTTCCAATACTTTGATTCTTCCAGCCATTTGGCGGGTTCTGGTTCCCGGAAAATTGGTTCTCCGTCCCGACCTGTTCCATCGAAAATTTTAAGCAACAAATCATCAACCATAACGTTCCCTTTTCCCGTGTTCGCGAATTTTTCGGCAATATGTTTCAATGAAAGTTCCTTAAAACCAACCTCATAAGGTTTCAAATATTTAGGATATCTGTCCGTTGCGGTTCTATAACTCACCACCCAGGGCGTTTCAAGCCGGTAGCGCATGGTTTCAGAGAATACCGGATCAGGCAACGCCTCTACAACTATTACCTTAAAGTCTATCCCGTTGAACTTGTCGCCAAGGAAAAACTCCTGGTTCATAAAAAGCCCCTTAATAAATGTTGATGCCGCCTCTGGGACATCAAAACTTATCCGGAACCTGATTTCATGTCCGCTAATTTCAAAAAGTTTTTTTTCTTTCCACATTCTTGGCCTTCCAAAATCCAGAAGCGAGAAGCAGAAAAGCTTGTACAATTTCGTTTCGCTTTGTCCATACCCCTTTTCATGAAGAAATGAGGCGAAATCACTGTCGGCCTGTTTCAGCACCTTATAAATCCAGGCACTGAGGTAATACTGATAATCCATTGGAAGCATGCGTTGCTTCCCGGTACGATTGAATGTTATCCTGAACCTCATTTATAAAGCGATTGTATTTCAATAATTACCTAATTCATACTTAAACAGCTAAAACAGGTCGAAGGCTAAATAAAAACAATCACACTTCCGAAATCACGAAGTCTTTATAATTTTTCTTTCTTCATCATCAAAAAATTCCGGAATCCTTCTCCTCCAATAACCTCAATGTTTTCAAACAAGCCCATCACGAATCTTCCCGGTCCCTCATATTTGGCAACCATCACCTTTAATCTGAATCTGTTTCCCTTTATCATTTCAAGATATCTTTCTGCAAGCGGATACTCCTCTATCAGAAGATTTCTGGCTCTTATGTTGACAATTATTTCAATTTCCTTATTCAGATCGCCGGTATTACGGAAAATATCAACCGGCTTAGCTCTGTGCAAGTGATGATATTCCCACGCCAAAGGCGTTTCAACAACATTCTCTATCCTGGATATTTTAAACTGTCTGTTCTGTTTTAATTCTACATCAAAAGCCCAAACAAGATTAAAATCATCCTTGAACTCAAAAGGTTCGACCAACCTGTTCCTTACAGTCTCGCTGTTGCCGGAGTAATAATTCATTAGGAGAACCTGTCGCTTGTCTTTTATGGCTTTATGCAAGGCCGATGTCTTTTCAGGTTTATGACTGGAAATATATTTTTCAATCATCTTGTCCTGGTTCAGGAATGAAACAAGCTTTTTCCTAAGCATTGAAGAAACTCCGCTTCCTACATCCAGAACATCTATGCACCTCGACAATAAATATAATTCCTCTTCCGAAAAATGAAGAACATTCAACAAGACACGCGAATCCGGCAAAGAAGAGTCTATCCAATACCTTCCCTCTTTCTGCCTGAGGTTAAAGCCTGTTTCCCTCAACAGGTTACAATAGCTGTAGAATGCCGTATCCCTTATCCCGAGGAATTCTTTACATTCCTCTTTAGTCCTGGGATAAGCGTTCGACAGGTACAGTATCAAACGAAGTATCCGGTGCGTTTTTGTATTGTCCGACACTTGATAATATTAATTGGAAAGAAAATCATTAATTACAATTATCCACGACAAAAGCCTGGATACAGCATACAGTACTTAAGACTGCTCCAATGTTTCCAAAAATCATAAAATCAAAGCAAGCTTATCAGAACAAACAATCCTGATGTTTTGTAATAAAGATACAATTAATTATTCCGTAATTAATTGTATATCCGGAAGAATTTTAACGGTAAAGCAATTAAGAAAATTATCCGGAATTAAAAGACCAATAGAAGACTCCGGGGCCTGTTTCGAGACACAATATAAGCTGCATTGACAATCCAAAAGGATCCTACGAAAAAACCACCTCAGGGACATAAATTCCCGGAGGTGGCTTCTAAATCAATTAGCTACTGTTATAGTTACAATTTAATCAGCTTAAGAGAACTATCAGTTTTAAGTATTAATTACATCCCAAATTTTCGTTAGCTGATATCATTTCAAAACGTGTTCGATTGTTTTCGTTCCCTCGGGGCCACACAGTTTTATGTAAATCACCCCATCGATTACATCGCCCCTCAGGTATGCATTGTTGCTGTTAACAATAACCGGGAATGATGTTTTCCCTTCGACTGGTGCATTATAGGAATAGTTGTGCGTGTGTCCGCTCAGCACCACATCAATGTCGGCCTTATTCAATAAAGGCAGAAATTTTTCATCGATGTGAAGCGTACCATGCCAGTCACTTACCGCCGGAAGCATGTGAAGAATGACAATCCTGGCCTTTACTTCCCTGAATTACTTTTGGTTAATGGTGTTTTCCAGCCAGGCTGCCTGTTCATTCCTGTAGGCATCAAAATCAGCAAGATCGCTGTATTCAATATCAGAATCAGGTTTGTCTTCTCCCCAATCAAGGATCAGAAATGCTGCATCTCCCTGTTTTGTAGCAAAATAAAAGCCTCATTCGAGAGAGAAGAGAATGTGGTGAATCCGCCGCAGACTCCAATAGTCAGGAATATACGCCATTCTGGCGACATAATATTTCCTCTTTCGGATATGCCGAAAAATATGCCCACAAGGAAACTCCCGATAATATTGACCAAAAAGGTAGCCCAGGGGAAAATTGTAGTGCAGTTTATCTGTAAATATCTGAAAATCAAAAATCTCAGAATAGTTCCTATGAAACCGCCCAAACCTACTATAAGAATAGACTTTGCCATAAACAATTAATATGTCAATTTTTTATGGCAGAAGTCATCAGCTTCCTTGTTGGGAGCGGTTAACGGCAGACCTCATTGCCTGTCGCGAATATACTGTTTTCCTCGGTTTATTATGGTTTATTTTTCTATCAATATCTGTCGGTAACCTTTGTAGTCCCACCATTTGTCCCTGGCATTGACCTCCAACAGGTGCGCCCCGGGTTTCAACCCGCTCAGGTCAATCTCCGCCTCCCAGAGATGTTTCGATGACGAGGCAGAAGTCAAGGTTCGCCATGGCATCTCTCCCAACGCTTTTTCGGCAATGTTCATGGCCAAGCGCACGGAATCAACCCTGACGTTTCTTTCCATGGTTATCCATTCCTGGTTGTCTATCCTGATTTTTACCTCCGCATTTGGGAGCGCATTGAATATATTGGCTGTTACAAGGATATTCTTATTGATGGCGCTGTCGGCCACTATAGCGGGCGCACCTATCTGCATTTGGTAATCGGAATCGCGTCCCGCCCCTTGCCATTTTATTTTCCAACTGTTCCCATCAATCTTGAGCCAACTATAGGATACAGGGGTGCCATCCGCCATGGTCGCATGGGGAATGCCAAACTCATTCGGCGCGCCGCTCCACCAACTGCCACAAGAGGTGCCAACGCTTACCATGTGATGGGGTACCTGTCCGGGATAACCGCTCAGGCTGTCGATAAACTCATGGTAATGAAGATGCGTGTGCGCCGCCAATGTAAGGCTCGAAGGATGATTTGAGAGTAAGGTAAAAAATCTCTCCCGCTCGGTTTCATTGGCCCATGCGGTGGAGTTTATAAAAGGTATATGGACCAGCAAAACCAAAAGCTGGTCGCTTTCCATCAACTCCAAATCTCTCCTGAAAAATTCAAATTGAGCTTCACCCAGACCTGTCCGGTACCTGCTGCCGAGGGAATCGGTTATCCACCTGATGTCGTTTAAGACTACAAAGTGTGCGGGACCGTAATCGAACGAATAGTAATCGGGTCCAAATGTGTTGTACCATGTCCCCAATGCGTCAGTATTGTTATCCGCGGAGTGGTCCAGATCATGATTGCCGGGTACATATACCCACGGTATTCCAATATCCGCTATAGAGCTGGTAAGATTGCCAAAAACATTGAGATTATCGAATGCCACATCTCCCAGAGTGATTCCAAAAACCGCATCGGTACCGATAAGATCATCTATTATTTCTTGTTGCAGATAACCTATCTCCTTGTTGTCCCTTGTCTGGGTGTCGCCAAACACAAGCACCTTGATATTGTTCGGTTCCTTGTTTTTGTACAAGGCGAAGTTCAGGGCGCCCTCAATGGGGCCTGTGGGGTCAATGCCCGGGTACCTGCTCCCGGAGGCTCCGGCAGTGACGTTCATATGGTAAAATATGGGTTTGTTATCATTGTCCAGCGGTAGTGAGTATCCGGAGGGTTTTATCACGAAGATAGGGGCGTTGTCCCTCAGTGGAAGCTCATAAACTCCCCTTTTGTCGGTTATCGTGATGTCAAGTCCGTTCGAGACTTTCACATTTTTTAGGGGTTTATCGGTACCGGGGTCATAGTTGCCGTTTCTGTTTATGTCGTTGTACACGAAACCGGTCACTGTTCCTTCAGAGGTGAACAACTCAACCGTTCTGTTCTGGCACGACATTGTCATCATTATTAATGTCGTAACAACGAAGATCCATCTAGTTTTAACCATAGCTTTAATATTTAATTTAAGTTTCGCAAGTGCTTTTAGGCCGCTTGCTTGAGTTCAAGTTTATCAAGATTTATAAAATGCTTAACTGTTCCCAGGACACAGCCTATTCTCTCGATTTTTTTACCGGTTTTAGGCAAATCAGAGTCATCAACCATGAGGCATACAGGATTCTTGTTCTTGCAGGAATCCGCCCTGACTGCAATTTCCCCAATCAACTGAAAATTGATCCTGTTAAGTATTTTTCTCCAATCAAAGGAACCATTGGCCATAAAGCGGTAGAAAACATCCTTCTTGCACGAGAGAACCTTAAACAGAATGAATTCAGAATAATGAAAAGCGTTTTTGACCATGAATAAAGGAAACACCAATAATAGCTCGAACACCTGTAACCGTGTGAACTTGCAGTTGGCATTACTCTCAAGCGACAAGGATTTACTGCTTATTCTCAGATTCCTGACAATATCCATTATGCTATTAATTGCCTTTTTGTTATCATTCTCCGGAAAAAACTATTAATCTCAGAGAAAATGTTTGTACCTTTATTATTAAGCATTGGGATTAGTTATTTGTTGTTTTGTCACTATAAATATACTGATTTTCAGAGATATCTGAAAACTCCCAGTGCTTCTTTTTATGACATTTTTTAACTCTTTCTTACTTGCGAAACTTCAGTTAATTACATCCCAAATTTTCGTTAGCTGATATCATTTCAAAACGTGTTCGATTGTTTTCGTTCCCTCGGGGCCACACAGTTTTATGTAAATCACCCCATCGATTACATCGCCCCTCAGGTATGCATTGTTGCTGTTAACAATAACCGGGAATGATGTTTTCCCTTCGACTGGTGCATTATAGGAATAGTTGTGCGTGTGTCCGCTCAGCACCACATCAATGTCGGCCTTGTTCAATAAAGGCAGAAATTTTTCATCGATGTGAAGCGTACCATGCCAGTCACTTACCGCCGGGGGCATGTGAAGAATGACAATCCTGGCCTTTGCTTCCCTGAATTCCTTTTGTTTAATGGTCTTTTCCAGCCAGGCTGCCTGTTCATTCCTGTAGGCATCAAAATCAGCAAGACCGCTGTATTCAATATCAGAATCAGGTTTGTCTTCTCCGCAATCAAGGATCAAAAATGCTGCATCTCCCACATTGAATGTCCTGTAAACCTTACCGTCCCTTACCGGGAAATAATCCATAAGAAAATCAGCAAAAGGGCCACGCGTTTCATGATTCCCGCGATTGAATATTATCGGTACTCTTTTCGCAAAAAGTTCTATTGAAGCATCCATGAAATCAGTAAAGATCTGTTCTTCACTGATAATGGAAGATGACATGTCACCATTAAAAAATACCATGTCAACAGAACTGAAATCAATCCCCTTGCATAGATCTTTCATGAATTGTGCCCGACCGTGAATATCGTTAAACATAATGAAGGAGACAGTGTCATCGCTGGCGCTGAAGGTCTTAAAAGAGAGTGAATTACGGCTATACGCAGGATTAGCCACAGTTACTCCATATATAATTTTAGCATCATTCTCCCAGCTAAGCACTTCCTTTGAAAACACTGCATAACGGTATCTGGTTCCGGGAGTGAGGTTCTCAATCCTTACTTTATGCAAATGAGTAGCTGCCTGTTTACGTCCAAGATAAGTATCAAAATACTTTGGTCGTTCTTTCCCGTAAAAATGACTGCCGTCGTCAGGAGCAATTTCAACCCACGATAAAGCATTATGATTAGTAAGCCACACAATGGTAACAGCTGTTTCGCTCATGTCACACAGATAAGGTCCGTGAGTTATCACGAAATCCTGCCTATACTGTCCTGCAATGTTTGACCAGTAAAATAAATGCGTTACTATTATAAGTAGTATTAACCTTTTCATAAATCAAATTCATTAAAAACAATGAATTATTACATAAATCTTAATTGATAAAATAATCTTTCCTCAGATCAGTATCCCGGATTCTGGATCAGCTTGCTGTTCTTACTCATTTCACCACGGAGAATAGGGAAGAAATAAGCTTTATCATTCCATGACCAGACTTCGAAGTCCTTTGGAACGATAGTTGGAACAGTAGCAGTTATCTTAGTTACGGGATCCATTTTATATGTTACATCGGCAACCTTTATTGGTTTATATACCTCGGGGCCTATAACCCAACGTCGTACATCAAAGAACCTGTGTTCTTCAAATGCCAGCTCAATACGTCTTTCATGACGCACAAACACTCTTGCCTCTGCCTGATCGTTGGTCACCCGCGGGGGCATTCCCGCACGTTTCCTGACCAGATTAAGTGCATCAAGACCCTGCTGAAGATCGGCTCCACCGAGTTCAATACATGCTTCGGCGTAGTTCAGCAACACTTCAGCGTATCTCATCCATCTCCATGGAACAGTTGCATAGAAATACTGGGCGTCCACTGTCGGGTCAAGACCCTTTCTAAGGTAATATCCCGTATAGCTTCCATTCCAGTTTTCCACGGTGCTCTGCCTGGTATCAACGCCGTAATGAATCTTCACGGATTGACTTTCCTCATCCCATCTTTCCCATTTTCCAACCTGGATTATTCCAACAGGATCAACATTCTGGACATCGGCCGGACGCGGTTTCCAGACAGCTCCTTCATAAAGAACCGTTGCATAAAACCTGGGTTCGCGGTTAGCATAAGGCAAGGATGCATGAGCCGGGTTATTCCAGTCAAATTTTGATCCGTCCTTCATTTCATAGGAATCAACCATTTCCTGGATCGGTGCATTTGTTCCCCAGTTGTGATAACCGTTTGGCCCCGTAACAATTCCATACATCTGACGCTGATTCGTGGTAAAATACTTTATAAAGATATCCTCTTCGGTATTTTGTGCTATGAACAGCTCTGCCAGGTTCTGGGCAACGGAATCAGTTGGTGCCGGCTCAGCTTTGTAAAGGCTGTATAAGCCAAGATCGATAACCGCTTTTGCAGCATTTTTAGCCGCTGTCCAGCGATCGGCCCTGTTTCCGCTTGTATAGCCAATCAGTTCAGGGTTAGAGTATCCCGGAAATACAGTTGTATTGTAAAGGTCGCTTGCAGCATAAAGCAATACTCTGGCTTTAAGGGCAAGTGCAGCACCTTTCGTTGCACGACCTTTAGCATCGCCGGAATGAGTTTCCGGTAAAAGACCGGCAGCCAGATCCAGTTCACTGACCATAAAATCAACACAATCACTGTAAGAACTTCTTTCTATCAGAAAATCGTCAGAAAGGCCATAGGGTTTGGTAATTAGCGGAACTCCCCCATACACAGCTGTCAGTTCATGATAAAGATAAGCACGCAGGAAATGAACTTCACCTCTCATTCTGTCACCAAGGGTCTTGCCATCTGTCAGGGTTGCGTCGAACGGCACCTTGTCAATATTTGCAAAGAAAATATTACAATATCTTATTGTCTTGTATATATCATTCCATGATCTGTAGCGGCTTGGAGTGCTCCATCCGGGGATCTGGTCCACGGTAAGCAGGCTGTTGTTAAAGTTTTTGGATGCGCCATTGCCGCGATAATGACCTTCATCAACAATGTTTGATTTCAATCTGCCGTTGCTGAATGGCTCATCAAGTCTCCAATAGATTTGATTAATGAATGTTTCAACAAGAGCCGGATCATTCCATACGTCTACTTCCGAAAATTCTGTAAGAGGTTTTGTTTCGAGAAAATCCTTATCACAGGAAGAAAGAAAACCTACAATAGCGATTATAATTATTAATATAAAATTTTTTCTCATGATCTTAATATTTAAAAGATTACATTAAGCCCGATGTTAAATACCTTATTCAAGGGATATGCTGTTGCAGAAGTTGATTCCGGGTCAAAATCAGTAAGTTTATCCAATGTTAACAGGTTAATCCCGCTGAAATAGATCCTTAAGTCACTGATTCCAATATTTTTGATAGACTCAGAAAAACTGTAGCCTATTTCAAAATTTTTCAGTCTAAGGTAATCGGTACTTGAAAGCCAGTAAGTATTGTTCCTGTTATCCCTCCAGTATTCCCCATAACGGTTCCATGTTCTTGGCTTATTGGTAACCTGGTTTGATTCCGTCCATCTCCCGGTTACATCGGAAAGAAGGAAATTACCTGCTTCTCCCTGCATTTCATAATACCTGTTGACCACGGCGCCTGCAGCCCACTGTAAGAAGATCGAGGTATAAAAATTCCTGTAACCGAGATTTATATTCATACCACCAGTAAATGTTGGCATATCGGTTTTGTAATTCATCTTTCTGTCAAGACCATCTATTTTCTTATCGTCATTGACATCCTCGAAAATGATATCTCCCGGTCTGGCTCCGTCCCAGTGAGGATAAGCGTCAACTGCTGCCTGATCTTTAAAAACCCCTATTGCCTGGTAATAAAGTGATGAATTCATGGGGTGACCTGTTGATTTCTGATAATCAGGTATTCCCGGAGTCTCATCCCAGAATTTTATTCTGTTTTTCTGATATCCGCTGTTGATCGATATATCGTAAGTCAGCCCTCCCCATGTGTTATTGTATCCAAAAGTGAACTCAAATCCCTGGTTTACCACTTTCCCTATGTTTTCACGCGGTAAGGTCAGTCCTGTCGATGCAGGAACCGAAGCATTCCGATAGGTTAAAATATTTGTACGCAGATTATAGAAATACTCGGCGGAAAAATTCAATTTGCCATTTAACATTTCTGCATCAAAACCAATATTAGACTGGTTTGCCACTTCCCATGTCACGTTGGGATTTGGTATTCGTAATTCACTGAGGATTTTACTTTCGACGGAATTATTAAATGTATAAACCCCGTTTGTTGAACTGTTATATCCATAGCTTGAGAGATACTGGTAAGTATTGATCCGGTCATTACCCGTTTGTCCCCAGGATCCCCGCAATTTAAAATAATTGAATAAGGCAAGATTATTCTTCCAGAAATTTTCCTCTGAAATACGCCAACCGACAGAAACGCCAGGGAAAAAGCCAAATCTTTTTTCCTGGGGGAAAATGTACGATCCGTCATATCTCCATACAAATTCTGCAAGGTATTTCTGTTTGAAAGCATAATTAACACGACCGAAATAATTCAGTCTTGCACTTATGCTTGCCGATCCGGTATTATTCTTCTCGCTGTCACCCCCTGCAAAAAGCTCATCAATAGCTGTTGATGCGAAGTATTTTCTGAAAGCTTCAAACCCCATGGATTCACCAGAGATCCTTTCTGTACCTGCAAGGAACCTGAAGTCGTGCACATTATTAAATGCTCTTTCATAGTTCAGAAGAGCATTCAGCGTCATAAGTCTGCCATCGGAAAATTTTTGAGTGAGCTGAGGTGTGGAAAATCCTTTTTTCCCTTTTAGAAGAACAGGTTGATCATTGGCATCATAGGAAACACCGTCCCAACTGTACAGGTACCATGGTTTTTCCCAAAGCTTGTTGCTTTCGATTGATTTATCCACGGATGCATTTCCGGTAAATGACAATCCCTGTATCCAGGGAA
>Ga0255347_1004071_pt1 | contig 18115 bp, 20 predicted proteins | sample wastewater_treat_2_FD_192479 | JGI IMG/M metagenome (GOLD analysis project Ga0255347, IMG submission 192479) | Wastewater microbial communities from Lulu Island WWTP, Vancouver, Canada - plant24 | ecosystem: Engineered > WWTP > Wastewater > Unclassified | place: Canada: Vancouver, British...
AGTGTAATATTGATACGAGCCATGAGTTCAACGCCTCCTCGATATGATGTTGGTTTGTCAGCTACATCATAACCGAGGCTTGAGCGAATGGCTCAATTCGAATTTACACCATTATAGGGACTCAATCGCTCTCGACCTCTACCGCAACAAGGACATGGTCGAGAAGGCCTTCGGGAACCTCAAGGAGAGACTGAACATGAGGCGGGTTCTCGTCTCCTCCGAGTGGAGCCTGGAAGGGAAGTTGTTCGTCGAATTCGTGGCTCTCATCTACCTCTCCTGCATCAAGAAGCGCATGCGGGACTCGAGTCTGTTCAAGGACTACACCCTTCAGGGGGCTCTGGACAAGCTGGACGTGATCGAGTGTTTCGAGAGCCCTGGGAAGGAGCCGAGAGTTGGCGAAGTTCTGGAGAAGCAGAGGCAGATTTACGCCGCGCTGGGCGTGCCGCCCCCGACCTCGTTATGAGTGGGTGGGAATGTAGGGTCCATACGAAACGGCACGACTCCCATGAATCATCATCCTCCTGTGGGTTGAAATTGGCGATTTTCGGGTATTCACTCGTGAACGGCTGACTATTTGTCTGGAAGGGGCGTATTCTTACATTTCATGGTTGTTGGAAACCTTTCCTGAAGCGTTGGCAATGCTCTTCGAAGAGTGTATAATGCCGTATGCGGGCGGAGGGCTGTCCGAGTGGTCGATGGTGGCTGACTTGAAATCAGCTGGGCGCAAGCCCCAGGGGTTCGAATCCTCTGCCCTCCGCCAGTTTTTGTGTCTTTCCTGAATTCCAGCCTATGAAACCCCGCCCTGCAAAGCGAACCGAACTCGGAGGAGCCCATCGCATTGACCTCTAAGCGGTTTGATAGCCGGTTTCCCTCCTCACCTTGCGGCCATGCGCAGGTGGCGCGCCAGTATGCCGGAGGGCCTGCCGCTCCCCTCGACGAAGAGGTCGGGGTTCCCCACTACTATGAACGAGTCCCGGGCGCGCGACACCGCCACGTTCATCATGTTCGGGCCGGCGTTGAAGAAGATGTTGCCCGTGTGGCCGCGGCCGTAGACGGGCGAGAAGAGGACGACGTCCCTCTCCGCCTCTTTGTCGCAGTCTGTCAATCGTGCTATCATCCTCTCAGACAAAAAGTTCCCCGCGAAACTGGTTTGGAAAGGTGTGATCTCATGGCCGAATACTACGCAGTGATAGACAGGGACGAAGACGGGCAGCTCTTCGCCAGCGTACCGGAGTTGCCTGGTTGCCATTCCTGCGGGGAGACGATGGAAGAACTGCTGTCGAACCTGGAAGAGGCCATCGAGTTGTACATCGAAGCGGTTGGTCGACCGCGCGAGTTTCCCAGCGTCCGTAAAGTGGCCGTGAAATGAGCCCGAAACTCCCGCGAATGACAGGAGCAGAAATGATCTTGTTCTTGATGTCTCGCGGGTTCAGGCGCCTGCGGCAGAAAGGAAGCCACGTCGTAATGGAGAGCGAAGAGGGAAGAGTGACGGTCGTCCCCCTTCACCGTGGAAAGATGCTCGGAACAGGCATTATGAAGGCAATACTCAAAAGCGCAGGAATCGAGGAGGACGATCTGCGGGGATAGGATTGGCGCCGCAACGCTGTTCTGACCACTTGCATCGGGGACGGGGAGCAACAGTGCTTCTGTCGTTTCTGCGAGCATTGCCCTCCTGTCATCCCGACTCGATTCAAGAAGACGGAACGGCATCTCTCCCTCCCGAAATTAGGGCGGCTCGCTTCACCTCGGCGAGCCGCCAGTCACATCCCGGCTGATCCGCGTCAAAATACTCCCCGTAGATCATTCTGGTCACTCTTCCGTTTTTGTAGATATGCCAAGCCACGTGACCGGACAGGCGCTCTCGTCGTCCTCGGCAAGATGGAAGTCCATCCTCCCGGCATCTGCGTCAAACGCCTCCCCGAACCCTTCGAGCGATGCTATCGCTTCAGCACCACGGAGCACGCGGCTTTTGCCACGGAGCGCATGGTGTCGGGCGCGACCTTGATGACTATCTCCGTCTCTGCATACGGAAAAAGCTTGTAGTCTTGGTTTCCGGGCTGTCTCTTTCCGAATCCGGGGATCAGGAAGAGCGCCTGATCCTTTCCCGGCGCTCCTTTTGTCATCAGAGGAGAGCGCGGATCGGGGAAGAGTATCACGCTGTCTATGCTCAAGGGGTGTTCATGAACCAGCAGCTCGGTCCCCCCCTCGCTTTTCAGCGCAATCCTGAAATTGCCCTCTCGGAAAAGCGTGCCGTCCGGCCTTGATTTAACTCCCTTCCAGAGCCTGACCCACAGAGCGTTGAACACCTCCTCCGGCAGTCTGTAGGCGGAGAAGTAGAAGGGCGACGATGCGAGGTAGACGTTCGCCCGACCAGCCCCGCCTTCGGCCTCCGTGACGCTTGCGTGAGGCATTCTCTCCCTGGCGGAGTTCAGACCCATCAGATCGACGTACTCACCGACGCTTTTCCTCTCGTAAGGAAGTCGAACTAGGCCGGAGCGGGCGTCGAACGGCAGAAACATCGGCAGGTCGGCCTCCTTCGCCAGCGCAACATAGTCCAGGAGACGCCCCACCTCCGTGCAGAACTCGCTGTAGAAGCGCCTTGAGTCAAACGACAGCGACAGCTTGACTACAACCTCCCCCGCGCCGTGACGAAAGGCCGGGTCGGACACGGAGGCGATCAGGTAGTTCTCGTACTTGAAGGCCGTGAACCATTCATCCAGAATGTCGATCGCCTCGCGGATCTGCTGCTCCCTGGTCAGCGCACGCGCGTAGAGGCTCCTTCCCTCCATCACGTACTCGGATGGCTTCTCCGCGAGCAGCCCCTGGAGGATTATGTCCCTGCGTATCCACGCCTTCACCTTGGTGTGGAACAGGCCGTCCTTCTCGCTCTCGTCCAGAAGCTCGTACTTTTCTATGTACCCTCTGCTCAGCAGCGTGATGGAGTCGACCACGTCGGCACCCTTTCGGACGGTGGTCGCGTCCATGACCAGCCCTGTGGCCTTGCGCACAGAATCCTGCCAGGCCATGCGCAGCGCCTCTTCCCTGTCTGTTCCGGTCCCTTCACCCTCGGCGACGACCAGCTGCTGTTCCTGAGTCTCCGCGTGCGAGCAGAGCGTCGTCAAGCACAAAACAAGGGCCACGAGCGACAATTGTACCAGCCGTTTCATCTTGATCACCACTTTTCAAGGCGAAGAGTCGCCGCGATGCTCTTCGTACGGGAGAACAGCTCCTCCGGCAGCTCCAGCTTCATCTGCTGGACCGAGTCGGTCATGAACTCCGCGCCGCCGCTGGGGAGGGCCCTGCCGAACGCCTGGACGAGAAAGACCTCGTCCAGAGTCCGCGCGACCGCGACACGCTTCGAGGCGGATGCAAGCTGCCCCGCCACCCTTTCCACAGCCGCCTCCGCGCTCTTTCTGAGAAAAAAGGCACCGACGTTGGTCAGCGGAAGAGCGACGGGAATGCGCTCAAGAGACGCCCCTTCCCCGTCCAGAAGGTCCAGATGAAGCCACGCCCTGCGGAAAGCGGCGCCCCTCGGATCGCTCTTGACGGAGAATCCGAGCGCGTCCGCGAGACGGTTAGCGATCTCCACCGGCAGAGTGTAGCTTCTGGACACCTGGTTCTCGTCCAACACGTGGAACGTGGCGGCGGGCACCCCCTTGCCCCCCTCCTCGGGGAATAAAAGCGCGCTGAACTCCGGCTCCGACACGATGCGCTCAAGGAGGAAGGAGACCCCCCAAGCGAAGCCGTCGCGGTAGGCATCCGCGTCGAACGCTATTCTGAGCGAGAAGGAGATGGTCCTGGTCTTCTCGTCCCGCTTGGCGGCCACTATCTCCGGGGCCAGAAAGTCCTCGAATCTGCAGGAGCGGATCTGCTCGACTAGGCTATCGACGGTTTTGATCAGACCGCCCTGCGAGCCCTCGGAGGAGGGAAGGTCGGCGCGGAAGCTCTGCATGAACTCCGTCGCCCTCTCCCGCAGAGCGGCGATGTCCACGACCGCCTGGACGGTCACGGAAAAGCCTTTCTCCAGCTCCAGCTCCTTCTCCTCGAGAACCGTGTAGGTCTCCACCGTGCCCCTGCTGTAGCGCAAAAAACGCTCCTTCAGGTCCTCCCCTGACAGGGTGCTTCGCTCTGCGAAGATCCCGCCCGCGACAGCCGCCACAGCCTCGCTCAGGGCCTTTTCAAGCGCCTGCTCGACCGTTTCGCCGAACCCGGACGTCACCACGGACCGGTCGGCGGCACTCGACACGGGAAGGAAGAGCGTCGAAAAAACGAGGACGCAGAGCAGAACTCTCTTAATCATAGCTCTCCCTCCCTCCCCGAGCGGAAGAGCCTCAGGGCCTCCTCGAAGAGCCTCTGCATCGAGGCCTCGTCCCCGGCCTCGCCGAACAGCTCCCCGGCCCGCTCCAACTGCTCCACCGAGAACTTGTCCCCCATAGCCTCCAGTGTCCTCTCCAGCATCACCCGCCCGTCCTCGGGACGGTCCAGCCGGATGAAGCACTCCGCCGTGTCCAGATAGGCGTCGGGGTTCATCCACTGGAAGCGGTGCATCTCCTTGAGAATGCCAAGCGCCCGCGCGTACTGCCCCGTCGTGAAGAACGAGCGCGAGATGCCGTATAGCTGCGCGCAGTAGGCGTCGTCGAACGCCTTGCCGCTCGGGAGGCTCCGCCCCGCGATCTCTATCTTCTCCAAGGGAGCCCAGTCCAGCGAGGCGACGCCCCCGTCAAGTATCTTACGGCTGCTCTGGCTTCCGGGCAGAACGATACCGCTCGCGGAGCGCTCATCCTTAAGGCTTATCAGAGCCCCCGCTATCGCCTCCGGGTAGGCGTACACATCGCTCGGGTAGAGCGACGCCGCTCCGTAGAGCAGCAGGTTCATCTTGCCCTTCATCTCCGCCGCCGCGAGCAAGGAGCTCTCCATCTTCCTCCGGGCCTGCGGATCGTCCTCGTCCGGGGCCGGCAGGAAGACCAGGCTGTAGACGACGCCGTCCTCCTCGATGATCCAGGCCGTCGCCTCCGGCCCCGCCGCCACGCGGGCGGTCAGGCGTTCTCGGGCGCCGTCCGGGAGAGGCGACTCCCCGACGAAGCCGGCGAGCGACGTAAGAGCGGCGTCAGAAAAGGCGGGACCGCAAAGCCCCGCCAGGATCGCCGCCAGTAACAGACTAAAGACTCTCTTCGTCATGGACCACGCCGCTCGGGCCACGCTCGACGTCGCCTTCCGTCGGTCCCTTCTTGCGCTGCTCGGCGGGTTTGGGGGCGGGCGACAGCAGGTCGGCCATGTCCATCTCAGCGCTGTCCTTCTTAGCCTCCGAAGTCGCCGAGGGGAGGAAGACCGCCACCGCGTAGGAGAAGCCGCTCTTGTCGTCCGTCCAGACCCTGCGGATCACGCCCGGAGGAAGGATGCCCTGCCTCACGCTCTCGTACTGCTGCGACTCCTTCAGAGTGTTGATGAAGGTGGCCTTTCTCTCCTCGAGCTCGGTGTAGGCGCGACCGTCCCGAGTGAAGCTGATCGGGTCGTCCCTCTGCGCCACCTCAAAATCCGCCAGCATCGACGATGTGCGCTCGTCCAGCTTGCCGCGCCAGCTCGTCGAGTCGCCGATTATAACCCCGCAGAGAGCGTCCGCCGCGCGCATGTCTGCGGCCCTCTCCGCCTGCAGGACGAGCTTGGCGTTCAGCGCCGGGTTCTGGTCCACCCTCACCACCGAGCTGCCGAAGCCGACGAACGCCACCTCTCCCGTGGCCGGCACGCTGACCAGCTTGCCGCCGACAGGGGGGATCAGACCGCTGCCGAGCTCGGCGAAGATCTGCGCAAGCCCCTCGCGCACGGACGCCGCGTCGAGGCTGTCCGGGTCGATGCGGTTGAAGCGTCCGCGCGTCCTCGGAGTGGAGACGACGGACACGTACACGGACGACGTATCCTCGTCGTCAAACACGGAGTAGAGCACGAACCCCTTAAGCAGCTTCTGCACCACCTGCTCCAGAGTCTCGGTCGAGTCGCTCTCGAGGGCCTTCAGCGAGTCGTCCGCCTTGCTGACCAGCAGCATCTGGTCGCGCACCTCGGTCTTCCCCCGGACAGAGAGATCGCCGAGGGCCCGGGCCAGCTCCTTCTTCGCCATCATGTAGGCCGTAACGTAGGCGTTGCGCTTCGAGATCCTCGACGCGACGACGTCCTCCATGCGCTCGTATGTCCCCATCCCCGTGGCCACCCAGCCGAATCCGCTGCCGAACTCGGCTCTGACGCAGCCAACCTTTTTCTGGTCGACCACAACGTTGAAAGCGTCCTGCGCGGACTCCGCCCTGACGACCTCCCCGTCCTCGGACTCCTGCACTATCTCGACCTTGTCGGGCGCCTTAACCTGGAGAAGCTCGGCGGCCTCCTCGGAGGATTTAGCCTGCACGGGGGGAAGGAAGTCGTCGACCGAGAGGGCCACCTCCGCGCCGGCCGCGCCCGCGAGGCACAGGGAGATGATTGCCGCCAGAAGGACATAATATCTGTTTTTCATGATGCGTCACCCTTTCCTGTTTTGGATTGTATGTGAAACGACTACTTCGTGCTTGGCACGTTGCGCAGTGTGACGACCTTGTCCAGTATGTTGACATCGATGCGGGAGTAGACGTCGGCGAGGGTGTGGCTTCCTTTTCTAAACCAAAAACCAAACTGTGTGGGAACCCCGCCTATGATGAGCCTCTCCGATATGTCCTTGTTCCCAATCCATAGATCATCGTAGTTGTACTCGTTCCCCCTATTGTCGTACGCGATGCAGTTAGCCTTGGATATCTTGAATAGCATGTCCTCCGGTGATGTGACGGTAAAGATGACGTTAAAATAGTAGTTGCTAGATCCTCCCTCTTTAAGCTCTTGGAACACCACCTTGACCCCTCCGTCGAAATCGAACTCGAAGGGGCCATCGCCGGTACCGGAACCTCCTGAGCCGAACACACCCGTATCCTGTGCCCACGCTGTGCCCAGCCATGCCAAAGCCACGATCATGATGGTCAAAACGACGGCAGCCCTTTTAACAGTAAAAGACCTCATCAGCACCACACCCTCCTTAATTCGATTGTTTCTCGGCCTCAAGCAACAATGCGCTTATACTAGACAGCCTGCGCCAGTCATCATACACATCCGTCCACTTACTATTGCTCGAATATCGTCTCTAACTTTATGCTTTTTATTCGATCCACCTTGTCGTTAATGTACTTATCCACAGTCCATCGACGGCTCATCTTTGTCGTGTCTAAATAGAGAAAATTCAAGTATTTAGAGTTGTATGGCTCTCGGTAGTCCATCACAAAGGGGCTGGCAAAACCGGGAGCAAACACAAACGGCTGGCGTAGAAGATAATTGGATACCTTATCTTTCAAGGAGCGATAAATTGTGATCCCGCGAGGGCCAGTCTCATAGGGCTGGACATGAATGACATCCCCGTTATCGTCGAGGAAAGAGACCATGTAGGTTACATGCGAGTCCATTTTCTTCCACCAGTCAAGCAGCAAAACGACAATATCCCCAACAGGCTTTTCGTCATGTTCTCTTGACAGACGACTATTGTAAACAACAAGATTAGCGTCGTAATCCACACGAAAGAGATAGGAGGTATATGTTGAATGGTCATTTGGAATTACAACAGGGAACTCTTTGAAAGAATAAAAATTAAATTCCCCGTCGGTGCAGTAGGGCAGGTCTTGAGGGCTAAAACTATCATAATTGCATATCGCCGACTCCCTGTCTATTATGAACTTTTCCGAAGTGAGCCTTTGATTGTTGGCTCGAACCTCCGGTGTGTATGTCTTTTTCTTTTTCGACACTGCGACCCCTTCCAGAGCTTCGCGGAGCCTTGGAAGGAACTCGTCCCAGAACAGCTTCTCGTTAAAAACTTCTATCACTTCGACCGTATGCTGTCCGCTGTTTTTGTCGTAGAATAGCTCGGGGTTGATATGCGCCGTGAGGAACATCTCGGGACCGTAGCTGTCCAGCACTTCCTTCAGCAGCTCCATTCCCGTCTTCTTCATCTGGGCTTCCGTCTTAGCCTTGGCCGCAGCGTCTTTTGCGGCCGATGTGGAGGCGTCCACCACAAATGCCTCGCCGTAGGTCTTGGTGGCGTCGACGAGCGTCTGGCGGTGGACTCGCGCCTCGATCGTAACGTCGATTCGCTCGCCGTCTTTCCTCTCGTCGATCACTCTGTAGGACTCGACGATACCTCGGCTATGGGCGATGATCCTCTCGCTGATCTCCTCGTTGGTAACCTCGGTCTTCGATGTAATGACGACACCGACAGCCAGGCGCACCGCCTCCATCCACGCCATTTCGACAGCCTCGGCCCTGGACGTCCCCGACCCTTTCGCCGTGACTGCGATGTAGTCTCCGTTCGACGCAGGTTTTACCGCCGAGGGATCTGCCGCCTTCGCCGAAGAGGGGGATCGGGCAGGCGGCGCGAGAGTTTCACCCGCCTCTTCGACCAGGGGACGGACGAATTTCGCCATCATCCATCCTCCAACGTTTTCGGCCTTGACCTGGTACCATCTGATCCCGTCCGGCGCCGTCCAGTCACCCACGATATCGACCCCCGCGCCCTCGGAGCAGGCAGCCAGAGTCTTGCTCTTATGGTCGTGGTCGGCTCGTATAAAGGACTTTTCCAACACCTCCGCAGGTATCGGCGGGTCTATCCGTCCAACCACGGAATCCCGAGCCGGAGCCTCGATTTTCACAGCCGGAGTCGGTTCTTTCGCGGCAAGCTTGCGGACCGACGTCTGTTGAATCCACCCTTGAGCGCCATCTTTCTTTACCAAATACCAGGCAATTTCATTGCCGCCGAGCCACTCCTCGAGGATTTCCACTTTCGTTCCGGATTTAACGAAAGCGACCATTTTACTTTTTTCGTCGCGTGCGATGCGCAGAAAGGCGTTTTCGACGACCTCGCCCGGCATTGAAGGATTGAAGACGCGCTGCGAGGCCTCCGGCGCACCGGAGCTTCCCTCGGCGACGTTCAACCCCGTCGTCAGGACAAGACAAATTAGGAGCAACAATAAGGCGGAACAGCATCTTTTTAATTGCATCCCGGATTCCTCCTCTTTAGATGAAAGGTCTGATCAACCCCGTTTCACCTGGCGCCAGGCAGGCCGACAGCGGGTGTCTAACGGCGCTGTTCAGGGGTTCCTAATAGCTGCATGTCCTCTCGCAACGATTTTATTACACCGGCCGGTCAGCCGTTACCAGGCGCGGACCGTGAACTTGGAGTCCAGCTCCATCCTGACCGGGGAGCGGTCCGGGGTGAGTATAACTAGCGCGATATGGGTTATGTTCCAAGGAATTCGGTTATCGAAGACGGAGAAGCAGTAGGTCGCGATCTCCTCGTCATTGGCATACACCGTGTACTGTTGCTCTAATCCGTCATAGACAAATCTTAATTCCGCGGGAAGAGAAATCTTTCGGACGGATTGTTCGATATCATAATGGTTTATAATACGATTATCACGAATACTATACAATTGCTTATAGCTTTTCGGTCTAAGATGCCTAACCTTACATCTTCCGCCATTAATAGGAATAAGAAGGCATGCATCAGTTTCTATCGGTTTGTAGTGATACGTTTCTGAACTGAATTTGTAAAGACCGCCAACCGCGACGCCTATAAACTGAAAATCGAACTTTTCCAGTTGGATTATTATCTCCCAGTTAGATTTTGCCGATATTTTTTCCGGCAAACTGAATCCCCAGGTTCTCTCCACGTTTTTATCCCGTACAAAGACTTTGAATTTTCCATCGACTACCTGTCCATACCCCCAGTTTGCCTTCTCTACGCCGACCGAGGCGAAGTCAAAAGTGACCGTCTCCTCTCCCTCGTGCCCCACGACTTCGGGAGCGTCGAACACGCCGCCCCCGGAGGCCTTTGAAGCAGTCGAGCAGAACGCCGAGCTCGTCGTAAGAGATACGAGAATCAGAACTAATGCGCACGTCAGTAGGTTCCATTTTGAGGTTGATTGATCCATAGTTTTCATCCTCCCCGAAGTAGTACCGTTGCGTGACGATACTCTCCAGACAACTTTGTATCATCTGGTTCGAATTAGAAAAGCGATTTTTGTTCCCTTCTGCTTTGTACTTGAACACGAGGGATCACGGCATGAACCAACGAGCCCGTGAAGCTAAACAAGGGCACAGCCAAAGGGGCTACCTAGTGGAAGAGGTCCCTCCTCGCTGTGCTCGTTCGGGACGACATAAGCAGGCGACCGAACGGGCGTCTTTCTCGCTCGCGTCGGTCGCTCAGGCTGCGCGCCCCTGGTCGCCCTTCTCTCTACCGCACCAGCGTCACGACCAGATCCACTATCTGGCGGAGCTGTTCGGTCTTGATCCGGCCTGTGACGGTGTAGCACTCTCCGTCCCACTCGCCCTTGAGCATCTCCACGTTGCGGATCAGGCCGTGGACCTCGGAGCGGACCATGTCCTCGGCCATGAAGTCGTCCATCGTGGTGCGGGAGTCTATCTGCACGCCGCAGACGAACTCGAGCATGTTGCGCTGAAGGTCGACTAGCGCGCCCCGTCGGGCAAGGGCCTTGGCCTGGGCGCCTGTCGTCCCCTCGGGGGCTACGGCCATGCCAGTGCCCTCGATGTAGGCCTGCCCCCAGTCGATGAGAGGCTTCTCCTTCTCGACCCCCGTATCGGAGGCCGAAGCGATCCCCGCGCCCAGGAGGGCGCAGGCCAGGGCCAGCGCGATCAGGACGCGCGCCGTTCGCGACATGGTCCGCGAGCAGTTGGCATTGAGCAATTTCATTGAAATTTCCTCCTCCATGGTCGTATGTTCTTTCAACGTCCTGTCTGGAATACGGCACCGCCCCCGCCGCTCGCGCGGCGAGGGCGGTTCGGTTTCTACTTCTTCAGCTTCTTCGACTTGTAATCGGATGCAGGCTCGTACTGCGGGTTGACGGCAAGGGCTCTGTTCATCCACTGGAGGGCCTCGTCGTTCTTTTTAAGCCTGTGGGCGGCCACCCCCGCCCAGTACATCGCAAGGTAGTGCCCCTCGTACTTGCCCGCCTCCTCGACGAGCTTCTCGTAGGCAGCCTTCACCTTGCCGCTTTTGAGGAGGTTCATCGCCTTGACGTGCTCGATGCGGAGCAGGTTCGTCCTGCCCATGTCGAGGTTGTATGTCTGGATCACCTTGGCGTCGGTGGACTTGTTCTGATCGAAGCCGGGGATCTGCCTGGGTCCCGTGGGAGAGGCGGCCGGCGCCGGCTTCAGCAGTTCTGACGCGACCGAGGTATCCACCTCGGGCGCGGGCTCCTCGGCCTTTTTCTCCACGGGTGCTGGTTTATCCTCCGCCACCTCCGCTACCTCCACTACCGGCTCGGGCGTCTCGCGGACAGTTGAGGCCGGGGTCCCGCCTCCTGACCCGAACAGCTGGTCGAACGTCTCGCTTGAGGCGGCGGGCCTGCTGGACACGAACTTCATCCCCTTGGCCTTGGCCGCCGTTACCGGCTCGATCTTGTCGCCCCGCCGCACCAGCTTCAGGCTGCAGTTGGACGCCACCACGCAAGTACTGTGCGAAGCGGCAACGTCTCGCACTTTAATGACGGCCAGCGGCATCTTGTCCCTGCCAAGGGATTCTCCGCTCATGCCGACGATGGTCTTGCCCTCGGCGTAGATCAGGTAGAGCTGCCCCTCCTTCACGCCTATGTTGGAGCCGATGTCTATGACGACCTCGTTCCCGGCTATGCTAAGCACGTGGGAGCTCTCGCCCCCGAGCTCGGAGCGGATAGCGTGGGCCAGGCGATTGACCGCGTCCGCTATCGCGCGCGCCTGGAGGCCTCCGAACTCGGCCTCGGCGAATGCGAGCCCCATCACCATCACAGCCGTCGCCTCGTTCGAGGATGTGCCGGTCTCCGACAGGGCCAGCCTGGTCTCGCTGGTCGTAGTGTCGATCAGGCGCACGTCAAGGGTGGCCCTCGCCTCGTGCCCTCCTCCGCCAACCGCGACGGGGACGAAGAACAGGGGGACTGCGCCTCCCGATACCCTTTCGCTGAGCTCGGTGACGGAGCCCATCAGTATGTACTGGACTCCGGCGATCCTGCCGACCTCCACGGCGGTGTTCATGTCGACGAGGCCGGACATGCTCAGCTTGATCTCCTCGCCGACCTTCGCCAGGCGCTCCCGTTCGTAGACTGCTATGCTCCTGGAGCTGGCGAGGGTGCGGGTGAACAGGTCCGTCACTATATTGGCCTGCTCCTGCGAGACCCCCTCGGCCTTGCTGTCGAAGCCTATCACTCCAATGCGGATCTTCTGCTCCGCGGCCTCGACGATTGTACCGGAGCATGCGCACAGCGCGCACAAGAGCAGCAACGCAAGGTATTTCTTCACGATAAAAACCTCCCAAGTCTGCAAAATCTACCGATCCCAGTTCACCGTCTTCATCGTCTCCACGTGCTTGATGACCGAGTTGCGGGTCGCGGTGGCGAGCAGGCCGCCGCTCTTGCCCGCGCCGAAGGCCGCTATCGGGAGGATTATTCCCCCCGCGGTCTGATTCGCCGCCCCCTGTTCGGCGGCCGCGTAGACGACCTCGCTTGTCGCCGTGTCGATTATCCGGATGTCGAGGGTCACGTAGGCGGTGTGCGACAGCAGGCCGCCGACGACCCCGGGGAGGTAGACCACTCCCCCGGAGTCGTTGTAGAAGAAGAGCGTCACGGCCCCTGTCATGGTGTACTGGGCGCCCTTTATCTTTCCGAGCTCGGGCGCGGTGGACTCGTCCACCAGCCCGGACTGCCCCAGCTTTATCTCCTCCGCCACGTAGTTCAGCTTCTCGCGCTCAAGCAGGTTGAACAGGCCGGACTTGAACAGCTCCGTAGTCATCATCTCCGTGATCGCGGCGGCGGGGATGCCGCAGCCCGCCTTGTTGTCGAACTGCCGCACGGAGAGCCTCGGCCTGTCCGCGGGGGGCGCGGCGAGCGCGGCTCCCGCGAGTAGAGCTATGCATAACGCCGCCGCGAACACTGCAAATCCTTTCTTCATGCGGTACTCCCCCTTTCGCCCCTTTCTATTGCAGCATCTTCTGCACCGCGAGCTTCGCGGCGGCCTCTATGGACTTCTGGGCGGCCTCGTCCGGCGTGTAGCCCACCTGCTTGCCCATCACCGTGTCCGCGTAGACCACCTGTCCGGCGGAGGTCGTGGCCATGACCGCTATCGACGAGGTGCCGGTGTAGAGCTGGAACTCGTTAAGCACCGGCTTCCCCGCCTGGAGCTGCGCGGTTATCATCGTGCTGAAGCCGTACTGCTTGCTCAGCTTTATTATCGCGTCCACGTTGCCCTCGAGCGCGAGGGCCGCGGCCTTGCTGCGGCGTATCGCGTCCAGCCGCTTGGGGTCGACCACCTTGTGCCCCTTGGCTATGAGCTCGCGCGTGATGATGGAGGCCACGGACGCGGCGTGCTGGGCGGAGGGCCCCTTCGTCAGCACGGCTATCGAGCCGTCGGGCAGAGCCGCCCTGGCGCTGGAGGCCGCGAGGCACAGCAGTACGGCGAGGCACGCCGGCGCGCAGAATCTCGCAATCTTATTCAATCGGAACATCCCCCTTCATAAGCCTGTCCAATGGGACATCGACCTTCAAGAAGTACAGGTCCCCCTCCACCCTCTCCGAGTGAATACTTACCTCGGCGATCCTGCCCGACACGGACCGGGGGTCGAACTTCCCGTCAACCAGCTTCTGTCTCAGCAGGAGCAGGTTTCGCCGCGCGTCGGTCAGCGCGGCCCTGCGGGCCAGCAGCCTCCCCTGGGCGGTGTCCTCGGGGATGCGCCCCACCCCGTCCGCCGTCGCCAACCCCTGCTCGCGGAGCAGAAGCCCCGAGCGCAGGGTCTCGGGCAGGTCCGGGTCCCGCGGAACGTCAAGGCTGACCTCCGCGTACTGGGCCTCCGGGGGCGGCTTCGCCTCCCCGGAGGACAGGGCGGTCCTGGCGGCGGAGACCATCCCCGCCGCCGCGGTCAGGACGCACAGGACCATGAAGAATCTGAAGGGGCGCGACTCTCTCCTACTCCGATTTTTCGGCCGGCTTCTCATTAAGCGTTCCCTCCACAGTCGCGGACGACAGGTCCTCTATGTCGTACCCGAGGTCCGACAGCATCGACGCTATCTCCTCCGAGGTGAACTCGGACACCACGTCGATCTCAAGCCGCTTGTCCCTGAACAGCCTCTGGTACACCGCCGTCACTCCGTCCACGTCCTCGAGGACGCTCTTCAGCCCCTTGGCGTCCTTGAACGTCATGTTCGAGATCTTCACATTGACCGTCCTGCCTGGTATCCCCCCGGCGGAGCCGGACACCAGCGCGTAGGCTATCTTGTGGACTATGGATTTGCTCGCCTTCGACGCGGCGGGCTGCAGCCCCTTGATCGCGCCGTCCTCCACCGAGACCCCCTTGGTCTTCTCCTCGACCGCGTCCGACCCGAGCTGGTAGGCCGTGTTGGCAAGCACCGCCTTGAGCTGCACCGTGCTACGCACGCCGTAGATCCTGACCCCGCTGATCACCTGGTCGGCGAAGGAGCTGGCGTAGGCCTTCCCGTATATCAGCACGTCCGCATGAAAGTCGCGGGCGAGCTGGCGGAAGAACTCCGGGTCGTTGTTCGCCCATGCCTCGTAGAGGTCTATTCCCTTGATCATGCCGGCCTGGGTCAAGTCCACCAGCAGATAGCCGGCCTTCTCGAACACGCGCATGACCTCGCTCTCTGCGGTCGACAGGAAGGAGGGCGTGTCCCCTATCCTCTCGTCGAGCAGCACCATCACCCTGGGGTTGCCCAGGGCGTCGAGCACGGCGGGGCCGAGCACGCCGTCCAGCGCCACCCGCGCCACCTGGCAGATCGCGGTCAGATACAGTATCCCGTCGTCCCCGACCTTCTCCCTTACGATGTCGAACTGCTTCACCAGCCCAGTAGTCTGTGAGAAGACCTTGTCCTTGACCACCTCGTAGTTCTTCATCTCGGTGATCCCGGTGACATGGGCGCCCAGGGCCTTCTCGAGCGCGTCTCTGTAGGCGGAGCGCTTGGCCGCCTCCCTAGCCCCGCTCATGTCGCCGCCCTTTATGGGGGCGAACCCCTCTGCCTCGACCTTGATGAGCTCGCCCTCCGCCTGCGCCCCCGCAGGGATCGCAGGGAGCGCGGACAGGACGAGCATCGCCGTTGCGAGAAGAATCTTGAACGATCTCATATCCTATTTAACGACCAGCAGCACCTTGCACTCTTTGCGGAAGTCGTAGGAGCTGCCCCTGATCATTGCCGCGGCCGAGTTCGGGATGACTATGTCGACGTTGCCGGTCGAGAGGCGGACGGCCTTCGTCTTGATGGGGTTGGGGGCGACCCGCAGCTCCCCCTGCGCGTAGTTGATGTTGTTGTAGTAGGAGCAGATCCCCGACTGGAGCAGCCACTTTTGCTCGGCGAACTCCACCCCGTACACGGCCCGGCCGGCCTCGTCGAACACCCGGAATGTCATCGAAGGTATCAGCGGCAGGTGCCTCACGTCGATGACCAGCCCCGTGTACCTGCCGGAGGTCTTGGGCGGCGGGGCCTTCTTCTCCGTCTCGATTATCACCTTGTCCACGGGGACCCTGGGGCAGACTATGGAGCGCACCTCGGCCAGCTTTATCCTGCCGGTCACCGTGTACGCCTCGCCGTCCCACTCTCCCTTGAGCAGCTCCACGTTCCTGATGACGCCGTGCACCTCGGAGCGAACCATGTCCTCCGCCATGAAATCGTCCATGGTCGTCCTCGCGTCGACCTGAACCCCGCCCATGAACTCGAGCAGGTTGCGCTGGAGGTCGACGATCGCCCCTCGGCGCGCCAGGGCCTTCGCCTGGGCGCCCTGCGCGCCCTTGGGTGCCACGGCCATGCCGGTGGCCTCGATGTAGTTCTGGGTCCAGTCGATAAGCCCCTTCTCCTTCTGTGGGGAAAGTAAATCATACAGAAATTAGTGTTAGGAATACGCAGTAAACCACAATATATAGTGTTTTCTTGCAGGTAATTTCAAGTTTCGTCTATTATCTTTAAGCGACATTTAGAGTATTTAAGCGACAAATAAGCGACAAAAATTAGCCCGTTTCCGGGTTCGTTTTTGCCGCTTATGTGCCGCTTATTTTATTTCTGCGTATTCAGTTTCATTTCAAGAGCCTGCGCCGCCCGTGCCTTGCTTGAAGCAAAGATGTGGGAATAAATGTCCTGCGTGATAGACGCGCTTGAATGACCCAACTGTTCAGCAATCAGTTTCGGGGAAATGTCCGAGTTAATCAAAAGGCTTGCCGTCGTGTGTCGCAGCGAATGAATGTGAATGTTTTCGGGCAATCCGATTTTTGCGGCAAACTTCTTGAATTTAGCATTCAAATACTGTTCGCCATAGAAACCGCCGAACGCCGTTGTAAACACCATGTCGCTTTGTGTCCACGCTTCACGCGCCGCCGCCTGTCGTTCCGCCTGCTTTTCCCTGTGTTCTTTCAGCAGGGCAAGCACCGACGCAGGAATGACAACATAGCGTTCGCCTGCCGTGGTTTTAGGCGTTTGCAATTCGTAGACGCTTGATTTACCTTGACCCTTGCCGCGCATATATGCAAGCGTGTGGCGAATGTAAATCACGCTGTTTTCAAAATCAATGTCCTGCCATTGAAGCCCGCACAATTCGCCGCCCCGCATTCCCGTAAATAGCAGCGTGTTAATTTGCACCTTGAATTGAAAGTCGTCCTGTTCATCAAGGGCGGCAATCAAATTCAATGCCTGCGTTTCATCAAGATATACAGCCGGGGTTTTGGACTTCTTTTTCAGCGTCATTGTGTTGGAACAGGGGTTCCGGCGCATGACTTCCTTTTTGACCGCCGCTGTAAAAATCGCAGACAAACAACGCTTTACGCGGGAAACAGAACTTTCCGAAAGCGACCTGTCCGAAACAGCCGTTACAAACATATCCTGAAAGCGAATGCCCAAACAAGCAGCTATCTTTTCGGCGTTTTCCTTTTCAATACCATGCCCCTGCGAAAGCCGGGTTACAGTATGACGGGAAAGCCCTGTGTCGCGGGAAATGGACGAAATGTTCACACCGCAATATTTGCCTTTTGGAAGTTCAACCCCGTCTTTCAGCTTGAATGTGTCTTTTGTGCGCCCATTTTTGAGCAAGTCCGCAAAGAGCGTGTCAAGCATTGTCGGGGTAATTTCTTTCAGTTTCTTGCGGGCAAGCGTCGGCATGATGTAAGTATCAATCATACTTTTATTATCAATCAGGACATTGCCCTTTAATGCGACCGGGGCGACAGTTTCATAATACCACGCCGCCAATTCCGAAAAAGTGCGGTTTTCGTCAAGGGCGACATATCCCTTGATTTTTTCTTCCCAAACGGCGGCGAACTGCTTTGCGAGTTTTTCCGCCTTGCCTGCCGTCACGCCGTCCGGCGGGCGGTATGTAGTGGTTTTCTTTACCTGTCTGCCCGTTTCATCATAACCCATGTATGCGGTTATGGTGTACGTTTCGCCGCGTTTCCTGATACTTGCCATTATTCAGCACCCCCGTTTTCCCGTTCGGCGGCAAGCATGGCAAAGAAATTCAGAAAGAAGTCCTGCATTGCGTTTGTCGCGTTCCATTCGCAAAAACGCTGCCATTCGTCCGCCGCGCCGATTTTTTCATTATTCCAATGTACCGCCTTTTCCATTGCCTTGTAAAAATCCTTATCGGAAAGAAGCCTGTCAAGCATGGTGTGCATACCCGGCGTATCTTCAAAATACCCGTCCTTGACAAGTTTGATATTCTGTATGGTATTTTCCGACAGTCCGAGCAGTTCATGGGCGGCGACATTTTCCGTGCGCCTGCCCGTCATAAGAAAATCGGCGGTTACATTGAAGTATTCCGCAATTTTCAAGAGTTGTTCGCAGTTGGGTATGCTTTCCCCAATACTGTACAGGGAAACCGTTTGCGGGCGAACGTGAAGAAAATCCGCAAGCTGCCGTTGCGTTGTGCGTTCGCCCGTTTCCGGGTGATGTTCCATAAAGGAACGGAGCGTCGCGGCAAAATGCGACGTGTAGCGTTCGGAATAAATTCCGCTTGTGTTTGCCATAGTGTTTTCACCTCAATATGCGTTTTCTTTGTTCTTTGCAAATACATCAAGCAAGGCGTT
>Ga0255347_1004076_pt1 | contig 18102 bp, 17 predicted proteins | sample wastewater_treat_2_FD_192479 | JGI IMG/M metagenome (GOLD analysis project Ga0255347, IMG submission 192479) | Wastewater microbial communities from Lulu Island WWTP, Vancouver, Canada - plant24 | ecosystem: Engineered > WWTP > Wastewater > Unclassified | place: Canada: Vancouver, British...
ATAGGCGGTGTGAGCTTCAGCGGAGGCATCGGGAGCGTAGGCGATATGGTTCTTGGGGCGTTATTGATCGGTGTCATAAACAACGGAATGGATCTTTTGGGAGTGGAAGCTTTTTACAAGCAGGTTGTCAAGGGCAGTATAATAATCATTGCCGTTCTCATAGACCGGAAGCGTTCCGGCAGGTCTTAACCTGAAGGGGGCTCGACTTGTTGGATTGTTGCTGGTTTGTTGCTGCGCACAATAATTAGCAATATTTATTGACAATACAACCAAAAACAATTATTATGTAACGAAAAGCATAAAATTATTCAATGAAGGTGGTGCAAAAAACTCATGAACAAAAAAAGGTTATTATTTTTATTCCTGGCATTTACCCTTGTCCTTGGCACATTTGCCGGCTGCGGCGGGGGTGCGGATAACGGCGGTGAAGGCGAAGCTCCCGCAGAGGTTAAGATCGGTATCAACTACGAGCTTTCAGGCGAAGTGGCTACTTACGGCCAAGCCAGCAAAGACGGCATCCTCATGGCATTCGATGAGATAAATGCAGCGGGCGGCATTAACGGAATGCAGATCGTTCCCGTTGTTTTGGACAACAAATCCGACCCGGCAGAGGCCACATCCCTTGCCACAAAGCTTATCACTCAGGAAGGAGTCATCGCCTGCCTCGGCCCTGCAACTTCCGGAAACTTCATGGCGACGATCCCAGTAGCTATGCAAAACGGAGTTCCTGTGATTTCCGCTTCAGCAACAGCCGACAACGGAGTAACGACGGATGCGGCAGGAAATGTCAACGAATATGTATTCAGGCTCTGCTTCAACGACTCCTTCCAGGGGGTCACAATGGCAAGCTTTGCCCTAAATAACCTGAATGCAAAAAATGCTGTGATCATTCAGGATAAGTCCAGCGATTATGCCGAAGGTCTGGCTAAGAATTTCACAGAAACCTTCGTTGCCGCTGGCGGCACTATAGTTGCGCATGAAGGGTACGTATCAAAAGACAAGGACTTCAATTCCATCCTTACCAGCATAAAGGGCAAGGATTTCGATGTGATTTTCCTTCCCGGATACTATCAGGAGGCAGGACTTGTGATCAAACAGGCTCGCGGTTTGGGAATTGATGCGCCAATCCTCGGAGCCGACGGATTCGACTCTCCGGTGCTTTTGGAGCTGGCAGGAGCGGAAGCGCTGAACGACGTTTACTTCTCCAACCACTATTCCTCACTGGATGAGGATCCGCTGGTAAAGGAATTCATAGCTGCCTTCGTTGAAAAATACAACGCAGAGCCCAATGCCTTCCATGCTTTGGGATACGACTTGGGCAAATATATCGCTGACGCTGTGGAGAGAGCGGGTTCCGTTGAGCCGGAAGCGGTCAAGGATGCCCTCGCTTCCACCAAGGGATTTGTCGGAGTTACCGGGTCCTTTGACATGGGCGCAGATCACAACCCCATTAAAGCAGCCGTCGTAATCGGACTTGTCAACGGCGAGCAGGCCAGCAGCATTAAGGTAGAACCTAAATAATGGCCATTTGAATGTTTGACATGAATACCTATAAATAGTATTATATTTAGGTTAGAGCGACAAAGCTCTAACCTAAATTTTATCACTCTAATTCTTCGGAGGTACAAGTATTGGATCAATTTATACAGCAGATGGTAAACGGTATCTCCCTGGGCAGTATTTACGCATTGATTGCTTTGGGCTATACCATGGTGTACGGTATCATCAAGCTGATCAATTTCGCTCACGGCGATGTTTATATGATCGGCGCATATATTGGATTCGCGGCTACTACCTATGTCAATCTGGGTTTTTTCCCCGCACTTATCGTTTCCATGGTATCCAGTGCGGCTCTCGGCGTAATCATCGAAAGGGTGGCCTACAAGCCTCTTCGGGGTTCCACAAGGATCGCCGTGCTCATCACCGCCATCGGAATGTCACTGCTTCTTGAATATGTGATGATGTTTTTCGTGGGTGCGGAAGTCCGATCTTATCCAAAGCTGCTGTCCAACACTAATTATCATCTTGGCAATATAGTGATAAACATGCAGCAGATCTATATTATTTTTACTGCCATTGCCCTTATGATACTCCTGCAGTTCATAGTGCATAAAACCAAGACCGGAAAAGCCATGAGAGCTGTATCTATAGACAGGGATGCGGCACAGCTCATGGGCATCAAGATAGACAATACCATATCCTTTACCTTTGCCATCGGCTCAGCCTTCGCCGGCGCCGCCGGGGTTCTGGTAGGTATTTATTATAACTCCATCGATCCCTTGATGGGCATCATGCCAGGGCTTAAAGCCTTTATCGCCGCTGTCTTCGGCGGCATCGGGAACATCCCGGGTGCCATGATAGGCGGTGTGGCTATAGGCATGATGGAAACCCTTGTATCCGGCTACGGCAACTCCATGTACAGAGATGCGGTGGTATTCGCATTTCTGATAATCATACTTATTTTAAAACCCTCCGGGCTGTTGGGCAAAAATATAAGGGAGAAGGTGTAGCGATGAAGGTGCTGTCAAAGAAAAATTTTTTGAAACTGGCGGCTTTGCTTCTGCTCTACGCCGTTGTACAGATCCTAATCAATACCAGGATCATCAATCCTTTTTATGAAATAACCCTTGCACTGATCTGCATCAATATCATCCTTGCGGTGAGCCTTAACCTGGTTACCGGTTTTACCGGCCAGTTTTCCCTGGGCCATGCGGGCTTCATGTCCATCGGCGCCTATGTTGGAGCTATCATCAATATGCAGATGAACTCCACGGCGGGATTTCTTGCCGGACTTTTCGCCGGGGCTCTTGCGGCGGCGATGGTCGGTATCATAATCGGCATCCCAACGCTAAGGCTTAAAGGGGATTATCTGGCGATCGCCACCCTAGGCATGGCGGAGATCATCCGGGTAGTATTCCTTAACATGGAAATAACTAATGGAGCGGCGGGGCTTAACGGGATCCCCAGGTTCACAAACTGGACCTGGCTCTTCATATTTACCGCCGCTGCCGTCATTCTCATAAACAACTTTATCCGGTCTTCACAGGGCCGCGCCTGCATATCCATCAGGGAGGATGAGATAGCTGCGGAATCTATGGGGATCAACACCACGAAGCACAAGGTAATGGCTTTTGCTATTGGAGCCTTCTTTGCGGGAACTGCCGGTGCTCTTTACTCTTCTTACTTTTATTTCATCAAGCCGGGGCTCTTCGGCTTCCTGAAATCTATAGATATCCTTGTGATCGTGGTTCTCGGCGGAATGGGCAGCATAACAGGTTCCGTCATAGCGGCGGTGCTTCTGGCACTGCTGACCACTTTCCTGCAGTCCTTTACCGAGATCCGCATGATCCTTTATGCAGCTCTGCTGGTAATCATAATGATATTCCGGCCCAAGGGTATAATGGGGACGAAAGAGATCACCGATATGTTTACATTCACTTTCGGGAAAAAAGATAAGAGAATACAGTAAAGGAGGGGGCGCAAATGCCATTGCTGAAAATAGAAAAACTGACAAGATCCTTCGGCGGACTGACGGCCGTCTCCAATTTGAACATGGAAATAGAGAAGGGAGAGCTGGTGGGTCTGATCGGACCTAACGGCGCCGGTAAAACCACGGTATTCAACCTTTTGACCGGGGTTTATGTGCCGACTTCGGGGCATATCATTTTTGAAAAGGGACAAGCCGGAAGCGATATCGACACTATAGAGTTAGGCGGGATGAAGCCATATAACGTGACGAAGCAGGGACTTGCAAGGACCTTCCAGAACATCCGGCTGTTCAAGGATCTGACAGTCCTGGACAATGTGAGGATTGCCATGCACCAAAACATTCACTATGGAATGTTTTCATCCTTCTTCCGGGCAAACAGGTTCTATCATGAGGAGGAGCGGATGATGGAGGAGGCGGAAAAACTGCTGGATATCTTTCATCTGAAGGGGAAGAAAAAAGAACTGGCGAAAAACCTTCCTTACGGCGAACAGAGGCATCTTGAGATTGCGAGAGCTCTGGCCACAAGGCCTTCGCTGCTCCTGTTAGACGAGCCGGCAGCCGGGATGAATCCTAAAGAGACGGCGGCGCTGACGGAGCTTATCAAGTGGATAAGAAAGGAATTCGATTTGACTATTTTGCTCATTGAGCATGATATGTCACTGGTTATGAAGATATGTGAACGGATTTACGTATTGGATTACGGCATGCTGATCGCATCGGGAAAGCCGGAGGAGATCCGTGTCAACAAGCGGGTCATCGAGGCTTATTTGGGAGAGGAGAACAGCAATGCTTGAGGTCAGAAATCTGAATGTCCACTACGGAGTGATTCATGCACTTAAGAATATTACTCTGAAGGTGGAAGAGGGTGAGATAGTCACCTTGATAGGCGCCAACGGCGCCGGTAAAACCACAACACTGAGAACCATATCCGGGCTGATAAAAGCCACCGACGGTGAAATATTACTGGAAGGAAAGGCTATTACAAATATCCCAGCTCCGCGCAGAGTCGAACTGGGGATTTCCCAAGTCCCGGAAGGCAGAAGGATATTTCCTGAGATGAGCGTGCTGGAAAACCTGGAGATGGGAGCCTTTCTAAGGAAAGATAAACAGGCGATCAAACAGGATATGGAACATGTTTATGAGCTGTTTCCCATATTAGGCGATAGAAGGAAACAGATGGCAGGCACACTTTCAGGGGGCGAACAGCAGATGCTGGCTATGGGCAGGGCTTTGATGTCAAAACCCAGGATACTGCTCATGGACGAACCTTCCATGGGGCTTGCTCCCCTTCTTGTAAGGGAGATTTTTGAAATCATTAAAAGCATAAACAGCGAAGGCACTACTGTTTTGCTGGTGGAACAAAACGCCAGCATGGCCCTTTCTATCGCACACAGGGCTTATGTCCTCGAGACCGGCTCTATCGTGATAACCGGCACCGGCGAGGAGCTGGCAAAGAGCGACAGCATAAAGAAGGCCTATCTCGGGGGAGAATAAAAGGAGGAATATCGATGTATGTTAAAAGCAGAATGACTGCCAATCCTTATACGATTGACGCAGATGCTCCGATAAATGAAGTCATCGAGCTGATGCGGGATAAAAACTTAAAAAGAGTTCCAGTGGTGAGGGGAAAAAAGGTCGTAGGAATGCTGACAAATTCCGATATTCAGAAGGTCTCCCCAACTAAGGCCACCACCCTTAGCATTTATGAGCTGAATTACCTGCTGTCAAAGACCAAGGTCAGCGATGCTATGAGCAAGGAAGTAATAAGCGTGGGGCCAGACGACCTTCTTGAAGAGGCAGCTCTGCTGATGAGAGATAATAGAGTCGGGACTCTCGCGGTGGTGGAGAACGGCAAGCTTGTGGGCATCATCACGGAGAGCGATATTTTTGATGCCTTTATCGAGCTTTTGGGTTTTCGACACCCGGGCAGCAGAATAGCCGTGGATGCAGCCGACGTGCCGGGGGCATTGGCTACCATCGGAGAGATCTTCAGCTCCCATAATGCAAATATCACGCACATCGTGGTGTACAGGGGCGGCAGCGGACGCACTGATGTGGTTATTCGAACAAATGTAATCAACACGGAAGATATCGAGAAGAAGCTCAAAGACAACGGATTCGAAGTCATCGATGTGATGCATTGTCAGGAATAAAAGCTGTCTCTTCAGAAGTCTTGATGCATTTGCAATCCCTACAAAAGATGGGTCAGAAAGAATGATAATTATAGCTGCCACACAGAATAGAAACAAGATAAAGGAGATCCGGGCAATTACCGAACCTTTCGGGTTTAAAATCCTGCCGAGAGACGAAGCGGGGATACCGCATTTTGAAATCGTAGAGGACGGGACCACTTTTGAGGAAAATTCGTTGAAAAAGGCCATGGAGATCCATAAAGTCTGCGGCCTCCCCACCATCGCTGATGATTCGGGGATAATGGCAGATGCCCTCGATGGGGCTCCCGGAGTGCATTCCGCCCGGTTTGCCGGAGCGGAAGGAAATGATGACAATAATAATGAGAAGCTGCTGCAGCTTCTTTCCGGTGTTCCAATGGAAAAAAGGACGGGTAAGTTCGTATCGGTGATAACCCTAATTTTTTCTCCCGATGATGTGATCGTTGCAAGAGGAGAGTGTCGCGGGCATATACTATACAGTACGGCAGGGGAAAACGGATTCGGCTACGATCCACTTTTTGCTCCCGACGGATATGATAAAAGCTTCGGACAGCTGCCTAAAGAGGTAAAAAACAGTATCAGTCACAGGGCTATGGCCTTAAAGGCTTTGCAGGAGCAGCTTACAGAACGGGGATAGGTGAGATCTATCCCTGCAGTTTGCCGGCGGAAAGGTTAGTTCGCCATTAAGGAGGCAAGGAATCAGGATCAGGTTTTAATGGATGTGAAACGTGCCGGAGAGGTTATAACCAATGTTTATATAAGGATGCAAAAACCTTATTACCAAGGGGTGGCCGCTGAGCTGGCCTTCTTTTTTCTCTTGTCCATGGTTCCGCTTTTTATTATTGTCGGAGAGCTTCTGGGCGTCTTTTCTCTTTCCCTGGATGTTCTGGAAGGGCTGCTAATGCAGTATGTTTCCGCAGAGGTCGCAGGGTCGCTGAAAGAATATATCAGCTACACGCCTTCCGGGACTATAAGCGCACTGTTTCTCTTATTTGCCCTATGGTCCGCTTCCAAGGCACAATTTTCAATGATCCGCATCGCAAATTACACTTACACCGGTCTGAATTCCGGAAGGGGTTTTATCAGAGAGCGGCTCAGGGCAATGGTCACGGTGGTGGCAACGATTATCCTGCTCGCTTTCAGCCTGACCATCCTGGTTTATGGGAAACAAATAGCAGATGTTGCCGGTCTTTATGCAGAAAAGATTATGCCCCTTTCGTTTCGCTTCAACGAACTGTGGTATATCCTGCGCTGGCCTGCGGGCATCGCCTTTTATTTCTTCGGCATTACTTTCATTAATTTTATTCTGCCAAGCGAGAAACTGCCCGTTAAAAAAATCATCCCGGGAAGCATTGTAGCTTCTACCGGGATGCTGATCGTCACGTGGGCGTATTCTTTGTATAATTCGGGCTTCTCCAACTATGACCTGTTCTACGGAGGCCTGGCTTCCGTAGTGGGCCTGCTTATCTGGTTCTATGTCCTGGGTTACGTTATTGTTATCGGCATCGTTTTCAATGCTGCCCTCATGGAAACTAAATGACTCTGACGGATATTATACCTTCGAAGCTCAAGGCTTTTTTTAGCTGTCCTTCGTTCACTTCGGAATCCAGATCCACCAGTGTCACCGCATAGTCCCCCTTGCTGCGATTGATAAGATCGCTGATATTAATATTCATATCGGCTAAAACCCCTGTTATCCTTCCCAGCATGGAGGGGATGTTCTTATTCAGCACCACAAGACGAGCATTTGTAGTACAGAGTCCAAGGCTGCAGGATGGGAAGTTGACCGAATTTTTGATGTTGCCGTTTTCCAGGAAGTCGATAAGTTCCTCCGCTGCCATTATAGCACAATTGTCCTCCGACTCATGAGTGGAGGCTCCAAGATGAGGGATGCAGATGATCTGATCTCTTCCCAGGTAGTTTTCATTTGGGAAATCCGTTACATAGGTGCGGATAAAGCCTCTGTCGATGGCTTCGACAACGTCGTATTCTTTAACTATCTGGTCTCTGGAGAAATTGAGAAGGCAGACATCTTTTTTCATAAGCTTGAGCCGCTGTTTATTGATCATTTCCTTTGTGTTTTCCATGAAGGGTACATGGATGGTCACATAATCGCAGAGAGGCAGCAATTCATCCAGGGCTTCTATGATCTGTATAGTTGAAGAGAGTTCGTGGGCGGAAGCTATGGAGATATACGGGTCATAGCCCAGAACTTTCATCCCGAGGCATTCCGCACCGTTAGCCACCATGACTCCGACAGAGCCCAACCCGATCACGCCTAAGGTTTTCCCTTTGATTTCGTGGCCGGCAAATTTGGATTTATTTTTTTCCACAGTCTTTGGAATATCTGATGTGGCGGTCAGGGTTTTGGTCCAGGCTATGGCGTTGGTCAGGTTTCTGGCGGACATTAGAAGGCCGGTGAGGACCAACTCCTTGACGGCATTGGCGTTGGCGCCGGGAGTATTGAATACTACGATGCCCTTTTTTGAACAGATATCAAGCGGGATATTGTTTACACCGGCACCGGCCCTTGCAATGGCAAAAAGATTATGAGAAAAGTCCATGGATTTCATGTCCTGGCTTCTAACAAGAATTCCATTGGCTTCATCCAGGGCTTCCGTTATTTCGTAGTTTTCGGGAAAGCAGGAGATTCCTTTTTGAGATATTTTGTTCAGTATTGCGATCTTGTACATTTGCTGCTCCTTAATTCATTATTGTATATACTATCAGGTTCCGATACAGTTGTTAATTGTTGCAATCACAGATGGCTATTCTCAAATTCCTTCATGTAGGCAACCAGGGCCTCTACACCCTCATATGGCATCGCGTTGTATATGCTGGCCCGCATACCGCCTACACTGCGGTGGCCGCCCAGGTTCACGAGGCCGTGAACCTTCGCGCCGGCGATGAATTCTTTATCCAGCGCTTCATCGCCGGTGACAAAGACCGCATTCATCAGCGAGCGGTCTTTGGCGGCCACCGGGCAGCTGTACAAAGCACTCTCATCAATGGTCTTATATAGTAGAGCGGCCTTTTGCTCATTCTTTTTCTGAATAGCCGCGACGCCGCCTTGTTGTTTGATCCATTTGAAGGTAAGCCCAGCCATATAAATCGAATAGCAGGGGGGAGTGTTGAACAGGGATTTCGCATCCGCATGGACCTTGTAATCAAGCATGCTTGGTGTCCCTGCCGGCGCAAAGCCCAGCAGATCCTCGCGAATTATTACTATGGTAACGCCGGCGGGACCGATATTCTTTTGGGCCCCTGCAAAAACCAGCCCAAATTTGCTGATATCCAGTTCTTCGGATAATATCATGGAAGAGAGGTCAGCTACCAGCGGTACATCTTTAGTATCGGGAATTTCGATGTACCTTGTTCCATAGATGGTATTGTTATAGGTAATATAGAAGTAGTCTGCGTCTTTGGTGCAATTTTCTTTATACATATCCGCTTCGGGAATAAATGTGAAATTTTTCGACTCCGATGTGGCGGCTATATTCACCTGCCCCAGCTTTGCCGCTTCCTTTGCCGCATTTTTTGCCCAGCTTCCGGTAATCACATAATCAGCTATCCTTGTATTACGAAAGAGGTTTATGGGAATCATTGAAAACTGCAGATAGCCGCCGCCTTGTAAAAACAGTACTTTGTAACAATCCGGAATAAACATTAGATCTCTCAGATCCTGCTCTGCCGATTCAATAATTTTAGCGAATTCTTTTGAACGGTGACTCATCTCCATGACTGACATGCCGGAACCGCAGTAACTGACCATTTCTTCAGCAGCCTGTTCCAATACCGTAAGGGGAAGCATGGAAGGACCTGCGGAAAAATTATATACTCTGTTTTCAGTGCCCATTGAATAACCTCCGAGTTGCAAATGAATTGCGGACATTATACCATAAAGTATTGAAATTGCGAAACTTTTTGTTGAAATAGGTGCAATGATCGGCGCAGTTAAAAACGAAAATACCTGTCAATGATTATAAGAATGTCTATTTGCAATCATTTTTACCTAAGCATTTGAAACGAAGCTTAGATTCTGATGTGAACCTTAAAAGGCAACGGGAAACGGCTTTTCTCCTAATTTCCGTTGCTTTTTATGGCTTTTGCTGCCATTTTCGACCCTAAAAGCAACGGGTTTTTAAGAATTATACGATTTCCGTTGCCTTTTTCGTTGAAAAAGCAACGGAATACAGCTTTTTCTCTAATTTCCGTTGCTTTTCATTGATTTAACCACCAGTTTTGACCACAAAAGCAACGGAAATCGATAATTTGTTTGATTTAGGTTGCTTTTCCGAGGCTTGTCAGCTTTTCAATCAAGTCTGCATCCTACTAAATCTGCTCTCATTGATTAAAACTGAAATGATCAGAATCCGCATCTAAAAAAATATCCTCAAACCTTGTCCCACCAGCCTTTTTTATGTTAGACTAATACGGTAAGCAGCGAAAACTGTCGAATCCTAAACAGAAAAACGTTTTAGATGATTGAGTAAAATATAAGGGACATCGGTTACGCTATTAGCAATGCCGTAAAATTCGATGCGGCAAAATAATGCCGGAGGCACCAGTTCCGTTCATTGGGCCAGTCGCACTTATAGCAATTAGAAAGAATGATAAAATGGAAAAGGAAAGATAAAAATGAAATATCTGATTCTGGTTACAGACGGGGCAGGCGACGAACCTATGGAAGTCCTTGACGGAAAGACTCCGCTGGAAGCGGCTCACCTTAAGAATATCAACTCCATGGCGGCACTGGGGACGGTGGGGCTCGTAAAAACCATCCCTGAGGGCATGGATCCGGGAAGCGATACCGCCAACCTATCGGTAATGGGTTATGATCCCAAGGTATTCCATACGGGCAGGTCTCCTTTGGAAGCGGTGAGCATGGGTATTGATATGTCCGATTCGGATGTGGCATTCCGCTGCAACTTGGTTACATTGAAAGGCAGCGGAGAATACGAAGAGCTGATCATAGAAGACCATAGCGCCGGAGATATCACCACGGAAGAGGCAAAAGAGCTGATCGAGGCCGTAAATAAAGCCTTTGAAACGGAACATATCAAATTCTATCCGGGATTCAGCTATCGCCATGCCATGATCATTCACGAGGGCAGCCTTGATTACCGCCTTACGCCTCCACATGATGTGTTGGGAAAAAAGACCGGTGATCATCTTCCGAAGGGCCGGGATTCCGAATCTATCAGAGATATGATGATAGAAAGCTATAGATTTTTATCCGAACATCCGGTAAATTTAGCGAGGGTAAAAAGAGGACTTAATCCAGCCAACTCGATTTGGATCTGGGGGCAAGGGAAAAAACCTAAGCTGACGCCAATTTTTGAAAAATATCAGGTAAAAGGAGTCACCATATCAGCAGTAGACCTGATAAAGGGGATAGGCCTTTGCGCAGGGATGAAGGCCGTTGCCGTAGAGGGGGCAACAGGTACGATCCATACGAACTATGAAGGGAAGGCTGAAGCTGCGATCCGATCTTTCAGGGATGGGAACGATTTTGTGTTCCTTCATCTTGAAGGCCCTGATGAATGCTCGCATCAGGGAGACCTTGCCGGAAAAATAAAATGCCTTGAACTGATCGATGAAAAAATAGCCGGGCCGGTGACCGAATATCTGAAAAGCACCGGCGAAAGCTTTAAGTTCCTTGTACTGCCTGACCATCAGACTCCGATACGTATCAGGACACACCGGGGAGAAGCAGTGCCTTTTATGTTGTATGACAGCACCGAATCAAAAGAAAAAGATACCGGGCGGGTATATGGAGAAACATCCGGAAGCAGGGGACTTTTATTCCAAAACGGGTTTGAGCTTACGGACTATTTTTTCAAATAATAAGGACCGAACATAATTATGAAAAGAGCGATATCTGTTTTACTTACAATATCTGTTTTTCTCGGATCTGCCTGCTTCGCCGACGGGATCCCTGCCAAGCCCGAGCTTATAGGGCAAAGCGCGATTTTGATCGATGCCGCCACAGGCAAGATTCTTTTTGAAAAAAACAGCCACGATAAACATTTTCCAGCCAGCACCACCAAGATCATGACGGCGATCCTGACCCTCGAAAGCCTGCAATTGACCGACAAGCTGGTAATCGATGCAGAGACCCCTTTCACGGAGGGCAGCCGTATATATCTATTAGAAGGCGAAGACGTGACAGTTGAAGAAGTTATGTACGGTATGATGCTGGAATCAGCCAACGATGCGGCGGTGGCTTTCGCTAAAAATATCTCCGGATCCGTAGAAGAATTCGCAAAGCTTATGAACATGAAAGCCGCAGAGCTTGGAGCCCTTGACACCAACTTCGTTAATCCTAACGGCCTTCACGATGACGCCCATGTCAGCACGGCCTACGACTTGGCTATGATAGCCAGGTATGCGATGAAAAATGAGGACTTCAGGCATTATGTCACCACTTATCAATATACGATGGAAGCCACAAATTTGCAGGATACCAGGTATCTCTACAATACAAACCGTATGCTATATGATAATCAGCATAAAGTGACCGTGAACGGTGAATTGCGGGTATGCAAATATGAGGGAGTCACAGGAATCAAGACAGGGTATACGGGCCGAGCGGGCGGCTGCCTGGTGGCTGGTGCTAAAAGGGGAGCTACGGAGCTGATAGCCGTTACCCTCGCATCTACCGACATGGGGCGTTTTCAGGATTGCATCGCCATGCTGGATTATGGTTTTGCCAATTACAAAACAGTCAACGCACTGGAATCCGGCAAGAATCTGGGAACCATATCCGTCAGCCGAGGATCGGTGAAGCGGGTTAAGGTCATTTTACCCGAGGGAGTGGATGCTACCCTTCCGGCGGAAGCTTCAGAAAATGTGCTGAGGACAGAGGTGGAACTGTATGATTCTGTCGAGGCACCTGTGATGTCCGGGCAAAAAGCGGGGAATGTCAAGCTGTATGCAGGTGATGAACTGATCGGCGAATATGATGCCGTTACGGCGGAACAGGTGGATCGCGGAGGATGGATGTCCATCGTAGGTATAGCTGACAGCACAGCGGAAAAAATCAAAAACATAGCTTTGATCGTTGCAGCAGCGCTATTATTACTGCTTATCATATACATTATGGTAAAACGTCATCAGTTGAAGGTGAAAAGGATCAGGAGGCAACAGCGCGAGGAGAAATACAGGCTGCTGAAAGAGCAGGAAAAGGCTCGCTGGGAGCAGGAGTACTGGAACCGACGGAACTACCGATAGCAGCATCACTGGGAGAGGTCTTTGGAAAGAATGATCTCAGCCACCTTGTAAATGTCGCCGGCCCCCATGGTTATTACCAGGTCCCCCGATTCTCCGTTGTTTAATATGAAGTTTGCTATTTCATCGAAGCTTTCAAAATAATATACTTCTTTATCAGGATTAACGTGCTTTATTTCTGTCGCCAACTCTTTGGAACTGATTTTATATATATTCTTTTCTCTGGCGGCATAAATTTCCGCCAGGATCACTTTGTCGGCCAGCCTGAAGGCTTGGGCGAACTCGTCAAACAAAGCTATGGTCCGGGTGTAAGTATGAGGCTGGAACAGGCACCACAGATTTTTATGAGGCAGGTTCATGGCCGCAGATAAGGTTGCCTTGATCTCCGTGGGATGGTGGGCATAATCGTCTATGATGCGGATACCGCTTTTCGTGACACCAATGATATCAAAGCGGCGCTGGGTACCGGAAAAGCTCGATAGTGTAGAAATGATCTGCGAGGTATCGATACCCAGATCCCGGCAGCATGCCGTGGCAGCCAGCGCATTTACGATGTTGTGCTCGCCGGGGATCGAAAGCTGCAGAAAACCAAGCTTTTCTCCACGGTAGAAAAGGTCGAAGGAGGGCATCCCTGATGGATTGAACTGTATATTGTCAGCATAATAATCGCTCTGCTCGTTTAACCCGAAGGTGATGACTTCACAGGACAGATTTTTAATGATCGAGTTTACAAAGGGGTTTGCAGAGTAAGCTATGACGGTCCCGTCTTTTGGGGAAAGCCGGGCAAAACGGTCGAAAGAATTGACTATATGATCAATATCCTTGAAATAATCAAGGTGGTCAGAGTCGATATTCAATATTATTTTGTATTTTGGATAAAGGCGGAGAAAGCTGTCCATGTATTCGCATGCTTCGGTGACGATGAAATCGCCTTTACCCACCTTAACGTTGCCGTTGAATGCGGACAGATTTCCCCCAATAAGAACGGTAGGATCACAGCCTGAATTTTCAAGGATCAATGATATCATGGAAGTCGTAGTAGTCTTTCCGTGTGTGCCGGAAACAGCGATACTTTGGTTGAATTCTTTCATCAACGCACCCAGCACTTCAGCTCTTGTTACAATAGGGATACCGTTTCGGCCGGCGGCAGCAAGTTCGGGGTTATCCGCAGAAACAGCGGAGGAATATACGACCAGGTCCGCCCCTTGTATATTGTTTTCATCATGATCGGAAAAAATGAGCGCGCCCTGGGCCTTTAGCCTTTCTGTGACTTCCCCCGGCTTAAGATCGGAGCCTGAAACCCAGTAGCCTCTTTTTAAAAAAACCTCTGCAATGGCAGAAAGACCGATGCCACCTATTCCAACGCAGTGGATGTGCCTGTACTTTGATAGCTTTTGCATTAAATGCCTCCGTGTTTGCATATGTTTATTGCCGGTTTAGATTTCCGCGGAACGGATTCTTGCATTAAGATTATAGCATAGACTTGCGAAAAACATACCGCAAATATTGTAAAATTGACAAAAAAGCATAATAAGAATAGAATTGAATGAGCCGCAGGCAATATGCTTAAGGCAAATTAAAATGCCGTTTGCAGCCCGGATGCAAACAGGGGAGGCAAGCATGAAAAGGACAGAACGGGTCGGAGCCATCGTCAGAATACTCTCGGGACAGCCGAACCGGATCTACTCATTGAACTACTTTTGCCGGCTGTTTAATGCCGCAAAATCCACCGTCAGCGAAGATGTTTCGGCGGCAAAAAATTTGCTTATACAGCTTGAACTGGGCAATATCGAGACTTTTGCCGGAGCAAAAGGCGGAATCCGCTTCATTCCATCCATATCTGCCGCCAACGAAGAAAACCTTCTTGGTGAACTCTGCAAAAAACTGAGGGACGGCAGCAGGATATTGGGAGGAGGGTTTCTTTATACCTCTGATCTGATGTTTGATTCACATATAGTGGGTACTGCCGCAGAGATGTTCGCTAAAAAATTTCAGGAATGCAATGCTGATTATGTAGTGACTATAGAGACAAAAGGCATACCGGTCGCTTTGATGACTGCCCATATGCTGAATCTTCCGCTTGTGGTAGTACGCCGGGAAAGCCGTATTTCAGAAGGATCCACCGTCAGCATCAATTACTTTTCGGGATCGACGGATCGTATCCAGAGACTGTCATTAGCGAAACGTGCGGTAGAACCCGGAAAGAAAGCGGTCATCATTGATGATTTCATGAGGGCGGGAGGGAGCATCAAAGGCATCAGCGATGTTCTTTCAGAGTTTGATATAAGAGTTGTGGGGACCGGAGTGGTCATTGCGGCAGTGGAGCCCCGCAAGAAGGTTATCGGCGACTATTATCCCCTGCTGTACCTCGGAGAGGTAGACGAGCAAAACAAAACAATAGAGGTCTTTGAAAATCCGAATCGTGATACAATTGGAAACAATTGAGATATTTACAATCTCTTGCTTGAAATAATATGAAACAAACTGTATAATTGTGTCATAAACTCCATATGTATTTCATGCTTAGTCTTACTGGCGATACCTGTAATTGAGAGAGGTGGTGTATTCATGCGAATAACCGATGTTAGAATTCGCAAAGTTCATGACGAAGGCAAGATGCGCGCTGTCGTTTCGGTGACTTTTGACGATGAATTCGTAGTACATGACATTAAAGTGATTGAAGGCCAGAGTGGTTTGTTTATAGCGATGCCCAGCAGGAAGATGGGGGAAGGAGATTTCCGGGATATTGCGCATCCGCTGACTTCAGAAACGAGAAACCGAATAAAGGAAGCTATATTTACAGAGTACAACAAAGTCATCGAAGAACTGGACGAAAACCACGGACATGCAGCAGATGCTGTAGAGGGAGTTGAGCTTGAAGCGGCGGAACTGACTGTATAATGAAATCATAAGATTTTTATAATTGGACACCGTTATAATTACGGTGTCTTTTTACTTTTTAAAAAGCAGGAGGGAGAATACCATACCCTTTACGGAGGAAATCATAGGTGATATACTAAAGCAGACGAATCAGTTATATGAGGAGAAATATATGGAAGAGAACCAAAAAAGTGCAGAAAAGTTGATTGCAGAGATGGAACTCAAAGAAAAAAAACGGTTGTCCGTCGTGCTGAAGCATATGAAGGCGGGAGTCGAATTTATCGATTGGAAGTCTGCTTACATCGATGAAAAGGTTATAATCGGCAAGGGGACAGTCATAGGTCCCGGTGTCATTTTAGAGGGAGACGTCAGCATCGGGGAAAACTGCACAATTGGATACAATACAAGGATAGCGGACAGTATTATTTCTGATAACGTAAACATCCAATGTTCTGTGATCATAGAAAGCAAGGTGGGGAGCCGGACTAAGATAGGCCCCTTTGCTTATTTGCGGCCGGGCAGCAAAATCGGCGAGGATGCCAAGGTGGGTGATTTTGTCGAAGTGAAGAATTCAACTTTAGGAAACGGCACTAAAGCCTCTCATCTTTCATACATAGGCGACGCAGATGTGGGCCCTGGTGTGAATATAGGCTGCGGTGTGGTCTTCGTCAATTATAATGGATCTGAAAAAAACCGTTCCATTGTCGAAGAGGATGCATTCGTTGGCTGCAATACCAATCTGATCGCCCCGGTAATCGTGGGAAAAGGCGCTTATGTAGCCGCAGGGACCACCATCACCAAGGATGTTCCTCCCGGAGCGCTTTGCATCGGAAGGGCCGGAGACAGAAATATTAACGGCTGGGTCGAAAAACGCGGGATCCTGAAGAAAAAAAAGTAACATAGGACAGAAAGGATACAACAATGAAGAACGGAGCATATGCAGACTTTAAAATCTTCGCCGGGAACTCAAATCCCGAACTTGCGGAAGAGATCGCGTCTATCATGGGCAAGCCCTTAGGAAGGTCAACGGTAAGCAAGTTCAGCGATGGTGAGATCTCGGTAAATCTGTGGGAGACCGTAAGGGGCATCGACACCTATGTCGTCCAATCCACCTGCGATCCGGTCAACGACAACCTGATGGAGCTTTTGATCATGATAGATGCCATGAAACGGGCATCTGCAGGCAGGATCAATGCGGTCATACCTTATTACGGTTACGCAAGGCAGGATAGGAAAGCCAAGGCAAGAGACCCAATCACGGCAAAGCTGGTGGCGGACCTCATAAGCTCTGCCGGAGCCGACAGGGTGGTGACTATGGACCTCCATGCGGCACAGATTCAAGGCTATTTCAATATCCCGGTGGACCACCTTCTCGGGATGCCCATTCTTGTGAAATATTTTAAGGAAATGCGTCTGGATGACCTGGTAATAGTATCGCCTGATCACGGAAGTGTAGGAAGGGCGAGAAACATGGCACATCCGCTGGATGCCCCTATCGCCATTGTGGATAAGAGGCGGCCAAAAGCAAACGTGTCGGAGATAATGAATGTTATCGGGGATATCGAAGGCAAAAATGCTATATTGGTCGATGACATCATAGATACTGCCGGGACCATGACCAATGCCGCCAACGTGCTGAAGGATATGGGAGCAAAGGATGTTTATGCCTGCTCAACCCACGCGGTGCTCTCCGGACCGGCCATCGAAAGGATCCGGGAATCGGCCATCACCGAAATGGTTCTTTTGGATACTATACCCCTTCCGGATGAAAAGAAATTGGACAAGATCAAAGTGCTCTCCGTAGCTCCTCTGTTTGCAGAGGCCATGATCCGTATTTTTACCAACGATTCTATCAGCAGACTGTTTGATTAGTGCTATGTATATCATCGTAGGGCTCGGAAATCCCGGCAGGAGGTATGAACATACAAGGCATAATATCGGCTTTATAACGGTAGATTATCTGGCAGAAAAGCACGGGATCCGAATCAACAAAATAAAGCATAAGGCGCTGGTCGGGGAAGGCATGATCTCCGGCCAAAAGGTTTTGCTGGTAAAACCGCAGACTTATATGAACCTATCCGGCCAAAGTGTAAGAGAAATACTGTCATTTTATAAACCTGAGATCGCGAACCTTATCGTAGTTTACGATGATGTGGATCTGCCCATGGGCAGGCTGCGTATCCGGCCTTCCGGCAGCTCAGGGACTCATAACGGTATGCGCTCTATCATTTATGATATTCAGCGTGACGATTTTCCTCGTCTCAGAATAGGTATCGGGAGCGAACGCAAAATGCGTTTGGCTGATTATGTAACGGGAGGGTTCGGTAAAGA
>Ga0255347_1004079_pt1 | contig 18094 bp, 8 predicted proteins | sample wastewater_treat_2_FD_192479 | JGI IMG/M metagenome (GOLD analysis project Ga0255347, IMG submission 192479) | Wastewater microbial communities from Lulu Island WWTP, Vancouver, Canada - plant24 | ecosystem: Engineered > WWTP > Wastewater > Unclassified | place: Canada: Vancouver, British...
ATGAGCGAAGCTTTGACCGCCTCTGCAAGCCCATCCCTTTTCAGCGTCGTTTCATGCAGGATTTTTTTATGCTCAAGTCCCTCTAAGCAGGATGGGATCCTGACCCCAGTGGCACTATACAGTGTCCGAATACCGTCAAACCCGTCGGCCACATCCGAAAGCCCCAATGCCTTAACAACGCTTTCAGCGAATTTATATGCGCTTGCCGTGGATGCGATGACAGCCGGTGTTTCGTCACCCGTTGCTCTGCGGTAATCCTCATACACCTTATAGCCTACCGCCGTATGGGTATCCATTAAGTAACCGTTTTCCCCGTACATTTTCCCAATCGCCGTCATAGTTTCGGTCTCATCAGCAAAGCCTCCGTAAAAATCTGACAGGCCGCTTCTGATCTTGTCGCCGACCTGATATTTCTTTTGTTTGTCCAGATTATTCATCAGTGCCGAGATTTCTCCGCCGTCTCCTCCCGACAAATGGTAAAGCAGCCTTTCCAGATTGCTGGAAATGAGTATATCCATGGAAGGAGAGCTGGTAACATAGAAGTCTCTGTTGCTGTCGTAGATTCCAGTATTGATAAAATCGGTCAGCACCTTATTCTCATTTGACGCACAGATGAATTTGCCTACCGGGACCCCCATCTCCCTTGCGTAATACGCCGCCAGTATGTTACCGAAATTTCCTGTAGGGACCACTATGTTGATCTTGTCTCCGCTCTTTATGGCTCCTGTTTCGATGAGCTTGATATAGGACCAGATATAGTAAGCCACCTGAGGCACCAGCCTGCCTATATTGATGGAGTTGGCGGAAGAAAGTCTGTATCCTTTTTCAGCAAGCTCTTTAGCCAGATCTTTATCGTTGAAAATATTTTTGACCCCGGTCTGAGCATCGTCAAAGTTGCCATCAATGCCGAAGACATGAGTATTTGAGCCCTCCTGAGTGACCATCTGCATAGCCTGGATCCGGCTGACGCCGTCTCTCGGGAAGAAAACGATGATCTCCGTCCCCGGAACATCCGCAAAGCCTTCCAATGCGGCTTTTCCGGTATCTCCGGAGGTAGCTGTGAGAATGGCGATCTTCTTTTCCTCTTTTTCCTTTTTTAAAGCCGTTGTCAAAAGGTAGGGCAATATAGAAAGGGCCATGTCCTTGAATGCAGCGGTGCGCCCGTGGTAAAGCTCTAAAAACCATGCATCTCCGGCCTTGACCAATGGAACAATCTCAGCGGCCTCAAACTTAGAGTCATAGGCATTATCAATGCAGTTTTTAAGTTCTTCGCCGGTATAATCAGTCAGAAATCCGGAAAGCACCTTAAAAGCGATCCCCCTGTAATCCATCCCGGCAAACTCGGATGGGTCCATATCAAGTTTCGGTATGTAATCGGGAACATAGAGGCCTTTGTCCTCGGCGATGCCTTTGATGATGGCCTGAGCCGAGGTCTTTGCCGGGCTGCTTCCCCTGGTGCTTATGTATTTGATTTCTTTATTATTCATCTCAGTGATGCTCCTCTTCTTGTTCTATACCGGCCTTGCGGCTGTCAGGCAGATCTTGCCGAAGGCAATTCTGTCGTAATCATGTGAAATTATTGTAACAAAAAATATAGCAAATATCCATAGACAAAGGCAAGGAAATCTTCTATAATAGTAAAAGTCTTTGCATGACCCGTTGGTCAAGTGGTCAAGACGTCGCCCTCTCACGGCGGAGTCAGGGGTTCGACTCCCCTACGGGTTACCAGGCGCTTGGCATATTTACTCAGAATATGCCAGGCATTTTTTTATAAAAAATGCGAAAGCGCCTTTCATAATTCCATATTCGCTTTCCGAATCGATTAGCTCAGACAGATAGGTCTTTTCATATCGTGTTAAGGATTGCGTCGATATTAGACTCTCTATGTATTGACACAGATCCCATCGTATTTTCCATCCAAATCGCATCTCTGCCTCTCTAATCAGTTCAAAGGCTGATGGCATACGGTTTTGTTTAAGCAAATCAACAATATAGCTATGAACTTGTTTTTCTGTACTATTATCGTCTAAATCAAAAAGTGAGAGTTGCCCAGAGTCCTTCATCTCCGTACCCCTTTCCATACAATTATCCCCCTTCACTCCACCCCCAGCGCCTTAAATACCGCTTCCTGAGGAGTGTTATAGAATATCAGGCTGAACGCGCCCATCAGGTCGGCAGGAACCGTTCCCAGTTCCTTGGCAGAGGTAATCGGCAACAGGACCTTTTTTGCTCCGCTATCCAGGCAGACCTGAAGCACATTTGCCAGCTCTTCAACTTTCATGATTGTGCCGCTGATGCTAATATCGCCCAGGACAGCAAGGCTTGATATCGTGGGTTTTTGTAAGGCTGCCGAGCAAATGGCTATCAGGGTGGGCAAGGTTAAAGTCTTTGTTATGCCGATGCCGTTTAAATCTTGGTAATTGATAATGTAATCTTTACTTGTAGTACTGATGGAGTTGCTTATTTGCTTTCCGTTTGCTTTAAGATAGTTAAATGCAGTATTGGTAGATTCTTTGGCATCGCGATCTGTTCCAAGGCCGGTGCGCTCAAACTTGCCGCTGCCCGGAAGCATCTGAGTCTCGAGACGATAAACTCCCACCATCCCGGTTTTTCCTCTTGATACGGTGTAAACCTGGCCTGGGTTGATCATCCCCTCGGGAATCAGCTTGCCGCCACCCTGCTCCGGAACCGGAACGTAATGCTCTTCGAAGGTCTCATTATCTATGTATGAGAAGTTCACATCGTAGAACTCCATGCCACCGATTTTTTTAAGCTGTTCTTTTACACGACGCCTAAGTTCCAGGGAAATAGTGATGATCTCTTCCATATCCTCTTTCGAAAACTCGCCGTTTGGATAGAGGAGCTTCGTAAAGCCTGAAATCATTTTTCTGACTCCGATTACATCCCGCTGGTTTAGATTCGATCCGAATTTGAAGTATTTGTCAATCGCATCTCCATACTGCTCTTTACGCATCTCCTTCATGAATTCTGACAAGTAATCCGTAATAAATGCGTATTCATCGGTGAAAAAGTTCGGACGGTACTTGGGTATCTCCCAGCCCGGCACATAGCAGTGCATTCGATCTAAGAATGCGGTATCGTAGGCCATGGCTTCCGGAAACGGATCAAACAAGTGGGATGTCTTAAGCAAAACATCAACGCTTTGGTTTATATTTCCTACGAAGACCATAGAGGCACTGGCTGCCTTTTGTTCTTTGCCGCGGGCAAAAGAACCCGAAGCCATATAATCCTTCATGATTTGGACGCCGTCTTTGTCCTTAAAAGTAATTCCTGCCACTTCATCAAAGGCAACGCAGTCCCACAGGCCTACAAGTCCTACGCTCTTATTCGCCATGTTGTAGAACAGGTTGGCCACTGTTGTTTGCCCGCCGGACACAAGGATACTGTTGGGTGAGATTTCTTTATAAATATGAGATTTACCTGTGCTGCGCGGACCAAGCTCGCATAGGTTAAAATTGTTTTCTACAAGCGGGATCATACGAGTTAGAAGCAGCCATTTCTCCCTGTTCGAAAACTTGTCTGACTCCATTCCCGTGGAACGGATAAGCACATTCAGCCATTCTTCCTTCGTAAACTTCTTTCTTGCTTCCTTGATTTCATCCATATCAATATGGGGCATCTGGATAGGAGTAAGCTTGCGCACTTGAATAGGATTAACTCTTTTATCTTCCTCCAGGTATTCGTATTCGAGCTGTACTATACACCATATTCCCCCGCACAAGAGACGGTCATATTCGGATACATGGCTTGGAGAAAGAAGGATTCCTTTTACACCTAGATTTGAAAATTCAGCTTCATACCGGTCTTCCTTAATATTTAACTTTGCAGTGATCCGGTCTATTACAGTGTAACTGCCCCGTTCACGCAATATAGACAGTACCTTCTGAGCTTCATCAGGTCTGACGAAGTTCTCAGCAAGAATCCTTTTTACTGTATTTACACCTTCTTCGATGATTCCGGGATCATCTGAGCTGCAGTACTGACCCAGCAGGAACTCCAGCACATAAATGGGGACATTGGCACCTTCTTTTATGGACTTTGTCAGATCCTTTCTTACTATCTTTCCGTCAAAGTACTGCCTAAGTTTCTTATTGAGAATAGCGTTGGGACTTTCCATCTCATCGATTCTTTTGTTTTCCACTATCCCATTCCTCCAGTCTTAAAGGTTGAATCCGAAATCATCCGTAAAAGCAAGATCCATCTGCACTTCGTGTCTTAAGACTTCAAGAGCATTCTTTTCGTCATATGCGACTAGGTAGTATTTTTTATTCTTATCATATTTTTTGTTTTTGAAAGTAAACTTCAGTCGAAAAACGCGTTTCCCGGCATCCACATCCTTCTTATCGGCTACATAGATATTGTCATTGGATATTTTCTCATTATCGTCAGAAATAAAGAACAGCATATATACGGTTTCTTTATTGATATCGCTTACAGCCTCTTTCTGGATAAAATCCAAGTTGGTATTAAGGTTTGTGATCTTGTATAAAGAACTCACTAATGCGATGCCGACAGCCTTTGTCTCCATGTGATATTTTGTAGTCCTAACATCTATAATAGGAATCAATATTTCCTGCGGCGCCATACCCCCGTGTACATAGTTCTGCCCGGCACCGGTAACTTTGAAAACATCGCTGCCTATAGGAAGAGAAATAACCCGTTCATCCTTATTTCCTAATATATCGCCCAAAGTAACCGTTCCGATGCCTTCCGCATCTACTGCTTTATCAGCTATGACATACCTTCTTCCCACGAAGGCATTGTTCTTATCAAAACTGCTGATCTTATCACTTTCTGAAAGCTTGTCCCGCTTATATAGAAACCCATGATCCGCAGTAATGATGAAATGTATGTTGTTGGCACTGGTCAACCTCTTTATCATGGTGTGGATTTCTATGATGGCTTCTTCACAAGCTGCGAAAACTTCATCACCATCACTTGCAGTACCTCTTTCATCAATTTGGTCATGGTAGATATACACAATTTCCTGACCGGCAAATATCTCCTTCAGATCCACCACCTTCATATTCTTTATATCGTCGAACTGGACAGCACGACTTTGGGCAACGAAATTTCTCAAAGCCTGTTCTCTGGATTTTGTATCTATACAAGCTTTGTCATCTAATAGCACATCAAAGTTCTCACTCATGGATAGTTTCTTGTGAGGAAGCAATGCAGCCATGCCAAGCCTTGTATAGGAAGGCAGCACTCCTTGCATAACACTCATAGAGGCGGTGCACTTTTCATCTTCCATCAATCTTTTAAGCAGGGTCTGGGCAACCTCGAAGCGAAGTCCATCGGAGATAATGACTACCGTGCGCTCCTTTGCATTCTTAATAAATTTGTTATAAAAATCTTGCTGCCTGCTCAGGCCGGTATTCCCTTTACATTCAGTAAAGGCTCTGCTCCATGCCACGGATAATGGATCCAGGTAGCGGTTGGTGTAAATGCTTTCAACCAGATCCCGTAAACCCTCAAAGGAAGAGTTATCGGCAATTAAATCATAGTGGTAATAGAAATAGCGATATTTCCGATCTATAACGTAATCTTTGGCTATGTAATCTTTCCAAATCTCCTGGGCAGTCTTTTTTGTTTCAAAATCGGCTGCCTTTATGAGGTGATAGCCATTTTCAATAATGTAATAATGAGAATAATACACTGATCCAAAGTGCATCTTCCTTCGGATTTTACATAATTCCGGTATTGTGTAGCCATTTAATTTGGCAACGGTATCTTCGCTCTCAAGCCTTTCAATCATCCATTTGAGAATTGAAATGTCGACCTTCTTAAATATCTCAAGCCCAGAATAGTCATTGGCATCCAATTCATCAAAGACTGCATCGCCGTTTAGTGTATGATACACCATGTCCGACAAGGCATCGAATTTATCCTTATAAATTGCGCTGTTCATCAAGCTGTCAAGAAAGGCGACAATACTTCCGGATTTATGAGAGCAGTAATTGGCCCATGACTTAGGCAGTTCTGATTTGATAACCCTGGAAGTGTATGTAACAAAAAGTGTATACACCAGTTTATGTAAGGATGGTGAAGAATCTACATAACCAAAGGTTTCTTCACACATCTTCCAAAAGGGCCCGATGAGATCAAATTTAGTAAACTCAGCAAGATACTTGTTATCTTCCAGCCCGCCGTCTGCAAGCACTATACGGGCAACCTCTTCAAAGGATACTACTTTCGTCCTGCAAATAACGCTCATAAGCGCTGTTTCAATGACTCGCTCATTGTAATTCTCGATTTCAAGGTCGTAGAATTTCTGAGTCCTCTCCTTTGCGTTGAAGAATTTGTTGTAACGCTGCAATACATGCTTGTACCCTTCATCTATTCCAAGATCGACGATCAGCAAAGATGCCCGATCTGCAAAAAACTCCTTTGAATATCTAATGGTATCCGCCAGATGGTTTTCTTTCAGTGCAGGCTTTAGAAAAGGAGCATAAACCAAGTAGTTTGATGTGGTATCCTCGCGCTCCAGAAAGTATTTTATATAAAACTGGTTATCTGATTTCAGCTTTAATACCTTGGCATTGACAAGCTCCAATGTATCGATGTCAGAGCTGAACTCAGCGGCTGCGTCATACCAAAAGATAAGCTTCCGAACATCAGAGTCAAACTCAGCGTTTAATTTATCCGTGATTTGTTTAAGATTAAATTCCGCCATAATACTTACTCCTTAGAAGATGAGATGATCCACTTTCCCTTGCGGCTGGATCCTTTCCGCTCAATTACGCCTCGCTTCTGCATATCAGCCATTATGCGCTTGACGGTTGCAATCGATAAGCCTAATCTTTCTTTTAGTTCCACCTGGGTGATTGTCGGATTCTTATCAATAAGTCCTAGAATTTTGGTATCATTGGTATCAGTTTTGGTATCAATGGTATCATCAGTATCAATATCTGCTGTCATTCGAGGGTCCATTACCCCCTGACCATCTGTCGCCAGCACCCTTCTATATAGATTTATACGAAAATCGCTACCCATATCGATTAATTCAGGCTCTTTAAGTCCATATTCCTTAGCTTCCCGAAACATACGCGGGATTCCGCTACCCCATGCTTCAATCATGTTCATGTAGGAGAATGTAGCCGCAATAGATTTGTTTCGGATTTTTGAAAGTCCACTCTTCATCTTCTCGATTGTAATCTCATTATCCAGCATGCCGGGAGATGTGACTTCAAGCCTATCATCGTAAAGTGCCACCTGAATCTTCCCCGGCGACAAATAACTGCGATGACATACCGCATTAACAATCATTTCCCGAATTGTCTTTATGGGTAATTCATAAATATCCTGACGATATAAACTTTCAATTCGAGAACCCATGCTAATATGCTGGAGAATAAAATTATAAGCATCTTCAATCTGTTGATAGAGGGGGCCTTTAAATTCTTTTCGGTCAATAAATATATCTCGAACCTTACCTTTAAACAAGGCACATTGAATGGTTGCTTCAGGAAACATTTCTTCATCTCCTGTAAGTAGAAGATATCCGTTGGTAGCATAATAGTCGCCATTTTTCTCAGCTAATAACTTCCACGATAAAAGTTGATACTTTGTTATTCTCTGTAAATCAGCTTTACCTTCAACATCTGCACTTAATATCAACGCATTTTCATACAACCTATCGCAAAAGAGTGAAATATCTTGCTCGCTTACTTTTTTTTCACTTACCTGTTGATCAAAGCTCCGGTTGGTTCCTTGCAAAATCAGCTCTTGTAGCATATACCCTTCAGCACGGCGGCTTGTACCGGAAACCCTGACAAAAGTGCCGTCAATAACCCCAATGCTTATAATGAAATAGGGGCGCTGCATGCCGGAAAGGATTTCAACAACTATCACAGCTTTTCCATCGATTTCTTGGACAGCGACACGAGGAGTTATTCTCGGTTCGCAACTATCATAGATTGCATTCGTGATGTCATCCACTTTTTGGAATACACTTTCCTTGGGGAACCCTATAATCCTTAAGGTTTTATCTTCAACGCCAAAGACCAGCTTCCCACCTGACCCGTTGGCAAAAGCCACAACTGTCTTCATATAGTTAGAACTATTCCTCGGCACAATCTGTTTATATTCAACATTTTCAGATTCGCCGGAAAACAATCCCTCAATTGACATGCTCTCTCCTCCAATCCCCATAAAAACATCATGCTCTTTATTATATTTTAGCCAAAACGTGATATATTTTACCGTTGGCATCGGTCTGCACCTTTTCGTAGTTTACCTTTACCCCATCATCAAGGTCAATTTCTATGCGCCTGGGGGCCAGGTGGGCTATCTTTTCATCAAATTCTTTGGTTTCTTTCAGCTGCTTAATCAACTTTTCTTTGCGCTTTTCTGCCCGTGCCACTTCTCTTGCATTTTTGCTGTTTTCTGCAAGATCCTTCATCCGATCGATTTCGCTTTCATAGGCCCTCTGCATCTTGTGAAGGTAATCCACACGAACAAGGCCGGTGGTATCGGCATGATAGCGGTGCATGTAAATTAGAGCCTTAAAGCCATCCTGCCTGCCGCTGTCATAGAGCCAATAAATCGGTCGCTTTTTATAGGTTCTTAGATGGTCCTTATAGAAATCCTTGACGAAGTAGTTGCGGATGATCTCCCTCGAAGTGTCTCCCCTATTTCCAAGAGCCATTGCGATAAAGCCAAGGTTTTCTTCAAGGGTTTCTGTGCCATATATGCATTGAACGAATTCAACGAACCTGCCAACGATGTCGTCGCTAAAGTATTCTTCATCTGTAATCGGAAGACAATTGTCCTTGTCCGGGATGAATGTTTTGTACTTCGAATCATCCCAATCGCCCCCTGCATAAGCAAGCCCTTCCACATCAAGAGAATACCTGCCAAACATGCAGCCAACGGCATAGGAAACAAAGCTCTTGATTACATCCTGTTTAGTTAGTACATACTTGTTCCCCTTCATGCTCTCGGAGATATCTTCTTTGGCGTCGTAGATTCTAGCGACGGTCACATCTTTGTCTTCAACCTCCGGTGTCAGCACGTCCTGCAAACCGTAGATCTCGATGAAGATACGGTTGAGTTCCTCTTCATTGGCTTTGAGCTGAACGAAGCGAGATTCGCATTCACGCTTCCAATTCTCATAGTGCCATGCAAGCCGTCCAAACGCCTTCATTCTGGTTGCGGCAAACTGCGAATCTATCTGCTCTTGTTTTTCCCATATAGAGGGAACAAGTGGATGACGTTTGAAACTCCAGGAAGATTCAAAGGCATTCCAGTCTTTTTTAGCAATACCAGTACAATCCTCTACCAAAGTATCAACAATTACTTTTGCTTTATCATTCATAAATACTGGTATCTTTTTGATATGATCAACCTCGTAGTTTAATGTAGGGCTAATGATAGTAAGAATTTTTCTTACTATCGTACTATTACATAAACCTAAAATATAGTTTAAGTTGTCTCCAAGTATAAAAATACAACAACCAGCGATATCGAATAATGTACCTACGGGCATAAATCTTGCAGAAAATGTGCCACTCGAAATCTTAGACCATGTTACTGCTTCCTTAAAATATAAATCGGGTTCCCTCAATCGATAATTATTATTTTTTTTGGAATACCTGATATCCTGTCCGTTATTTTCCATATTAATTATATGCTCAATATTTCCATACCACATTCTATAGGGTCCACCTTTATTATATGGAAACCATTTGTAACCGTATTCACATATATCTTCATGAGTCATATGGTTAAAACCAATTTTGATCAAATTGACTTCATGCCAAAACCTTATGAATTCATCCACATTACCTGGAATGATGCCTTGCCTTGCCTGGCCAATTAAATCAATCGTTTTTCCTTTTTCAAAGACATAAATAACCTGATTGCTTGCCCAATACGCAACTGGCGAGCCGGGGATTTTAGAGAAGTTATCCTGTGCAGTAGCATAGCGGTTTTCACCTGCTAAATACATCTTTTCTTTGCCTTGTTGTGTTGTCGGTTCAATCAGGCGGCAATATACACCTTTATAATTGTTGACATTGCTTTTTCGCAATACGAAGCTTGTTGTCTGTACAACCTCTCCACCGATTTCCTCAAAGGCTCTTGGCCCAAGATGAGTCATATTAACCATATCTGTGTTTAAGAGTTTTAATCTAAGCTTCTCAAAGCTAGAGAGGAACATCCAGGCATGCTGAGTAATCATTGCCTGAAAACCGTTCTTTTCCGTCATCTGTCCACAGCGTTCAATGAATACTGCAAATAAATCCGATTTACTGTCCGGGTAGTTGGCTTTCACATATTCGCTTAAAGTTCCACCCATCCCACTGGAGCCCATATAGGGCGGATTGGTCACAACGACATCGTATTTCTGTGCCATTGCCTGTCCGATATCAATTAGACGCTTTAACTGCTCTTTCGTTTCTTCTATGCCAGTATCGTCAAAGGATATTTGCCCTTCTTGTTTTGTTTCAGAGACAAATTGTCGTAGCAGTTCCCAGCTGCAATCGTTCACCTTGAGGATAGAACCATATTCTTTGGCATCTTTGAAAGTGTCCAATAAATAGTTCATCTGATTCAGCGCATTGTTGTGTTCCAGTTCACTTAATCCGGCACCAAAATACTTGAGATGCTGGCGTTTTACAGTGTTGCTTTCCTCAATGGAATAGAGGTTTGGAGTAATGCCTCTTGTGAAAAACCTGCGATCATACTTCCTTGCTTTCATCATCACGGCAAAATAGGCAAGTTGATAGGCTCGATCATCTATATCCAGTCCGTAGAGATTGTTTTCGATGATGGCTACTGCTGCATCCCTTTGAGTATAGCCTTGGCTCTCATAGATCTGCATGAGTACGTCGAAGGCATAGGCTAATATATGGCCGCTTCCCATACAAGGATCGATTATTTTAATATCTTCCGCATTGAGCTCCTTGTATTCCGCTCTTATTTTCTCCAGCTCCGCCTTAACGCTTTCTTCTTGTTCCGCTTCCTCGAGGTAATATTTCCAACCAAAGTAACTGCCATTTAAGTATTCATCTGATATTTCAGATCTCGCACGTTCTCGTTCTATCCATAGCCTGCCCAAACTGTTCTCTACCATATAGCGGACAATCCAATCCGGAGTGAATAGCTGTGTGGCCGCCGGTATCCGTTCTTTCGTGATTTTTACATTTTTCTTTAGGAGTGCAAACACTTCATCCTTTGGCTCGGTGTTATAATACTGATACAACCACCCAATGATCTCCACGGCTTCCGTAAAGTCTTTTTCTTTAATGTCGTTCACTAAGTGGCTCACGATGCCATCGCCGTCGGTGAAGGAGATCGTAAGGAGCAGCTCTGTGTAATCCGCAGTCTTTTCAAAGAGTTCCGGAAGAATTTCATTTAGCTTGTTGCATTGCTTGATAAAGAGCATGCGGAAAAGTTCATCCAGCTTGTTTTCATCTTTAAGCTGCATGATTCTGTCTTTTTCATAGGGGGTAAAGTCCATGTCCGTTTCAAAGGGTGTGGTTACCATATCAGGTTCTGCTTTTCCTGCTGTCTCGCTTGATAGTACCCTCACCCGAGATGGCAGATATTCATTGACTTCCATAAACCGGATGGCGATCAATCGGTTAAACCATGTGTAGGCCACCTCTTCAATCACATATTGAAAGGCCGTCTTATAATCCGAAGTGCTTTCCTTTTCTCTGATTTTGTCAACGAGGGCCTTACGCTGTTTTATTTCATGGTTTGATATTTCTTTCGGCTTTCCTGTTCCGATGTCAAAAAACTGTATATTGGCAGTAGACATGGGCAAAGGTCCCTTGATCCCTTTTTCCGTTATGCCCATAAGGCCTACCTTATATGCAATTTCGCTTATCAGCTTTCTCCTGGCCCAGATGGCGAAGTTTTTAATAGCTACTTTGTCCATGGACTTCCTCCGCTAAAACTCTACATTGAGAATAACATCGTCTTTTATCTGCTGCTTTAATCTGTCTTTTAAGGTCTCCACATACTGGTCAACATCCGCCTCTGTCTCGATGCGCCATGTGGCCTCGGTATTTATGGTTTTAATGCTTACCGTCTTATGGATCTTTGGCTTTGGCGGGTCATTCCCTCCGTCATCTTCATCAGCTACGGGTTCCACCGGTTTTTTATCTGCAATTAACCGTGCTTCCTCTTTGCTGATTTCATTTAAGAAACGGACTTTAAGAGCATCGGCTTCAACCTTTATATTTTGCAAGGTAGCCACGTTATTACAGGATGATGCCTTCTCCTCAAGCTCATCAAAGCGGTCGGCGACTTGCTTTGAAAACAAGTTTTTGCATTCCTTATTCTCCAAATCATCATTGACCCGCTGGCGGGCTTCCGTTATCACCGCTTGAACAGGCACTTCCATTTCTGTTAGCATGGTAGTGTAAAGAAGCGAGTAGTTATCCAAAAGGTCCGGAAGCTTCTTGATATCGCTGTAGGGAGATGCTTTCGCGATGATATCTTTCACTTCTCTCACAACTGTTTCTATCCGGCTATTTACAATAAAAGTCTTGCTGTCATCATATATCTTCATTAACTTTAGGCTTCTGTTCCAAATGTCGATTTGATCTCCGCTAAAGAAAGCCTTCACAGGTTCGTAATCTTCGGCAAACTCTAAGAGAGCATCCTGCTTTTCATCTACTGCTTTAAAAAATTCAGCGGCGTATTGAATCCCCAGCAGGTTTAGTATAAGGGATTTCCCTTCTTTCACCACGACTCCACCGGGATAGCTTGGCTCGTTTTTGTAGTGAATCTCAAGCTTCTCCAAATCTGTTTTGAGATATTCTGCATACTGCTGAAAGCTCTTAAGTACCGCATCGTCTTCATCGCTTGAAGGTGTTACATTAAACAACTCCTTCATCACACTTTTGACAGATTTCTTCTGCTTATCCGTTGCCTTTTCCCGCTTCTCCATAAGAAGTTTTTCAAGGAATTCCTTTCGGCTTAAATAGCGGTAGATTTCCTCCTCGGATTTTGTAAGAAGAGATACGACTTCGCTATTTACAAATAATGTGATGTCTCCATCTTTAAAAAGCTTCGCCACGATCCACTGTACATCGTCTTCGATAAAGCCGTAAGGAGCTTTTTTGAACCGATCCATAATGGCCTTCATCGATGTCTTATTATGCTTTTGCGTGTTCATGCTGATGAAGTCAAGGACATCGGCAAGGGCTAATTTATTGGGAGTCTGATTGACACCTTCTATAGAAATCTGAGTGTTGTTGGTACCTTTCAGTACGACTCTGATACCGGCTTCACCGATAGGGGTATCGATATAGGAGAGTTTATGGAATACCGTATCCACCAGTTTGCCCATTGCCTCATTGATCTTTGAAGCAATATCCTTTGCTCCGATCTGAAGTTTATCCCCTTTCGTATAGACATCCGCATTTTTCAGAGATTGCTCCAGGAAGAGCCGAGCGTTTGCACGCCTCTCTATCATCTCCACCTTTTTGATTTCTCTTATCCCCATATGTCTTTGGAGGACGTTTGCTGTATTGTTTTTTAAGTATTTCTCGATCTTCAAAGCACTTTTTACTTCATCCAGAAATGTCCTATCATCAGGAAGGGCCACTATCACACAGGGGCTTTGGCCGCTCATCATCCGTAAGGTTGCCTCATCCATTGCATTCTCATAATTGGGGGTTAATATTTTAAGTGAAATATCGAAGTTTTGATTTGTTTTATAGGGCCTGTCGTCGACGGTTTGATTAAATCCGAATGTATAGCGACCGTTGAAAGCAGGGTAGCGATACTTATTTTCTCCGTAAATTCCATCAAAGATCATTTCAGATACTTTGCCGATAATCTCAGGCGTTTCTAAGTTTTGATTATCAATTTCCCTGTTTATTTCCTGTTCTTCGTTTGTTAGAAACACATAGACGGTCCCGTTTTTTTGGATCAGTGTCTGGGATATAAGGCGCTTCAACGCTTCTTCTACTTTCTCTTTGAGGCTGATCCTATCGCCATCTATATGAGAAACCATCAGGCTGGTAATGTTCTCAACATTGGCCTCAATCTCTTTTACATGCTTAACCATGAAAAGGACCTTGAGCACGTTCACATCGAAGCACTCTTCATCCTTATCCGGGTTTATGTATTTATTATCCAAGGCCCGACTGATAACTCCTTTGTGGCTATGGTCCAAGAATTCTTCAAGGGCATCGTAAAACATATTAAAGGGAACAATGGCTCCCTCGCTCTCATCCTTTAGCCTCTCGGCAGATTCTTTAAAAAGGGCAAGCATGGAGCGTTCCCCTTCAGCCAAATGCTTTCCGCTGGAACTATGAGTCCTTATAGCGGTTAAAACGCTTCCAAGAAGATTGAATTGATAAGGAACGAAAGGATATACAGCAGCAAAGTTATCTCTGTCCAAGTAAAGCTTCTTTTCTATGCCGTCGTTAAATAGAATGAGGTTTTTAATTATAGTCTCTTTTTCGTCGTAAAGTAGTTTTAATGTCTGCTTTCCGCTTTCGGTCTTTTTCAGTATTCTCTTTTTGATGACTTCATCCACATTAGCGGAAGAAAGGGATAGTCTTGTGTCAAAGCGTCCCTGAATTTTAGAAAAATCGTTGCCTCTTACCTCGGTAATTTTGTCGATGTCCTGTTGGCTGGTTACTACGATCCAAGCCTTGCCGCCGGAAGCCGTTCCCAGATCCTCTGTAACGGTCTGCAGGTTTAGCATGAGCTTTGAATCTTCACCTATGTACTGACCGATTTCATCTACCAAAAACACTACGTGATGATTGTTTCCCTTTTTATCGATATGCTGCTTTACCATCTGTGCAAATGAGGCTACATCAATGTTGTAGGTTCCCGTTGCACTTTCGCACCAGTTCTTTGCAGCATCCATGCTCATATAATCGATTGCAACTAAGGCATCACAGATCTGATCCTGAATAAATCTGAACTGATGCCTGGATTCCATCCATCCCTTGCCCCGGATCTCTGCAAAGGCCTTTTGGAACTCTTCATATCTTCCTTCTTCCGACAGATGTCTTTCCAGATCTGCTATAAAGGGGTTGGCGCCATAGTAGCCTAAATGCTGGTTAAACACCTTTAAGAACACAGAAAGAATTGCTTCCTTATTGTTCTGCGAATCTGCCATGCCGCTTTTGGAATCGATGTTAAAGAGGATAATGTCGGCAGGCGCGCTTGCAGCAAGCTTTATGTCCCCAAGGACCATTTCATCCTTTATTTTCTTATCCTCAATGAAATACTCTATGGCGGCCTTCCCATCAACTACTCTGTTTTCCAAAAGATATGACAGGATTTTAAGAAAGTGAGATTTACCGCTTCCGAAGAAACCTGATATCCAGACTCCCATCTTGTCGGTGTTGCCCACGATGCCTTTTTTATAGCTCGAGAAGAAGTCGGCAAAGTGCTTCTGTAATTCCCTGGTTACGACGTATTCTTCAAGCTCCTGCCTGACGTTTTCATCGTCACCCTGACCGACTTTAATAACGCCTTTTAAATCTCTGTCGATTTTCTTTTGAAACATGTTCCTTATATACATAGCCTGTCTCCTTTTATTCTACGAGTTTGAAAGCTCTGTAATAATTGTCGTCTTTCGTTTCAGAAAAAAGCATTAATGATTGTCCATCATATTTTCCCGGAAAGAACATGATGACGGGAACATCATCTATGAACTGATGCAAGTTATTGAGAATCTTATGAGAGCGGAGCATAGGAAAGCATTTTCCAACACCTTTTATGAATACGATTGCATCCTTCGGTGTATTGTTTTTAATGTGGGCAAGAACCTCATTGCTTTGGTTGTCCTCTTCCATTCTGAGCATTTCGTTGACAGCTTTGGTTATCTCCTGAAAGCCTTTTGATTTTTCCATCTCAATGCACAGATCAAGAAAGCCTTCGCGAAGGAGGCAGTCAATAATAATATCATATAGATCAAAGACGACTATTTGAAAACCATGGCTGCCCTTTGAATATTTCGCCACAAGGTAATCTATCCGCTCTCTCACCAGCAGTTCATATTCAGCAGGGTAGTCGTATATATAGTATGGGACTTCATTCCCAAGGCCTTTGTTTTTTCCAAAGCCCGGTTCTTTAATGATATCTTCAAGCTTATTTAATCTTATTTCCTGCTTTGTTGTCATCAGTTCACCCCCGTGAGAGCTTTTACAATATTTCCATCTCCGTTATCCTTTAGGTTGTTTACAAGTGCCGCATCCAGTATGGGGGGCGTTATTTTCTTCGTTTTGCCGCTGACGGTGAGAAGACCCGAATCCTTTAAAAAGTTCATATATGCGCCTCTTAGTCTTTTTAAAGTGACGTCGGTCCATTTACTTATATCCTCATTCTGGTTCCGTTTATTTTTAAAGAATATATTAATATCACCGGCTGTAAGCTCAGGCACACCCAACTGAACTTTCTCGCGGTAAACCTCATAAAGAAATTCAAAAAACAGTCTGTTTTTCTTTGCGATTGAAATAAGGTTGATGATCTTTTGGTTATTGAGGTCTGCATTAAGAAATATCTCAATCAGTCCTTCGTCAAGCACATCAACCCTGCTTTTTAAATACCCGTAGTTCCTTAGAGCCCTGTATTCTTTGGATATTCCAAGCAGGTTCTCGTTTATACATAAATCTTTGATTTCATCCCAAGCCTTGCCTTCATGCCTTAGCTTAATAATCTTCTTAAATTCGACAAACCAAAACGCTTCCGCGACAAGACCCGAGCTGTATTTCTCCATAGAGCATCCTCCGCGTGTCAAAAGGGTAGCGACATCATCATGTCGTTACCTTTTTATACAAATAATTACAACCTGATTATACTATTTGTTATTCATTCTTTCAAGGCAATCGGCTTAATATAGACAGAGCACAAGACAGAGGACAGAGTTTGGCGAAATTGAAATGCAGCATAAAAAGTCGAATTCTGGCTTATTTGTGCTATTGATAGCACAAACTTGATTTATCAAAATTTTTATGCTATGCTGTTTGCGGAGGTGATACTATGCTAAAAAGTGGAAGCGAACTGCGAAGCCGCAACCTTTATCTGCATCGGCTGATAGCATTTCAGGACGCTGAGCCTGTGAAAATCATAACGGGAATCCGACGCTGCGGCAAGTCCAGCCTGCTGAAACTGATGGCGCAGCATCTGCGCAATAACGGCGTTGCGGAAGAGCAGATCATCGAGCTCAACTTTGAATCAATGGAGTTTCGGAGAATGGGCGTGGAAACGCTGTATCAATATGTGAAGGAGCGCCTTCCAGACAGAAAACGCGCCTATCTTTTCTTTGACGAGATCCAGCGCATTGAGCAGTGGCAGGATGCGGTTAACTCCTTCCGCGTAGATTTTGACTGTGACATTTATGTGACCGGATCAAACGCTTACCTGCTTTCTTCGGAGTATGCGACTTATCTTGCCGGGAGAAGTGTTGAGATCAAAATGTTTCCCCTATCTTTTCGCGAGTTCCTTGACTTTCATGGCTATACCGTTCGAGAACGCAAAAGCCCAAAAGGCGGGATCGGTAAGCGTATTTATGATGAGGACGGAGAAAGCTATGAGCCGAAAGAACTGCTGGAGGCCTATCTGAAGTTTGGGGGAATGCCCGGAATTGCAGATGTTGGGTTGAACACTGACAAAGTGCTGACCCTACTGGACGGTGTATACTCTACCGTTGTCGTGCGTGATATTCTGGAGCGCGAGAGGCGCAGAGGGCAGCGGCAGATCACGGACCCGGATCTGCTGAGAAAGGTCATCATGTTCCTTGCCGACAATATTGGCAACATTACGTCTATAACATCCATCAGCAATAAGCTTGTCCATGAGAAGCTGCTTGACAGCAACAGGAACGGCAATCCGTCCGTTCACACCATTCAGGCCTATGTTGCTGCGCTGCTGGAATCCTATGTGTTTTACGAAATAAAGCGTTTTGATATTAAAGGGAAAGAGTACCTGAAAACCCTCGGAAAGTATTACATTGTGGATATCGGGCTACGCAATTATTTGCTTGGTTTCCGCGATATGGACACCGGACATATCATCGAAAACATCGTTTATTTTGAGCTACTGCGCCGTGGCTATGATGTCGCAATCGGAAAGGTCGCCAATAAGGAAG
>Ga0255347_1004080_pt1 | contig 18088 bp, 9 predicted proteins | sample wastewater_treat_2_FD_192479 | JGI IMG/M metagenome (GOLD analysis project Ga0255347, IMG submission 192479) | Wastewater microbial communities from Lulu Island WWTP, Vancouver, Canada - plant24 | ecosystem: Engineered > WWTP > Wastewater > Unclassified | place: Canada: Vancouver, British...
TCATCCACCCCGTCAAACATCAGCGCCGTACCCAGATTGCCGTTGACCCGCCCGCTGTCAAAGGAAAGCCCGCCCTTCAGTTGTCCGTGCATCCCCTTTCCGCTTGAATCAAAAGCCGTTGTGCCGCTGATTTCGTCCAGTGTCCATCGCCCAATCATTTCCTTGACCGTATCCTGAATGCGCTGCCAGACGCGGACCCAGTCAATCTTCATCTGAACCGAACTGTTGGTCGGCGCCGGCCAAGTGGACGCGTCCGGATGCTGCCAGACCTCGCCGCTCCAGTCGCCGCCGACATAATAATCCAGAATCAGATACATACTGCCGAAATCGTTCGACGGCGCAAAATCATTCAGACTGCGGACATAACCGTCATCAAAATAATAAGCCACATACCACGGACGCCAGTCCAAAGCATAGGTATGAAAACCAGCCGATAGATTGCTGCTGCGCCAGTGCGTGGCCATGTTGGACTGGCTGTCGCCGTAGTGAATATTGGTAATATAGCGATACCGCTGGTTGTTGTCGCCTTCAACATTATACAAAGGATACTCTACTACATCAAACTCCGGCGGCCAGCCGTCTGTGAGCATCCAGAAATTGGCCCACGAGCCCCGTGCTCCGGGCATCTTCATCCGCACCTCCGCATAGCCGTACTTAAAGCGGAACTTGCTGTAGCCGGTCGAAATCGCTCCCGACGTAAATGAATGCCCCGCATACGACTCGGCCTTGGCTGTAATTGTCAGACACCCGTCGCCGACGGTCACGTTTTCATCCCGATTGTAGGCATCGCCCTTATAATCCCTTGTCCAGGGATGCTGGCTGATCCATTTGGTGCGATCCAGCGAAGTCCCTTCAAATTCATCATCGAAAATCAGTTTCCAGCTGTAGCCCGACCCGTCGGGCGGAGCGGCCTGCAGCACCACCCCCGCGGCAATCATGAAAAACACCGGAAAAATCCTGTTTGACATCGACGCACTCCTCTGATTGGTTTTGTTTACGGCCATAAACTGCTTCTAAGCCAGGCCAGAACAAAAGCCGCCAAATCTTCCATATCAATTACCCCATCCAGAACCAAATCCGCCGCACGGGGCTGTTCAATAATCCGCAAAGGTCCAAGACCGGCCAGATACCGGATATGCTCTTCCGTCAGCGGCACCGTATAAATGCGGACCTCATCAATCCAGCCCGTCCACGTTCGATCCCTCAGGCGGTCCGCACGGCCTCCTATATAGACAGGGTCTGCGTTGGTATTCACGGCTGTCGGAGTTGGACAGGAGGCATCCAGTTTTCCATCCGCATACAAGGCAATTTGACTGCCGTCATAAACAGCCGCCAGATGATGCCACTGGTTATCCACAACAGAGGTGGTTCCGTTGGCCTGATATTCGCCTCCGCCGGCACGATTAAAATGGAACGAAACAGCATTGCTGAAATTATTGCGTATCAGCCGCCACGAAGTAAACCCTTTCGTCACCACCGAAGCGTATTGGCAGCTCAAGCCCCCGCTTTTCACCCATGCACTGATGCTTCCGCCCTGCTGAAGCGCAATGGAGCTGCTGTTTTGACAGTTCAGATAGCTGGCGCCGTCAAAAAAAACACACTGCCCGCTGCGGCCTTCTGCAAAAACAGGATTTCCGCCGGCTGCCGCATCATAGCCATGCCCTGTAACGTCCTCAAAAGTCCCTTCCATCGGCCAATAAGCCAGCAGGTTGGCCGTACCCGGGTCAACCGGCCTGATGGTCAGAGCATAATCTTCCATCCAGCCGGCCGCTATCATCGCCAAATCTTCAAAGTCCACCAGGCAGCTGCCGTTCAAATCCTCCCTGGCGGCTGTGCATTGCTTCGGCAGCAGCCGGATATTATCAACCCGGATTGTCCCCTCCCCGCCCGCAGAAGATGCCGACGGCGAGCCGACACCAAGCGTCATTTTCCTGATTTGCGTACAGTCAATTCCGGCAAAATCAGCCAGAGGAAAGCCGAGTTCCATCCACATCGCCGTGCGCACCACATTGGGGTCTGTCAGCGACTGGACCGCCGAACGCCCCTGCTCATCTTCCAGCCGAACATAAATAGTATCAGCCGCATTGGCCGCATTCCCGCGGACTAATATGGACAAATACTCTGCGCCGTGCAAGGTAAAGTCTTTGGCCTCGGCAAACACACGCAGCGTCTCCGAACGATACGGCGGCTGGCTGTTGCCGTAGGTCATCTGAAGGAAGTTGTCGCCGAAATCCCCCAGCGAAATCCGGCAGCCCGTCCCATTCGCCGTTCCATCAGTCCACTGTGCCTTCAGCTGCTCATCGGTTTGATAGGCCTCAAATAAATCAAGTGTTGTCGGCTCTTTGCTGAGGATATACTTCTGCACTTCGCTGCCGGCCAGCAGATAGGCCCCCACCCCAAACACATCGGTTGTGTTCGCTGTCGTCGCCGTCGGACCGGCCCCGACCGGCTGCACCCATCCGAGCAGTCCGCTGGGCTGGACAGCGGTCTTCAGGGCCTCCCAGCCGGCTTCCACCGCCGGCCGGTAAGTCTGTTCATCCAGAAAACCATTATTGATACCCCAGGCCAGTCCATAGGTGAAAAAGCCCGTGCCGCTGGTTTCCGGATTGTTATAATGTTCAGGGCTGAGCAGGTCCGAATACCAGAAGCCGTCCGGCTGCTGAAGCGAAATCACCCTGGCCGCCATTTCCTGCAGCAGCGTGATATAACGGGAGCGAAGAGGATCATCCAGCGGCAGATACTGCAGCACGCGCGCCGTGCCCGCCAGCACCCAGCCGTTGCCCCGCGACCAGAAAACCTTTTTCCCATTATACCGCTCATTAAAATAAGTGATATCGCGGAAGAACAAATGCTCCTGCGTATCATACAGACACGACTGAGTTTGTTCCCACATCCTATGCACCAGCTCAGCATAGCGGCTGCCGCCGAAGGCACGGTCCAGACGCACAAACGCTGGCGGTGCCATAAACAGAGCATCACACCACCACCATACATCATTGCCGCCGGCTACATTGCAGTAAAAATCCCGCGGATCATCGACCATCATATCCGCCACATACTTGAAATGCGCATACCGGACCGGCTCCGGCTCATCCAGCAGATACAATTCAAGATACGTCTGCGCACAGGCCTGATTGTCCGCATGGCGGGAATCCGAGGCCATCCGCCAGTTGTATTGCTGGGCCCACTGACGGCTCTTGTTCAGATAGGTTTCGTCTTTAGAGGCCTCATAAAGGGCCATCATTCCGGCGAATAAAGCGCCGCGTTCCCAGCTTACGGAACTGTTCCACGTGCTTTGCGTCAGCTGCCAATCGGCGACTTTTTTCATCCACGAAAGGTACGAATTGGACAGTTGGGAGGCAGGCCGAACTTGCGGACCTTCGGCAAACAAAAAAGCGGAAAAAGCAGATGAAAAAACGAAAATGCTGACTGACTGCAAATACCGAGAAAAGAATTTCATAAATACCCCCAGCCGATGCTCTGGACTCCCGCACAGGGAAGGAACCGGAACCCCGCAAGGGGCTCCGGTTCGCTGTTTCATTTTAAACGGTTCAGGAACAAGCGGCTACGGATACAATCCTTCCGCCAGCCAGTTCTGTGCAAAGGCAGCAAAGTCCGCCAAATCAACCCGGCAGTAGGACGTTCCTGTATTGTCAAAATTGTAAACGCTGCCTTCAAACGATTTATTGATGCAGGGCTTAATGCCGGTCAGAGTGAAGTATTCCGCAGCGATAGTATCTGCATCCACCACATAATTATAAACCCGCAGGTTGTCCACCGCACCAGCCAGGAAGTTGAGCAGATTGGTGCGGTCCGATGAATTGCGGCTGGCTCCAAGCAGAACCCCTCGCTGCCAGGGCAAAAACCGGGCCGAGGTGCCTGCGGCAGCGGAAGCTGCCTCCTGGCCGTCCACATACACCCGAAGCGTGTCCCCTTGCGACCAGGTTGCACCAATCAGATGCCACTGGCCGTTATACATCCCAAAGCCGGGACGATCCGGACGCCCTTCGGCAGTTGCAATTTCCTGATACTCGCCGGCCGCTCCTTCGCCCCGCACATTCAGTCGGGCATTAGGAGCCGTATTCAGCGAAAGCCCGAAACCGGTCGTGGAACCGTCATTGTAATTGAGCAGCACGGTTCCTGCCGCCGTCGGCCGGACCCAGCACAAAATCGTGCCTTCATCCAGACCGCCGCCGAGGCCGTTGCTCAGCGGTCCTGCCTTCGGATAGGCCTCTTTGCCGAAATCCACGTACTGGCCGGCTCCATCCAACACGACATAATAGCCGTCAATCGGTTCCGCATTGGCAAACGTCGGCTTAGCCGCCGGATTATTCGGGTCGTTATAGTTCATTCCTACGCCGTCATTGTCTTCCACATCATCGGCAAAACTGTTTTCAAATCGATACTGAGCCATCAGACGGGCAACCTTCAGCCATACCACATTGCTGTACACATCCGCACTGCTTCCGCCGCCGGACACAGTAGCGTTATTCCAGACCCGAACGTAGTAGTATCCCTGATTCGACACGGAGACCTCCGTAATCGTCAGTGTCGGCGAATCCTCACCAACCGGCGTATCGTTGCCGATTTGGTCATCCGCCGAAAAATACCACTGATAATGGGCCGGTGTAGTGGAAACAACTTCTACAGCGAAAGCCGGAGAGGCCGGGCTGCCCAGCGGCACTGTCTTCTGGACCGGCTGGGTCTGAATGACCGGAACGCTCGGAACCGTCTCAAAACTCCAAATCATTCCGAACAGATTATTCGGATCCCCCGGCGAAAAGACGCCGCCCTGGCCGTTATCCAACCCTTCTTCAACCATCCAGAAATACTTGCCGCCGGAATTCAGCTTCGGGCTGGGTACAAACTCTGCATCCGTCTGTTCAGGCGTCAGCTGTTCAACGCTGCCGGCATAGTAAAGATTCGGGTCAGCAAAGATGGTTTGATCTTTGGAAAGATAGACATAATGCTTTTTAATGGCTGGATTGACCGGATAAACCCCTGCCGGATCGACGCCGGCCTTCCACTTCAGCACCAAATCCACCTTGCCGGTATTGCCGTCAGGGGTTCCCACCATAGCCGCTCCGTTGGCCGGCTCCGGAAAATGTGCTTTCAGCAGCAAATCCTGCGGCACACTCAGTGACTCTCCCGGCATAATGCTGATGTCATCGACATAGACTTTCAAAGAAGCGTTGTTATTCTGTGCCCGCCAGTAAAGACGGTCCAGCGCTGAAGTCGTCGCTGTGCGGAAAGCAAAGGTGCTTTGCGTGCCCTGATAGAGCAGCAGATCGTTTGCTGTGGCATCCTGCACATCCGTCTTCAAATAAAGTTTCATTGTATCAGCGGCATTATTCACCACCACCCACAGGCAGTACCACGTATTCGCCGTCAGGGTCTTCAGGGCCCGATAGCTGCCGCCGTCACGAGCATCCAGACTCCCATTAGTCCAGCGGAACTGAACTCGAAAAGACCCCCAATCGGTTCCGCCGGTCGGAGGCGTATCCAGATCAGTCAGTCCAAACGACTGGTCTGTATTGCCGTTGGTACGAAACCGCAAAAACAGGGTTTTGGTCTCTCCATCCTGGATAGAGGCCTCCGAACTCAGAATACAATAGGCCGCCGTCTGATTGCCTCCTTGGGAAATACTCATTACCTGATTGAACGGATTATCAGGGTCTATCTCAATAATTGCATCATTATCGGTCGTGTTGGCTTTCCAGGCGGTTGTTACATTATCCACAGGCCCCAAGGCATATCCATCAAAGTTATCCACCAGGACGGCCTGCGAATACACCGCCAAAGCCAAAAACAAAAAAATAATGAATCCTTTTCTCATGCTTTTCCCCTTTCTTAGAAAATTACAATTATCGGACGAAAACTGATGGAGCATATCCAAACGGTTTTTCACTCAAACATGCTCTTCTTCGGCATTTTTGAAGGTCCTTTTGACCACAGCCAACTCTTCCCCTCTAAGAAAAAACTTTGTTTTCCTTATCTCTCTATCCGACAGTCGGCTTTTTTTACCTAAAATCACATTTTTTACTCCAATTTACCAAAAAAAAACGCCAAAAACGCTTAAAAGACGACGAGACAACCAGTTCCTTGCTTTCCTATTTTAACAGAAGCAGACAATCAAAGGCGATTTTCTGGAGAACAAAAGAAGACAGAATGGCCCTGCATTGCCGATTTGAAAACCGGCAAGGGCTTAAGAAAGCAGGAATTGCCCCCCTACTGGGTAGAAAAAGAAGCGCTGCCTGCGGTCAAACCTGACCCAGAGGCCGTCACAGTAATCTGGCCGGGTGTTTCCAAAACCCGAATCAGGCCGGCCGCAATTCCCCCTTCGGCACGAATGGAGGCCGGCGAAACCAGTTCCGCAGGTCCGGACACCGAAAAAGTTACCGTTTTGTTCGATTCCGTCACCGCCGGCGTTCCGTTGACATCCAGAATCGAGGCATAAACAAACACCAATTCCGAACCGTCGGCGGGAACATCCGTTGTATCAAACCGCACCGACAGCGACCGCCCCGCTGCCGGCGTGCGAACCGTATGCTCGGCGGCAATCTGTCCACCAATAAGCCCTTCCGCCCGCAGCGTGCCCGATGTCCGCGTCAGCCCGGAGAAGATAAACGGCGGATGCGGCAGATTTGTGCCCTCATCCGGCCCCTGTTCCCCCCGAAGCACATTGTTCACATACAAACGCACCCGCTCACAATTGCTGTACACCGTTACAGCCGTCGGCGAGGAGGACTGCCAATAATTGGCAATATAAACCATCGGCCCGCTGTCCACACCGTCAAGAATAAGGTCTGCGTCCCGCTGGCTCTTCCAGAAATAATAGGAAAACTTCGGCAGCCGATAAATATCAAACACCCCCGACGGATAGGGCCCGTAATCAATTCCCACCCACAGCCCATCGCCGCACAGCGAAGTCATTGCAAGATTCTGGCTGTATCCATCCCCATGATTGGCCGCCTGGGCGAGCATTGCCGCCTCACCCCACGCATATTTGTCATTCACATTGCCGCGGTGCACATCGCTGGCGCAGCCGTCCCCGCCGTATTCCCAATGTCCATATTCACTAATCACCAGCGGTTTGCTTCCGCCGTAAGTTCGCGCCCCGGCCGTCGGTGTGGCAATAAAAATATCGTAAGCCCAGTCAAACAGCCATCCGCTCACATAAGAGCCGGGATATTCCGCATGCCCGATTTGAACCGCATTGGAGGCATACTGCCAATCAAAACCTGTCTCATTCAGCGACAGTTCCCAGGCAATCACACACGGCCGGTTCCGATCCCTCCGAATCATCTCCCGCATTGTCTGGTAGGAGTGATTGCAAAACGTTTCCCCTCCGACATACTGAAATCCCGGAATCGCATTCATCACCAGAATCCCCAGTTCATCGCAGGCATCCATAAAAGCCGGGTCCTGGGGATAATGAGAGGTGCGGACATAATCGAAGCCCGCTTCCTTAAGTTTCCGGGCATCCTGCCGCTGGCCGCTATTGCCCATCGCATATCCGACAAACGGATAATCCTGCAGCCGGTTGGCACCGCGAAAGCGAAACGGCCGGCCGTTTATCCGGAACCCGCCGGCCTTGCTGAACGAAATGCTCCGGATGCCGATTCGGGTCTGCTGGCTATCCGCCGGCCGGCTGCCGTCATACACTTCCGTATAAAGGGTATAAAGATAGGGAGAATACGGATGCCACAAATGCGGCGACGGCACCGCCATCGTCTGTGTGAAGGAAAAGGCCGCTCCGGCGGCAATCGTCTGGCTCGAAACCGCCTGCGCGCACACACAATTCTCACGGTCCACCAGAAACGTCTTGAGAGTGCAGGTACGCGGTGTGCTGTACTCATTTTTCACCTCCGTTTTGACCCGCACCTGTGCCGAAGTTTCACTGACCGACGGATACGTCACAAAAATCCCGCCGCCCGCCTGCGTATTCGCATAGACGGCATCAGTAACATAAAGTTTATCCGTCAAATGCAGCCATACATCCCGATACAGCCCGCCCCAGTTGAACCAGTCGGCGTTGCCGATCGGCACATCCGGATTGTCCGTATTATCCACCTTGACTGCGATGACATTTTCGCCGCCGTAAATCACCTGTTCGGTCAAATCATAAAGGAAAGGCAGATAGCCGCCGTAATGAGTCGAAAGTTTAGTCCCGTTAATCCATACATCGGTAACGGTATTAGCCCCTTCAAATTCAAGAAAGACCTTGCCGCCCTGGGCTCCGCTGTCCATCGTGAATCGCTTGCGGTACCAGCTGACCCCCTCATAACTGTAAGTCGGCCAGGCCGGACGCAGCGCGTCCGGACCTGTCTGGCCGTTGAGAGGCGGGTTGTGCGGCAGACGCACCGATGTCCAGCTGCTGTCGTCATAAGAAGGATTGCCCGCCGCATCCCCCGCAACCTCGCCCTTATAAAATTTCCATCCCAGATTGAACGAAATCCGCTGCCGACGGCTGTCCAGCGGTTCATAGAAAGACAAGGCGGGCTCATCAAGCCATTGAGAAGCAAAAAATGCCAAATCCCCTATTCCGACATACCCATCACGGTCTAAATCAAATTGCTCCTCAAAATCCGCCTGTCCGTCAACCGCCTGCCAGACACCGGCCAGAAGCCCCAAATCATCCAGTTTGATTTGCCCGTCTGCATCAAAATCCGCTGTTATAACTCCTGCAAACACACAGGTTCCCAGCACCCAACCCCCTATTGCTGCCGCTGCCCATCTAAGCAAACCCTTCATCAGAAACCCCCGACAAAAAATCTTCTCTTATTTTGGAGAGCATTCAAGCACAATCTGTTCAATTTCAACGGCGTGGGAATCATTGACGGCCTGCGGAAACAGCCGCCCGCCGATGGATATCTGCACCGCCTCCAGCCGGCTCCAATCCACCGGCCCGCCCCCGCTTCGATCCGGCTGGTCCCAATAATCCAGCCCTACGGTCGGATACGGCCGCGGCAGCCAGCTCGCCGTTGCCGGTTCCAAACGACTCAAGGCAATCTCCTGCTCCTGCCATTGCGTTGTCAAAGGAACCCGTACACCGCGCACCCAGCCGTCCTGCCCGATAAGCAGCAGTTCCATCGCGCCGGTAGCAGGCCGACCCGCCCGTGCCCGCAGCCGAACCCTGTCAAACCGCTTCAAATCCTCCCGACGCGGCCCGATGCGTTCATCAAACATCAGACGCAGCGAGACATCCTGCGGCGCCGGACGAAACGTCGGAACCTCCACCCGCAGTGCCGTCCCCTCCGCCGACATCCCCCTCGTCAACTTGTGCGAAAAACCAACCCGATGTTCGCGATTGGGAAAAATCAGCCGTTCGCTGTCCGCCGCCGCATCCAGCAAAACAAACGCCGAGTCCGGCTGGACAACCGGCACTTGCCACAACAGCGGCCCAGGCCGCAGGAGAATCTTCTCTATCTCAAATCCGTGAGCAAGCCCTTCCGTTCCCGGAAACAGCCACGCCCCAAAGGTCAGCCGTGCCGTCCTCAAATTCGCAATGCACGTATCCTTCAGCAGAATCTCCGCCTGTCCTTTGCGTCCATCCAGCCAAAGCAGCCGGCGCTCCTGCATCCCGTAGCAGTCCGTTAAGGTAATTTCCAGACGGTCCGTCTGCTCCGCAAGTGCACGCCCCTGGAAAACCAGCGTTACATCTTCATAGACTTCTTTTTCAAAAAACGGCGACTCAGCAGGTGCCGCCGGCAAACGCAGCGGTATTTCCAAACTCACCGAGCCGTTCGGCTCAAAGCCCGCCGTCTGTACCCGCAAAACACGGCGGCCGTCACTGTCCGCCGGTTCCGCTTTGGCCTGCCGCGTAAACCACTGCTCCAGAGCCGGCGGCTGCGGCGCCGCCGAGGCATCATAAACCACCATCGGCTGTGCTTCCGCCTTCATCGGAGTCGTCGGCGGGCCAACCCGTCGAGCCGGAAAGGTGAGCGCCTGCCCCTCCTGCTCGACGCTGACCGCATATTCCATGATTCCCGCCCGCACTTGCAAGCCATCAATTCGGCCTTCATAATCGAAAGGCCCTGTTTTCTGCATTAGGACCTTCTGAAAATCCTCCTGCCCCGCGCGGCGCCACCACAGAATCACTTCCTGCGGCTCCGCCGGAGAGACAATCCGCGCCCGCACGGCAAAAGAGCGTCCTTCCGCAACCTCGCGGGGCGGAATAGGCCGCACCATTGTCGGAACGTTCTCCTCTTTTGGAAGCATATAGGCAGCGGCATGCGGCTGCGCCTGCTTTTTATCTTCAGCCGTAATGGCCCCTTTCTTCAGAACATAAAAGCCGGGAAGAATCTGAATGGTACCCTGCCGGCTGCTCCCTTCCAGCGACTGCTCAGCCGAAACACTCGCAAAAGAAAAAGCCGTGCCCAAATCCGGCAGGGAAATCTTCATAGCCCGCTGCCGTTTCAGCAGACAAGCAGCCAGCCGGCCCCGGCTCGGCCGCCCAAAGGGGTCCCGAATCCAGACCGCATCCGGATACACCTCCAGATGCCACAACCCTTCCGCCTGCTTTTCAAGAAAATAGGCCCCTGTCCCCTCGTATTCCGCAATGGGTGAACTCCCGCATCCAGCCGCACGCTCCAGCATCTGCGGCTTAGGCGGAATGGTGCGGGTCGTATTGGAATAAAAGAAATTCCGCTCATCGGCCAGCTCGCTCAAATCTTCTTCATAACTGACCCGAACCGGCCCAAAACGCTCCGACTCTGTCGAACTTTGACCTTGAGGCAGCCGGCGAAACGCCTCCGCGGCAATCAGCAGACTGACCGCCTTGCCGGGCGTATAAAGCAGATTGAGAAAATGAGTCTGATATTCAAGATTTCGAGAGGCCAGCGCCACCGGGTCATACGAAAACATTGCTGCAAACTGGCCGCCGCCGCTGCGAAAAGCCCGGGCCATCGCCGGATACAGATAGGAACCGGCCACATCCGCCGCATCGAACTCATAGACGGCCTTGGGCTTGTTCTTCAGGGCCGGGTCAAACAGCAGCCGATACGACCCCACTCGCGGCAGAAAATTGCTCTCAAGCGTAAAGCCGCTCACCAGCCCCGTCGGATACCACCCGAAGGTCGCACCGTCGGCCTGCGAATCCCGCACCGCCGGCGCAATAGCCATATCCTGACTGACATTGAAGAAAATCATCTTCCGGCAGCCGGTATCCCGAATGGACTTTACCAACGCATCAATATACTCAACCGGCCGATGCGCCGGATGATGATGCGGCTCATTGACCGGCTCAATTATCACAATCGCCGGCTCGTCCTTGTAAGCCCGACCGGTATAACGATTGACATGGTTGACAATCCCCGCCAGATAGCGCTGCTGAGCCGCAATCGCCTCCGGATTCAGCCCCAGTTCCTGTTTGGGATAAAACTGCGGAAATCCCTGCCATGAATTGGTCTCCTCGGGCTCCGGCCAGACGGGACTGTAAAGAGTGATGGGTGTCAGCAGAATGAACAATCCCCTTTGCTCCGCCTGCGCAATCACATAATCGAGCAAATCCAGATGTTCATTATCAATCAGATTGCCCTGGCGGTCGCTGTTTTCCCAATCGCCCCAGAAACTCAGCCGCAGCCCATCCAGCCCCAGCCGCGCGATATGAGTCAAATCCGCTTCTACGGTTTTTTTGCGGTCGGCTCCGACATAGCCGGCCGCCTTATAACTGTAGCCCGACGGCAGGCAGTAATTGACCCCGAACAGTGCAACTTCCTGCCGGCTGTCCTGCCAGCGCAGCACTCCTTCCGCATCTGCATACACGGCACGCTTGTCGGCGGCTTTAAGTCCAGCCGCCCCCAGCAGCCAGACAGCCGCACTCATCAGCCAAACCGCCGCCCCGATTGTCCGGCCTTTTCCGCTCATCAATGCTGATTCTACCATCCTAAACGGCCTTCCTCCTCAAAAAAAATATCCCCCTGTTCAGAAGGAAACCTTCGCTTCAGAAATGAAACCGGCCCCCCGCACGTCTGTGTTCGGCTTAATAATCCGGATAACCCTGCATCCACTCCGGCCATGAGTGGGTTCGACTGTTGTCCCATTTGGGATGCCATTTCAGCCGCCACAGTTCTTTCATTCCAACCTTGCGGGCCTGCCCATCCACAAACAGCCAGTTCGGCCCGCCGCGGTGCCGGTCCAGACAGTAAGTGCTCAAGCCGCCGCTGTTATAGGCATTTTTGCCGGCTTCTACGCCGCGGGCCGGCGGCGGGGCATCCGTATCCAGAGCATTGGCCCCCTCCCACATCCCCCCGCCCATCAGCGGTACAGCCGAAGGCACGCGAACCTGGCTGATTTTGCGCCAGTAATAATCCCGCCACGCCGGAGCAATGTTGTAAGTGCCCGGCACGCCGACATCCAGCGGATTATGCGCCCACCCGTTAACCGAATAACTGCCGTATTGACCATACTCACCCCAGTACGGCACGGCAATGCCGTTATAGCCGTACCGCCCCCACGCTGTAAATTCATCGGGCACCTGACCCGGCACGGTATCCAGAAACCGCTTCGCCCTCGGGCAGACCCGAAGTTCATCTACATTCTGATAATAGGCCAGCAAATCCGTCATCCACATCTTTCCGCCGTTCCAGCCCACCGGCAGACTCGAATCATAATCCTGCGCATAGAGCGAATACAAAATGCCCCACTGCTTCAGCGTAGAAAGACAAACCACCGCCTGAGACTGCTCCTTTGCCTTGCGAAGACTCGGCATCAGAATTGCCAGCAGAAGACTCACAATCGCAATCACCACCAGCAGTTCAATCAGGGTAAAGCCCTGCCGTTTTTCGGGGTTTTCAGCCGTCATTTTTTTGCCCATCCGTTTTATGTTTTCATTCAGAAAGAAAGGGCCGCCATGGCGGCCCTTTCCTTTTCCAGCAATTAGGGATACACCGCCTCCTGCAGCCATCGGCTTGCCGTCAATGCCAGATCCTCTAAATCAATCACATCATCTCCGGTAACATCCGCCGGCTCCAGCAGCGTCTGACGCATCGGGCTGGAAACCACACCGCCCGCCTCCGCCAGCCAAAGCACCTCTTCCGGCGAGAGGGCGTAGTCATAAACGCGGAAATCATCAATCCAGCCGTCCACAAAACCGCCGGCTCCGCCCGACCACCGCCACGCCCCGATGGTGAAGAATCCCTCCGCATCATCAATCGCCGGTGAATACGTACTGCCGGCCGTCGCCTCAGCCGCAAGCCGACCATTCTGGTAAATCCGCATCACCCCCGCCGACGCACTCTTGACAAAGGCATAATGCACCCATTGATCCTGCGGATGAGAGGGGTTGGTGTACATATCACCAGTCGAATAGTGTCGGCTGCCGGTCCAAATCAGCGTATCCCCGCCGGCCTTATACTCAAACTTGCCCGTTGCATTCATCCAGTTGCCCAGCACCGCTCCATCCAGTCCAATCTGGAACAGTTCGCTGTCGGCATCGGCCTGACCCGGGTCTTTCATCCAAAGCGAGATGGTGGATTCTGCCCCCAGCGTCTGCGCCGGATTGTCCGCAGAAGGATAATTCGGGTCTCCGATGTTCGCCGCCTCTGCGGGCACCTGGATGTAGGCACCGTTGCCCAGATACAGACAGTTGGAACCGTCAAAACCGCTCTCGGCACCGCCCCAGACCTCATTCGGTTCAGCTGCCGGCACAATCGTGCCGTCGTAGCCGAAACCCGACAAGTCCGTCACCTTTGTGCCGCTGCCGTCTTCAAACGCATACCACAGCACCGGACCTCGCGAAGGCGCCTGGGCACTGACCAGCGTTCCCTCTGCCAGCCAGGCACGTGCTATCTCGACAAAATCATAAACATCGACCACGCAATCCTGATTGACATCCTCCGGCCTATAGCCCCGCAGACACATCGGAACGCTCAAACGAAGATTATCCGCCAAAATCGCTCCCGAACCGCCCGGCAGAGAATCGGCCGGTGTTCCGACACCGATAATAATGCGGCTGACCGCTGTCAGGTCCACCCCTTGTTCTGCAAAGGCCTGCAAATCAATCGGCCAGAAATGAAACCATTCATACGCCGGCTGCTGATTCAGTTCCCGCATATCCGGATACTCCACCGTTCCGCGCTGGGCACCGCCGTTGGATTCAAGCGCTACATAGACCGAATCGGTCATATTGTCGCAGCCCTTGATATCCAGCGTAAGCAGCGCATTTCCGCCGCGTGTCCAATCGGTCGAACAGCCAAACAGAGCCGCATCCGCCGACACCTCCGTTCGATACGGCGCCGTTGTATTGTCGTAAGCAATCTCCATCGCCCCGCCGCTGAGGGCGGCCCCGCTGCCCCAGACGCTCTGCAAACTTTCAGCCGTCTCATATCCGAACAAATCCAAATCCGTAAACAAACTGATGGTAAACTGCCAGACACCGTCGCCCTTGACAACGCCGCCGGCAGTAGTCTCATCGACACGCCAGTAATAGGTCCGGCCCTTCACCAGCGAGCTGAGCGGCAGCACCCAATTCGGGTCTGTCAGCGGCACCGTCCCGAGAAATTCCGGGTCGGATGTGGATGCCTGCGCCACCGCTTCGGCACTGGTTCCCAGATACACATAATGCTCACCGCTCGCCTCTTCCGCCGCCTTCCAGTGCAGCGTCGGTCCATATCCGCATCGAGCCGGGTCTTCCCATGGAATCGTTCCAGGATTCGGAGGATAGAGGCATTCCGCTTGAGTCGAGCCGGCATAACTAAGCGAAATATTGTCCCAATACAGTCCCTTCAGCCAGTCCGAGCCGCGCAGCACCAGCGTGGCCTGTCCGGCCCCTGCCGGCACAGCAAAATCATGACTGTACGGCGTCCAGACCGTCGGCACCGGATATTCGTTGTTCGCAAAAATCACAAATTCATCATAAGCCAAATCGGCCCCGTTCGGTTCTCGAAAGGTGATTTCCACCGTGGCATCTCCCCAGTTGTTTGTAGAATACCAACGGGTATTAATCACGCAGCTGAAATGCAGCACCGAAATCGAATTCGGCTCAAAGGAAACCGTCTGTCCCAGTTCGACCCCCGGCAACTCCTCTTCGCTCGGAAACATCACGAAACAGGGACTTCCATCATAAGTAAACGAAGTTTCAATTCCATACCACGCCCCTGTTCCGTCCGCATAGACATACCATCCATCCGGCACCCCATTCGTCACACTGTTCAGATTGCCGTTGACCAGCAGTTCAATCGCCCCTGCCTGTCCGGCGCAAAGCATAGCCAGCACCCAAAGCCGTATGTATTGTTTCAACCTCATAACTCACCTCCCAAAGGCAACCGCATTTCTTAAAAATCCTGCCGGAAAAACAGGGGCCTGCATCGACAGCCCCGCTTTTTCTGCTCTCTGCAATTCTTCACCGCAGAAGCGTTTTTGTCTCAGAATGCCGGCCGCGGCTTCTCCGAAAGCCGCAGCCGACAATCAAATTAAGAGTACTTCTAAAACCGTCCCCGGGACAGGAACAAGCCGCCCAAACCCAGTACCAGCAAACTGGCCGGCTCGGGCACAATGCTTATATTGTCCATATACAGTGTACCCCAGCCGCCCATCGAAACTTTCACTTCCATATTGGCCGCACCTGCCGGTGTCGTAAAACTCTGCGCAAACACCAGCCACTCGCCTGAATTCGGCGGGTTCAGCAGAGAAATCCACTGGTAATCCAGATAATTCCAATCCGCATCCCAGTACTTCAGATTGATTCCGGCGCCGGCCCACTCCGTGGCATTGTACACCAGACTGAGCACATACTCTTTTTCCGCTTCACAGGCAAAGGATTGCCCCATTTCCTGCCAGCTGCCGTCCGTCGCCGACCACATCTTTACATTGGGCGTGCCGTCATACGTATAGTCGGTTTCAATCGCAATCGACTGATTGGCCGTATCCGGCACCCACGTCCACCAGCCGCTCAAGTCGCCCGTGTTGAAATCACCATTGGTCACCAGATTCGCCGCGACCACTCCGCTCATCACCCACCCGACAGCCAGCATCAAAATCATTCGTTTCATCATCGTTCACACCTCCTCATTCAAACTTGTTTCCACTTATTATTGTTCCAACAGCACACTTCACATTGCGATTATCAACCGGCTGTAAAGCCGGCTTTTCCACTTCAATCTTCCATTGTCAATTCGAGACTCGGCTGAACAAAAACCGCCCAGTCCGCTCCGAGACTGTCCCCGCTGTCCATCACCGCCAGTGTCAAAAACCGCTGCTTCGGCTGAATGGGAATCTCCAGAAGCGCCGGCTGAGAAAACCGCGACAGCGCCCGCCCCTCATAAACCGCTCGCCCGTCCGCCAGCACAACAAAATCCGCCAGGGTATTGCCGTAAATGCCCGCCCGAACAGTCTCGTCGGCGGCCACAGCACACACCGCCCGAAACGCCCGAAGCCGACAGCCCGGTACGGCCCGCCGCAAGGCATCCAAATCAAAGGTAATTCCGCCGCTGCCGTAGAACCCTATCGCCGGCTGAATGCCGGCTGACGGCCCATCCTGCTGCACCATCCGGAAATATTCTTCAGGCCTGTTCTGCTCCACATATACGCTGTACACGCCGCCGAACCCGGCGCCGCTGCCGAAGACGGCTTCTTCAAATTGCAGTCCTGTTGAACTGATAATCCCTCCGCCGGCCGCGCTCCGGCCCGGTACAAAGACCCCGTCAATCCAGGGATGCTCCGCCGTTTTCACAAAGGCCGCCGAACGGCTTTTCTCCATTCGTCCTTCCTGAAGCGAAACCACCCGACCTGTCTCCACACCCCACCCCAGCCCTGCACGACCGCCGCCAAAACCCGTGCCGCCGCCGACCGCATCGGCCAAATCCACCCGCTGGCCGCGCCAAACCAGACCGGCCTGCGAGGAAATCTGCCGCGCAAATAAATGCTCCTGAAGCCGAATATCCTGCATCCGGGCATCCGGCTCCACTCGCTTGGCCGCCCCCTCCGTCAAAATCGTGCTCAGCCGGGCCGCCCCTTTGGCGCCGCCTGCTATCAGAGACGCCTTGCCCTTGACCATGTGCACCTCCGCACCGCCCAGCCCGCTCACCTTCACCCCGAACTCTGTCCCCAAATCAATCACTCTCATCGTCGGGGCAGCCACAGCAAATCCTATCGCCGATGCCGGACAGTACACATACACCTGCCCATACGACAGCCCCAACTCTTCAGCCCCCTTCACCTCAAATCGCGCCGGCCCCTCCACCAGCACCTGGGCACCATCTTCATACACCAGCCGAACATATCCTTCCTTAAGAACCAGCGGCCCGCTGCCGGCCTGCAGCAGCCCATCCGGCTCACGCTCCTGGCCCCGCTGCGGCTCCCAAACCGCCCGCAGAGAATCAGTAATCCGGGCTGCCGGCTCTTCGGCCCCGATCGGATGAAGTTCAAGATACAGCAGCAAAATCAGCATCGCCGCCAGCGCCCCCGCCGCCGCAATCAGCGAAAAACGGCTTGTCTGCTTGCGGCTCCGCACGGCTCCTTTCGGCTCCAGCGGCGCCGGCTTCTCTTCCGGCACAATCTCCACCGCAGGCGCCGTCTTTTCATATTCTCCCATCTCTGCCAGAAAATGCGCATCTTCCGGAGACGGACTCAGCATCGTCTCCGCATACCACGACTCCGCACGCCACATCAGCAGAGCCGAATTCATCACCTGTTCCAGATACTGCCGCGCTGCCTCCGGGTCCGACTGAATCCGCTGCTCCAGCCGGGCAAACTGGGCCGGAGCAATCTCCCCTTCGAGGGCCTCCACAATCAGAAGACCCAGCTCAAATTCATCCCGTGTAAACCCGCTCATGATTTCCCCCTTTCCGCTTCCAGCTGCGTATTCACGCAATGCCGCAGAAAAAGGTGAATCCGGTTAAACCCCCGATAGAGACTGTACACCGAACGCCCCACCTGCTGAGCAATCTCCTTGATTTTCATCCCCTGCTCATATCGTCGATAAACCAGCGCCCGGTCGGCCGGCTCCAGTTTTTTCAGGCACTCTTCCAACACCCCGATTCGCTGGTCGATTCCCGAAACCTGCCGGCAGGCCTGCTCAAAAAGCATATCCATCGTCTGGCTGGAAAACTGAACTCGGCTCCGACGCTGCGTCTTGCGGATATTGTTC